>Ga0068860_100001889_pt1 | contig 22263 bp, 21 predicted proteins | sample KBSSwiS32_FD_66597 | JGI IMG/M metagenome (GOLD analysis project Ga0068860, IMG submission 66597) | Switchgrass rhizosphere microbial communities from Kellogg Biological Station, Michigan, USA - KBS Switchgrass S3-2 | ecosystem: Host-associated > Plants > Roots > Rhizosphere > Soil ...
AGGCGCAGTGTTCGCGTGAGCCGGGCAACCGCGATGCCGGCCTGCCTGCGCGCGGCGCGCGAGAGATCCTCGCCGCTCGATCGATCGTGTAGCGCTCACGAGCGCGGCAGCCGCTGTAGCCAGCGTGCCGCCACGCGATCGAGGCGGCCGAGCCCGACCGCGCCCGCGCTGACGTCGAGGCGGATCACCTCCGACACCTCGACCACGTGGTGCCACGGCACCGTGACCCAGCGGCGGCCGAGCAGGCGCTCGCCGATCACCTGCAGCAACGCAGGCAGACGTGGCAGCCACGCGCCCGGGCCGACACGCAGCGCAGCAATGCGCCGGCCGTGCGGGGGCGAGTGCGTGAACTGCAAGCCGTCGACCATGCCGCAGGCTTCGCCGTTGGCATCGACGATCTCGTGGTCGAGCACGTCGCGGTGCGGGTCGATCGACAGCGTCATCCGCGGCCTCCGTGCGTCAGCAGGAACAGCGGCACCGCCGCCAGCGCGGCCAGCGTGATCGCCACCAGGTAGAACCAGCCGAGGGTGTTGGCGAGCATGCCGTTGGCGTGCTGGCCCATCACGCGCTTGTCGCGCGCCACCATCAGCACCGGAAAATAGGTGAACGGCAGCACCACCACCGACAGGATGATCGAGTACTCCACCACCTGCACCGGGTCGATGCCGGTCATCACGATCAGCATCGCGGCGCAGAAGATCGCGATCCAGCTCAGCGTGAAGCGCGCCGCGGCGCGCGGCCGCTTGGCTTTGCCCCACGGCCAGCCGGCGAACTGGGCCAGGTTGTAGGCGCCCGACAGCGCGGTCTCGATCGCGGCGCCGCTGAACGCGAAGAACAGGCCCAGCATCGCGATCACGAGGCCCAGGGTGCCGAACGCCGATGCCGGCGCCAGCGCCGCGGTGCCCGGCAGCTGCGGCTCGATGCCGCGCGGACCGAAGTACTCGGTGCCGAGCGCCACCAGCGCAACCGACAGCAGCGCCCCGAGCGCGAAGCCGACCACCACGACCACGCGGTTGGTGACGATGTCGTCGCTCGACCAGCCGTCCTCGATGCCGCCGGCGGCATAGAAGTAGGTCTCGTAAGGCAGCATGATGGAGCTCAGCAGCGCGACGCCGAAGTAGGCGCACAGCAGCAGCTCGCGCTGCGATGACACCTCGGGCATGCGCGGCACGAAGCCCGCGGCCAGGTCGCCCCAGTCGGGCTGCAGAGTCCACACCGCGGCGACGAACACGATCAGCAGCAGACCGCCGAGCCCGAACACGCGCTCGATCCATTCGAACGGCAGCAGCCACACCGCCACCAGCAGGAACGCCAGCGCGCCCACCAGCAGCGCGCGGTACGGCCAGCCCGATGCCAGCTGCCACAGCAGCGCGACGCCACCGATCTCCGCGGCGCAGGTGAGCAGGCTCACCAGGTTGGCCGCCACCAGCGTCAGCAGCGCGGTGGCCACGCCGTTGCGCTCGCGGATCAGGGTGAACACCGGACGCCGCCGCACCGCCGCGACGCGGCCGGCCATCTCGCAATAGACCATGATGCCCACGGTGCCGAGCGCGGTGATCCACAGCAGCTGGTAGCCGAAGTGCATGCCGGCGCCGAGCGTGAAGGTGAGCTCGCCGATTTCGACGAAGCCCCCCATCGCGGTGAGGATGCCGAGGAACAGCTCCGCCGCCTTGTTCATCGCCTGCGGCCGCGCTCAGCTCGTGGGCAGCGCCTCTTCGAGACCTTGAAGCTCGCGCGCCAGCGCCGGCGCGCTCGGTGCGCCGCGCTGCTGCGCTGCCCGCAGTGCCGTGGCCAGCTCGCCGGCCATCCGGTGCGCCTGCACGCGCAGCGCCTCCAGCCGGGGCTGCTCGATGTGCAGCGCGGCCAACCCACTGCGCTCGCGCGCCACCGCCTGCTCGAGCTGGCGTGCATGCCGGCGCGCAAACGCCGGCGTCACGCAATGCTGGCGCTCGAGCGTCTGCAGGTTGTCGAGCTCGGCGGCCTGCGAGCGCAGCGCCGCCACATGGATGCGCACCTCCTCGGGCCCGGCTGGCCGGCGCTCGGCGACGATGCATGCGCCCGCCAGCGCGCCGCTCACCAGCAGCAGCCCCAGCGCCTGCCGCCACGCCTGCCTGCGTCGCACGCGATTGCTCACCGGTCAATCAAACTCGTGAAGTTCCTGCACCCCGGCAAGCCGAATGCCCGCCGCGCCGTCGCGGCGCTGCTGTTCTGTGCGCTGGGCTACCCGCTGGTGGTGCTGTTCTCGGCCGCTGCGACGCTGCGTTCGCCGGGGCGCTGCTGGTCTTCGCGCACCACGCGGCGACCGCGAAACGGTGGTGTTGCGGGCCGACGAACTGCAGGTCGAGCAACGGGAAGGCGATCGCGTGCGGCAGGTCAGCTTGCGCCGCGCGTGCGTGCGGCCCGGTGACGGAGCCGCCGCGCTGGTGGGCCGCCGGCACCGCGCGTGTGCAGGTGGGCCGCTACCTGCGGCCCGGCCCGCGCGAGCGCTTCGTGCCCGAACTGCAGCGCGCGCTGCAGACCGGCGACGACCTGCGCGCGCGCACGGGTTAGTGCGCAACGCCCACGGCGCCGGGCTGCTGTGCCCGACCCGTCGCGGCGTCGAAGCCGTTGGCTGCCACACGCCCGTTGTTCACCGCGACGCCGCGCATCTGTTGCGCCGGGCGCGGAAAGCCGCTGCGCTGCGCGAAGTCGATCGGCTGGCGGTCTTGCTGCAGGCGCCGCTCGCGCCGCAGCGCGGCTGCGCAGGCGATGTCGACCGCCGTCACGGCCACCAGCGTCAGCAGCGCGCCGGCACCGCGCCGCACCGCCTGCGGCCGGTTCAGCAGGCCGGCACTGACGGTGGCGATGTCCACCACGTCGCCGGCCACGCGGGCCCACAACCACGGCTCGGCGCGCGCGCTGGCCAGAAGCGCCGCACCGGTGGCGAGCTCGCGCACGCCGTAGCCGCGTACCAGCGGGTCGGCCGCCACCATGCCGGCCGAGCGCGCCACCTCGCGCGGCCGCACCAGCTCGAGCACGCCCAGCCCGATGCTGACCCAACCCAGTGCGCGCGCCAGCCCGTGCGCACGCGCGTCGCGTGGCGGCGCGTCACGCCACGCCTGCCTTGTCGGCGTCGTCGTCGAAGCGATCGTGTTCATGGCTTCATCACCACCTTGATGCAACCGTCCTGCTTGTCGCGGAAGGTCTGGTACATCGCCGGCCCGTCGTCCAGCCCCACCTGGTGCGTGATCACGAACGAGGGGTCGATCTCGCCGCGCTGGATGCGCGCCAGCAGGTCGTCGGTCCAGCGGTTCACATGGGTCTGCCCGGTGCGCACCGTGAGGCCCTTGTTCATCAGCGCGCCGAACGGCACCTTGTCGATCAGCCCGCCGTAGACGCCGGGGATCGACAGCGTGCCGCAGGGCCGGCACACGTAGATCATCTCGCGCAGCACATGCGCGCGGTCGGTCTCGAGCATCAGCGCCTGCTTGGCGCGGTCGTACACCGAGTCGATCGAGCGCGTGGCATGTGCCTCCAGCCCGACCGCGTCGATGCACTTCTCCGGGCCCTTGCCGGCGGTGAGCTCGCCCAGGCGATCGAGCACGCTCTCCTTGTCGAAGTTGATGGTCAGTGCGCCGCCGGCCTTGGCCATCTCCAGCCGCTCGGGCACGCGGTCGATGCACACCACTTCGCGTGCGCCCAGCAGCAGCGCGCTGCGCAGCGCGAACTGGCCGACCGGACCCGCGCCCCACACGACCACGATGTCGGTCGGCTCGATCTCGCACTGCGCCGCGGCCTGCCAGCCGGTGGGCAGGATGTCGCCCAGAAACAGGACCTGCTCGTCGGTCAAGCCGTCGGGAATCTTGACCGGCGCGACGTCGGCGTACGGGACTCGCACGTACTCGGCCTGCCCGCCGGGATAGCCGCCGGTCAGATGCGAATAGCCGAACAGGCCGGCCGTGGTGTGGCCGAGCAGCTTGTCGGCCATCGCCTTGTTGCGGTTGGTGCGCTCGCACACCGAGAAATTGCCGCGCCGGCACTGGTCGCACTCACCGCAGCAGATCGTGAATGGCACGACCACGCGGTCGCCGACCTTCAGTTTGCGGTTGTCGCGCCCGACCTCGACCACCTCGCCCATGAATTCGTGGCCCAGTATGTCGCCGGACTTCATGGTCGGCATGAAGCCGTCGTACAGGTGCAGGTCGGAGCCACAGATGGCGCACGACGTCACCTTGACGATCGCGTCGCGCGGCTCCTCGATGGTGGGATCGGGCACGGTGTCGCAACGCACGTCGTGCTTGCCGTGCCAGCACAAAGCTCTCATGGTGGGCCCCTTCGAAGCGGTGTTCGAAGTGGGCAAGCGCCATTCCTCGCAGCTCTGGGCGGGCAAGCGAATGCGCATGGCGGCGCCCCGCTCCAACCCCCTCTCCGGAGCTCGCCGATGAGTGACACCTCCGGCAGCGGCAAACGTCGCGATGCACACGCGCCAAGCGTCGAGCGGCAAGGACGCCGTCGACTGGCATCGAGCCCGCCGGTGCGCACACCGGACGGCCGCTGGTGATCAGGGCGTGGCCTGCGTCTTCACCTGCGTGCCGGTGACCGCGGCGATGCGCGTGGCGGCCGCTGCCGCTTCGTCGGCGTCCTTGGCGCGTCCCACCGCGACTTCCTCGCGCGGCCCTTTCAGCTGCAACGCCACCAGCCACACCGGCGAGCCGTCGTCCTTCGCGCTCTGGCGCACCAGCACGCGCTGCAGGTTGCCGAACGTCGAGATCTGGCGGCCCTGCTGGGTGACGGCGCGCGTCAGGCGGTCGAACACCATGCGTTGGCTGCCATGTCGCAGCGTCAACGCGGTCGACGTTTCGGACTCGACCAGCAGCCGGTCGTCCGGCTGGCGACGCGACCACAAACGTTCGACCAGGGACCACATGGCAGGTAGTGGGCACGTCCCTCGCACCCAAGGCAACGGGACCGACCCGAACCCGAGCGTAACAACAACACGCGAGGCATTGAAACGCCCCACACGGCGGCGCCCTCAAGCCCGCTCCGCATCGCGACGCGGCCGTCTGCGCAGCGTCGACAATGCGCCTGCCATGGCCCGCGCCGCGCTGCCCGCCCTCGACCTGCTCACCGCCCGCGGCGTGCGGCCGCGCGCCGCCGCCACCACGCTGGTGCTGCGCGACGCGGCGCCGGGCATCGAAGTGTTGATGGTCAAGCGCTCGCCGCATGCCAGCTTCATGCCCGGCTCGTACGTGTTTCCGGGCGGTGCCGTCGACACCGCCGATGCCGACGCCGCACTCGACGAACCGCGCGACGCGCTGCGCTTGCGCGTCGGCGGCGTCACCGGCGTCGGCGAGCAGGCGCCCGCGGTGGCGGTGGCGGCGCTGCGTGAATGCCGCGAGGAGTGCCACCTCGACCTCGGCTCGACGCGCGCACTGCAGCCGTGGAGCCGCTGGGTCACGCCGCTGGGGCTGCCGAAGCGCTTCGACACCGTGTTTTTCGTCGCGCGAGCGCCCACCGGCCAAGTGCCGCGGCCCGACGCCGGCGAGACCACCACGCTCGAATGGGTCGCGCCTGGCGCCGCCCTGGCGGCCCAGGCCGCGGGCGGCTTTCCGATGGAGTTCGCCACGGTCGCCACGGTGCGCTCGCTGCTGCCGTTCGCCCGCCGCACGGTGGCCGACGTGCTGGCGCACGCCGCCGCGCAGCCGGCGCTGCGGCCGGTGCACCCGCGCCTGCAGCTCGACGCCCAACGCCTGATCGTCGGTGTGCTGCTGCCGGGCGAGCCGGGCTACGACGCGCTCGAGGGCGACGGACCGTGAGCCGTGCCGGTGCTGCGCCCGCGGCGCCGGCACAGCCTCAGTCGCTGTGCTTCACGCGGCCCAGCGCGTGCGACAGCCCGTCCAAGCTGTACGGCTTGTGCAGCAGCTGGAACTCGTCCTTCTCCATGCCGGACACGGCCTCGGCGTAGCCGGTCACCAGCACCACGGGCAGCGCGGGCTGGCGGCGCCGGATCTCGCGTGCCAGCTCCAGCCCGTTGGTGCCGCCGGGCATCAGGATGTCCGACAGCACGACGTCGATGCTGCGTTCGTTGGCGAGCGCACCGAGCGCCGCTGCGGGGCTGGCGGCGTAGATCACCGAGAAGCCGAGGTGCGTCAGCATCTCGCGCGTCAACGCGGCGACTTCATGGTCGTCCTCCACCAGCAGCACCTGGCCGCGCGCCGCGGCGTCGACGCGCTCGCACGCAACGGCGGCCGTGTCGACGCACGCGGCCGGCAGCTGCAGCGAGCGCGGCAGCAACAGCGTGACCTCGGTGCCGGCGCCGACCTCGCTGTCGATCGAGACGCGGCCGCCCGACTGCTGCGCGAAGCCGTACACCTGCGGCAGGCCCAGGCCCGAACCCTTGCCGACGTCCTTGGTGGTGAAGAACGGCTCGAACACGCGCGCCAGCACCTCGGGCGGCATGCCGCAGCCGGTGTCCAGGATCGACAGCCGCACGAACTCGGCGCGCCCGCCGTCCTGGCCGACTTCGACCAGGTTCTTCGCGCGGATCGTGATCGTGCCGCCGCTGGCCATCGCGTCGCGCGCGTTGACGCACAGGTTCAGCACCGCCAGCTCGAACTCGCCGGCGTCGACCTCCACCGGCCACAGGTCGGCGGCGAAATCCATCGCGACGTCGATGTCACCACGCAGCGAGCGCGCCAACATGTCGCGCATGCCGAGCAGCTGGGTGGAGAGGTCGATCGCCTCCGCATTCACAGCGCGGCGGCGCGAGAACGCCAGCAGCTGGCGCGTCAGCCCGCTGCCGCGCGCGATCGCGCGCCGCATGCCGGCGAACACGCGCTGCCGCTGCTCGGGGCCGACGTTGGCCTCCAGCAGATGCAGCCCGTTGGCGAACACCGCCAGCAGGTTGTTGAAGTCGTGCGCGACGCCGCCGGTCAGCTGGCCGAGCGACTCCATCTTCTGCGCCTGGCGCAGCGCCTCTTCGGTGTGCTGCAGACGCTGCTGGTCGCGCAGCTTGTCGGTGACGTCGTAGACGAACTGGTAGGCCCCGATGCGGCGGCCTTCGCGGTCGCGCAAAGTGTTGTAGCGCATCTCGTAGCTGCGTCGGTCGCGCGCCGGGTCGCCGAACTCGGCGATCTCGACGAACTCCTCGCCCGACAGCGCGCGCCCCCACACCGCCTGCACGGCGGCCTGGTGCTCGGGCTGCGACGCCAGCAGGTCGAGCATGCGGTCGCCCACCTTCGGGCGCACGCCGAAGATGTGCTCGAACTCGTCGGCGGCCGCACGGTTGATCGCCAGCCATCGGTAGTCGAGATCGGCCACCTGCACGAACGCGTTGGTGCCTTCGACGATGTCGGCCAGCAGCTTGCGCTCGGCCAGCGCGGCGTCGACGCGCCGCTCGAGCGTCTCGTTCAGGTCGCGCAGGGCGCGCTCGGCGAGCACGCGGCGTGTCGTCTCCGACACCGCGCAGAACATGCCGGCGATGCGCCCGCTCTCGTCGCGCAGCGGCGAGTACGAGAACGTGAACCAGGTCTGCTCGGCGTAGCCCTTGCGGTTCATCACCAGCGACAGGTCTTCGCGAAAGATGGCAGTGCCCGCCATGGCGGCCTCGATCAGCGGCTGGATATCGGACCAGATTTCCGACCAGATGTGATCGAAGCGGCTGCCGAGGGCGTGCGGGTGCTTGGTGCCCAGGATCTCGGCGTACGGATCGTTGTAGAGGAAGCTCAGCTCATCGCCCCAGGCGACGAACATCGGAAAGCGCGACTGCAGCAGCACGCCGACCACCGTCTTCAACGGCGTCGGCCACGACGCCGGCGCGCCCAGCGGCGAGCGCGACCAGTCGTGGCTGCGCATCAGCGCGCCCAGCGCGCCGCCGCCTTCGAGAAACTCGGTGGCGGAGGGGCGCGGCGCGGCAACGGTGCGATGCATCGGCATGGAACGGCTCGGAAGATTGGACACCAGGGGCCCGTCCACTGAATCGGGCGCGCCGCGGCGTGCGACGTGCCGGGCTCCAAAATCGGCTGGCCCGTCAAGGCGTGCAGGCTAGGCCCCCGCCGCGCCGCCGTGCCCCCTCACGCGGAGGGGGCCGGTCGTGCCCCGCGCGCCGTCGTTGCCCCGCGGTCCGGCATGCGGGTTGCTGGTGCGCCGCATGGCCGAGATGATTCTGCTGATCCGCCACGCCGAGAAGCCCGACCCGAACGCCGGCATCGCGGGCGTCTCGCTGCAAGGCCGGCGCGATCCCGAGGGGCTCGCGGTGCGCGGCTGGCAGCGCGCCGGGGCGCTGGCGGTGCGCTTCGGCGCGCCCGACGTGGCCGGCCGGGACGCGGCGTGGCCACGGCCGCTGACGTTGTTCGCCGCGGTGGACCCCGGACGCAGCCACCGCCCTCACCTCACGCTGCAACCCCTGTCGGAGCGGCTCGGCGTGCCGATCCTGCCGCTGCGTTGCGACGATGCGCCGGGCGCGGCGGCGGCCCTGAGCGGCGCGGCCGGACCGGTGCTGGCGTGCTGGCGCCACCGCGAGCTGCCCGCGCTGGCGCACGCATTGATGCCTGGGCCGGCGGTCGGTGTACCCGCGCAGTGGGACGAAGCGCGCTTCGATCTGGTGTGGCGCATCGGGCCCGACGGGTTCACCATCGTGCCGCAACGGCTGCTGGCCGGCGATCGCTAGCGCCGTCGCGGGTCGGCGCATGATGCGGCCTGCCCACGGGCCGACCCATGGTTAGCACCACCTGCCACTGCGGCGCCGTCACGGTCGAGATCCCCTACCCGCCGGCGACGCTGACGCAATGCGATTGCTCGATCTGCCGGCGCTACGGCACCCTGTGGGCGTACTACCGGGAGCACGAGGTGCGCATCGACGCCGCGGACGGCGCCACCGCGGCCTACGACTGGGGGCGCAAGTCACTGCGCTTCGTGCGCTGCGCGCACTGCGGCTGCATCACGCACTGGCAGCGCAGTCGCGGCGAGCGCGACGACCGCATCGGCATCAATGCGCGCAACTTCACGCCCGAGCAGATCGGTCCGGCGCGCGTGCGCCGCCTCGATGGGGCGGTGAGCGAGCAGTACCTCGATGCGTGAGGCCGCGCAGCGGTCGTCCGGCGCACGAACGCGGCGGCGCACTGGTGCAGCTCACCACCGACAAGTCTCGGGCCGACGCGATCCGCTTCTACCAACGGCTCGGCTTTCGGGCTTCGCACGAGGGCATGAAGCTCGCGCTGTGAGCCGGCGTCGTGTACAACGCCGCGCATGCGCATCGTCGCCTGGAACTGCTGCCGCGGCCCGATGGCGAAGAAGCTGGCGTCGCTCGATGCGCTGCAGCCCGACGTCGCGGTGCTGGCGGAGGCGACCGAGCCCGAGCGCGAGTCGCCCGCGGTGCTCTGGTTCCCGTCCAACGCGTCGCGGCTGGGCATCCAGGTGCGCGCGTTCGGCGGCTACTCGCTGCGCCGGTTGAAGCGCGCCGAGCTGCCCAACTGCATCGTCCCGGTGCGGGTGAGCGGACCGGCGAGCTTCACTCTGCTCGCGGTGTGGACCTGGCCGGCACCGAGCTACACGCAGGCGTTCCTCAACGGCCTCACGTCGTACGCCGGCCTGCTGCGCCGCGGGCCCACCGTGGTGGCCGGCGACTTCAACGGCAACCCGATGTTCGACAAGCCGACGCAGCGCATCAAGTGGTGGAGCACCGGCTTCGCGCAGCTGCACGCGGCCGAGCTGGTCAGCGCGTACCACACGTTCCACGGCGTCGCGTTCGGCGGCGAAGGCCACGCGACGCACCACTTCCTGCGCAGGCCCGAGCGGCCGTTCCACATCGACTTCTGCTTCGTGCCGCGCGCCTGGGCCCAGCACCAGCTCGAGGTGCAGGTGGTGCACGGCGCCGAGTGGCGCACGCTCAGCGATCACTTCCCGCTGGTGGTCGACACCGCGGTGCCGCCCGCAGCGGCGCTGCCGGTGCACGCGGCCGCCGCCGCGACCCGCGCGCCGCCTAGTCGTCGCTGAGGTAGCCGCGCGCCAGCGCGCTGGCCTGGTTCTCGAAGATCGCCATCGCGGTGGTCATGCGCCGGAAGCCGAGCTTGCGATAGAACGGCTCCTTGCCGGGCACCGCGTACAGGATGATCTTGCGATGGCCCTGCGCGCGCTCGAGCAGGCGCGCGATGATCGCCTTGCCCAGGCCCTGGCCTTGATGGCTCGGCAGCACCGCGATGTCGCACAGGTACGCACAGTCCACGCCGTCGGCGAGCGCGCGGCCGGCACCGACCAGCCGCCCCTCGTCGCGCGCGAAGCAGCGGAACAGGCTGTGGGAGAACGCGGTGCGCAGCCAGGCGACGCTCTTGTCGCCGAGCGGAGCGGCCTTGTACAGCGCCGACAGCTCGTGCCAGTCGAGCGCATCGAGCGATTCGGACCAGGTGATCGGCACGGTCATCCCCTCGGAGGCAAGCCGCATCGATGCCGCTAGACGTGCAGATGCGCCAGCAGCTGCTCGCGCGTGACGTCCCCGCGCCGGCCCTCGCGCACCACGCGGCCCTGCTCGACCACCAGGTAGCGGTCGGCGATCGATTCGGCAAAGGCGAGATTCTGCTCGACCACGACGAACGAGCGGCCGCCGGCCTTGCCCTGCGCGATCACGGCGGCGATCTGCTCGATGTTCTCCCACTGCACGCCCTCGCTCGGCTCGTCGAGCAGCAGCAGCGGCTGCGCCTCGGACAGGCCACGCACGAACGACAGCAGCTTCTTCTCGCCGCCCGACAGGGTGCCGGCGTGCTGCCCGAGCCGGCGCTTCAGGATCGGAAAGCGCTCGAACAGCGGCTCGAACGCATCGAGCCGCCGGTCGGCGCGCATCAGCGTCAGGTTGTCGCGCACGCTCAAGCCGTCGAATACCGAGCGTTCCTGCGGGCAGTAGCTCAGCCCGAGGCGCCGCCGTTGCGAGGCCTCGACGCGCTCGAGCGCCTGGCCTTCGAACGCGATGCGCCCCGAGCGGCACGGCAGCAGGCCGAACAGCAGCTTCAGCAAGGTGCTCTTGCCGACGCCATTGCGGCCGATCACGCACAGCACCTCGCCAGCCATCACCTGGCCCGACATCGCGCGCACCACGTCGCTGTCGCCATAGCCGCCGGTGACGCCGTCGAACTGCAGGCGCGGCGCGGGGGAACTCATTTCTCGGAGCCCACGTAGATCGCCTTCACCGCCGGATTGGCCTGGATCTCGGCCACGCTGCCCTGCGCCAGCAGGCGCCCGTTGTGCAGCACGAAGACGTGCTCGGCCAGGTTGCGCACCAGGCTCATGTCGTGCTCGATCACGACGATCGTCGCCGCGCTGCGCTGGCTGGCCCAGCGGATCACGTCGATCACCTGCGCGGTCTCCTGCGGCGACAGCCCTGCGCACGGCTCGTCGAGCAACAGCAGCCGCGGTTCGCCGAGCAGCGCCAGCGCGAGCTCGAGGATCTGGCGCTCGCCGTGCGCCAGCTCGGCCGCGGTGCGCTGCGCCTCGGCCAGGAACGGATAGCGCTCCTGCAGCGCCGCGAGCAGCGGCGTGCGCCAGCGCCGCAGGCGCGGCCGCAGCAGGTCGCTGGCGCGCGTGCGGCCGCTCCACAGCGCGACGCCCAAGTTGTCGGCGATCGACAGGTGCGCGAACACCGACGGGATCTGCAGCTTGCGCCCGACGCCGAGCGCGACGATCTGATGCGTGGGCCGCCGCTCGATCGCCAGCCCGTCGAAGCGCACGCGGCCGGCCTGCGCGCGCAGCTCGCCGGTCAGCAGGTTGAAGGTCGAGGTCTTGCCGGCGCCGTTGGGGCCGATCACGCAGAACACGCCGGCGCGCTCGATGGCGAGCGACAGCTTGTCGAGGATCCGCACCTCGCCGACCTGCAGCTCGACGTCCTCCAGCTGCAGCCGCAGCGCGCCGCCGGGCTGCCGTCGCGGCGGCGCAGCGAGCGCCGCCAGTGCGCGGCGGCCCTGACGCCACCGGCGCTCGAGCGGCGCGAACACGCCGATCAGCCCTTGCGGGTAGGCGAGCACGATCACGATGAACACGATCGCGATGGTGATTTCCCAGAAGCGGAAGCTGTCGCGCAGCGCGCTGGTCAGTGCACCGATCAGCAAGGCGCCGAGCACCGGGCCGAGCAGCCGACCCCGCCCGCCGACCGCGGCCCAGATCACAAGGTCGGCCGACAGCACGAAGCCGCACAGCTGTGGCGTCACCAACCCCTGCTGCGGGGCGTACAGCGCGCCGCCGAGACCGGCGAGCAGCCCGCTGACGCCGAACGCCACCGCCTTCAGCCGGTTGGTGTCGAAGCCGAACAGCACGACGCGCCGCTCGTTGTGCGCCAGCGCCGCCCACAGCACGCCGAGCGGCGCGCGATACAGCCATACCACCGCGGCGCACGCCAGCACCAGCGCCACCGCGGCCACGTAGTAGGCGGCGATGAAGCTGTCGAGCCCGGGCAGGCCGGGGATGCCCTTCAGGCCGTTGAAGCCGCCGGTCACCGACTCCCAGTTGTTGGCCATCTGCCCGGCCAGCAGCGCGAGCGCGAGCGTGATCATCGAGAAGTACGGCCCGCTCTCGCCGCGCCGCCGGAACACCAGCGTGCCGATCAACAGGGCCAGCGCCCCCGACGCCAGCGCCGCCAGCGGCAGCAGCAGCAGCAGCCACGCGCTTTGATCGAACGCGATCAGCGCGAGCCCCGACAGGTAGGCCGACAGCCCGAAGAACAAGCCCTGCCCCAGCGGCAGGAAGCCGGCACGCCCCCAGCACAGCCCGACCCCGAGCGCCGCGATCGCATAGAGGTACAGCAGGCTCATCTGGTAGGCCCAGAACTCGCCGGCCACCAGCGGCAGCAACAGCAGCGCGACGACCGCGACGCCGGCGGCGCGCCAGGTGCCCACGCTAGCGGCGCGCATGGATCCCGCTCGGACGCAGCCAGAGGAAGAGGATGGCCAGCACCAGCACGCAGAAGTAGCCGCCGGTGCTGTCGCTGACGGCCGACACCACGCTGTTGACGCCGCCGATCACCGCTGAACCGGTGAGCAGGCCGGCCGTGCTGCCCAGGCCGCCCACCACCAGCACGAAGAACGACATCAGCACGTGGTCGAGTCCCATGAACGGCTGCACCGGCACCAGCGGCGCGATCAGCACGCCGGCCAGACCGGCCAGGCACGTTCCGGCCACGAAGGTGGCCGCCGCGAAACGGCCGACGCGGATGCCCAGCGCGCGCGCCAGGTCGGGGTTGTCGACCATCGCCTGGATGCGCGTGCCGGTGCGGCTGCGGCCGTACCACAGCAGCAACGCGCCCAGCACGACGATGCTGATCGCAATCAGCAGCAGGCGGTAGCGCGGATAGGTGGCGCCGAGCACGTCGAGCGTGCCGCCCAGCGGCTCGTTGATGCTCTGGTAGCCCAGTCCGAACAGCGCCTCGGCGCATTTGCGCAGCAGCAGGCTCAGGCCCCAGGTGACCACCAGCGTGTCGAACGGCCGGTGGTACAGCGGCCGCACCAGCCAGCGCTCGACCACCAGGCCGAGCACGCCGCACACCGCGATCGCCAGGGGCAGCGCGGCGACGAAGGGCCAGCCGTGCGTCTGCGCCACGTAGGCGCAGTACGCGCCGACCATCACCAGCTCGCCGTGCGCAAGGTTGAGCACGCCGAGCAAGCCGAACACCACCGCCAGCCCGAGCGCGATCAGCGCCAGCACGGCGACCGCGAACAGCGCGTTCAGCGCCTGTGCGACGAGCACCGACTCCATGGCGCGTCGCGGCGGCGCGGGGTGCAGGTCGTCAGGCCTTGCAGGCGGTGCCGCTGTGCACGCCCTTGATCGTCTTGATGACTTCGAAGTTGGTGCCGTTGCACTGAGCCAGGTACATGTCCTTGTCGACCTGGCGGCCGCGCATCGTCACGCGGCCCGACGGCGCGTCGAACGCGAGGCCTTCGGAGGCCGCCATCAGCTTGGCGCTCGAGGCGCCCGCACCGGCCTTGTCGAACAGCGCCTTCGCTAGGTTGAGAGCGGCATAGCAGTCCGCGCCGATGGTGCTGAGCTGCGGCGCCTTGTCGCCGTAGCGCGCCATGTACTCGGCCTTGAAGCTCTTCGGCGCGTCGGCGCTGTTGTTGGCGAAGTAGCCCATGCACGAATAGAGGTTGGCGCTGTTCTCCGGGCCGATGCCCAGCAGCGTGTTCTCCTCCAGCAGCAGCGCCATGCGCGCGATCGACTTGTCGAGGCCGAAGCCGGCGAACGTGCGGTTGAAGTTGACGTTGTCGGCGCCCACCAGCGTGCTCACCACCGCGTCGGGCTTGGCGCCCTTGATGCGCGTCACCGCCTCCTCGAACTTGTTGGGCGCACCGAACGGCACGTACTCCTCGCCGCCGACCTTGCCGCCGAATTGCGCGACGAACTTCTTCACCTGTTCGTTGGACTTGCGCGGCCACACGTAGTCGTCGCCGATCAGGTAGAAGGTCTTGGCCTTCTTCTCCTTGGCGAAGAACTCGATCGCCGGCTGCGCCTGCTGCGGTGGCGTCTCGCCCAGGCAGTACACGTTGGGCGAGCACTCGCCGCCTTCGTAGACCGGCGAGTAGATGTAGGGCGTCTTGCTCTTGATGGTGGCGATGTTGGCCTCGCGCGTCGCGCTGTCGTGCGAACCGATCAACAGGTCGACCTTGTCCTCGAGCATCAGCCGCACCGCCGACTTGGCGGTCTCGGCCGGCGGGCCGCCGGCGTCGGTGAACAGCAGCTTGACGGGGCGACCCAGGATGCCGCCGGCCTTGTTGATCTTCTCGGCCGCGAGGTCGGCGCAGGCGCGCTGCGTCGGACCGAACAGGGCGGCCGGGCCGCTCAACGCGATGAAGAAGCCGATCTTGAACTCCTTGGCCTGGGCGAACGACGGCAGGCCGACCCCGAGCACGGCCGAGCCGGCGGCAGCGGACAGGACGCGGCGGCGCGCCGGGATGAATCGGTCAGTCATGGCTTCTCGCTCCTCGGTGGGACAGTGTTCTGGATTTCGCTCTCACAGCGCCGGCGGGGGTGTCTTGGGCAGCACCGCTTCGACCGCGCGCGCGATCGCCAGCAGGCGCGCATCGGCGCCTTGCGGCGCGTCGAGCTCGAGGCCCACCGGCAGGCCGCCGCGCGTCAGCGCGGCCGGCACGCTGATGCCGGGAATGCCGGCCACGCTGCCGGGGCTGCAATTGCGGATGAAGGTCGGGAACGTCGGCACCGACTGACCGTTGAGCATCACGGTCTCGTCCTGGCCGATCGGCGCCGCGGGCAGCGGCGTGGTCGGGAACACCAGCGCCGACACGTCGTGGCGCTGGAACGCATCGGCGTACGCCGCCTGCAGCTGCGGACGCAGCACGTCGAGCGCCTGGCGATACGCGGGCGCGGGAATCGCGGCCTCTCCCAGCAGGCTCTGCAGCAGACCCTTGACGTCGGGGCTCGCGACCTGCGCCACCACGTCGGCGAAGCGCAGCGCCGAGCCGTGCTCGGCCAGGTAGGCGTCGAGGTCGACGATCGTCTCGTACAGCGCGATCGGAAAGCCCGCGTCGTTGTCGAGCCGCGCGACATCGGGGATGTCGACGTCGACCAGCAGGGCACCGTGCTCTTTGAGCAGGCGCAGCGTCGACGCCATCAACGCAGCGACCTCGCTGTCCAGGTGGTCCCAGAAGTGGCCGCGCGGCACGCCCAGGCGCAGCCCCTTCAGCGCCGCCGCCGGCAGCTCGGTGCTGCCGGTGACCACCCGGTCGAGCAGCGCGCAATCGGCGACGCTGCGCGCCATCGGCCCGGCGGTGTCGCGGGTGTGCGAGATCGGCACGATGCCGCTTTGCGACCAGCGCCCGGTGGTGGGCCGAAAGCCGACGATGCCGCACAGCGCGGCGGGGATGCGCACCGAGCCGCCGGTGTCCGAGCCGATGCCGCCGGGCACGATGCGCGCGCCCACCGCGGCGCCCACGCCGCCGCTCGAGCCGCCCGGGATGCGGCTGGTGTCGTACGGGTTGCGCACCGCGCCGAAGGCGGCGTTGTGGTTGGTGATGCCGTAGGCCAGCTCGTGCAGGCTCGCCTTGCCGAACAGAACCGCACCGGCATCGAGCAGGCGCTGCACCACCGGTGCGTTGCGCGCCGGCCGATGGGTGCGCAGCGCGGGCGTGCCGGCGGTGGTGACGACGCCCGCGGTGTCGAGGTTGTCCTTCAGCGCCAGCGGCACGCCGTGCAGCGGCCCGAGCGTGGCGCCGCTGGCGCGCCGCTCATCGGCCGCGCGCGCGGCGGCGCGCACCTGCGCCGGGTCGTGGTGGATGAAGGCGTTGAGCCTGGCCAGCTTCGCGCCGTGCGCAAGCAACGCATCGGCGTATGACGCCGCCGTGAACTCGGCGCGCTGCATCGCCGCAGCGGCTTCGCTGATCGTGAGAGCGGTCAGGTCCATCTTCGCCACCCCTTGCATGCTGCATGCCACGCGCCGCAGCCCCGCGCTCGCCCGCCAACCGATCCTCCAGTATGTGGGGCCGCCCGCGAGCGTCAATGGGGACATGCGCGCCGCGCCGACGCACCCTTGCGGCGATGCGTCCGCCCGAGGGTAGGCGCATGGGCGCAGGCGGGCACCTATCAAAACTGATAGGGGGTATCGGGACAACGCCGATGGGGACGCGCCGGCGTGCCGCTACGATTTTGGCCTTCCTGCTCGACGCAAGCCGCACCGACCGATGCACCTGTCCAGCTCTCAAACGCGCGCGCTGAGCGACGTGACGCGGCTGCTGGCAGGCGCCACCGACGGCGACATGCTGCGCGAGCAGCTCGCCTTGCCGATGCTCGACCTGCTGCACGCCGACACCTACGTGTCGATGGTGTGGAACGACGTGATCGAACGTTTCGAGCGGTTCACCGCGCTGAACATCTCGGCGGAACGCCTGAGCTCGTGGGACCGCCACTTCCGCTTCATCGATCCATTGACGTTTCCGATGATGGCGCGCCGCCGGCCCACGGTGGCGACGCAGATCCTGCGCCAGCACGAACTGTCGCGCACCGAGTTCTTCAACGACTTCTTGCAGCGCGACCGCATGCACTGGGGCATCAACGTCTACTTCTACGACAAGGACGTGTGCGTCGGCGACTTTCGCATCTGGCGCCAGCGCGAGCGCGGCAACTTCGAGAGCGACGAAGTCGAGGTCCTGCGGCTGGTCGAGCCTGCCATCGCGGCCGCGCTCGCCCGGCTGCACTGGGAGCGCAGCGCCGCCCCGGCGCCGGCTGCGACCGAACGGGCCGAAGCGCTGCTGCAGCGCCAGGCGCGCCTGAGCCATCGCGAGGCCGAGGTCGCGTGGCTGGTGAGCTGCGGCTGTCCCGACAAGCAGATCGCGCGGCGCTTGAACGTCACCTACCCGACCGTGCGCTTCCACGTCGCGAACGCGTTTCGCAAGCTGCAGGCCGACAACCGCGCCGCACTGGCGGCGCGCGTGCATGCGCTGCTCGATGCGCATCGCCGTTGCACCGGCGCGGCGGTGTCCGACAGCAGCCCCGTCATCACCGCCTGAGCGCCGCTCGAGCCAGGCCCGATCAGTCGGGCGGCCAGTCCATCGCGCCCGAGTGCGTCACCGCGCCGAGGTGCGCCGGCCCCACCAGCTTGGCGTACTTCTCGAGCACGCCGGCCAGGCGCTCGACGACGCGCGGTTGCCAGGCGGCGCGGCGGCGCGCCAGCTCGGCCGCTTCGACGCGCAACGTCAGCGTGCGGGCCACGCCGTCGATGCGGATCGGGTCGCCGTTGCGCACCAGCGCGATCGGCCCGCCGCGCGCCGCCTCGGGCCCGATGTAACCCACCATCAGTCCGCGCGTGGCGCCCGAGAAGCGCCCGTCGGTGATCAGCGCCACCTGCTCGCCCATGCCCTGCCCGTACACCAGCGCGGTGACACCGAGCATTTCGCGCATGCCGGGGCCGCCCTGCGGGCCTTCGTTGCGGATCACCAGCACGTCACCGGCGGCGTAGGCCTGCTGCTTGACCGCGGCGAACGCGTCCTCCTCCGACTCGAACACGCGCGCCGGCCCTTCGAACACCGCGCTCTTCAAGCCAGCCACCTTGATGAGCGCGCCGTCGGGCGCGAGGTTGCCTTTCAGCACCACCACGCCACCGGTGGACGACAACGCCTGCGCCGCGCCGTGCACCACGTCGCCGTCGGGCGCGCGCACCTCGGCCAACTCCTGCGCCAGCGTGCGGCCCGACAGCGCGAGCGCGTCGCCGTGCAAGTGGCCGGCATCGAGCAGCGCCTTCAGCACCACCTGCACGCCGCCGACGCGGTGCAGGTCGACCGCGAGGTACTTGCCGCCGGGCTGCAGGTTGGCAATCAGCGGCGTGCGTGCGAACACCTCGGCCACGTCGTCGAGCGTGAAGCGCACCCCGGCCTCGTGCGCGATCGCCGGCAGGTGCAGCCCGGCGTTGGTGGAGCCGCCGGTGGCGGCCACCGCCGCGGTGGCGTTCTCGAGCGCCTTGCGCGTGATCAGCTCGCGCGGCAGCGGACCGCCGTCGCGCACCAGTTCGGTCGCGCGCCGGCCGGCCTTGCGCGCCAGCGCCAGGCGCTGCGAGTAGGCGGCCGGCAGCATCGCCGAGCCGGGGATCGCCAGGCCGAGCGTCTCGGCCACCATCGCCATCGTGTTGGCGGTGAACTGGCCCGGGCACGAGCCGAGCGTGGGCGCGCAGTCGTGGCCGAGCTCGTCGAGTTCGGCCTCGGTCATGGTGCCGTTGAGCACCGAACCGACGCCCTCGTACGCAGTGAGGATCGTCACGTCGCGCTCGCGCCAGCGCCCCGGCAGCATCGCGCCGCCGTAGACGAACACGCTCGGGCAGTTCAGGCGAGCCATCGCCATCATCACGCCGGGCAGCGTCTTGTCGCAGCCGGCAAAGCCCACCAGCGCGTCGTAGCAGTGGGCACGCACCACCGCCTCGATCGAGTCGGCGATCAGCTCGCGCGACACCAGGCTCATGCGCATGCCCTTGTGGTTCATCGACACGCCGTCGGACACCGAGATGGTGGTGAACGGCACTGCGATGCCCTGGCCCGCCGCGACCCCCAGGCGCGCCGCATCGGCCTGCGGGCCGAGCGACATCGAGCACGGCGTGTTCTCGCCGTGCTGGCTGACGACGCCGATCATCGGCTTGCCGAAGTCCTCGTCGGCGATGCCCACCGCGCGCAGGAACGCGCGGTGCGGCACACGGTCGAGGCCCTCGACGATCAGGCGCGAGCGCAACGGTTTCTTGTCGGTGGTCATGCCGAAGCCGGGAACGGGTCGAGCGCCACTGTAGCGCGCAGCCGCACTATTCCAGGCGCACCAGCAGCGCCGCGCCGGTGTCGCCGGCCGCGCAGCCGGTGAACAGGCCGATGCCGCCGCCTCGCGCGTGCAGCGCCTGCACCAGCTCGGCGATCGCGCGCAACCCGGTCGGTCCCTGCGGATGGCCGTAGACCAGGCTGCAGCCGTACGGGTTCATGCCCTCGAGCGCGTAGCCGGTCTGCTGGGCGAACCACAGGTCGTTGACAGCGAACGGGTTGTGCGTCGTCACCACGTGCACGTCGGCGATGCCGACGCCGGCGGCGTCGAGCGCGCGCAGCGCCGCGGTGGTGGCGGCCTTCGGCATGCGCGCCGGCTCGGCGCGCGTGAACGCGGCCGCGAGCAGACGCACGACCCCCGCGCCCTGCGCCAGTTCGCGCGCATCGTCCGGCGCGGCCACCAGCGCGCCGGCCGCGCCGTCGGCCGGATGGGTCTGGCTGCCGAACGTGATGACGCCGCCGTCGTGCGCCGGCTTGAGCGCCGCCAGTCCGGCGGCATTGGTCTCGTGCACGCCTTCGTCGCACTCGACCTGCAGGCGCGAGCGGCCCTGCGCGATCATCACCGGCTGCAGGTAGCGGCGCTGCAGCGCACGCTCGTCGGCCAGCGCGCGCTGGTACTGCTGGTGGCGCAGCAAGGTCAGGTCGTCGAGCGCCTGGCGCGACATCGCGCCCTCGCGCGCCACCGCCTCGGCGGTGTGCACCATCGAGTGGCTGGTGTTCGGGTCGGACGCGAAGCTGTCGAGCACCCAGTGCTCACTGGTCGGGCTGCCGCCGGCCGCGCGCGGGCGCGGATACACCAACAGCGGGCCGTTGCTGGTGCGATCGGCACTCACCACCAAGGCGCGCGTGACAGCCTGCGCCTCGACCTGCAGTGCCGCCGCGACGACGCAGGCCACCGAGGTGGCGCACGCCTGCGCGATGTGCGGGCCGCTGAGGCCCGGCATGCCCAGGCGGGCGGCGAGCCACGGCACCGCGTAGAAGCTGCGCGGCTGCGGGATCGTGGTGCCGAGCACCAGCTGCTCGATGCGGCTCACGTCGCACTCCCGCTGCGCCAGCGCGTCGCGCGTCACGGCGACCGCGACGTCGAGGCTGGAGACGTCGGCCAGCCGCCCCTGCCAGCGCACGAACGGGGACGACCACAGGTGGCACGCACTCAAGCTCGCACGCTCGAACTTCATGGCGATCCTTTCGCAGCGCCGTCGCGCAGCGCGACCAGCGCATTTTTGTAGGTGCCGCGCGGCAGCGTGTGCGCCGGCAGCACGCGCACCGCCACGCGCACCTGCAGCTGGCCGCGCACCGCGGCTTCGATCTCGCGCGCCAGCGCGGCACCCTGCGCGGCATCGAGCGGAGCGGCCGCCTCGATCTCGAGCGGAATCGGCTCGTCGAAGCGCACCTGCGTCGGGCTGTCCTTCAACAGGCGCAGCACCGGCTCGACGCGGCCGGCGAAGCGCTGCAGCACGCAGTCGCGGATCGCGGTGGGGAACACGTTCATGCCCTTGTAGATCAGCATGTCGTCGGTGCGGCCGATGCAGCGGATGCGCGGGCTGGTGCGCCCGCACGCGCAGCGCACGCCGATCACCTGCGCATGGTCGCGCGAGCGATAGCGCACCAGCGGCGTGGCGTCGCGCACGAACGCGGTGTAGACCAGCTCGCCGGTGGCGCCGTCGGCCCACGGCCGCTGCGCGCCGGTGTCGGGGTCGATCAGCTCGAGCGCGACGTAGCGCTGCGCGTTGAAGTGCATGCCGTCCTGCGCCTCGCACTCGCCCCACATCGACGGCAGCACGTCGCCCAGCCCCATCGTCTCGCGCAGGTGCGTCAACTGCAGGCCGCGTTCGATGCGCGCGCGCAGCTCGGGGGACCCGAGCCCCGGCTCGCCGCCGCCCAGCACCTTGCGCAACGACGACGGCAGGCCGTTTGCGCGGCCGACCTCGTCCCAGCGCTCGGCCAGGTACAGCGCGAACGACGTGGTGGCCAGCAGCGCGCTGACGCGCAGGCGCCGCAGGTCGAGCAAGATGCGCTCGGTCGGAAAGCCGCCGAGCCAGCACAGCGTGGCGCCGACGCGGCGAAAGCCGTCGGCGTACGGCAGGCCGCCGGCCACCATCGGCAGGCCGACCAGGTGCGCCACGATGTCGCCGCGCCGGATGCCGGCAGTGAACCAGACGTTGGCGATCGCGTCGGCGAACACCTCGACGTCGCGCGCGGTGAGCGCGTAGACCAGCGGCTCGCCGGTGGTGCCCGACGACGCGATCGCCTGCACGATGTCGGCCTGCGGCACGGCCTGGTTGTCGCCGAACGGCGCGTCGGCACTGGCGGCCTGCTGCGCGGCGCGGATGTCGTCCTTCAGCGTGTACGGCAGCGCCGCCAGGTCGGCCAGGCTGCGCAGCACCGGCGTGCCCGCCTGCGCGTGGTGCAGCCGCGCGTACAGGCGCGAGCGCGCGCGCAGCTGCGGCAGCATCGCCGCGATCTGGCCCGCCTGCCAGCGCTCGACCTCGGACCAGGGGCGCGTCTCGAGCTCGGCGTTCCAGTACGCGCCGTCGCTGCGCGATGCGAGGGTCGATGCGCTGCTCACGATGCCTTGCGCTGCGCAGCGGGCGTGCGGTCCCAGCAGGTGGGGGTGATGCCGAGCTCGCTCAGTTTGTACTTCTGCACCTTGCCATTCTCGGTGCGCGGCAATTCCGGCACGAAGTCGATGTAGCGCGGCACCGCGAAAGCCGGCAGCAGCCCGGCGCAGAAGCGCGCCAGCTCGGCGGGGTCGAGCGCCGCGCGCTCGCGCAGCACGACGGCGGCCATCACCTCGTCCTCGGCCAGCTCGGAGCGCACCGGGTACGCCGCGGCGGCGGCCACCGCGGGATGGCTCATCAGCACCTGCTCGACCTCCCACGACGAGATGTTCTCGCCGCGTCGGCGGATCGCGTCCTTGATGCGATCGACGAAGCGGAACGCGCCGTCGGCGTCGCGCACCACGCGGTCGCCGGTGTGGAACCAGCCGTTGCGCCAGGCCGCGGCGGTG
>Ga0068860_100001891_pt1 | contig 22247 bp, 22 predicted proteins | sample KBSSwiS32_FD_66597 | JGI IMG/M metagenome (GOLD analysis project Ga0068860, IMG submission 66597) | Switchgrass rhizosphere microbial communities from Kellogg Biological Station, Michigan, USA - KBS Switchgrass S3-2 | ecosystem: Host-associated > Plants > Roots > Rhizosphere > Soil ...
ACCTGGAAATTGCTGAAATCATGAAAATTACCGATTCTGCTGTTGATGCATTATTGCAAAGGGCTAAATCAAATCTGAAAAAAAAGCTGGCAGATTTTTACGAGCATAATAAAAATTGATAAAACACCAGGTGCGTGGGGAGATCATGCAGAAAGATTGTAAAATAGAAACACAGGTTTTTCTTTAAAAGAACGTCTAAATAGTATAGTAAAATGGAAGACGAATTCATACATAAAAAAGTCGATGCTGCAATGCATAGCATAGACAATATTAACAGGGCATCGCCCCGGCCATATCTTTTTACAAGGCTTGAGGCAAGGATGCAGAATGAAAAAAATATTTGGGCCAGGTTATCGTCATTTGTAGCAAAGCCGGTCGTTGCTTTTGCATGTATCTGTTTTATATTAATACTAAATGCCATGGTAATCCTTTTCTCAGATAACGATGTAAATACTTTGGCGCAACAGGTTAATGAACTAACCACGGCAGATGAATACAGCCAGGTAGGGTCTGCTTTATATGAATTTGAAAACGCTAAACCGTAATGAACCCGATAACAAAAAATAAATCACTCGTTTCGATTATTATTTTTCTTTTAATAACGAATCTTGCTATGTTGGTTTTTTTTCTTGTTTTGAACAGGCCGGTCCAGAAATCACGCGACCGTGACCAGAACGGTATGTCGGGGATGTTGCAAAAAGAAGTTGGCTTTACGAAGGAGCAGCTTGATACCTACCAGGCATTAAGAAAGAACCAGTTTGATAAGGTACATAGGTTATTCGATGAGCTGAGAAAATCAAAGACCGATTTCTATAATTTAATCTACACCCCGCAGGTTTCCGATTCATCGGTAAACAAGGCAGCAGATTTAATCGCTGAAAAGCAAAAAACCCTGGACCGGCAAATGCTGAATCATTTCAAAACAGTCCGAAACATTTGTACTGCTGATCAATTACAAAAATTTGATACTACCATTAAGAAAGTCATCGTCCGCTTGATTAGCAGGGCTGGAAAAGAAAGGCGTGATCGTTAAAAAAAAATATTTAATAAACTTTAAAACATAAATATTCCACGTATGAAAACAAAAATCACAATGCTTGTTGCTCTTATATTCGCTGCAACCGTAAGCACCCGTGCACAACAGGGAATGCAACGGCGCACCGTTGAAGAGCGCGTAAAGTCTGCTATGAATAAAATTTTAGATCCCCTTAAGCTTGATCAGGCACAGCAGGATAAAACAAAAGATATTTTTACAGAATATTATACATCGCAGGATAAAATAAGAGAGGATGCCCGGGCGAGCGGAACAAGGCCCGACAGAAGTGTAAGGGAGAAATTGGCCAATGACCGCGATGATAAATTGAAGTCAATTTTTACGGATGATCAATTTCAAAAATTCAAAAATGATATAGAACCTACTCTGCGCCCGCAACATTCACAAGGCACGCAGAGCAGTAATAGCTAGGTTTTGGTTAAGATGGGTAATGTTAAGGTTTGTCTTCGGACAAGCCTTTTTTATTAAATGCCAGTTCATAGTTCGTAGTTTGAAGTGGGTTAGATCAACGATGAACTATGAACTGGGAACTTCTTCAACATAAATCGCCCGTGTAACTTTCCTTATATCGGTTGTTAATTTATGAATAAAATCAAGCTGCTCGAATAGAGGGTTATCGCTTTGTTTTCCCTTTGTTGGCGCAGGAACTTTTATCGCATCTGCAGGGGGTAAATAATTTTTATCCAGGAGTTGAAGACTTTCCTCAATTGAAGCTATTGAACGTTTTACCTGTTGTAAAATTTCTTTTGAATATAATTGATTATCGTCCCTTATTCCCGCAATAAAAGCTGCAATATTAGAAGAAAGCACGTTGTTCAGTACTACAAATTCGTAAATCTCCCTGCTGTTTCGTTGTTTACTTTTTGGCTCTGATAACATCCTGTGAAAAGCCGCTGAAAGGTTTGCTGTACTTACAAACACCTCTTTACGCGACAAACTATATTCCAGGGAATTTTTTTTACCATAAAGAAGATCTGACAATTTTTGAAGGTAACTGATATTCGCCTTTAAAACACTCACCATATAATTATCAAGTTGCCTGGATTCCCAATGCGGGAATAACAGGTAACTTGCCAGGAAAGCCAGGAGCGAGGCAATACCGGTATCCAGCAAACGTTCTTCGGCGACATTTATAAATCCCAGTCCTAAAAAATTGAAAAAAATGAGTATGTAAGGAGTCATAAATATTACCATTACGATATAATTAAGCTGCTTAAAGGTATAGGTGCCTATCATAAAAAAAACGATCAGCGTAAATAATATGAAACGGTCATGGATAAATGCAAGAACCAGCAGGCCAATAAGTCCCCCGGCGATAGTTCCAGTGAATCTTTCAAAATTTCTTTGCTTCGTAAGGCCAAAACCAGGCTTTAGAATAATAATAATCGTAAGTAATATCCAGTAACTATAATTACTATAAGGCAATAGTTTGCCAATTACATATCCCGCTCCACAGGTGATCATCATGCGCAATGCATGCCTGAAGACAGAGGATCCGGGTGTAAGGTTTTGAATAAGCTCTGCAATACTGATTTTTTGGTGAGATACAAATTTTGAATAATCGCTGCTAGTTCGAATTCTTCGTTCTGATGGTACATCATTAAAATAATTAAGTATCTCATTTACTTTTTCGCCCTGGTTTCGCAGGTTAATTAATATTTTTTTCAGAATCAGGTTACTGTTGTTCTTATCACTTAATTCATCAATTTTTATTTTTAATTTCTCCAGTGCAGGTAACAGATCAAACTTTTTTCTATAAGTGGCGTTTGATTGAATGGCCTGGCCAATGTGATCCAGTTCGTCTGCGATATCTTTTATCAGCAACGATACTTCGTCCAATAATCCGGTTGAAGAAAACCGTTTTCTTAAAGAGGGGTAGTCATACCATGTAGCCATTATTTGTTCATACAAATCAACTACATCAGTAAAAGCAAGTACCAGCAATTTTCCTGTGCGGGTTGGTTCTTTTACCAATTCCCTGTTTTTAAATAAAAGTTCACGTACTGCATCCTGCTTTTCATTCACTACTACCTGCTGGGCAACAAGCTTTCGATATTCATCCTCCAGGTTTGTTTTTGTATCATACAAAGCCGCTTTGATCCGTAAAAATTTTGCTGTTTCATGTAGGCAGTCCCCCAGCGATCTTTGGGCGGGACGGTACGGCGTTAATCTGTAAAACAATAGTGCCACAAGCATATACCAGGTACCTCCTCCTAATATCAAAACACTTTCTATTATAACTTCCGTGGGGCTGTTTACCTTGGCCATCCGAAGAACCATTATAAGTAATGCGGCCGTACCTACTGATGCAGCCCGGTTTCCATAAACCGTAAACATTGTAAAGAAAAACGAAGAAAATAATACCAATAATCCAAGCAAAAAGAAATTATTGTTCATAAAGCCTGTTAATAAGGCTACGAGAAAGACAAAAATATTACTGTACAACATTCCATTGGTCCTGTGTTGTACCGGGCCAGGTGCATCGCCAATACTCACGCAAAGCGCCCCTTCAGAAATGAGTATTCCTACATCCAGTCTGCCGAGGCTTGCACATATAACTGAAGGTAAAATGATCGCCAGCGTAATACGTATACCATCTGCAAGGTACTGGCTGAAGAGAAAATACTTTACATTTTGTGCCTTCTTGTTTAACTGCAGGTTCATATTCTGTCGTGCAAAGAAAGATACTAATTGTTAGAAATGTTTTTATAACCCTTGATAATATAAATTTGAGCACACACGCCGTATGGAAGTTTTTAATATTGTTTAAATTCTTATCTTGGAAAACAAACGGGATATGAGGATCCATAAGAAACAGGAATTTGGAAAAAAGAAGCAACATCTTGCTATGCTGGCTAAGGCCATTTCTCACCCTGCACGGATTTCAATTTTAAAGATACTGGCAAAAAGAGAAAACTGTAATTGTAACGAATTGGTTGACCTGCTGCCTCTTTCCCAGTCAACAGTTTCACAGCATTTAAAAGAATTGAAAAACTGCGGTTTGATAAATGGTACTGTAAATGGAACCAGTAATATTTATTCCCTCAATAAAATTAGTTTGAAAGAATTTGAAGGCGAGTTTAAAAAGATGATGAAATCGGTGATTTCAAAGAAATAATTTATTGGGGAACATATAGGGTAATGTTAAGATTTATAAATATGATAAATATCCAAAACAAATGCTGAGATTTCACCTGCAAACTTTAAATTTGTAACTCATAATAAATAATGGAAATTAAAGAAGAGGTTTTACAGGATGTTGTAATAAAATTTGCGGGCGATAGTGGCGATGGGATGCAGCTTACGGGCACACAGTTTACCAATAATACCGCAATGCTGGGGATTGATCTCGCTACATTCCCCGATTTTCCTGCCGAGATACGCGCCCCTCAGGGGACTTTGCCTGGTGTGAGTGGATTTCAGCTACGCTTTTCCAGTGATCTCATATTTACGCCGGGTGATACCTGCGACGTGCTGGTAGCTATGAATGCTGCGGCTCTTAAGACCAATTTGAGCGGGCTAAAGAAGGATGGAAAAATAATAGTGAATGTAGATGGCTTCGATACAAAAAACCTGCGACTGGCAAATTATCCTGATGGTGTAAACCCCTTGGAAAATGGAAGCCTTGATGGCTATGAGGTCATAAAGATTGATGTTACTAAAATTACAAGGGAGTCCCTGAAAGAATTTGATATGGGCACCAAGGAAAAAGACAGGGCAAAAAATATGTTTGTGCTCGGCTTTTTATATTGGATGTTCAATAGAAGTATGGACAATACGATCAGGTTCTTAAAGGAAAAGTTTTCGAAAAAGCCTGATATCCTTAACAGTAACATTAAAGTACTGCAGGCCGGATATAATTATGGTGATACTACCGAAACTTTTACCACAAGGTATTCTGTTCAAAAAGCCAAAATGCCAGCCGGCAATTACAGGAGTATAATGGGTAACCAGGCCCTTGCCTACGGGCTGATAGCTGCTTCGCAAAAAAGCGGCCTGCAATTATTTTTAGGGTCATACCCTATTACCCCGGCCAGTGATATATTACATGAGTTGAGCCGGCACAAATCTTTTGGTGTAAAGACCTTCCAGGCCGAAGATGAAATTGCCGCAATTACGTCGGCTATTGGTGCGGCATATGGCGGAAGCCTGGGCGTTACAGCCACGAGTGGCCCGGGGATGGCCTTAAAAGCAGAAGCTATGGGCCTCGCGGTAATGCTGGAGATTCCTTTGCTTATTTGTAATATCCAGAGGGGAGGCCCGTCCACAGGATTGCCTACCAAGACCGAACAGAGTGATTTATTGCAGGCATATTATGGAAGAAATGGGGAGTGCCCAATGCCTATAGTTTCAGCATCAACTCCAAGTGATTGCTTTGAAGCAGTTTATGAAGCGGTACGTATTTCTGTGCAGCATATGACCCCGGTTATATTTTTAAGCGACGGTTATATTGCCAATGGAGCTGAGCCATGGAAATATCCCGAAAGCACCGACCTTCCTTCAATAGAAGTGAAATTTAAAACTGAACTCGGCCATCATGAAGAAATTTTTCAGCCCTATTTAAGAGATGAGAAACTGGTAAGGCCCTGGGCGATACCTGGCTTTCCGGGACTTGAGCATCGTGTTGGCGGGCTGGAAAAACAAAATATTACCGGCAATGTAAGTTATGAGCCCGAAAATCATCAGATGATGGTGAAACTACGCCAGGAAAAAATTGATAAAATAGCCGATTACATTCCGGAACAAAAACTGGATAACGGGCCTGCCAAAGGGAACGTATTGGTGCTCGGGTGGGGGAGCACATATGGTGCAATAAAATCAGCAGTAGCAAGCCTGCTTTTGGAAGGCCATTCGGTGTCGCATGCCCATCTCCGGTATGTACGCCCTTTTCCTAAAAACCTTGGTGAGATTTTAAAAAGTTTTGATCATGTTTTAGTACCTGAACTTAATAACGGCCAACTCATAAAAATCATTCGGGATCAATATTTAGTTGATGCCAAGGGATGCAATAAAATTATGGGTATCCCTTTTACAAAACATGAATTGGTGGATGAGATAAAGAAATTATTGTAACAATTTCAGCCCGCAAGTTGAGTATTGCCGAAATATTGCACAGGCGCCAGGTCCCACCGGAAAAAAATCACCGCGATTAATTTGTTTGGTACAGGTTGCTGTCGACTCAAATTCTTACGAATGAGACAATTTTTCAATCTTCTACCGCCGTTACTTTTGCCAATTGCCTTTTGTTTTTTTGCCTATTGCCTATTGCCTAATCGGTTTTGAAAGGTTATTATAATATTTACAAACTGGTTTTACGCCGCAAATATTACATTTGGGATTGCGTGCAACGCAAATGTATCGCCCATGTAATATGAGCCAATGGTGGGCCTTATGAATCATATTTTCCGGAAAATTTTTGACCAGCTGTTTTTCAGCAGCAAGAGGGGTTGTCGCATTAGAAGTTAATCCTATGCGTGAAGACACCCTGAAAACATGGGTGTCTACCGCCATATTTGGCTGATTGTCAATTACAGATGTTATTACATTCGCTGTTTTACGGCCAACACCCGGTAAAGTCATCAATTCACCAACTGTCATTGGAATCTGGCCGTTATAGCCTTCTATAACTTTTTTTGCCATTTCAATGAGATGTTTTGTTTTGTTGTTTGGGTAGGAAATACTTTTTATTAAAGAAAAAAGGTCCCCGGGAGATGCTTTACTCATCGACAGAATATCGGGGTATTTTCCAAAAATGGCTGGTGTAGTTTGATTTACTCTTTTGTCGGTACACTGGGCCGATAGTATAACGGCCACAAGCAATTGGTAAGGATTGTCGTAAATTAATTCTGTTTCGGCATTAGGAGAGTGCGTTGAAAAATAGCTTATTACAAATTGATACCGTTCCTTTTTTGTCATAAAAAATCCCGCCTGAAAGGCGGGAGCGAAAATACTTAAAATGAACTATTTATGAGTTCAATAACGAATTAATGAGGAAATAACTGACCGTGTTTTATAGTTATGTGCTGCAATATCCTATTTACAGCCTCATCTCTGGGTGAAAGATTAATTTCTTCAAGATTTTTTTTCCCGGATGAAAGTTGTTTATAAGACTCATGCAAATCCCAATCAGTCTCTAATGCAACTTTAATAGCTGCTGTTTTTTGCTCAGAAGTTTCCCTATATAAATACTGTACCAGGTCTTCCTGTGTAAACTTAGTCATAAAAATTTTGTGGCTTTATTAAGTAAAGAATCTATCCTAAAATTAAAACGCTCTTCTTGCAGAAATATTGTATAAATTATTTTCGAAATTGTATTCTATCTAATTGAAGATGAATCAGAAGTGATAATAAATAGATCTTCATTGTCTTTCTTCATCATATACCTCTCCCTCGCATATTTTTCAAGAGTTTGCGGGTTGGTTTTCAATAGACCTAATTCCTCTCTGGTATCTGCAATTTGATCACTCATCAGCTTTTCACTTTTCTGGAGTTTATTAAGCTCGTGAATTCTCTTCAATTGTAATGTTATATCGTTTCTGTCAAAGAACGTCATCCATGTAACAAAAACTATGCCTGTTATTAGATATTTGTTGGTAAATATGGATTTTAGCCGAAACATTCTTTTTGTATTTTGCGATTTTTTGATCTTGTTTATTTTCTGTTCTTCGTTTAATGTCGTTAAAGATTGTTTTGAAATTCCTGCCGTTTTTTAGAAATAAACTTCAGGTCACTTACCAAATTTAATTTTTCCTTTCGGAAAAACCGCACTTTCTGCTAAAATTTCTTCAATGCGTAGCAGCTGGTTGTATTTCGCAATTCGGTCGGTGCGGCTTGCGGAGCCTGTTTTAATTTGCCCGCAATTTAAAGCAACGGCCAGGTCAGCAATGGTAGTGTCTTCTGTTTCACCGCTTCTATGGCTCATTATAGTATTGTATCCACTATGTTGTGCCATTGAAACTGCGTTTATGGTTTCTGTGAGTGTGCCTATCTGGTTAACTTTTACCAGGAGGGCATTAGCAATTTTCTCATCGATTCCCCTTTGAAGCCTTTTTACATTGGTAACAAAAAGGTCGTCCCCAACCAGTTGAATTTTTTTACCAAGTCTTTCAGTTAGCATTTTCCATCCTTCCCAGTCATCTTCTGCCATTCCATCTTCAATGGAAATTATTGGATATTGATTAACCCAGTTTTCCCAGAAGTCAACCATGCCTTCTACGCTTAATTTTTTGCCGTCTGATTTATGGAAGTGATACACTTTTTTTCCTGCATCAAACATCTCGCTTACTGCAGGATCCATTGCAATGCCTATTTCTGAACCTGGTTTGAATCCGGCTTTATCTATTGCTGTGAGCACTGTTTCAATGGCTTCTTCATTACTTTGTATGTTTGGCGCAAAACCGCCTTCATCTCCAACATTGGTGCTATAACCCTTCTTTTTGAGAACCGACTTTAATGCATGGAAAATCTCAACGCCCCATTGTAAGGCTTCGCTAAAAGAAGATGCTCCAACCGGCATTACCATAAATTCCTGGAAATCGATTTTATTGTCAGCATGTGCGCCACCATTTAAAATGTTCATCATGGGAATGGGAAGAACCTTTGCATTCGTGCCTCCAATATACCTGTAAAGCGGAAGGTTGGCCTCCAATGCGGCAGCTTTTGCAACGGCGAGGCTCACAGCAAGTATAGCATTGGCACCGATAGCGCCTTTATTTTCAGTACCATCAAGTGCAATCATTGCACTGTCAATTCCCGTCTGGTCAGCTACATCCCAGCCGGTAAGTTTTTCGGAAAGCAAATCATTTACATTTTTTACAGCATTAAGCACACCCTTTCCCCCATATACTTTTTTGTCCTCGTCACGCAATTCTACGGCTTCATGTATGCCTGTACTTGCCCCTGAAGGTACCGCTGCCCTTCCCAGGAATTCATTTTCAGTAAGAATGTCGACTTCAATGGTGGGGTTTCCGCGGCTGTCTAATATTTGCCGTGCCTGTATATTTGCAATGTAGCTCATAATATTATTACTTAATTGTTTTGAATATTACCGGTTAAATTTCTAAATACTTCTTCAAGACTTTGGCTTTCACTTTGCAATGAAAGTATATTTAAATTGTTTTGCAAGCTAAGCATAAGAACGTGTTTTTTCACGCCTTCCGGGTTTGAAGTCTGCAGCTTAAACAGGAAAGCTTTTTCCTGATCAGCTTTCTGTACATCTTCAATAGCAGCAAGGATATTAATATCAATATTTTGATCAAACTGTACCATAACAGTGTGATAAGTTTTATTGGACAACCGCAGGTTGGTTAAGGTGTCATCAGCCACAATGGTTCCTTTATTGATAATAACTACCCTGTCGCAAATGCTTTCTACTTCCTGTAAAATATGTGAGGAGAAAAGAACCGTTTTATTTTTGCCGAGGTCTTTGATAACCTGTCGTATTTCTATAATCTGGTTAGGGTCTAATCCACTTGTAGGCTCATCGAGAATAAGCACTTCGGGGTCATGAATTAATGCTGCTGCAAGCCCCACTCTTTGTTTGTATCCTTTGCTGAGTTGTCGTGTTTTTTTATTGCTTTCACTGTTCAGCCCGGTTAAATTGATTACTTCTTCAATCCTTTTTTTAATATTTGTTTTTATTAGATGGAGGCTTGCAATAAAACCGAGATATTCCCTTACATACATTTCATAATATAATGGATTGCCTTCAGGAAGGTAGCCAATCTGTTTTTTTACATCTATTGGATGTGTATGTACATCTATTCCGTTTACGCTTACATTACCAGAGTCAGCTTCAAGGTAGCCGGTGACAATTTTCATGGTGGTAGATTTACCGGCGCCATTGGGGCCAAGAAAACCAACTATTTCGTTATTTGCAGCTTTAAATGAAATATTGTCAATCGCTTTTTGTGTTCCGTATGTTTTAGTAAGATTAGAAATTGTAATTGACATGAAGCAAAAGTAAAGTTAACTAAGGTTCAAAGTTCAGTGGTTCAAGGTTCAAAGTTCAAAGTTCAAGGTTCAAACCCGATAGCTATCGGGTTCAAAGTTAAAAGTTCAAGGTTCAGGTCCCAAACCTTCAACCTTGAACCTTGAACTTTCAACCTCTTATTATCTTTATCCATCTTTTTTTCGGGGTGGGTTGTTTCTGTTACTATTAGGCCTGTTACTATTTTGCCTGCCTTGCGGCCTTTGCTTTTGTTGTTGGGGGCCCCGGTTGTTTTTATTTCGGTTATTATCCCTGCTTTGACGGCTGTTTTTTTCAAGTGATTTTAAAGTTATGTGGCCTACCACATCAACAAATTCCGGTTCAACCTCTTTAGGCTTGCCGCTAATGATCTCAACAGTTTCAAGGGCTTCAGGTTTAATGCCCTGCCTGTTTTGTTCCTGGATCTTTTTTACGCTTTCTATAGAAAGCGGATAATGTTTAGTACTATCGGGTAAAGAGTACCACATGAGGTTACGGAAAATATCTTTCTTTATTAAAAAGGCCCGGCCTTTTGCCACCTCAATAATTTCAGCATCATCCGGGAAATGCTGGAGGGCGTCGAGATAGGTATCCAGTTCATAGTTGAGGCAACATTTCAGCCTCCCGCATTGCCCGCTGAGTTTTGTTTGATTAATGCTTAAATTCTGATAGCGGGCCGCATTTGTATTAACACTTTTAAAATCAGTAAGCCAGGTACTGCAGCACAATTCTCTTCCACAACTACCTATGCCTCCAACCTTTCCTGCTTCCTGGCGGGCGCCTATCTGCTTCATTTCAACTTTCACCCTGAATTCAGAAGCATAAATTTTTATAAGTTCTCGGAAGTCAACCCGGTCATCGGCAATATAAAAAAAAGTTGCCTTCCTGCTGTCTGCCTGTATTTCTACTTCGGCCATTTTAAGTTCAACTTTTAGTTGCCTTGCAATGGCCCGGCTTCTTATAAGTACATCATGCTCCCGTGCTTTGGTTTCTTTCCATTTAATAATATCACTATCTGTAGCCCTTCTTAATACCCTCTTAAATTCAGAGCTATCTTCTTTTAACCCACGTTTTTTTAGCTGGAGACGTACCAATTCTCCTGTTATGCTTACGGTTCCCACATCAAAACCACTTACCCCTTCTACAGAAACGATATCACCTTTATCAAAAATCTGCAGGGAATTATTCCGGTAAAAATCTTTGCGGCTTCCCTGGTTAAAGGAAACTTCAATAATAGGGCAATTGCTTTCAGGATCACTAAATGGAAGATTGGCCAGCCAGTCATGGACATTCATCCGGTTGCATCCCCCTGTGCTGCATCCGCCATTACTTTTGCATCCGCCTGGCTTTCCGGTACTACAACTAGTGCAACTCATATCTTCGTTCAAAAAGGTTACCAATAAACAATAAAATGAGAATAATGAGCAGATGAAGCTTGCAGCTATATTAGCATTGCTGTAATTTTATTATTGCCCGGGAAAAATAACTCTTACGGTTTTTTGTAAAACTATTGAGAGCCTGCGGGGAGGCGAATAATAAAAGAAATGCGTATGACTAAAAAGTTATTTCAAAAAAATATTAAACCTTCTGCAAAATTCATTTTCCTCAACTTACCAAAATTAACGAATTATCCTTAATAATGTGATAGAGCCTTATTGAAAGCGCATGAAACAACATTTTTGCGTGAGCATTACGCTCAATATAGAAAATGGCCTTATCAAGTTCATTAATAATCGCTTCCTGCACCTCCATGCTGCACAATTTATTAAGCCGTAACGCAAAGTCTTTCTCATTTTCAGGAATATGCAGTTCAATATCCGGTTCATCGATAAAACGAACTCTTACGGCCTGACCAAGCAAATGAATAAAATAGCGGATAAATTGTTTTTGTTTTTCACGGCCCACCTGGCTCATTTCTTCAATCCATTTAACCTGCCCGGCCGCATTATTTTTTAAAATTACATTGAGCCATTCTCTTATGTGTCCCTGCCAATCCTGCTCCTCGTTTTGAAGTAGCTGAAGCGCCTCGCGATAGTTTCCCTCGCTCAGGCCGGCGATCCGGGCTGCCCTGCCAGGGGTTACATTAGGAATACCCGTTAATGCCCTTTCAATTTCAGCATTGAAGAGCCGGGGAATCTTAATCAATTGTGTCCTGGATAAAATTGTTGGTAAAATTGAATTCTCGTCTTCGGCCACAAAAATAAAAAGTGTGTCAGGCGGAGGCTCCTCGATAAGCTTTAAAAGTTTATTACCTTCTTTGCCCAGGAACTCGGGCATCCACATAATTAATATTTTATAACGGCTTTCGAAAGCTTTGAGACTTAATTTATGAATGATCTGGTTACATTCTTCTGCGGTTATATTTCCCTGCTTGTTCTCGGCTCCTAAAAACTGGAGCCAGTCATATACATTCCCATAGGGGGTGATAGTAATAAATTCCCGCCATTCACTTATATAATCATCACTTACAGGGGGAGTGCCTGTTTTTTTGGGTATAACAGGAAATGTAAAATGTATGTCTGGATGAATGTATTGTTTCGCTTTGATGCATGACGGGCACTTGCCACAGGAGTCAACAGCACCCGGTATCAATGGAGATGATAGTACTTCACTGAATAAGGGCGGTTCCTGTGCCGCCTTATCCGAAGTACAAACTATGTATTGGGCAAAAGCCAATGCCATAGAAAGTGAGCCGCTCCCTTCCTTCCCCAAAAATAATAAAGCATGGCTCAACCTGTTTTGCAAAATGAGGTCGATCAAATGTCTTTTAACCGCCACCTGGCCAATTACATTTTCAAACTGCATGATAATTTAATTAATAAGCCGGGCCTATAATCGAAAAACATCGACGGGGACTGGTACTGTGCAAAAGCAATCCGCAAATTCCAAATAAAAATTATCTTAAATATTTAACGATTTCATCGCTCATGGGACTTACATTGCTATCAAATTTTGCAATCAAAGCTCCGTTTTCATCCAATAAAAATTTAGTGAAATTCCACTTAATTTCTGCATCTAATACACCATTTTCTGCTTTATTTGTAAGCCATTTAAAAATGGGAGCGATGTCATTCCCCTTGACAGAAACTTTTGCCGCCATAGGGAAGGTAACTCCGTAATTTTTAGTGCAGAATGCTTTTATTTCATCGTTGGTTCCTGGTTCCTGGCTTCCAAAATTATTGGCCGGAAAACCAACGATCACGAGTTTGTCTTTGTATTGCTCATATAACTTTTGCAGGTACTCATACTGAGGAGTGAAGCCACACTTTGATGCGGTGTTTACCACTAATATTTTTTTCCCTTTAAATGTTGAAAAGTCAATGGTCCCGCCACTAAGACCATCCACCTTGAAATCATAAATTGATTTGGCTTTTATTAAAGAAGCCGGAGATGTTGGCAATACAAATGATATTAGAATTAAGGACGCACAAATAACAAATAAATTTTTCATTTTTCTTTTTTTGCAAAGATACGAATTCGTACAATGACAATAAAAAAGTCACAATACAGGGAATCAGTAAAAATTTATCTTTCGTAACAACCAGTGTCAGGATTGGCATCCCTTATCTTATCATCAAGGTCCAATGGAAAAGAAGTTACCACGCCTTTATCTATGGCAGGAGAACTGTTTTTTAAACGAAAATTATAAAACTGGTGTGAAACGTCAGCACTGTCAAACATGGGATCAATATTTTTTATTGAATTAGGATCAAAGGCACCATTGGCAACGTCATTTTTAGCCTTATAAAGAACATGATCAAAATTTACTGAATAGGGATCAGCGCCTTTTTTATTCACCACAATTTCATTATCAACATTTCCTCCATCTCCCCAAAAAATACAATTTTGAAAAAATGCCGTGAGTGGTTTGGTTAATGTAACCCCTCCCTGCATTGCAGCATCTGAAACCTGCAAAACAGGGTTTTTATGCGTGATAAAAAAATTGTTGTAGGAAACGACTGTACAGTGTATAAAACGATAATCTCCGCCGAGTCCCAACAGCACATTACTTCCACAATTGCTTATGAGGCAATTGTCGGCATAAATATTTGTATGGATGCCAAAGATCCCGGCATCATATATATTATCTATAATACACTGGGAGAGCGTGAGTTTTGGATTCGCATTTAATGAAAGGTCCTGTGCAATAATACCCTGGTAGGCATTTTTAATAACGACGTGTTTTAAATGGTTGTCCTTGCTGCTTCCACTGAAGAAAATACCCGGCCACCCTGCCGGGAAATCGCGGTAATCAGGATCGAGCCTGTCCCCTGTAAACAGTATACTGTCCTGCTTCGTGCCATCCGCAACTAAGGTTCCATCCACCAAAAAAGGTGCGTTTGCATGCAAATATATTCTTGCTCCCGGGAGCACGGTAAGTATTGCATTGGAATCCACTAAAATTCCTCCAAGAATTACATAGGGCAACGTGTTAGTGAAAAAAACATTTCCTGTAATTTTTATGTTATCCAGGAAGATTGCATTTTGGCCGTAGGCCTGTAACTGAACAAATCTTTTATTACCATTATAGCTAATTTGAATGCTGTCGCGAAGAATGAAAGGAAGATTAGCTGAGGATGGGTTTATATTCACCTGCACAAAAACATAGATGCTATCATTGGCATTTATTTCTACGTTATCTATCTCACTTGCCGATGTGCCGTCGACATTCATTTTAAATACCGAAGCAGCGCCTCCTGATAATTTTACCTGTGATAAACGAAGCTTTTGATTGTTGGCATTAAAGATTTTGAATGATTGAGTAATGGAACCTACAGAAGTAAAAACCGTATCATAAAATAAAGTGTCGGAACTCGTATACAAATTTGCCTCCGGGCTGGTAATAAAAGATTCTTTTTTACAGGAGAAAATAATTACTGATAGTAGAAGCAACAGGAAAAAGAATTTCAGAGAAGTCATGCTTCAAAAATATGTTTTATTGTTTAATGGCAGAACCTTTCTGCGGACAGGCAGGCATCGTTGTTGGAAGGAAGCTATTCGGCGCTTTCTATTTTGTTGCAATTGCCAATGTTGCGATACTTAAAGTGGTATCCCCTGCCTTCAAAATTTCTGCACCACATGCTTCAAGAGTTGCACCGGTAGTAATAACATCATCCACCAATAAAATATGCTTGCCCTTTAAGCTTCCGGGATCCAAAACAGAAAAACTTTTTTCAACATTTTCCCAGCGCTGAATGCGGCCCTTTTTTGTTTGTGTTTCTGTATGAACAATCCTGAGAACATTTTTTGTAATCAAAGGAATATTCAGGATCTGATGAATGCCTTCGCAAAGCAGGGTAGATTGATTATAGCCCCTTTTGAATTCCTTTTGTAAAAATAAGGGTAATGGAACGAGGGCATCAATGTTAGAAAAACGGGTACTGTTTAGTAAGCTTTTTCCAATCAGGTTTCCCAGGAATAATCCAACTTTCCTGTTGCCCCGGTATTTAAATTCATGAATACAATTTTGAATAATGGAATCTTTTGAAAAATAGAATTCACTCATACATGCAACAACGGGTATCCTGCCCCAAAAGATCTTTTCTACAGGATTGTTTGCATGCAAGGCAAAACCGGTATGTGGTAAATCATTGATACATTCGAGACACAAAAAATTTTCTTTTTGTATGATATCGCTTCCGCATCCAAGGCAGTTATGCGGATACATAAAATGAAGCAAGAGCGATAATATGCTGGAATGTAATTTCACATCAATTCAGTATTATAAAATATCAAAATAAATATTGATATAATTCTTCCACTTTACCCAGCGGTACCACTTCAATACCCTGGCTGCCGGTTCCAGCTTTGAAATTATTTTTAGCCGGCCCTTTTGCACCACCAAGCCTGTAAGAAAGATTGTATTTACTTACAATTATTTTTTCATAGCCCAGCTTTTGAGCCTCAGCAATGCGCTGCTCAATTCTGTTAACCGCCCTTATTTCGCCACTAAGACCTACTTCTCCTGCAAAACAAATATGTAACGGCATCGCAACATCTTCGTACGATGAAAGTAAAGCGCTCAAAACAGCAAGGTCAATGGAAGGGTCCTCTACTTTAATACCGCCTGCGATATTTATAAATACATCTTTTACTCCAAAGTGAAACCCTCCCCGCTTTTCCAAAACGGCCAGCAACAACTGAAGCCTCCTCAGGTCAAAACCGGAATTAGTTCTTTGAGGAGTTCCATATACACTTTGAGTCACCAGCGCCTGTACTTCTATAAGCAGGGGTCTTATACCTTCAATAGTTGCCGCAATTGCTACCCCGCTTAACTGTTCTTCTTTTTGTGTAATTAAAATTTCTGAGGGATTACTCACCTGCCGCATACCTTCCCCGGTCATTTCATAAATCCCTAATTCTGATGAGGAACCAAAACGATTTTTGAGTGTACGTAAAATGCGATATGCATAATTACGATCGCCTTCAAATTGTAAAACTGTATCTACCATATGCTCCAGAATTTTTGGTCCGGCAATGCTTCCGTCCTTAGTAATATGGCCGATCAAAAAAACAGGGGTATTGGTTTCCTTCGCAAAACGTTGAAACTCGGCGGCACTTTCCCGTATTTGTGAAACACTGCCCGGTGCAGACTCGACGTAGGGTGATTGTAAAGTTTGAATTGAATCGACAATTACAAGCTGGGGTTTTAATTTTTTTATTTCCTGGAAAATAGTTTGTGTATTTGTCTCAGTCAGCAGGAAAAATTTTTCATTCTGAATGCTGATCCTGTCTGCACGCATTTTAATTTGTTGCTCGCTTTCCTCACCGCTTATATACAAGGTAAGAGTATTCTTCATTTGCAATGCAGCCTGTAGAAATAAGGTTGATTTGCCGATGCCAGGTTCACCTGCTACTAAAACCAGGCTCCCTGTTACAATTCCACCGCCTAATACACGGTTTAATTCTGCATCTGCCGTTAATATTCGTTTTTCTTCGCCGCTTGTAACATCCTGTAGAGATATTGTTTTGATACCTCCGCTTAATCCTGAAAAATCTTTCCATTCCTGTTTTTTATCAGTGCCCCTTACAATTACTTCTTCAACAAAAGTATTCCACTGTTCGCATGAAGGACATTTGCCTAACCACTTTGCACTTTCCTGTCCACAGTTGCTGCAAAAAAAAGCGGTTTTAGTTTTACTCATTTGCCAAATTATGATTACTGAAATTAAACAATCATTGGCACAGGAAATAAAAATGAAATAAGGTAAAAAAAATCGATCTGAATAGGAGAGAGCTATAATGTCTTAGATGGAAAAGTAAAAGGGCTGGTATTGCTACCGGCCCTTTGTACTTACTAACCCATTAAATTCTATTGCTAAATTACAAATTGCAATCACATAAACAAATTAATTTTAAGTGATGTTAATAAATTCAATGAAGGCTTCTTTGAGTTGTTTAAAGGAACGGGCCTTTATAATATTTTAATAATCAGGAATTTATAAAAAATCATATTTCAAAGATTTAAAAAATAAAAACTTTTATTTTAAAATATTTGGTTTATAATATAAACTACTTTATTATTGTGATAAATTTATAAAAAATGAGCCGGGTTTTAATTTTAGTATTTTTTTTAATAAGTATTTACAGTAAGGCCCAGGTTACTATATCTGGCAAAATAACGGGTAATCATAATAATGCCTTGCCGGGTATTAGCATCAGTATTCAAAATTCTTACGACGGTACCACGACCGATTCTTTGGGGAATTTTTCATTTTCGACCTCAGAAAAAGGAGAACATGTCCTGTTGGCAACTGCCACTGGTTATAAACCTTTTGAGCAAAAAATAAATATCGGTGCTTTACCATTAAAGCTCAGCTTGTCACTCAAAGAGCAAATAACAGAGCTTAAAGCTGTGGTTATAAGTGCGGGAACATTTGAAGCAAGCGATCAAAAAAGAGCAAGTGCTTTAAACCCAATTGATATCGTAACCACCGCAAGTGCTGCCGGCGATATTACTAATGCAATAAAGACTTTGCCCGGCACACAGCAGGTGGGTGAAGCCGAGGGATTGTTTGTAAGAGGCGGCACCGCTGCCGAAACTAAAATTTTCATTGACGGAACCCTGGTCAACAAATTTTTCTACAGCAGTGAGCCCGACCTTGCAACCCGGGGAAGGTTCAATCCCTTTTTATTTAAGGGAACCATTTTCAGTTCAGGAGGCTATTCTGCATTATATGGTCAGGCACTTTCTTCGGTCCTTTTATTAGAATCCATAGACCTGCCTGAAAAGACTTCTGCAAATTTTGGAATTTCTTACCTCGCAGCAAATGTCGGCATCCAACAACTTTCGAAGAATAAAAAATCATCGTGGGGCTTTACCTACGCATACACTGATCTCTCGCTGGCGTTTAATCTTATCAAACAAAAACAAGATTATTTCAGGATACCGGTCTTACATGAAGGAGATGTTAATTTCAGGATTAAAACATCTGGGACAGGAATAATAAAATATTTTGGTTCGTTTAGTACAACCAATGTTGGCTTTAGAAACAAGGATGTGGATTCGTTAAATCTGAAAGATGCATTCGGACTTAAAAACCTCTACATGTATCATAATTTATCGTGGAAGGAAAAAATAGGACATGGCTGGAAATTGAATGCAGGTGCCTCCTATAGTACCAACCACGATGACGTCGAAAATGAACTGCAGGATGGCGACAATAAAAAGCAGTCCCTTACCAATGATCCGCTATATGCCAATAAGAATTTTAACCTGGTAAATAAAAGCCAGTATGTAAATGCTAAAGTAATATTTGAAAAAAAATTATTTAACCTGAGCGCAGCTCGGTTTGGATCCGAATACAATTACAGCAATGAAAAAACAACCTATACCCAATATGATGGTACCCAATACCCACAAACTGTAAAGGAAAATATATTTGCTGGTTTTGCTGAAACAGATATTTACCTCACAAACGATATTGCAGCAAAAATCGGGGTAAGGACGGAACACTCACAACTGCTGGATAAATGGAATGTTGCCCCCAGAATTTCGCTTGCCTACAAATTCCATGACAACAGCCAGTTATCTTTAGCCTATGGCATCTTTTACCAGAACCCTGAACGGAAATACCTGCCTTCAATAAACCAGTTACATTTTGCCCAGGCAGCTCATTATATTCTCCAGTATCAAAAAATAACCAATCAGCGTACTTTTCGTACGGAAATATTTTACAAAAAATACGATGACTTATTTAAAACAGGGCTGAGTAATTATGGTACGTTCATAGCAATTAATAATAATGGATTTGGTGATGCAAAAGGAATTGAATTTTTCTGGAGAGACAAAAAAACCATTAAAAATGTTGACTACTGGATTTCCTATTCTTACCTGGATACCAAACGTGATTTTCTCAATTATCCATTTGCAATAGAGCCTTCTTTTGTTTCAAAACATACCGCATCGCTGGTGGTTAAAAAATTTGTAGCTAAACTAAAAACACAATTTAATGGGTCGTACACATTTGCAACAGGAAGGCCGTATTATAATATAAATTATGATTATAATGGTAATGCATTTAAAATTTATGATGCAGGCCGCACCAAAGATTATAGTGATTTAAGCCTGAGTGTAAACTATTTGCCTTCAATAGGAAAAGCTAATGCCAAAAGCTTTACGGTTGTTGTGTTATCCGTCAGCAATGTTTTGGGAGTAAATAAAGTATATACATATAATTTTTCTGCCAATGGTCAAAACAAAGTGGCGGTAACCCCTCCTTCTAAAAGATTTTTGTATTTGGGATGTTTCATAAGTCTGGGGATAGACCGAACACAGGATGAAATTAATAACCATTTATAAAATTCTTGATAGTTCAGAGTTCAGAGTTCGGAGTTCGGAGTTCAAGGTTCAAGGTTCAAACCCGATAGCTATCGGGTTCAAAGTTAGTATCGATCATCGGCAATCAACGATCCTGAAAAGGAAGAATATCAAAAACTTACATAACAACCGTAATTATTCAAACAAAAACTAAAAACAAAAAAAAATGAAAAAACTTGTTTTATTTGCTGCAGTCATTTGTTTTTCAAGCGTAACTCTTGCTCAAAGCGATAAATACGTAAGCGCTATGAAAACAAACATCGCCCTGATGGATTCAATGATGGTAAAGGCTAACGGTGCTGAATTGGCCAACAATTTCGAAAGGATAGCCGACGCCGAAAAAACGCAATGGCTCCCCTATTATTATGCAGCGTTAGCTACTGTTTCAGGGGCTTATACTGAAAAAGATAATTCAAAAAAAGATGCGTTGGCTGATAAGGCACAGCAATTAATTGATAAGGCAGAAGCAATTTTAGGGAAAGAAAATTCAGAAACGGATGTTATTAAAAGCATGATTGCAACAGCGCACATGATGGTAGATCCCCAAACCAGGTACATGACATACGGGCCGGCATCTTCTGGCTTTATTGAAAAATCAAAATCCCTGGATTCTACTAACCCGCGCCCGGTTTTACTCGAGGCACAGGGTAAATTTTTTACTCCCGAAGCCTATGGGGGAGGTAAAGCCGCAGCCAAAGAATATTTTGATAAAGCAAATGCATTAAATGAAAAATTCAAACCGGAAACTGAACTCTCACCAAACTGGGGAAAGAACAGCTTGCAATATTTTCTTTCTCAATACAAATAATTACCTATGAACCGGGATGAAAGTAATATGACCGAAGCTGAAAGTATTCAGTTGATCAGCTCAATGATCAACAAAGTCAAAAACCGCTTTAATGAAACGGGCTATTTATACCTACTTTGGGGCTGGGTTGTTTTAATATGCTGCATTACACAATTTATTGCAACATATTTTTTTAAAAGCGGGCACTCATATTACATTTGGTTTTTAACATGGATATTGCTTATTTACCAGGTATTTTTTCTGCGTAAAAAAAGGAAATCCAGAACAGTAAGAACATACACAGATGATATTAATCAATTCGTGTGGATTACGTTTTTCATTTGTGGAATGCTCCTTGTATTTATATTAATTCAGTTTAAAGCGTATGAGGTTATTAATCCGGCCATACTTGTTATGTATGGCATGCCCACTTTTCTGTCTGGTATTATTCTAAAATTCAAGCCTTTATTAATTGGAGGGATATTTTGCTGGTTATTTGCGGCAATATCACCCTTTATTGATTTTGAATTCCAGGTACTCCTCATAGCCTCAGCGATTGTATCAGGATGGATTATTCCAGGGTATCTTTTAAGACAAAAATTTAAAAAGGAAAATTGATATGGAAGAAAAATCACTATCACAGCAGGAAAGCCTTCAGTTAATCACAAAAATGATAAACCAGGCTAAAAATCATTATTATGAAAGTGGTTGGGGCGCGTTGCTGTGGGGGTTTACTAACTTCATATGTTTTATACTTGCTTATCTCGATGCAACTGCGAAATGGTTCAATATGCCTTTCAATCCTTTCTACCTCATGGGCATTACATTTATTCTGCAGTTTTATTTTGACCGTAAAGAAAAAAAATACAAACAGGCTGTTACTTATAAAGATGAAACCCACACATATATATGGCTGGCCTTTGGTATAAGTGTTTTAATTTTAACTATCGGCGGTGCTTTCGCCGATATTGGATATATAACTTTGCCGATACTACTGCTTCTTTTTGCAATCCCCACTTTTATTACAGGATGCATCAATAAATTCCCCCCATTTATTATTGGCGGCATTGCCTGCTGGATATTATGTGTGGCCGCGCTTTTTTTACATAGTTATTTTACATACCTGCTTGTAGCATTGGGTGCGGGAATAGCATGGATCATTCCCGGCTTTATTTTAAGAGCCCGGTTTTATAGGAACAAAGCAAAAAGCAAAGATGGATTTTAAAGAACTGGATCCCATATTACATTCGCAACTTCGCCTTGCCGTCATGTCGCTTCTTATAAGTGTAAAGGAAGCGGAGTTTACTTTTTTAAAAGAAAAAACAAATGCAACTGCAGGTAATTTAAGCGTCCAGATGAATAAACTAAAGGATGCGGGTTATATTGATATTATAAAGCAGTTCAATAATAATTATCCGCAAACAATTTGTAAAATTAACAGTAAAGGAGTGGAAGCATTTGAAAATTATGTGAAAGCCCTGCAAAGTTATATGACGCTTTGAACGGTGAATAGTGAATGGCGAATGGTGAAGATGAATAATGACCACTCACCACTGACGACTGACCACTCACATTTAGTTTAACTCCGCCAGCCTGCCACCGGTTCATTTATAAAAAA
>Ga0068860_100001897_pt1 | contig 22186 bp, 20 predicted proteins | sample KBSSwiS32_FD_66597 | JGI IMG/M metagenome (GOLD analysis project Ga0068860, IMG submission 66597) | Switchgrass rhizosphere microbial communities from Kellogg Biological Station, Michigan, USA - KBS Switchgrass S3-2 | ecosystem: Host-associated > Plants > Roots > Rhizosphere > Soil ...
CGGCTCGCTCATCTCCGCAAAGCGGCGTTCGCGGGCGGGGACGGCGACCAATGCGACCTCGGACCCGTCGACGAGCAGGCAGCCGTGCTGGCTGAGATAGGCGGAGAGCTCGGAGCGGACCGTACCGTCGGTCAGCTCGCAGTGGACGCCCTCCAGCGTGCTCGGCTCGTAGTTGGGCTCGGTCGCCGAGAGCAGGGTGAGCTGCTCGGGAGTGAGGTGGAGCACGGCGACCCGCGCCGCGGTTCCTGGGCTGCGCTGCAGGGTGGCGGGCACCGCGCCGTAGGGCGAGATGTGAGCGGAGTAGACGACGTCGAAGTCGTGCAACCAGGCCGGCTCGACGAGGACCGGGTCGGCGCTGAGGGCGAGCTTGCGGCCGAGGACTTCGGGGGAGCCGTTGGAGCCGTAGGCGAGCAGGGAGGTGCGCTCGGCGAGGTCCACGTCGACGTCGTCGGGGCTGAGCGTGTCGTGCCGGAGCTGCGCGAAGGCGCGGGCCGGCACCGCGTACGGGTAGCGCATGGCGCGCTCCACCATGTCGCTTCCCTCGCTCACGTTTGCACCGCGCGCCAATATCGCAGATAGGGTCAACGCATGAAGGTGCTCTTCATCGGCGACGTGGTCGGAGGGCCCGGGCGGCGTGGGTTGGCCGCCGCGATGCCCGAGCTGCGCGACCGCTTCGCGCCGGACATGGTCGTCGTCAACGGCGAGAACTCGGCCGGCGGAATGGGCATCACCGAGAAGACCGCCGGAGCGCTCTTCGACGCCGGCGCCGACGCGATCACGACCGGAAACCACGTCTATCGGCATCGCGAGGCCTACGCCTACCTCGATCGCGACCACCGGGTGGTGCGGCCGGCCAACTATCCGCATGCCAATCCGGGGCGCGGCTACACCGTGGTCGAGGTCGGCGGGCGGCAGGTCGGCTTGATCAACCTCAGCGGCGCCGTCGGCCTGAAGGTCGCGCGATCGCCATTCATCGAGGTCGACAGCATCCTCGAGAAGATCGAGTGCGACTTCTCGATCGTCGACTTCCACGCCGAAGTGACGAGCGAGAAGGTGGCGATGGGCTGGCACCTCGACGGGCGGGTCGCCGCGGTCTTCGGAACCCACACCCACGTGCCGACGGCGGACGGGCGCGTGTTGCCGCAGGGCACCGCCTTCATCTCCGACGTCGGGATGACGGGCTCGCGGACGAGCGTGCTCGGGGTCAAGCCCGAGTTGATCCTCGAGCAGCTGATCACCCAGATGCCGGTCAAGTTCGAGACGGCCGAGGAGGACGTCTGGGTGATGGGAGCGGCGGTTACGGTGAACGATCGAGGGTTGGCCGACTCGATCGAGCAGGTGATGGTGCCGGCGACGGCCTGACTCAGGCGGAGCAGGGCGTGCCGGGCGATCCGCTGCTGACCGCCTGCGCCTCGGCGACCAAGCCGGCGGCGGCGGACGGGGCGAGCTTCTTGCCCGCCAGCGCCTGCACCTCCGCGACGAAGGCGGCGAGCTGACGGGCCGCGACGTCGTCCTGGCCTCGTTCGAAGCTGGCCCGGGCGGCGCGGAGCTTCGCTTCAAGGCTGTTGCGGATTCCGGGTGGAAGACCGAGGGCGCCGAGCGCTTCGAGCAGGTCCGAGACGGTCGGGGCCGCCGCGGGTTCGCCGAAGACCTGGATGCGATCGTTGGGGTAATCCTCGCTCACGTACACGTCCCCTGCCGAGTCGACGGCAACACCCTGGGGGAAGGTGAACTGGCCGTCTTCGGAGCCGGTGGTGCCCCATTTGGCGAGGAAGCCTCCGGCGGAGTCGAAGACCTGGATGCGGTCGTTGAAGCTGTCGGCAACGTAGACGTCGCCCTGGGCGTCCACCGCGAGACCCCGGGGCGAGCGGAGCTGGCCGTCTTCGGAGCCGGTGGTGCCCCATTTGGCGAGGAAGCCGCCGCTGGGATCGAAGACCTGGACGCGGTTGTTGTGAGTGTCGGCGACGTAGACGTAGCCCTGCGAGTCGGTCTCGACGTCGAAGGGGGAGTTGAACTGGCCGTTGCCCGAGCCGAACCGTCCCCAGCTGCGCTCGAAGTTGCCGCTCGCGCCGAACTCCTGAATGCGGTTGTTGTCGAGATCCGCGACGTAGACGTCCCCTGCCGGCCCGGTGGCAACGGCCACGGGGGCCTTGAATTTTCCGGCACCGGTCCCGAAACCGCCCCAACCGAATAGATAGGCGCCGGAGGCGTCGAACACGTCGACGCGGTTGTTGTTGGCGTTGGCCACGTAGAGGTCGCCGTCGGGGGCGAAGGCGGTACCCAGCGGAGCGCTGAGCTGGCCCGGGCCGAAGCCGGCGACGCCGAGGGTCGCGGACCAAGCGTGGCAGGGATCGAAGACCTGGATGCGGTCGTTGAAGCTGTCGGCGACGTAGGCGTAGCCGCGCGAGTCGATCGCGATGCCGGCCGGCGATTCGAACTGACCCGGTTCGCTGCCCTGGCTCCCCCACTTGGCGAGGAAGTCGTAAGAGCCGGCGACGGCCGCGGCAGGACCGAGCAGTGCCATGGCCGCGACCGTCGCCAGGAACATGCCTGCCGGCGCCGCGAGGCGGCGTCGGAATCGCTTGAGACCAGGCATACCCATCGCACCCTTGAGTCGGCCGCAACGCCAGTCCCTTGCACCCCTCGGGCGCCATTGCTAGCCAGATGTCTGACCGGTCGCCGCCCCACCCCTCTCTCGAGCCGCCGCCAGTGCAACCAGAAGCAGTGGGTAAAACCACACGATGTACAGGTAAAACCAATGGTGCATAGTGAGCTCAACACCTATGAGCAGCGCCGCGGCGAGAGCGGCCACCTGTACGAAGCTCTTTCGCTTAGGACGAAGGGCCAGGAGCACAGAGAGCGCTCCGACTCCAACGAGGATCGCTATTCGCAACGGTTCGAGAGCTGAGAGCTGACCCCAAACACTGAACGGCGACTCCCTCCCCGCCTGGTAGTCAATGGTCCGATCCCAGAACGTGTGCAGCCCGGGATCAATTGCCGGCCACGCCATCACCGCCACTGCGGTCAGCACGAATGCAACTACGAACGTGACTCCCGCGGGTGGCGTCGTAGGGGGAACCGCCCCCGAGGACGCTTTAGCGACCGGAGGGGGTGGTGGGTCCCCTGCGGCGACAGGACCCGCGGGCCTGTACGTCGCAAGCATCGGCACCAACACCGCAGGGGCGAACTTGGCGAAGGTAGCGAGAGCTGACATCGCCCCGCGACCGATCGGTCGGGCAAGGACAAGCAGGGTGGCTACGAGCAGCATCGCCACCAGGGTGTCGTTGGAGTTGGAGAGCAGGGCGAAGGCGGTGTAGGGGTAGGCGGCCCAGCCGAAGGCGAGAGTCGCAGCCAGGCGATTGCCCTCGGGTCCCGGGCGGATGCGGCAGCCGAGGAGGAGGAGCAGGGCAAAGGTCGCAATGTCGAAGAAGACGGCGGCGCCGTGAGCGGCGGGCAGGTCGTTCCAGGTTCCCGACCAAGGCCAGATTCGCTCGAAGGGCACATAGGCGAAGTAGGTGAAGGGGCCGTAGGTGTCGCCCTGGGAGACGTCTTCGGGGAAGTTTGCGTAGATCGGTTCGCCGTGGGCGATGCGATGGGCGCCGACCTCGCTCGCGTAGCCGACGTCGATTACCCCGGAATCAGCCATGTTGAGCCCGATCCGGGCACCCATCAGGAAAAGAGCGGCGATCAGCAGCCAGGTCGCCGGCCAGACCGGCCGCAGGCCGGTCTCCCTGCGGCGCAGGCCGATCCAGAGCATGCGGCCGAAGAGGTAGGCGAGGGGCAGGTACTGGAGCGGGACGGACACGCCGATTTCGGCCCGGTTGAAGAAGTAGTGCGAGATTCCGAAGCCGAGGAGGAAGAGCAGGTCGAGGTTCGCCATCCGGCGCAGCCGCCTCCAATCGACCAGCCCGAGGAGGAAGATTGCGCAGAGGGGCAGGAAGACGTAGGGAGCGTTGAGCCGGTGACCGAAGGCGCCGGAATAGCCGCGGGCCATCTTCCAGGCGACCTGGTAGCCGGTCCACGACTCACGCACCTCACCCGTGGTCGGGTCGACGATCGTCAGCGCCACCTCCTCGTCGCCGGCGAACCAGGCGACCTCCCAGTTGCCGTCGACCTCGTCGACGCTGTGGGTCAGCCGGCCGTTGTCGCGGCGCTCCTTGGCGACGTTGGCGTCGCTACTCGCGATCCGGGTTGCTTCTACAGCTCCAACCTGGGCGCTCGCCGCGGTCGGAAGGAACATCGAGATAAAGAGGAAGAGAACCGTGACTCCCGTGGGTGGCAGGGGACAGGGGGGTCGAGGTACACCTCGCCCGCAGGCCCCCCTGTCCCCTGACAGGACCCGCGGGCCAATGTCCTTCACGTCACCCCGAAGTGCTCGAAGACGATCGGGGCGACGTCGCGGAGAGCCCATTGCTCTCGCTCGACCGTCGCCGCCTCCGGGCCGCAGCCGACGAAGAGGAGTGGACCGAGCGAGTCGCCGGCGTGGAGAGAGCCATGGCTGCCGCCGCCGGCGTGCGAGACGCCCCCCCAGTCGACGGCCTCGTAGCCGGGGGCGAGGGAGAGGACGAAGTCGCCGGCGTGGGGCGCGTTGAGCGCCGACCAGACGCGGGAGAGGGGGTCGGGGTAGGTGTCGCTGCGCAGCACCCCGTCCTCGACCCGGGCCTCGAGGACACCCAACTCTCCCTCCACCTCCCAGCCACGACCGCGCACGTCCACGACGGCCGCAACGCATATCCCATGCGATGCATGGGATATGCGTTGCGACCCTGGGGTGACGGGGTGGAAGCGCAGGGACTCGCCGTGACGTTCGATCGTCGCCGTCGTTCCGTCGAGGCGGCAAACGAGGTCGACTCCTTCGATCGCCGCCAGGGTCGCTCGAAGCGCCTCGGGGTCGGGACGCCCTCCCCCACCGGGCAGCAGATAGACGTGGGCTGCGCGGGCGGTCGGGCTGACCGCCAGCTGCGCCTGGCCGGGATCGGAATCCGACGGCTGCAGGACGGACCACTCGCGGGCGAGGATCTCGGCGAGCGGTAGGCCACGGTGCACGGGCGTCTGGGCATGGTCGGCGAGCAGGATCAGCGCGTGCTCTTCGAGGAAGCGATCGATGCCCCCGCCGGCGTCGAGGAGCTTGGCGACGTGGGTGTCGACCCCGGCGATCGACTCGACCGTCGCCTCCGGTCCGTGACGGTGGGAGAAAGCGTCGTTGTCGGGCAGGGAGAAGAGCAGGAAGTCGAAGCCGTCGGCCTTCGTCAGCTCGGCCGCGCAGCAGGCGGAGTAGCCGTCGCGGCCGCCCGGAATCGAGGTCGATTTGCAGGGCACCTCGCGACTCGAGTAGAGGTCGCCGTAGAAGAGCTCGCGGGGACCCCACGTGTGGTGGTGGAACTTGAGGCGAGACGCATCGACGGCGCGGCGCAGGAGGCCGTCGAGCGAGACCTCGTGACGGTGACGGCCCCGGTAGATCAGGAACGGCGTGCAGGCTGTCCGCACCCCGGCGTCGTCGAGGCGCTCGAAGAGGGTCTCGACACCCGGGTTGAGGTGCGCCAGGTTCATGTTGTAGACGAGGTCGTAGAGCGAGCGGAAGATGCCGAAGGCGCGGCTCGCCTCGAGCGAGGAGCCGTACTCGACGTAGCGCTGCTCGAGCCGGTGGTACCAGTCCATGCCGCTGATCCAGTGCTCGTCCGCCGCGGTGCCGGTCGCGAGCTCGGCGCAGGCGACAGGGGTTACGGAGGGAAAGCTGGAGACGCAGTCCTCGACCAGGACGCCGCGGTCGATCAGGGCCGCCAGGGTGGGTGCTCGGCCGGCGGCGACGGCCTGCAGCAGCATGTCGGTTCGCAGCGAGTCGACGTAGGTGAGGACGAGCTTCTTGGCCACTCGCGCAAATCATCCTCGACCGGCGGGCGAACCTGGCGTCAGGGGCCGTTACCGCAGGACGCGAAGCCCGGCGTGCTTGCGCTGGGCGCGGCGGCGGCGAGATACGGCGAGCCAGGCGAGGACCGCGACGACGAGCAGTGTGGCCGGCGCGACGACGATCGCGATCGCGACGACGAGCAGGGCGACGATCGAGACGAGGAAGCCAAGCGCCCCCGCGCCGCTTCCCTCGCGGCGGCCGGCGCCGCCGACCACGTCGCTGACGACGATGCAGGCGAAGACGGCCCCGGCGAGACAGACGATCGCCCCGGCGAGGACGTTGACGTCGGCCGTGCCGGCGAGCAGGGCGCCGAGCGCCGCCGCGATCGCGGCGGCGAGCAGTGTCATCCGTCCGCGCGCCGAGCCATGCGTACCGGTCGTCCCGGCGAGCATCCCGATTGCAATGCCGATGCCGAGCTCGAAACAGATCCCCGAGAAAGATCCCACGAGGAAAACCTAGCTTCCCCGGCGGCCCCGTGCCGATCCGCCACACTACGCGGATGGCCGATCCGCCACACCGGCGACGCGCTCACGCCAGCAGCAGCGACCTCGAGCGCTATGCCGGCCTCTTCGCCGAGCGCACGCGGGTGATGCGCTCCTCGGCGATGCGCGACCTGATGGCGGTGACGGCGAGGCCCGACGTGATCTCGCTGGCCGGCGGGCTGCCCGACACGTCGACCTTCCCGCCCCAGACCTTCGCGGCGCAGATGACCCGGATCGCCCAGGAGTCCGCCGCCGAGGCGCTGCAGTACGGGCCGACCGAGGGCTTCCGCGAGACCGTCGACTGCATCGTCGAGGTGATGGGGGCCGAGGGGATGCTGCCCGACCCCGAGGACGTGATCGTCACCACCGGCGGGCAGCAGGCAATCGATCTGCTCTGCAAGACGCTGGTCGATCCCGGCGACGCGGTGATCTGCGAGGCGCCGACCTACCCGGGCGCGATTCCCGTCTTCTGCAGCTACCAGGCCGACACGATCCAGATCGAGTGCGACGCGGACGGGATGAGGATCGAAGAGCTGGAAGCAACGCTGGCACGGCTCGACGGGGAAGGGCGACGACCCAAGTTCGTCTACTCGGTGCCGACCTTCCAGAATCCGGCGGGGGTGACGATGTCGCTGGAGCGGCGGCGGCGGCTGGTCGAGCTGGCGCGCTCGCGCGAGCTGCTCGTGATCGAGGACAACCCCTACGGCCTGCTGCGCTACGACGGCGAGTCGCTGCCGCCGCTCTACCAGCTCGACGGCGGCGACTTCGTGATCTACGTCGGCACCTTCTCGAAGATCCTCTCGCCCGGCATCCGCCTGGGCTGGGCCGTGGCGCCGCCGCCGGTGATGGAGAAGGTCGTGCTCGGCAAGCAGGCCGCCGACCTGTGCACCTCGACCCTCACCCAGTTCTTCGTACGGGAGTACTTCCGCAGCGGCCGGTGGAGCGATTACGTGGAGAGCGTCGGCCGCATCTACCGCAGCCGGCGCGACGCGATGATCGAGGCGGTCGGCCGCCACTTCCCGCCACAGGCAACCTGGACCGAGCCCGACGGCGGCCTCTTCATCTGGGCGACGCTGCCCGACTACATCGACACCGGCGACCTGCTGGCCAAGGCCCTGCGCCGGGACGTCGCCTTCGTCCCGGGCCAATCGGCCTACGTCGACGGGCGCGGGCGAAGTTCGATGCGGCTCAACTTCACGGCCGGAGACGAGGACGAGATCCGCGAGGGGATCCGACGGATCGGCAAGGCGATCGGCGAGCAGGTCGAGCTCTATGGAGCTTTGACCGGGGAGCACGAGGCCGTTCCACGGGAACAAGCCCCGGATGGGAAAGAGCCGAACGTCGTTCCCTTCCGCAAGGCCGAGGGCGAATGAAGGTCGCGGTGCTGAAAGGTGGTCGCTCGCTGGAGCGAAGCGTCTCGCTGCGCTCGGGGGCGCGGGTCGAAGACGCGCTGGAGCGGCTCGGCCACGAGGTGATGCCGCTCGAGGCCGACGGCGAGCTCGTCAAGCACCTCGCCGCGGAGCCCCCCGACGTCGCCTTCGTCGCCATGCACGGTCTCGGCGGCGAGGACGGCACCGCGCAGGAGCTGCTCGAAATCCTCGGCATCCCCTTCACCGGCCCCAGCGTCGCTGCCTGCGTGCGCTGCATCGACAAGTCGCTGAGCAAGTACGACCTGCGGGCGGCGGGCATCCCGACGCCGGACTGGTTCGCCTTCAACGAGACGGCTTTCCGTGAGCTGGGCGCTGCCGACGCGCTCGCCGGGCTCGAGGGGCGGCTCGGGTTCCCGCTCGTGATCAAGCCGAGCCGTGGCGGATCGGCCCTGGGCGTCAAGTTCGCCGAGAGGCAGGCCGATGTCCCGGCGGCGCTGGTCTCGGCCTTCAGCTACGACGACAGGGTCCTGCTGGAGCGCTTCGTCGACGGGCGCGAGCTGGCGGTCAGCGTGCTGGGAGACGAACCCCTGCCCGTGGTCGAGGCGATTCCGCAGGGAGGCGACTACGACTTCGAGGCGCGCTACGAAATCGGTCGCACGTCGTTCGTCTGCCCGGCGCAGCTGGACGACTCGGAGACCGCCGCGGTCACCGAGGCGGCGCTGGCCGCATACGAGACGCTCGGCTGCTCGGGCTTCTCCCGGGTCGACCTGATCCTCGCCGAGGAGGGCCCGCAGCTGCTCGAGGTGAACGCGATCCCGGGCCTGACCGACACCAGCCTCCTCCCCCAGGCCGCCGAGGCGGCGGGGATGTCCTTCGAGCAGTTGGTCGAGCGGATCGTCGAGCTGGCGCTCGAACCGGCCGTGCGCTAGAGGTCGCCGCCCTGGGCGAAGTCGTCCGGGGTGACCTCGTCGAGGAACTCTTTGAATTTGTCGACTACCTCCTCGGTGTCCTCGACGTCGTGCTCGAACTCGATCGCAGACTCCTCGATCACCTCCTCGTCGGCGTATATCGGCGCCGAGACGCGAACGGCGAGGGCGAGGGCGTCGGACGGGCGCGAGTCGATCTCCAACTCGGAGCCGTTGATCGAGACCGTAATCGAGGCGTAGAACGTGTTGTCTCGCAGTTCGGTCACCGAGACCCGCTCGCATTTGGCGTCGAGCTGGTCGAGCAAGTCGGAGAGCAGGTCGTGCGTCATCGGCCTTGGCGTCGTCGCGCCCTGCAGCTTCATCAGGATCGCCGCCGCCTCCGGGTGGCCGATCCAGATCGGCAGGAACTTGTTGCCGTCGACGGTCTTCAGCAAGACGATCGGCTGCTTGCCGACCATGTCGAAACTGACTCCATAGATCTGCATCTGCTGCACGAGTGGGCGATCCTGGATTCGAACCAGGGACCTCGTCCTTATCAGAGACGCGCTCTAACCAACTGAGCTAATCGCCCGGAGCCTCGCCGATGATAGCGATCACGTCGCGACCCACTCGGCGCCTGAATGCGGTTCACAAGCACGTTTGGCTGTCCAGCCAACTCTTGCTTTGAGCGCTACACTGTAGCGACGTAGCAAAGCAGTCGGACAGGGAGGCGCCGCAAGAGTGGGTCGGCAACGTCAGGTGAATATTCGCTTGGACGACTCGGATTTCGAGGCACTTGAGGCCGCTGCATTTATCCGGCGAAGGTCGTTGCCCGACGAGCTCCGGGCCGCCGTACTCGACCACCTGACGAAGTCCGAGGACGATCCGCGTGTGGCAGAGGCGCAACGGCTGCGCGACGACCCATACGACGCGTCAGATGCGGCGAGCGACGGAGTGATCAGTTCCCTTGACGAGAAGAGACGGGGGGGTCGTTGAAATGCCCGAGCGGCCTAGGCCGCCGGCAGCTGCCCTGGCGACCTGGTTAGCGTTGGTGGCCGATGCGATCGCATTGATCGTCCTCTTCCGTTCCCACCAATCTGTCGCCTTCAAGGCAAGTGCGGGCGGGGTCGACGTGCTTGGCGTCTACACAATCGTCGTCTTCTATTTGGGACGACGCTGGGAATGGCTTCGCCTCAACTCCCATCGCAGGCAAGCAGACCAAAAGCGGCCGTCACCCCATGGCGCGAGCCCAGTTTCGGCGTCTACCGACTGGACTTAAGTCAGCGTCGACGGAGGCCGCGGGCCAGGGCGCGGGCCTCGTCGAGGTCGTCGAGGTGGATCTCGACCGAGACGTGGCCGCGCTTCGGCTTCACCGTCACCTCGTGGCCGAGCACGCCCTCGAGCTCGTCGGCGGCGGCACGGAAGGCCGCCTCTTCCTCGGGCCCGAGGGCGGATCCAGTTGCCCGCCCTTTTTTTGGCTGGCCAGCCAGCTTGGCCTGGTTCTCGGTCTCGCGGACCGACCAGCCGGCCTTGGCCGCGTCGCGGGCGAGGCGACGGCGGACGTCGTTGCCGTCGGCGAGCAGCAGCGCCTTGCCGTGGCCCTCGCTGAGTTCGCCGGACTCGAGCAGGTCGAGCGCCTCGTCGGGGAGGTCGAGCAAGCGGATCAGGTTGGAGACGGCCGGACGGCTGCGGCCGACGCGGCGGGCCAGCTCCTCCTTGGAGAGACCGAGCTCGTCGACCAGTGCGGCGCAGGCGCGGGCCTCGTCGACCGGGTTGAGGTCCTCGCGGACCATGTTCTCGATCAGCGCCACCTGCAGGCGCTCGGCCAGCTCGCGGTCGCGGACGACGGCCGGCACCTTGGCCAGGCCGGCGGCCTGCGCCGCCCGCCAACGCCGCTCGCCGGCGATCAGCTCGTAGCTGCCGTCAGGCAGCGGCCTGACGAGCAGCGGCTGGACGACGCCGTTGGCCTCGATCGAGGTGGCAAGGGCCTGCAGCGACTCCGGATCGATCTTGGTCCGCGGCTGGTTCGGGTTCGGCTTGATCGTCTCGACCGGAAGCTCGTGCAGTTCGCCGGCGGCCTGCGGGACGGCCTCGGGGAGGATCGCCGAGAGGCCGCTGCCCAGGCCGCGCTTCGTCGCGCTAGCCACGGGCGGCGAGCTCGTCGGCGAGGGCACGGTAGGCCAGCGAGCCGCGCGAGGTGGGCGAGTGCTCGGTCACCGGCAGCCCGTGGCTGGGCGCCTCGGCGACCCTGACGCTGCGCGGGATGACCGTCTCGAAGACCATTTCCGGAAAGTGCTGGCGCAGTTCCCGCTCGACGTCCTGCGCCAGGCGGGTGCGCTCGTCGTGCATAGTGACCAACAGCCCCGACACCTCCAAGCGCGGGTTGAGCTCACGCCTGATCGTCGCCAGCGTGTCGAGGAACTGGACGAGCCCCTCCAGGGCCAGGTACTCCGCCTGCACGGGCACGACCACGCGGTCGGCCGCGGTCAGCGCGTTGACGCTGACCGGGCCCAGCGAGGGTGGGCAATCGAGCAGCGTGTAGGCGAAGCGCTCGCGCACGGGTCCGAGGCGGTCGCGGAGGCGCGTCTCCGAGCCCTCGATCCGCGGCAGCTCGACCGCGGCGCCCGCCAGGTCGCGGTTGGCGGGGACGAGCCAGAGGTTGTCTGGCCCCGCCGGCCGTGCCGCCTCGGCGACCGAGATCTCGCCGACCAGGCAGTCGTAGGAAGAAGGGTGCATGTCGCGCTCGGCGCCCAGCGCGACGGTCGCGTTGCATTGGGGGTCGAGGTCGACGAGGAGGGTCTGGGCGCCGGCCGCGGCGACGCAGGCGGCGACGTTGACCGCAGTCGTCGTCTTGCCGACTCCGCCCTTCTGGTTCGCGATCGCGTAGACGACGCCCATCCGGCCGCAGACTAGTGCTACCCCCGCGGGCGCTTCTTGGCCATTCCCGCTCGGCGCGGCAATCCAGGGGGAGTTTGGCCGACCTTGCGCACGACGTGCAGATGACGATGCTCGCTGCCGGCGTAGGGACCTACGGCGAGGATCTCCTCGGGGTGCATGGCGAGCTGCTCAGAGGCGTTCGCCAGCTGTGCCTCCTCCTCGTCGTCTCGCCGGCCCTTCCAGGCGACGAGGACGCCGTTCTCGCGCAGGAGCGGCGAGGCGAGCTCGGCGAGGGTCGAGAGTCGACCCACGGCACGCGCGGTGACCGCGTCGTAGGCCTCTCGGCCCTCGCCAGCGGCCAGGACCTCGGAGCGCTCGTTGACGACGCGGGCGTTGCCGATCCCTCCGGCGACGATCGCGCGCTGGATGAACTCGCACTTGCGGCCGACCGACTCGATCAAGTCGACCTGGGACCGAGGCAGGGCAGTGGCGACTACGAGGCCAGGAAACCCAGCCCCAGAGCCAATATCGGCAATTCGACGGGCCTTGCGCAGATCCTCGACCTCGAGCCCCGTGAGGCTGTCGGCGACATGGACCTTCCACGCCCGCTCGGGCTCCGTAACCGAGCTGACCGACGCCTGCTCCTCCCTCAAAAGCTCCAAGACACGCGTGATCGCCGCCGTCTGCGCGGCATCGAGGAAGTCTCCCGGTAGGGGTGAAGCGTCTTGTACTTTTTCGCTGCCAGCCATCGTCCGCCGCCATAACCGCGGCTCGAAAAAGTTAAGCGGAACCCCTACCGGGAGACTTCCCCTACTCCGAAACGAGTGGCGCGACGACCACGCAGCGGTGCGGCTCGTCGCCTTCGCTGTAGGTCTCGACGCCAGCCCTGTCCTTGAGGTGCTCGTGCACGACGCGGCGCTCCTGGGCGCTCATCGGGTCCATCTCGATCGAGCGGTTGCCGCTCAGGGCGCGCTCGGCGGCCTGGTCGGCACGAGCCGCGAGCGTGTCTCGACGCCGCCCTCGGTAGCCGGCGGCGTCGACGATCACCCGCTTGCGGTCGCGCAGCCCCCGGAAGGCGGCTTGGTAGGCGAGCAACTGGAGGGCGTCGATCGTCTGGCCGCGCTTGCCGATCAGCAAGCCGTAGTCGTCGTCGCCGTCGACGGAAGCGACGATCCGGTCGTCTTCCTCGACGATCTCCACGTCGCCGTCGAGGTCGAGCTCGTCGAGCACGCCCTCGACCAACTCGCGCACCCGCTCCACCGGCTCCTGCGGCCACTCTGCGATCTCACCCATTGCGGCTCAGTCTATTCGTGTGGATGGGGTTGAGCAGGTGGGGTGTCCCTCGTCCTGACAAACGACGAGCTAATTAGCTCGTCGTTTTGAGTATCCGCCAGTCCGAGGGACACCCCACCTGCTCTACACAAGCTCGGAAGGGACTGCGCACACTCCCCGAGACAGCGAAGGAATCCGTCAGGTAGTCGGCTAAAGCTGCGCGAGCTTCGCCGTCGCGAGCTTTCGGGCTCGTTGGGGATCCGGCGGGGGAGTCTTTGCGGGATCCTCGCGACAGCGGCTCCCGCAGGGTGATTTTCAGCCGCGAAGCGGCTCTATGTTGCGCCGCTGCTTGCAGCGGCGCTATGGGATCCCGGCGAGACTCCCCCGCCGGATCCCGCCCTGCCGGACCCCCAACGCCTACCGCCGCTTCTTCTTTTTGGGCGGCGGTGGAGGGGGCTTCAGGGCAACCGCCTCTGCCGGCGTCGTCGCGTGCGGAGGCGGGACGATGCGCTGGATCACGTATTGCTGGCCGATCGTCCAGGTGTTCGTCGTGATCCAGTAGAGGACGAGGCCGGCGGGGAAGTTGATCACGAAGGGAATGAAGACGAGCGGCAGGACGAACATCATCATGCGCTGGCTTTTGTCGGCGCTGAGCGACATGACCATGCCCGAGATCAGCTGCGTGCCGACGTAGAGGACGAGCAGCACGATCAGTTCCGTCCCGGTCGCCTTTGCGGTCAGGTCGTTGATGAAGAGGAACGACGCTTCGGCGCCGCAGTGCCCCGCCTGGCAGCCGATGTCGGCGGGCAGCTCGTTGCGGAGAACGTAGAAGAGGGTGAAGAAGACCGGCAGCTGGGCGAGGAGCGGAATGCAGGAGGCAAAGGGGTTGACTTTATTCTCCTGGTAAAAGCGCATCATTTCCTGCTGCATGCGCTGCCTGTCGTTTTTGTATTTCGCCTGGATCTCTTTGATCTGGGGCTGCAGCGCCTGCAACGCGCGCATGCCCTTCAGCTGACGGTAGGTCAGGGGCAGGAGCACGGCGCGAGTGACGATCGTCAGAGCGATGATCGAGGCGCCCCAGCTGAGGCCCGCGCTGTCGTGGAAGAATTCCAGCAGCGCGTTGACGACGTCGATCAGCGGCTGCAGGATGTTGGCGGCGACGATCACGGGTGGGCCTCGCGGTGGTGCGCGGCGGGATCGACCGGGCCGACTCGGAGCGTGAAGCGGTCGGGCACCGGGTCGAAGCCGCCATGGCTGAACGGGTTGCAGCGGAGCAGGCGCCAGGCTGCCAGCAGCGTGCCCCGCAGGGCCCCGAAGCGGCGGATCGAGGTCGCCGCGTAGGACGAGCAGGTCGGCTCATAGCGGCAACGGCGCGGCATCGCGGGCGAGAACCAGCGCCGGTAGGCGCCGATCAGGGCCAGCAGAAGCCGTTTCACGTGGAACGTCCCTTCCTTGTCCCCGAGGCCAGGGCCTCCTCGAGGCTCGCGCGTACCGCTGCGGAGCCCTCCCGCTCGATCAGGTCGCCGATCTCGGGTCGAGCGACGACGACGAAGTCGTACTGCGGGGGCAGAAGGTCGGAGAGCTCCCAGAAAGACTCGCGCAGCACGCGCTTGACCCGGTTGCGGTCGACGGCGCCGCCGACCTTGCGACTGACCGAGACGCCCAGTCTCACCTCGTCACCGCCCTCTTCCCGGCGGGGAAAGCTGTAGAGAACGAGATAGCGAGTCGCATGTGAGGTGCCATCGCGGTATACGCGGTCGAACTCGCCGCTGCGCGAGAGCCGGCGCCTTCTAGACGCCATCTAGGGAGTGAGGCGCTTGCGGCCTTTTCGGCGGCGGCGCCTGAGGATCGCCCGGCCGCCGCGCGTGCTCATCCGCGCCCGAAATCCGTGCGTCTTCGCCCGCTTCCGCTTCTTCGGCTGGTAGGTCCGCTTCATCGGCCGTCGCAGTATACGGATCGCGTGGCGGCGCAGAGCGGCGGTAGGTAGGTGGCGGCGCGAAGCTTTCTTCGGGATTTGCGACCCGGACGATCTCGCTCGATCCGGCCGTCGCTATGGTCGCCGAACGGTGCCCGACGAGCCGACGAAATCCGACCTCGACGCCCTCTGGCGGACGGTCCGGGCTCAACTCGAAGCATCGCTCCCAAAGACCACGTTCGAACTCTGGCTCGACCCTCTGACCGTCGTCGGCGCAGACGGCGACACGCTCTATCTCTCCGCCCCTGATTCGATCCGCACCTGGACCGAGCGCCGCTACGCGGGCGTGATCCGACAAGCCCTGGCTGAAACGGGCACCTGTCTGACCCAGATCGGCTTCGCGACCGAGGCGCCGACGAAGGAGAGCTCGAGGGACGACCGAGAGCCAAGTCTCAACGTCAACTACACCTTTGACCGTTTCGTGATCGGCGAGGGAAATCGCGTTGCCCACGCCGCCGCCCTGGCCGTGGCCGAGGCGCCCTCGGAGGCCTACAACCCGTTGTTCCTGCACGGACCGCCCGGGTTGGGAAAGACGCACCTGCTCGTCGCGATCGCCAACTACCTGGGGGCATCGGCGCCGGGGCTCTGCATCCGCTACACGACCGCGGAGCGCTTCACCGGCGAGTTCGTGCGCGCGCTGCGCAGCGAAGGGGCCGAGGAGTTCAAGCAGCGCTACCGGGACCTCGACGTGCTGCTCGTCGACGACGTCCAGTTCCTCGAGGGAAAGCGCCACACCGAGGACGAGTTCTTCCACACCTTCAATGCGCTCTACGAAGGCGGCAGCCAGCTCGTCCTCTCCGCCGACCGCATCCCTAGCGAGCTTTCGACCCTCGAGTCCCGCCTCCGCGACCGCTTCGAGTGGGGATTGACGGTTGCCGTCGAGCCGCCCAACCTCGCCACCCGCCTCACCGTCCTCCGGCGCCTGGTTCGCGAGGCCGGGCTCGAGGCGGAGGGCGAAGTCCTCACCGAACTGGCGAGACGCATCGACGTCAACGTTCGGCAGTTGCATGGCGCTCTGACCAGGCTCGTCGCGCATGCTTCGCTGACCGCCAAGCCGCTGACGGCCGAGCTGCTCGATTCCGTCCTGCCGCGCGGCTCGCGGGCCTCCGGCCCGACCGCGGTCGAAGAGATCCAGCAGCGCGTGTCCGAAGCGTTCGGCATCTCCCTCGCGGAGTTGGTCGGCGCGACACGGGCAGCCACCCCGGTCCGCGCTCGGCAGGTCGCGATCTACCTGACACGGGAGCTGACAGACCTCTCGCTGCCCCAAATCGGTCGCGTCTACGGCGGTCGCGATCACTCGACCGTGCTCAACTCGATCCGCCGGGCCGAAGCTCGCTGCAAAGAGGACGAGGATCTCGCCGCGCGGGTCGAGAAGCTGCGCTCGGCAATCCACAGCGCCTCCACACCGGCCTCCTAATGGCCGAGCTCACTGCAAGAATCCACCGCGCGTCCCCAAATCCCTCCACAGGTTCAAACGGCCTGCCAAGCGGCGGGGCTCGTCGTTTCCGCGCTTTCGACAGACACAACTCCAACTCAAGAAGGCAACTCCCTTGAAGCTGAAGATCAAACGCGAAGAGCTCGTCTCCAAGCTCTCGGTCGTCTCCCGAGCGGTTTCGACCCGAGCCGCGACACAGTCCCTGTCGGGAATCCTGGTCGAAGCCGAGCATGGCGCCATCAGCCTCTCGGCAACCGATCTCGAGATGGGCCTGAAGACAGACCTGCAGGCAGAGACGGACGGCGTCGGCACGGTGTTGCTTCCAGGGCGCCTCTTCGCGGAGCTCGCCCGCTCGCTCGGCGACCCGACGGTCGAACTCGAGCTGCGCGAGAGCGAGCGAGACGTCGAGATCCGCTGCGGCAGCTCCAGCTTCCACCTCCGCACCCTGCCCAGCGAGGACTTCCCCCAGTTCCCCGGCGAGGAGGGCGAACCGCTGAGGATCCCAGCGGCGGCGCTGGCGTCGACTGTCGAACTCGTGGCCGGCGCCGCCTCACGCGACGACATGCGCCCGGTGCTGACCGGGGTGTTGGTCAACGCCAGCGGCTCGGAGATGACGATGGTCGCGACGGATTCCTACCGCCTCGCGGTCAAGCGGACGGAGCTCGAGCAGCCGATAGGCGGAGAGCTGGAGGCCAACATCCCAGCACGTGCCCTGCGCGAGCTCGGTCGCATCGTCTCCACGGACGGGGTCGAGGAGGTCTCGGTTGTGCTGCAGCGCAACCAGGCGGTTTTCAAGGCAGGGGCGACCATCCTCAGCACGAGGCTGATCGAGGGTCAGTTCCCCAACTTTCGACAGCTCCTCCCGGAGTCCTACGAGCACGACGTGCGCCTGCCGCGCCCGGAGCTGCTCGAGGTCACGCGACGGGTCAGTCAGCTCGCCCAGCGCAACGCGCCGCTGCGCCTCTCGTTCTCGCCCGGCGAGCTCACCGTCGCCGCCTCGACGCCGGACGTGGGCGACGCCGAGGAGACGATGCCCGCGGCGTTCGAGGGAGAGTCGCTGGAGATCGGCTTCAACCCGGACTTCCTGCGCGAGGGCATCGAAAGCGTCGAGGGTGACGAGGTGCTCCTGCGGCTGATCTCACCGCTGCGACCGGGTCTGCTGCAGCCGGTGGACGGCGAAGACTTCCGCTACCTGGTGATGCCCATCCGCCTCAACGTCTGAGGCGCCGGCACGGTGCTCGTCACCGCCGTCGAAGCGAGGCCGCTACGGAGCCTGCTCGGGACCCGCCTCGAGTTGGGCCCGGGAATCACCAGCCTCGTCGGGCCCAACGGCGCCGGCAAGACCAATCTCGTGGAGGCGCTCTACTTCGCCCTCACGGGCCGCTCCTTCCGCACGGCCGATCGGCGGGACATGATCCCGTTCGGGGGCTCGCTTGCCCGCGCCGAGGTCGCGCTGCGCGACGAGGACGGAATCGAGCGCCATCTGCTCGCCTCGGTCAGTCGCACCGACGGACGCCGCCACCTGCTCGACGGCAACGCCGCCGACCCCGCGACCCTGCAACGCAACCGGCCGCCGGTCGCGGTCTTCGCCCCCGACCGGCTCGTCCTGATCAAGGGCCCCCCGTCCGAGCGACGCGCCCACCTCGACCTCTTCGTCGCCGCCCGCTGGCCGACGCGGGCGGAGCTGCGACGACGCTTCGGGCAGGCGCTCGCCCAGCGCAACGCTCTCGTCGCCCGCGTGGCGGCGGGCGACCGCGCCGCCGCCGATCTCGACCCATGGGACGAGACGTTCGCCGAGGCCGCCGCGGCGCTGGTCGCCTCCCGAGCAGAGGCGCTCGCCGAGCTGATCGCGCCGTTCGCCGAGGCCGCGAGCGAGCTCGGCCTCGGCGGCGGCGGGACCCTCGAGTACGCGCCACGGGCGGTGGGTTCGGTGGAGGAAATCCGGACGGGCCTGGCGGAGCGACGCGAGGCCGACGTGCGCCTCGGCCGCAGCTCCTGGGGCCCCCACCTGGATGAGCTGAAGATCGAGGCAGGGGGACGGTCCCTACGTCGCTACGGCTCGCAGGGCCAGCAACGAGCGGCCCTGCTGGCGCTGATCTTTGCCGAGCGGGAGGCTTTGCTCGCTGCCCGCCGCGTGGCGCCCCTCCTCCTGCTCGACGACGTGATGAGCGAGCTCGACCCGGAGCGTCGCGAGCGGCTCGTCGACCGCCTCGGCTGCGATGGCCAGGCGCTGATCACGGCAGCCGACGAACACTCGCTTCCCCCCGCGGCTCTGGAGGGAGCAACCGCGCTCCCCCTGCCCACCGACAAGTCGGCGGCAGCATGAACAGGCGCCGGTCTCCCCGCCCGGCGGCGAGCGCAATGCGCGCAGCCTTGCGTCGGGCGGCGCCGAAGACGCCGCTGGCAGCCCTGCAGGCGGCTTGGGAGGACACCGTGGGCGAGCAGATCGCCGCGGTTGCCAGTCCCGTCTCCGAACGCAGCGGCGAGGTGACGATCGGGTGCCGGGATTCCGTCTGGGCGCAGGAGTTGGATCTGATGCAGGAGCAGCTCTTGCAGCGCCTCTCCGACCGTCTCGGAGAGCAGGCTCCGCGGAGCCTGCGGTTCCGGGTGGAAACCGAGTGAAAGTCGTCTCAAATCTATGGTATTTGCAGGCCTTTTGTTTCGAAACGACGACTCGTCAGAGAGGCCGAGCTGGTATCCTTATGTCAACTTGCGTTTCTGCCCCGACCGGGTGTGGCAAATGCTCAGACGGTCGGGGTTTTCTATGAGAACTGGGAAGGAACTAATTGCCTGAGAAGACCAAGACTGCCGCGAAGAAAAAGGGTGGAGCGAGCTCCTACGGCGCGAAGGACATCACGGTCCTCGAGGGCTTGGAGGCGGTGCGCAAGCGCCCCGGCATGTACATCGGCTCGACCGGCCCGCGCGGTCTTCACCACCTCGTCTACGAGGTCGTCGACAACTCCGTCGACGAGGCGCTGGCAGGCCACTGCGACGAAGTTCGCGTCGTCCTGCACCCGGACAACAGCTGCACGGTCACCGACGACGGCCGCGGCATCCCGGTCGAAGAACTGAAGAAAGAGAAGCGGCCCGCCGCGGAGGTGGTGCTGACCACCCTCCACGCCGGCGGCAAGTTCGGCGACGGCGACGGTTACAAGGTCTCGGGCGGTCTGCACGGCGTCGGCGTCTCGGTGGTCAACGCGCTCTCCGAGCGCCTCCACCTGGAGATCAGCCGCGACGGGGCGATCTGGACCCAGGAGTACGAACGGGGGCAGCCGCAGGCAGCGCTCGCCGACGGCACCGCCACCGACGCGACCGGGACGTCGATCACCTTCCTCCCCGACGACGAGATCTTCGACGAGCTCGAGTTCGACTACGCGACCCTGGCGGAGCGCCTGCGCGAGACGGCCTTCCTCACCAAAGGGCTGCGGATCGAGCTGATCGACGAGCGAGGCGCGGGCCAGAGCGACACCTTCCACTACGAAGGCGGCATCGTCGACTTCGTCGCCCATCTCAACGAGAACAAGGACGCGCTGCATCGCAAGACGGTGTTCTTCGAGGGCGAGACCGACGACGGCCAGGTCGAAGTCGCGATGCAGTGGAACTCCTCCTACCAGGAGTCGGTCTTCAGCTTCGCCAACAACATCAACACCCACGAGGGCGGCTCGCATCTCTCGGGATTCCGCTCCGCCCTGACGCGCACGCTGAACGCCTACGCGCGCGGCAAGGGGCTGTTGAAAGAGAAAGACGAGAACCTCACCGGGGACGACGTGCGCGAGGGACTTACCGCGGTGATCTCGGTCAAGCTCTCCGACCCCCAGTTCGAGGGTCAGACCAAGACCAAGCTCGGCAATCCGCCGATCGAGGGACTGGTCAAGGAGACCGTGAACCGCAAGCTCGGCGAGTTCTTCGAGGAGAACCCGAGCGAGGCGAAACGGATCGTCGGCAAGGCGGTCGACGCCGCCCGAGCCCGCCAAGCGGCACGTAAGGCGCGCGACCTGACCCGCCGCAAGTCGGCGCTGGAGAACTCGACGCTGCCTGGCAAGCTCGCCGACTGCACGGTGCGCGACCCGGCGCTGGCCGAGCTCTTCATCGTCGAGGGCGATTCCGCCGGCGGCTCGGCGAAGCAGGGCCGCGATCGCAACACGCAAGCGGTGCTGCCGCTGCGCGGAAAGATCATCAACGTCGAGAAGGCCCGCATCGACAAGGTCCTCTCCAACCAGGAGATCCAGGCGCTGATCACCGCGGTCGGCACCGGCGTGCGCGAGGAGTTCGACATAGAAGAGGCGCGCTACCACAAGGTCGTGCTGATGACCGACGCCGACGTCGACGGCGCCCACATCCGCACCCTCGTTCTCACCTTCCTCTACCGCGAGATGCCGGAGCTGATCGAGGCGGGCTACGTCTACATCGCCAAGCCGCCGCTCTACAAGCTGAAAAGCGGCAAACAGGAGACGTACGTGGAGAAAGAGTCCGAGCTCGAGGAGCTGCTCCTGCGCGACAAGCTCGAGCAGATGGAGGTAGCCGACGCGGAGGGCGCCGCCCACAAGCTGACTGCCTCACGCTGGCAGCGCTTCAACCGCCGCCTCAAGGAGCACGAGGGTTGGGCCGACTCGCTGCAAGCCGACTTCGGACACGAGCTGGTGCGCTTCCTGGGCGAGTCGGAAGTGCTCGATCGCGGCGTTGCCTCGCTGGCCGCGGTGAAGGACGTCCTCAACGGCCAGGCCGGCGAGCTCGAGCCCTTCGACACCGAGATCGTGACCGACGCCGGCGATGAGATCCTCGTCCGCGCCGTCCACCGCCGCGACGGCCTGGCTCGCACCTACGAGCTTTCCGCGCCGCTGTTCGAGTCGCACGACTACCGACGGCTGGTCGAGTCCCACGGCGAGCTGCTCAAGCAGGTCGGCAGACCGCCCTTCCGGGTCACCCTCGGCGAGAAAGAACGCGACGCCGAGTCGTTCGCCGAGCTGCGCCGGAGGGTGATGGAGCTCGCGCGCTTGGGCGTGACGATGAACCGCTTCAAGGGGCTCGGCGAGATGAACCCCGACCAGCTGCGCGAGACGACCATGGACCCGGCCAGCCGGACGCTGGAGCGGGTCCGCATCGACGACGCGGCGCTGGCGGAGAAGATCTTCACCGACCTGATGGGCGACAAGGTGGAGCCGCGCAAGGCGTTCATCGAAAAGCACGCCAAAGAGGTCAGGTTTTTGGATGTCTAGCGCGGACGCTGCAAACCGGCGCAAGGGACTGGGGGGCGTGATTTAGATGGAGGGGGCCGAAGCGCTCACCGGAGGGCGGATCGAGGAGCGCGAGCTGACGAGCGAGATGCGCTCGTCCTACCTCGACTACGCGATGAGCGTGATCGTCGGGCGGGCCCTGCCGGACGTCCGCGACGGCTTGAAGCCGGTCCACCGCCGGGTCCTCTACGCGATGCACGACCTCGCCCTGCAGCCCAACCGGCCATACCGCAAGTCGGCCTTCATCGTCGGCGAGGTGATGGGCAAGTACCACCCGCACGGCGACTCGGCGATCTACGACACCCTCGCCCGCATGGCTCAGGACTTCTCCCTGCGCTACATGCTCGTCGACGGCCAGGGCAACTTCGGCTCGATCGACGACGATCCGCCGGCTGCGATGAGGTACTGCGTCGCAGGCAATACTCGTGTTGCGACTCCCAATGGTACGGTACGGATCGACTCGATCGCTCCCGACGCCGAGCCGGATTCCGCCACCGAGATCGATTTCGAAGTTCTCGACCGCCTTGGCCGTCCCGTCCGCGCATCGAGGCTCTTTCACTCCGGCGACCACCCCACCCTTTGCCTTCGTACGGCCCAGGGCCATGAGGTCGCGGGCACTCACAATCACCCCGTGCTTTGCCTGGTCGAGATGGCTGGAGTTCCACTTCTTCTCTGGAAGCTCTTGGAGGAGATTCGCCCCGGTGACCGGGTACTGATCTCTCGAACAC
>Ga0068860_100001903_pt1 | contig 22155 bp, 23 predicted proteins | sample KBSSwiS32_FD_66597 | JGI IMG/M metagenome (GOLD analysis project Ga0068860, IMG submission 66597) | Switchgrass rhizosphere microbial communities from Kellogg Biological Station, Michigan, USA - KBS Switchgrass S3-2 | ecosystem: Host-associated > Plants > Roots > Rhizosphere > Soil ...
GCAGCCGAAGCCGAAACCGGAAGTGGAAAAGAAGCCCACGCCGGTGCCGCCGCCCGTGGACCGCAAGCAGGTCGCGCACGAGAAGGCGCAGAAGCAGCTCGATCGAGTCAAAGATGAGTTGGCCGACCTGCGCCAGCAGATGGACCTGACTCCGCTGTCACAGACGAAGAATCTGTCAGGTGCGGTGGGAGCGGACAGTCACGCCGAGCGCTCGATGATTACGTCCAAAGTGGGCGCGGGAAGCGGTGGAATCACCTCCGCCAACAGTAGCCGTGGCTTTGGTACGGGTGCAGGCTCGCTGACCGGACACGACACGACGGCCGTTACGTCGAACATCGCGCGTGGCAGCGCCGATGCCCGCGGGCCGGTGCGCACCGGATCGAGCGGCAAAGCAGCACGTTCGCGTGAAGAAATCGAGCTCGTGTTCGATCGCAACAAGGGCGCAATCTACGGACTTTACAATCGCGCATTACGCGAACGCGCGGAGCTGCAGGGCAAGCTCGTATTGGAATTCACGGTGGCGCCCTCGGGTGAGGTCACCATGTGCCGTGTCGTTTCCAGCGAGTTGAATGACCCCGACCTGGAAAGTAAGATCGTTGCGCGCGTGAAGCTGTTCCACTTCGAAGCGAGAGACGTAGAGAGCATCACCACTACGAAGCCAATCGACTTCTTCCCGTCGTGAACCTCCCTTAGGTCATGAATCTAAAGTCAGAAATAGAGTATTTCACGGAGATGCGGCTGCTGGACAAGGCGCGTCTCCTGAATCTGTTTCTGCACGAGTTGTCAGAGGAAGCCCGGGGCACTTACGGGCCGACCGTCGAGGAAGTTCATGACACGGCGCACCTGCGCTTCGTGAACGAGCTGACCCATCGCCTGACCCGGGTCATTGAACAGCTCCTGGCCGAGGATGCGACCCGGCCGGCAGATGATGTGGTGCTGCGAATGCTGCTCTCCCCACGGGCCGACAAGGTGGCGGAGCGGCTGGTCTATAACGCCTACGGGCGTGCCATCCATGGCTTCGAGAGCTACGACACCACGGTGTTGATGGGCGGCGGCTGACCGCGGCTGACGGCGGCTACCAAAACTCCCTCAAACTGGCCCTTTTGCGGCCGCGGCCATCCCGACACTCTCCCGCACTGACTTCGGGAGACTTCCTTGGCTGATCCTAAAACCCCTCGTACCACCGTAACCCGTCAACGTGACCGCGGCCGCTACGACCGCGACACAATCAACGCCATCGTCGACGAAGCCCTGATCTGCCACGTCGGATTCAGCGTCAATGGGCAACCGTACGTGATTCCCACGACGCACGCGCGTGTCGGCGACCATCTGTACATCCACGGCTCTGTTGGCAGCCGGATGTTGAAAAACATGAAACAGGGGATCCCGGTCTGCGTCACGATAACGCTGCTCGACGGTCTGGTGCTGGCGCGGTCGGCCTTTCATCACTCCATGAACTATCGCTCAGCAGTGATCCTCGGCGTCGCGCAGGAAGTGACTGGTGAGGATGAGAAGCGCTCGGCATTCAATGCTCTCGTCAATCACGTCGTGCCCGGACGCTCGGCAGATGTGCGTGCAGCAGACGCACAGGAGTTGAAGGCCACGAGTGTTTTGCGCCTGATAATCGAGGAGGCCTCCGCCAAGGTCCGGCGCGGGCCCCCGATTGATGCAGAGGAAGACTACGCGCTCACTTGTTGGGCAGGAGTCCTGCCCTTGCAACTGATGGCCGGCCATCCGATCGACGATCCGCGGCTCGAGTTTGGTACACCTGTGCCTTCCGCCGTTGCAACCTACCGGCGCCAACGCCCGCCGTCCGATATAGACTGACACCGGCCATCCGGGTTTGAGGGATGGCAGCAGGAGCTCCATCCCCAAATGACCGAACCGCTCGCACAGGTTCTGATACTTCTGGCCGCTGCCGTATTTGCCGTGACGGTCATCCGGCGCATGGGCCTGCCAGCGACCTTGGCCTATCTGGCCGTCGGACTCGCGCTGGGGCCGCACTCCTTCGGGTTTGTATCGGAATCACAAACGACTTCGTTGCTCGGCGAATTGGGCGTTGCCTTCCTGCTTTTCACTCTCGGCCTGGAATTCTCCTTCCCGCGCATGATCGCGATGCGGCGCGAGGTGTTCGGCCTCGGGGCCGCGCAGGTCGCCGCCACCACGGCCGTGTTTGGGCTCATTGCCTGGTTCCTGGGTCTGCATTGGCTCACGGCGCTCGTCGTCGGCGGCGCCATCGCCATGAGCTCCACCGCGATATTGCTGCAAACGCTCACCGAGACGGCCGAGCTCAACCGCACACATGGTCGCCTGGCTTTCAGCATGCTGCTTTTCCAGGACCTCGCGTTCGTGCCGTTGTTGGCGTTGGCTTCGGGGCTGGGCGCCTCCCAGGGTCATTTCAACCTGCGCGACAGTGCCGTGGCCATGGTCGGCGCCGCCTTGTCGGTCGTCGTCGTGCTGGCAGCAGGCCGTTGGCTTCTGCGGCCGTTGTTTCACGAGATCGCTCACAGCCGTTTGCGCGAGTTGTTTACCATGACCGTGCTGTTGGTCGTACTCGCGTCCGCGTGGGTATCCAACGTCTCGGGTCTGTCTCTGGCCCTGGGCGCATTCCTGTCCGGAATGATGTTGGCGGAAACGGAATACCGTCACCAGATCGAGGCGGCCATCCGCCCCTTCCGGGACATCCTGCTGGGCATGTTCTTCATCTCGGTGGGCATGCTGCTGGATGTGCACCTGCTGTTTGCCGGTCTGGCAATCGTGTCGACGATTCTCATCGGCATGTACGTGTTGAAGGCCACGGTGGCCGCGCTCGTAACCCGCCCATTCACAACCACGAGATTCAAGGCGCTGCGCACCGGCATCGCGATTTCCATCGGCGGTGAGTTTGGTGTCGCTCTGTGCACCATCGGCCTGCAGTCCGGCGCGATTCCCGCCTCCCTGGGCGAGCCGCTGCTGGTGGCGCTGGTCCTCTCGATGGTGTTGAGTCCGTTCGTCCTCCGGCACAACAAACGCATAGCCCGCTTCCTGTTGCGCGAAAAGGGGCCGCCCCGGACCGCCATCGAGCGCGAAGAGCTGGCGACGCACCAGATTGCGAAGCGCGAGCACGTCATCCTGTGCGGATTCGGCCGTGTGGGGCAGAACATCGCGCGCGTGCTCGAGTCACAGGGCTTTGAGTACATTGCCATCGACCTGGATCCCGGCCGGATCCGTGAGGCCCGGCAGGCCGGCGACCCGGTGATGTACGGCGACTCATCGGATGAGGAGATGCTTCGGAAGGCCGGTCTGGAGCATGCCAGTGCCGTCGTGATCAGCTTCTCGGATCCCAACACCTCCATAGGTATCCTGCGCGGCATCCGGCAACTGCGTCCGCAGGTACCCGTGCTGGTTCGTACGACGGATGATGCACGGCTCAAAGAGCTACAGGATGCAGGCGCCACCGACGTAGTGCCTGAGACGTTCGAAGCCAGCCTGATGCTGGTCTCCCACGTTTTGATGTTGCTGCATGTCCCGGTGACCCGGGTGGTTCGTACGGTAAACGATATCCGCAACAACCGTTACGCGGTGCTGCGAAACATCGTCCCGCCGGGCGATGCACGCACATTCGGCGCGTCACCGGATCAACAGGAGCAGATGGTCTCGGTCGTCGTCCCGCCGGGCGCGTGGGCGGTCGGCCGCTCCCTGGATGACGTTCGCAGCCGAGGCGCGGTCGTGACGTTCACGGGCGTACGCCGGCAGGGGATCATGGGCCGTGAGCCGGCCGGGGATACCATCCTGCGGGATGGCGATATTGTGGTGATCTACGGCCAACCCGAAGACCTCGCCCACGCCGAATCGGTGCTGCTGGCGGGCTGAGCGGCCCCAGCCCGGAAGATGGGCGTTGGGTAGAATGGGCCCCCGCTGCCGTGGAGGGCTATCGTGCACAAGAGCCGACTCGCTGGATTCATCATTGATTGCCAGACCGACGACCTGGATGCCGCCGGCCGGTTCTGGAGCCAGGCCCTGGGTTACGGCCTGAAAAAGTCGGCAGCCGTGGAAGACGCCAGATACGAGCTGCTCGACACTCCTTCCGACGATCTGCACATCGAGGTGCAGAAAGTGGATCATCCCAGCCGCGTCCACCTGGACATCGAAGCGGACGACATCGAGGCGGAAGTGAAGCGCCTGGAAAAGCTGGGAGCCAAACGCGTCGGCGCTGTTCACACCTGGGTGGTCATGGAAGCGCCCACGGGCCAACGATTCTGCGTGGTTCGCGTGCAGCGTTCGGATTTTGCTGCCAACGCCAACACCTGGAACGACTAACTTGCCCCGTGGAGACATACATTTTCCGCCGAAGCACGAGGCACTGCGCGACGACGTGCATGAATTGGGCGCGCTCGTCGGCGACATCCTGCGGGAGCAGGGCGGGCAGCAGCTGTTCGATCTCACCGAGCACGATCGTGTAGCGGCGATTCAGCGGCGCGATGGAGACGAGAAGGCGGCAGTGGAGTTGGCTGCGCGGGTGCGCGGCCGTCCTCCGGCGCTGGCCCGGGACCTGGTCCGCGCGTTTCTCACCTGGTTCCAGGCCGTCAACCTGGCTGAGAAAGTCCACCGCATTCGCCGGCGACGCCAGTACTTCGTCAAGGACAGCCAGCGGCCACAGCCCGGTGGTGTCGAAGACGCTATTGCCGCTCTCAAGGTGCGCGGACTGCAGCTGAAAGAAGTCATGGATCTGCTCGGCACGCTGCGCATCGAGCCTGTCTTCATGGCGCATCCGACTGAGTCGACGCGCCAGACGATCCTGACCAAACAACAACGAATAGCGGAGCATCTGCTCGATCGGTTGGATCCCACACTGACGCCGAATGAGGCGCGGCGGATCTGGAACAGCATCCGCATCGAGATGACCGCGGGCTGGCAGACTGAAGATCACCCGCGTGACAAGTTGACGGTCGCGGACGAACGCGAGCACGTGCTGTTTTACCTGGTTGAAATCCTCTATCGCGTGGTTCCGGCTTTCTATGAGGAGATCGCGCAGGCGCTGGAGAAGGTCTATGGTGCACCCCCGTCCGGGGGCACGCCCCCGGACGGGGGCACATTCGCGGACAGCCTGGAGTTTCCGTCGCTCCTGCACTTCGGATCCTGGGTCGGCGGTGACATGGACGGCAACCCTGACGTCCATGCGAAGACCATCCGGGAAACGCTGGCCCGCCAGCAGCGCGTCATCATCAACGCCTACTTCAAGGACTGTCAGACACTCGCCTCGCGCCTGTCACAAAGTGGCAGCCGCACGAGCGTGTCGCCCGAGCTCTCGAAGAAAATCGAAGAGTACATGGTGTTGTTGCCGGGAGCGCGCGCCATCACGCCTGCGCGCCATGACCGGATGCCGTACCGGGTGTTCTTCGCGCAGATCGGCGAGCGCCTGCGCCTCACTTACGATGGCCGGGCGAATGGCTACCAGAACCTGCGGCAGTTCCGGGCGGATGTCCGGCTGGTGGCTACCAGCCTCCAGGCCAACAAGGGCGCCAACGCAGGGCTGTTTTACGTCCAAAGGCTGTTGCGCCGGATCGATACTTTCGGGTTTCACCTGGCGACTCTGGATGTGCGTCAGCACGCCTCCGTGCTGCACGATGTGGTTTCCCGAGGTCTCGACGATTCCGAATGGCTCATACGCTCGGGCGCCGACCGTCGTCGCCTGTTGGCTGATGCGCTGGAGAAGGATCTCGGGCCGAGTGTCGAGTTGGACGCGCTGGGAAAACGCACACTCGCGGTCTTCGACGCGATCATGCAAGGGCGTCACCGCTATGGCCCGGCCGCGGTAGGTTATTTCATAGTCAACGGTGCGACTGGTGCCGATGATGTGCTGGCCGCGCTGCTGTTGGCTCGTTGGGCGCAAGCGTATGACAAGCGCACAGGGGAAGTCGCGCTCGATATCGCTCCACAATTCGAATCTCTCGGCGCTCTCGACCGCTGTGGCGGGACGATGCAGGAGCTCCTGGCCGAGCCATTGTACCGGCGGCATCTCGAAGCCCACGGCCGTACTCAATGCGTGCTGATCGGTTATTCCGACGGCAACAAGGAGGGTGGGTTGTGTGCTTCGCGTTTCGCGACGCACCAGGCGCAACGGGCTCTCGCCGAAACGCTCGCCGCGGCCAATGAGCGTCACGTTGTATTTCATGCCCGGGGCGGAAGTATTGCCCGCGGCGGTGGGCGCATCGATGCCCTCGTTAAAGCCGCGCCCGCGGGCGCGGTCAACGGTGTCCTGCGGCTGACGGAGCAGGGCGAGTCGGTGCAACAGAGTTATGGGTTGCGGCCGATTGCCATGCGAACGTTGGAAAGAGCGTTCAGCGCTGTTTCTCTGGCGACCTCGGCGGCGAATCGGGGAACCCTGGCGCCCGATGCGCCAGCCCATCTCAAATGCGCGGCCGCCGTGGCTCTCGCGAGCAAGGATGCCTATCAGTCGCTCGTGTATGCCGAGAGGGATTTCTTCGACTACTTCAGCGCGGTGACGCCGATCGATGTCATCGAGCGGATGCAGATTGGATCGCGACCCGTGCATCGGGCCGAGATGGAAGGCCTGGATGGGCTGCTTCCGGTCCCCTGGGTGTTTGCCTGGACACAGACACGCCACATGATTCCCGGCTGGTACGGGGCGGGTGCCGGCTTCGCGGCCGCGATCGGCGAGTGCGGCATCGGTCAGCTCCGTGATGCCTACGCGAACTGGTTTTTCCTGCGCAATCTCGTCGATGACATCGAGACCATGCTGGCCCGCGTCGATCTCGAAATCGCGGTCTGTTACGACATCCTGGCGCCCGAGCCGCTGCGCCGCTTTTTCCCGCGGATTCGCGCGGAATATGCGCTTGCGTGCGAGCACATACTCGCCATCAAGGGAGCGACCGCCCTGTTGGATTCGGAGCCGACCCTGCAGCGCTCGATCCGGCTGCGCAATCCTTACGTAGATCCCATGAACCTGATGCAGGTGGACCTGTTGCTACGCTGGCGCGCGGGCGGCCGCCGCGACCGGGACTTGTTCGAGGCGCTGTTGTCGAGTATCAGTGGCATCGCCCAAGGCCTGCAGAGCACCGGTTGATGAATGAAATTACGATTCGCCCCGCGGGCGAGAACGAAGTCCATCTCATATTGCAGTTCATCCGCGACCTGGCGGTCTATGAGCACCTCGAGCACGAGGTCGTCGCCACCGAGCCGCGGTTGCGCGAAGTGTTATTCGGGCCGCGCCGCTACGCGGAAGTCGTATTTGCCTGTCTCGATGGGACGCCGGTGGGTTTTGCCCTGTTCTTCCACAACTTTTCCACGTTTCTCGGGCGCCCGGGAATCTATCTGGAGGATTTGTTTGTCCGCCCGGAGGCGCGGGGTCACGGTGTTGGCCGCAAGTTGCTGTCGTGGCTCGCCGCGGAAGTCCTCAAACGCCAGTGTGGTCGCCTGGAATGGGCGGTGTTGGATTGGAATGAGCCATCGATCCAGTTCTACAAGAACCTCGGGGCCGTACACATGAAAGAATGGCAGATATTCCGCGTCACGGGCCCGGCGCTGACTCAACTGGCCGCAGCGCCGGGCGTGACCTGAGTATTAAGATGCCACGGCTGCGAGGCCGGGAGCCGGCGTCCGCAGGTTGACCCGCGGCATCTTCGTGCGCTGACGCGCCGGACGCGCAGTGACTGTAACTTCCTCGTCCATCTCGCAATTCGGGATCGGCAGCGTGCCGTCCAGCATCTGCAGGAGTGTCTCGCGGGCGCGGGCCACGCGGCTCTTGATCGTTCCAACAGCGCATCCGCAGATCGCGGCGGCTTCTTCGTACGAGAAGCCGCTCGCGCTCACCAGGATCAACGCCGTCCGCTGACCGGGGGACAGGGCCGCCAGCGCGCGGTTGAGATCGCGCATCTCCAGCTTGCCATCGTGATCGGGCGGAACGCTCGGCTCGGGGAGCAGGTCCGTATCCACGCCGTGGGCTTCAAACTTCCGGCGGCGCAGTTGTGAGTAGTGCTCATTCCGGACGATCGTGAAGAGCCACGCCTTCAGGTTCGTTCCGGGGCGGAAGCGTTCAATGTTGTGGATGGCACGCATGAGAGCCTCCTGGACGAGGTCGTCAGCGCGGACACCGTCGCGCGTCAGTGAACGTGCGAAGGTATGCAGTTGGGGCACGAGGGCCACCATGTCATCAGTCACCATTTGCTTGCTACCTTTTTGAGCCGGCCGTCCGGCATGAGAGCCATTGGTGGTAGGCAAGGTACTTGCGGCGCCTGCGCGCCAAAGTCGGCAAGAGCGCCGGTAGGGGGCCGGAAGATCCCCGAGGTGCTGTCAGAACTGTCCTACAGACCGTCTGGGAGCGTTCCTTGCTCGGCCCTGGCGATGGCCAGGCATTGGTTGCCACGCGGGAAGGGGACGGATGAAACAGGCCGAAATGTGCCCGGAAATGGGATCTGTGTACCGTATTTGCACAGTTGACGATACGCGGTGGGACGTACTTCGCGGTGAGTCGGCGGAGCCGGTGGCTACATTCGCCGACAAGCACGCAGCGTTGGCTTATGCAATGAGCCTGGCCCGTGCCCCGTCCGAGTGGCACCTGCCGCCCGGGCGGCAACAACGGTTCCTGCGGAGTATCTTCAATCAACCTCGAATTCACGAGTGATTGCAAACCTGGCATCCGCCGAGTGCGCCGCGGACGGCAGTTCTCTTACTTTCATCCGGGCGGCCGCAAAATAGCCGACCCGGCGTTGCTGTCCCGTATCCGCAAGCTGGCGATTCCGCCTGCATACCAGGACGTCTGGATCTGTAGCGATCCACGGGGCCACCTGCAGGCCACCGGCCGGGATGCCCGGGGCCGCAAGCAATATCGCTATCACCCTGAATGGCGCGAGCACCGCGACGCCGCCAAGTTCGACCGCATGTTGGATTTCGGGCGCAGCCTCGCGCGCATCCGCCGCCGTGTTTCCCAGGACCTGCGCCGGCCGGGGCTGCCACGGGAGAAGGTGTTGGCAACCCTGGTGCGGCTCCTCGAGCGTACATTGATACGAATCGGCAACGAGGAATACGCCCGTGAAAACGGCTCGTTCGGGCTCACCACGCTGCGGGGGCGGCACGTCAGAATCCGTGGCGCCAAGCTGACTTTCGAATTCCGCGGCAAGAGCGGTATTGCTCACTGTGTCAGTGTCGAGGACCCCGCCATCGCCCGTATCGTACAAAGTTGCGCGGATATCCCGGGTCAGGAGTTGTTTCAATGGATCGACGAGGACGGTGAGCGGCACGGAGTCGATTCAGCCGACGTGAATGAATACCTGCGGGAGGCGAGCGGGGGGGCCTTCACCGCCAAGGACTTCCGCACCTGGTTTGCCACCGTGGAAGCTTTGCAGGCATTGCGCAAACGGCCTGTCGGCAACAAGGGCGAAATCAGGAAAGAGTTGGTTGAGACTATTGCGGCGGTCGCGAAGCGGCTGGGCAACACGCCGTCCATCTGTCGCAAGTGTTACATTCATCCGGAAGTTTTGACCGCATTCGCGGACGGCCGGCTGGCGAAGTTGAATGGCGCCAAGCCCGCGGTTGCCCTGCGGGGTTTGTTGCGCAGGAGCCGCCTGACGGCCACGCTCAAAGCCTCGATCAGAGCCGCCGGAAAATCGTCGAGTCAGCAAACTCCTACGCATTGATTCGCCCGACGCGCTGTTGAAGCCGTTCCCGGCTGACAGTGGTGTCTGTTGCGCTCGCGCATGATTCTGCGTGCGTTGTCGTAAACACCCTCGAGGGGGAGAACCATGTCATCACGACTCATAGGACTCATCCCGGCGACCATGCTCGTGTATGGTCTGGCCGGTGGCTGTGCGACGCAAGGCCCGCAACCGACGGAAGAAATGACGCGGGCCCGCACCCTCATCGAACAGGCCGACAGATCCGGGGCTCAGCGGTATGCCGCCGCCGATCTGCAAAAGGCACACGATGAGCTGAACAATGCTGACAGGGCCAGTGCCGACAAAAAGTATGACGATGCCCGCCGCTACGCTGAATCCGCCGCGGCGGATGCTGACGTAGCAACCGCTCGTGCTGCCGCAGGCGAAGCCCAGCGAGCCGCGCGTGAGGTGGCGCAGAGCAACGAAACCCTCCGGCAGGAATCGGCGCGCGGCTCCACCAGCCAGAACCCGAACTGACCGATATCTGAAGGAGACATCAAATGAAGAAGTTGCTGATTGTCGGTGCAGTCACGGCCGCTGTTGCCGCCTGTGCATCCCCCCCGCAGCGCAGCGAGCAGGTAGAGCAGGCGCGCGCGGAAATTCAGACTCTGTCGCAGGATCCATTGGCTGAATCGGCCGCGGGTGGCGATCTGGCCGCGGCCCGCAAGTCCATGCAGAGCGCGGAGACCGCTTTGCAGCAGAAGCAGCCGCCCGCCGTCGTGGATCACTACGCCTATCTTGCCAAGCGTCACGCGGAGGCGGGTGAGGCACGCGCCGCTGAAGCGCATTCGCGGCAGGAAATTGCGAAAGCAAACGATGAGCGCAACCAGATTGTCATGCAGGCCCGTAACCGGGATACCGCCAATGCCCAGGCGGCAGCCGAGTCTGCGCGCAATCAGGCAGCCTCGGCTCAGGCGCAACTCGCCAGCGCTCAACAGCAGTTGGCGGATATGCAGGCCAAGCAGACTGACCGCGGCGTCGTTGTAACACTCGGTGACGTGCTGTTTGATACGGGCAAGTCGACGCTGAAGCCGGGTGCCATGTCGGCGATCAACCGCCTGGCGACATTTCTCAGCCAGAATCCCAATACCAAGGTGTTGATTGAAGGTCACACCGACAGTGTGGGCAGTGACGATTACAACATCGGGTTGTCGGAACGCCGGGCTCGTGCCGTAGCGACCGAGTTGGAATCGCGCGGTATTGCGGACTCTCAGATCCAGACGTTGGGTCGTGGCAAAGACCTGCCGGTTGCCACCAACGACACGCCGGCAGGCCGTCAGCAGAACCGTCGTGTTGAGATTGTGTTCAGCGACCCTTCGGGCCGTTTTGCCCAGGGCGCCACCCCGACACAACGGTAATCCCGTGAAGTGGCGGCGGCTGCAACATACATAGGTTACAGCCGTCGCCTGTAGCTCGATAGGGTACAGCGGTTGCTCATTTATCCGCGGTTACGAACTCTCGATGAGGGGTGATACATGAGCTACCGAGACAGAGATCCGCGCGACTACCGCCCGGATCGTTCAGAGTTTGAAAGCAGCCGCCCGGATCAGTACGGGCAGGAACACTATGGGCCGCGCCAGTTCGGTCAGTCCCGCTACGATCAGCAGCGGGGCGGCTGGGACCAACAACATCACGGTTGGCAGGCCGGCGAGCAGCAACGTGGCGACTGGCAGGGCCGCGATACCACCGGTTGGCGCGGACGAGAGCCATACGACTGGCGGGGCAGGAGCGAATCGCGGGAGGACTTTCTAGGCCGCGAATCCCAGGACTGGCAGACGCGGGCGTCACGCGATCGCCATCCCTTCTCACAGGAGCCCAGCGGCCACGAGCCGTTTACGCATTCCGCGTTTGGCCAGAGTGAGCGGCCACGCTATTTCGGCACCGGTGCTCAGGGCCACGGTGGCGGACCTTCCTTCACTGGAGGAACCTACGGCACGGCCGACTGGCGATCCGACGCGCCATATTTCGATGAAGTTGGATTCAACCGAGGCCACTCCGAGGATCCGTTGCCTCGTCAGCAGGGTCTGCAAGGCCGGCAGCAACGCCGGTATCCGCTTGGGCCAAAGGGATACACGCGCTCCGATGAGCGCCTGCGGGAAGACATCTCAGAGCGCCTGATGCAGGCCTATGATATCGACTCCAGCGAGGTCACTGTGCAGGTGCAGGGTGGCAAGGTCGTGTTGGAAGGCACGGTACCCAGTCGGTACATGAAGCATGCGATTGAGGATATCGCCGATGCGGCACCTGGCGTTCAGGACATCGACAACAGGGTTCGCGTGATGGGCAGTGGCAGCCGCTGGGGCACGGGCCAGGATGCCGGGAGCGTGGCGACCAACGCCAACAATCCCGTTGCCGGTGGCAGCAGCAATCAGAGTTTCACCGGTACAACCTCCGGAACTGGTGCAACCTCCGGAGTGGGCGCAACCTCCGGGACCGCGAGCGGCCGCACGACAGTGCGCCGGGATTCATAACTCGTTGTGAAAGGCGCCGGTCAGCGGGTTGCTGGCCGGCGCGCAGACAGGCGAATCAGGCGCGGCGGAAATCGACCGCAGGCAACAACATCGAGCGCCGATACTTAGTGACCGTCCGGCGGGCTACTTTGACGCCCCGGTTCGCCAGCAACTCGGTCAACTGCACATCCGACAGCGGATTGTGGCGGTCTTCCGCGGCAATGAACTCACGAAGCAACGCGCGGATGGCCGTTGCCGAGCAGGAGCCACCGCTGGTCGTGGCGAGCTGCCGCGAGAAGAAGCGCTTGAACGCGACGACTCCACGAGGTGTTGCCATGTACTTGTGGCTCGTTGCACGCGACACAGTCGATTCGTGCAATCCCAACTCATCGGCAATCTCCCGCAGCGTCAAGGGACGCATGGCCAGGTCGCCGTACTCGAAAAAGTTACGCTGCCGGGCAACAACCGCTTCTGCCACGCGCTGGATCGTGAGGAAGCGCTGCTCCAGGTTGCGGACCAGCCAACGTGCTTCCTGCAGATGTTGGGCGAGGAGGTGGGTTTCGCCATCCCGGGTTTGTCGGAAGTAATCCGCGTACTGCTGGTTCACGCGGATGCGGGGATAGATCGCGGCATTGATGCTCACCGCCCAGCGCTTCTTGTCCTTGCGGACGACGACGTCCGGAACGATCGCACGGGGCTCGAAGCTGCCGATCTTGGAGCCCGGACGCGGGTCCAGGCTGCGGATCAGATCCATCGCCAGGCGCAGCTCGTCCTCCGAGCATCCCAGGGCTTCCAGCAGGCGGGTGTTATCCCGGGCCGCCATGAGGCTGAGCCGGTTCTGCACGATATCCAGTGCGAGCTCCCGGCCGGGGGTGCCGGATTCGAGGGCCATCAGCTGCAGAGCGAGGCATTCACCCAGATCCCTTGCACCCACGCCACTGGGCTCGAGCGTCTGGACGATTCGCAGGGCCGTCTCCAGCTCGCCCGTCTCTATGTCGGATGCGAACGCCTCGATCTCTTCCAGGGGCTGGCGCAGGAAGCCATCTTCGTCCAGCGCATCCACGACCAGGTCGGCCAGGGCGTAATCGCGCTCGCTCAACCCGAGAAGCAAAAGCTGTTCATGGAGAGAGTCATGGAGGGTCGCGGGGGACGCGGTCCACTCGGTCCAATCCGGGGTGTCATCGCCGCCGCTGCTGCCACTGGAGGCGTTCCCAGTGAAATCCAGGTCACTGCGGGAAGTATCTTCAGACGACCCTTCGGCCGATCCATCCTCGCCCTGGGCGCGGTTGTCCGCGCTGTCCGCGGGCTCTTCCAGGAAGGGGTTCTGGGCAATCGCCTGGTGCAGTTCTTGCACACACTCCAGGGCCGATAATTGCAACAGCTTCACCGACTGCTGCAAGCGCGGTGTGAGGGTGAGCTGCTGCTTGAGGCGCAGTCCCATTACGGCATTGGACATTCCCGGAATCCTCGACTAGCGATCGACCTGGAACTACAGCAACAGCCATGCCAAAGCTGCTAGGCGCGCCGATCGACCATGGGGGGTCTGAACGGCCGTTTCCGAGCCCTCAGGTGCTCCCCCCGGCGGAGAACTTGCAACGGCGTGTAATAAGCGCCGCGGTGCTGTCCTGTGAGATCCAGTGCGAACGGTATGACAACAATTCGTGAATCTGAACGGAGTTCCACCGCCAGCCTGGAAAGCCGCAATGACGAGCTCGAGCTCATTATCGCCGCCTCGCGACTGGGGTATTGCGTGCTCGGGGATCAGACCCGCGGCCTGCGCGCAAATTCACAATTCAAGGCGGAATTTGGCTGGGCTCCCGATGCATCCATTGACTGGGATTCGCTCGAGGAGCGCCTCGCCGCGGAAAGTCGGCCCGCGCTCGCGGACGCGGCCCGGTCGGCCCTTGCGAATGGCGCGGATTTCGATCTGGTCGTGCAGTCAGTCTGGCCTGACGGGGTCACTCAGTGGGTTGCCTTGCATGGACGTACCGTCAATGACGGTAGTGGTCATCGCAAGCTCATACTGACTTCACGCAACATCAGCAGTGAGAAGCGCGCGGCTGACAGTGAGGCCGCGGCGCGTACCGCGGCTCTGGAGAATGAGCGTCGTCTGCGGACCGAGGCCGAGGCCGCCAATCGCGGTAAAGATCAGTTCCTGTCGGTGTTTTCCCATGAGCTGCGCTCGCCGCTCAATGCCATCCTCGGCTGGAATCGCATCCTGGCGCTCAAGCGGCCCGATGACCCCGAGGTCGCCGCCGTGACCCCGCGCATCGAGCACAGCGCGCGCGCCCAGTTGAAAATGGTCAACGATCTGCTGGACCTCGCGCGCATCGAGACGGGGAAGTTGCGCATCGAGGCTCGCCCGATGCAACTCGCGAAAGTCGTTGCCGCCACACTCGATCAAACACGGCCGTCCGCGGCGAGCAAGGGCATTACGCTGCACGCGGAGATCGAGCCGGACGCGGGCCGGTTGCGAGGCGATCCGGACCGGCTGCAGCAGGTGGTAGCCAATCTGTTGTCCAATGCCCTGAAGTTCACGCCCGGCGGCGGGAAAATTACGGTCAGTCTGCGCGCTGTCGGTGGTTTTACGGAGCTCGGCGTCGAGGACACGGGGCAGGGCATCGCGGCCGAGTTGCTGCCGCACGTGTTTGATCGCTTCCGTCAGGGTGACAGCTCGACCACGCGCCGCACCGGTGGTCTGGGCCTGGGCCTCGCGCTCGTACGCGAGATTGTGACTCTGCACGGTGGAACCGTGTCAGCCCACAGCGATGGTGTTGGTTATGGGGCGCGTTTCGTCGCGCGCTTCCCGGCGCGTCAGCTGTGGAAATCCGAAGACACGGCTGGCGGCGACGCCCGCTCACCCGTGGGGCATGCGAGTCTCGGGGGACTGTCGATTCTCGTTGTGGACGACGAGCCGGATGCGCGCACGGTGGTCGCGGAAACGCTCAAGCTCGAGGGTGCCACCGTCACGGTAACGGATTCAGCCATGTCGGCCTATGCGAAGCTGCAGGAGATCGGGGTCCACTTCGACATCATTGTTACCGACATCGGAATGCCCCAGGAGGACGGCTATTCGCTCATGAGACGGTTACGGGCGCTTCAGTCGGGACGCCAGATGTTGGCCATTGCCGTGACCGGCTATGCCTCCAACAGGGATATCGAGGCAGCGATGGATGCCGGATTCGACCTGCACGTTCCCAAGCCGTTGGACTTCAACACCTTCGTGCCCATGGTCAGGCGGCTCGCCGACGCAGGCAGATGAGACTGAAGCGTGGAAAAAAGGAGCGGGCTGGTCGCACCACAGCCCGCCAAACGGGGGGTCTTCGGCAAGAGCCATCGCCCCACGGGGGACCATGGCATCAAAATTAGAGCGACTACGGGGGGCGCGGGTCGCAACTCCCGTACCTACCCGCATGCAACCGATATGCCAGCGTGCAAACCCCCGTCGCTCTGCAATCCTCGTGGCTGGAGTGCCCGCGTTCTTCATAACAACCCAACGCAAACTGTTGAACGCTCGCCGGAATATTTCGACTGACATGTAATTCATACGCGCCCCCCAAACTCCTCGTGAAAAAAATTCCTGGGGCGCGTACTGTCTTTGTCGGCAGCGACTTTTCCGGGATCGGGCGCATGTCCGGGTATGACGAATGCTGTGCAGCGTCTGATGCAAAAAACGAGCTGTACCAATGTCGAGGGGTGGCCTATGAACTACCGTTACACCATTGTGACCCTCAGCGAATTGTTGGCGGTCACGCGCGATGGTGAGAATGGGTTCGTTACCTGTGCCGAGCACGTGCGTTCGGATTCCCTGCGACAGGTTTTCATGAGCCGCGCCAGCCGGCACGCCGTGGCCGCCGCGGAGCTGCGGGGATTGATCGGCCAGCTCGGGGGCGACCCCGCCATGCATGGGAGGATTTTCAGCGCGAGCCGCCGCGGCTGGATGACTCTGCCGGTCAGCCTGACGCAGAACAACGACGAGGCTCTCGTCGAGGAATGCGAGCGTGGCGAGGATCACGCTCTCGAGGTATACCGGAATGCGTTGGACGATCATTTGCCGGAATTTGTCCGGCAAGTGGTCCTGCGCCAGTTCGAGGACCTGATGAGCGATCACGACCAGATTCGCGTCCTGAGGAGCGATGTCCTGCAGGGCGGCGTAGTTGCCGCGAGCACCGGTGGGCACGCCCGGCAATAGACTCGATTTCGCACTGACGCGGCGTCCCGCGCACGCGGCTGTCGTCGCACTCGCAGTTGGCGCATTGCTCGGCCCCATGGGCCTGCGGCTGCTGCGTCCCCAGTTGTTGGAAGACGGCGCTCCGATCGAAACGATCAGTGAGATCGTGCTGCTCACCTGCCTGTTCTGCCTGGGATTGCGGCTGAGACTGCCGATCGACTGGCGCACCTGGCGTATCCCCTTGCGGCTTTCCACGCTGACGACGCTGGCCACCGTGGGATTGGCGGCCGCCGCCGCTCACCTGATGTTCGATATGAGCCTGGCCGAGTCGCTCCTGCTGGGCGCCATCATCGCCCCCACGGACTCGGTAATGGCATCCGATGTGGGCTCACACCCCGAGACCGAGCAGGACTCACCGGCATTCATCCTTTCCGCGGAAAGCGGTATCAACAATGGGCTGGCATCGGCGCTGGTGATGTTGGTCCTGGGCCTGATGGGTTTGAGCGATTCCGACTCCGGGGCGCTGAGCTCAGCGTCGCTCCTGGGACTGTGGTCGGTAGCGGGCGGCGTGGTGGCAGGCGGCCTGATCGGCGCGGGCATGGCTCGCTGGATCAAGCTCCTGGACCCCGAGCGGCAGGCGGACTTCCTGGAAGAGGCGATGGTCTTCGCCACGGGGGCGCTCGCTTACGGAGCCGCGATGGCTATCCGGACCGACGGCTTTCTCGCGGTGCTCGCCGCCGGTATGGCGTTATCCCATGGAGGCAGGCTGCGGCGGCCGCTGAGAAATCGTCCCTTGATGCCGCGCGTGTTGCGGATCTCGGCCCGCATCGAGCGCTACGCGTGGCTGATCGTGCTCGTGCTGTTGGGAACACTGGTCGCAAGCATCGACTACAAGTGGTGGATGCTGGGATTCGCGGCCGTCCTGATACTTCTCATCCGGCCCCTGGCGGTCCGTCTGGGGCTCGGGGGCGTCAACATGCCGGAGGCGCAATGGCGCGGGGTCGCCTGGTTTACGGCCAGGGGCGTGGCCTCGCTTTACTGTCTGGCCTTTGCCATCAATCAGGGCCTGAGTGCGCCATTCGCCCGCCAACTGGCTGGGGTGACGCTCGTGGTGATGGTGACGTCGATTATCGTTAGCGCCATCTCGGGGCTGCCGTTGAGCCGGCCAACCCCGACAGCGGACCTTTGAAGACGTTAATGCGTGGTGGGCGGAGAGGTGGGCTGCACCGGCTCGACGGTCGGAACGGCGCCGCCTTCCTCTTCCCAGCGGTTGATCTCCGGCCGTGGTACCCTAGCCCGCTCCCGTTGTCGCTTTCGATCGTACCCGGCCCCCAGGGCGACCACGCCGACAGCTAAAACGCCGATAAACCAGCCCATCCGGCAACCCTCCCGGCAGCAATACGTTAGTAGGAGGGACGCATCTATTGTTCCCGAAAGGCTGAAGCCCCACATTGGGGGAGACGAACGAGGTTTCCGAGGACTAAATGGCACATGCTCTGATTGTCGACGATGACCCGGATATCGTGGACTGGCTACAGGAAGTCTCGCGCATGGAAGGGTTTACCGTGGCTCGGGCGCACAGCATCCGTGAGGCCCGGATAGAGCTCGGGCGGCAGCGCCCCGATGTGCTGCTGACGGATTTGCGTCTCCCGGACGGGGAGGGTATCGACCTCGTACGTGAGCTGGACAAGCCCGAAGCCACCGAAGTCATTGTGGTGACCGGCCACGCTACGGTCGACAGCGCGGTCGCCGCCTTGAGGGCGGGCGCCAGCGATTACCTGGTCAAGCCCGCGGATCTCGACCGCGTTCAGGCGGTCCTGCGTCATGCCAAGAAGACGTCGGCGCTTCAGCACGAGATCGGCGAATTGCGCGGGGAGCTGCGCAAGCTCGGCCGGTTCGGGCGGATCCTGGGAAGCTCACCGCGCATGCAGGTGTTGTACGACCAGCTGAGCCGCGTGGCGCCGACCTCGGCGACAGTCATGCTCATTGGCGAAAGCGGCACCGGCAAGGAACTGGCGGCCGCGACGGTTCACGAGCTGTCCCGTCGCCGGGACAGCTCATTTCTGCCCCTGAATTGCGGTGCCGTGGCCCCGCAGTTGATTGAGAGCGAGCTGTTTGGCCACGAACGCGGCAGCTTCACGGGCGCCGACCGTCAGCACAAAGGTTTCTTCGAGCGTGCCAATGGCGGCACGATCTTCCTCGATGAAATCACCGAGATGCCCATGGAGCTGCAAGTGAAGCTCCTGCGTGTTCTCGAGACGGGCACGGTTTTGCGCGTGGGTGGCACGCAGACGATCGCGAGTGACGTGCGCGTCATCTGCGCGACCAACCGCGAGCCTGAAAAGGCGGTGGCGGATGGCAAGCTGCGCGAAGACCTGTATCACCGCCTGAATGTGTTTCCGATCCGGTTGCCGCCCCTGCGCGATCGTGGCACCGACATCGAGCAACTGGCCCAGTTCTTCCTCGACGATCTCAACAAGAAGGAAGGAACCAACAAGACGTTCTCGCGCGATGCGCTCGTACGGTTGTACCAACATCCGTGGCCGGGCAACGTGCGCGAGCTGAAGAATTACGTGCAACGGACGTACATCATGGCCGATGACGTCATCGAGTTCGACGTTGCCGTGTCGGAGACCGCTCCGAAGCAGGATGACGGCACGACTATTACCATCCGCGTCGGTACTCCGTTGGAAGAAGTCGAGCGGCGCGTGACCATGGCAACTCTTGCCTATTGTGGTCACGTCAAACGCAAGGCCGCGGAAATCCTCGGCGTCAGTCTCAAGACGCTGTACAACCGTCTGGAGACTTATACTGGCAAGGAAGTGGGGTCCGAGGCCAAGGATGAAGCCGTGGGAGCCCAGGACTGACGCGCGCATGAAGAGCGTGTCAGACAATTCCTACACACGATCGGGCCTGGATTTCGGTGGGGGCCTCTCCAGTCCCACATCGACAGCTCGGCCGGAGCGCGTAAGTTAGCGCCTGGAGCGCTTGAAACGGTTGTTATGCCCGCTACCCGAGTTGCAGTTGCCGATGATCATCAGCTCGTCCGGATGGGGCTGAAGCAGATCATTGAGAGCCAGGCGGATTTTGCCTGGGCGGGCGAGGCGAAATCGGGGCGTGAGGCCCTGGCGCTGTTGCGCACCGCGACGTGTGATGTCCTGCTGCTGGATCTGTCCCTGCCCGACATGTCGGGTCTGGACGTGCTGCGACAGATCAAGGCACATCACGAAACAGTGGCGACGCTGGTGCTCAGCTCGTACCCGGAAAACCAGTACGGCTTGAACGTGCTGCGGGCAGGCGCGAGTGGCTTCGTGAGCAAGTCGGCGGACGATGCGGAGCTGTGCCGGGCAATTCGTGCCGCGGTGCGGGGCGGGCGTTATGTTAGTCCCGAGCTTGCGGAAATGCTCGTCAGTGGCATGCAGGGGCCCGCCGGTGAGCCGCGGCACAGTGTGTTGTCGGAGCGCGAGTTTCAGATTTTCTGCAAGCTCGCTGAAGGCAAGAGTGTGTCGGAGATTGCCGCGAAGTTGTTTCTGAGCGTGAAGACTGTCAGCACCTATCGCACGCGCATACTGGAGAAGATGAGCATGAAGACCAACGCTGACATCACCTACTACGCCATCAAGAACAACTTGTTGCAGTAGGCGATCAGCACTGTGGAAGTGCAATCCCCCCGTCCCGGTGAGAGAGTCGCCTCCGAGCGGCGGATTCTCCTGATTGAGGACTCCGCGGTCCTGACCCGGCGGTTGATCGATCTGTTGTCGGAGCCCGGCCGGGTCGAAGTGGCGGCGCAGGCGGCCACCCAGACCGAAGCGGTTTCGCGGTTACAGCAGGATGCCTACGATGTGCTCGTGGTCGACATCGAGCTCGCGGAAGGCAATGGCGTCGCGGTTATCCGCGCGGCGCGCCAGATGTATCCGCCCGACAATCAACCGTTGATTGTTGTTCTGACCAACTACGCATCAGACTTCGTCCGCGATCATTGCTTCGCGGCGGGTGCCGACTACTTCCTGGACAAGATGCGCGACATCGCCCTGTTGAAGGCGGTCGTCGTGGATGGCCACTCCAAGTGGACACCTCCGCATCCCGCTCACTGACGTGACAGAGGTATGGCGACGCTCAGCGTCGTCCCAGCTCCAACGCGGGACTTGACCTCGAGATGTCCGCCGAGACCCTCGGCGCGCTGGCGCATGCCCCACAAGCCATGTGACCAGCGGAATTCAGGGCTTTCGGCATCGAAGCCGCGCCCGTCATCGGTGAGCGTGAGCGTGCAGTTGTGCTCATCGCCGTGCATTTCCAACTTGACGGTCTTCGCGTGGGCATGCCGGATGATGTTGGCCAGGCCTTCCTGCACGATCCGGAACAGTGCGATGGAGGTTTCCTTCGCCATTGATTCACAGCCGTGCACCAGGTCGACATTGAGCTGCAGGCCGGCCTTGCCGCACGTGGATTCAACATACGCGCGCAAGGCGGTGGGCAGGCCGAAGTGATCGAGCAGCGAGGGGCGCAGCTCTTCGACGACGCGGCGCTTGAGGTCCATGGCCTCATCGAGGACGCCGCCGAGCTGGGCGAGCCGTTCCTGGATCACGGCCCCTTCGAGGCGGGATTGCAGCCAGGAGAGATCCATCTTGGCCGCGGTCAGCAGGCCCCCCAGCTCGTCATGGAGCTTGCGGGCCAACTCCCACTTTTCGCGTTCGGACAGCGCCTGCAGGTGATGCGAGAGCGAGGTGAGCTCCCGCACCCGATCTTCGCTCTGCTTACTCACGACCGTCCGAGGCGAGCCACGAGCCCAGGATCAGACCGAGGGCCGCGCCCACCCCAACCGCTGTCCAGGGGTTTTCCCGGACAAACTGATCGGCAGCCCGGCCGGCGGTGTCCTTGAGAAGCCGGGCCTGGGCTTCGAAATCGGCGAGTCGTTTTTTGCCTTCGGCCAGCGCCACGCTCATGCGCTCGCGCAGCTCGACCATGGCTTCATCCCGATCCTCGCTGAGTGCGACGACGAGCTTTTCCGCCTGGTGCATGACGTTGCGCAGCTCTTCGGCGAGCGCGGCCGTCTGGGCTGCGGTGCGCTCCATCATGCCGCGAGCACCAGCAGCATGCCGAGAACCAGGGCCAGCAGAGATGACAGGTCACGAATAGTCATGTTCGTATCGACAGTCACGATAATGGCCTGCAGCGTGGACCGGGAGCGCGGCGTCGGCTACCCGTGCGCCGCGCTGCCCATTGGCCCATTTTGACTGATAAGGGTGTAGGAGTCTTCCTACGACCTTACTTCGGAGGGGTCGAATCAGCGGGAGCAGCGGCAGGCGCTGTCGCATCCGCGGCCGGCGCAGGCTCTGATCCGTAGTTCGCGGCGCGCGCACTGGCGGCGCTGCCGGCAGCTTCATCCTTGCTCTCGCCAAAGGTGTTGGTCTCATTGGCCGTGGGCGCCGCGGCCGGGCGATCCACCGCCGGGGCGGTGCTGTGCTGCTGGGAACAGCCCAGCATGCCGAAAGTCAGAAGAGCAACAGGAACAGCCACAATCATCTTCATGATCAACTCCGAAAGTCAAAAGAGAAAATGCTCAGGTGAACGAACCATACCGTAGCAGAAAGTCCGGGGCAGTCAGCTGAAACCGCTGCATGTGTAGGAGCGGGCTGACAGAGGGGTCCGCGGGAAGCGGACCCCTCGAGACATAATTCAGGCTCTTATATTATTTTGGCGCGGACGCATCAGTGCCGGTGGAAGCCTTGTGATGCTTCTTGCTGTGATGCTTCTTGGTGGTGCTCTTGGCAGCCGGGGCGGATGCCGACTGGTCGGCCGGGGGCGGCGTATCGGCGGCGAACACCGGACCTGCGAGCAGAATCAGGCTGAGCACGGGTACAACTCGTTTAAACATCGAAGC
>Ga0068860_100001906_pt1 | contig 22136 bp, 27 predicted proteins | sample KBSSwiS32_FD_66597 | JGI IMG/M metagenome (GOLD analysis project Ga0068860, IMG submission 66597) | Switchgrass rhizosphere microbial communities from Kellogg Biological Station, Michigan, USA - KBS Switchgrass S3-2 | ecosystem: Host-associated > Plants > Roots > Rhizosphere > Soil ...
CCGCCGGAAGGCATCGGCATCATCCTCGGTGTCGACCGCTTCCTCGACATGTGCCGCACGGCGCTGAACGTGACTGGCGATCTGGCAACCGCGGTGGTCGTTTCGCGGCCCGAGCGAGAGGCGGCTGCGCTGTCCGCCAGCTAGGCGGCGCGCGCGACTTTCGCGGCCGCCGGCGCCCACGATCAGGCGCCGCCGTCACCCGGCGCGCCAGCGCGCCAGCCTCTCCCGTCAGCGCGAGAGGCGAGCATTCCCGTCGACCCACAAGCGACTGATCGCAACGCCCGCAGTCAGACACAACTCGGCAGCGCTCCGCCGCAATCGCGCCCGCAGCGCTTCATTCGCCGGCGCTTCAATGGCCACGTGCGGGAAAGCGTCCAGGGATCGACGTCTCCTGCGGCCCTACGCCATCACGCACAGGTGCGGCTCACTTCGAGCCGCTTGAAGCAGTGCTTCGGGGGCCAACGTGTCGGAGTTTGTGCAGGGCTTGCAACGGGTGTCGCGCCGCGTGTTCAGCGCGAAGGTGATCGTTCTGGGTGTGCTGGCGGCCGGGGGCTACCTGCTCTTCCGGCATCCGCCGGTCGAGGATGTCGGCCGGCGCGAAGTCGGCATACGCGTGAATCGGCTGACCGGGTCGACGACGCAGCTCGGCGAAGGCATCGCGCTGGTGATTCCGGGAATTCATGACCTGCGCATCTATTCGCTGCAGGACCAGATGTACAAGCCCGAGCGCAGCGCGAAAGCCGACGGCGCCGCGCCGTTCCAGTCGTCCGAAGGTTTGTCGCTTGGCGTCGAGTTGACGATCCGCTACGCGCTGGATCCGGCAAAGCTGCAGGCCGTTGCGAAGAACCTGCCGGCCGATATCGGCGGCGAGCTGGTCGAACCGCTCGTGCAAGGCGTGATCTACAAGGTGTTCACGCGCTACACCGTCCGCGAGATCTTCTCGACCAGGCGCCAGGAACTGCAGGACGTCATCGAAACCGAGCTGAAACCGCTGCTGGCGAACGACGGCGTGATCCTGCGCAGCGTCATGATGGGCAATGTCGACCTGCCGGCCGACTACCGCGCCGGCATGGACAAGCTGCTCGCGGTCGAACTGCAGACCGAGCAGATGCAGTACACGCTGCAGCTCAAGGAAAAGCAGGTCAAGGAATCCGAACTCGTCGCCGAAGCCGACAAGGTGCGGCGCGAGAAGGCGGCCGAAGCCTCGGCGAACGAGCAGATCATCGCGGCGAAAGCGCAGGAAGAGGCGATGAAGCATGTCCTGCCGTTCAAGCAGAAACAGATCGAGCAGCGCCAGCTCGAAGCCGAGGCCGACAAGACCTCGCGGATCAAGACCGCCGAAGGCATGGCCGAGGCACGGCGCATCGAAGCGGGCGGCGAGGCCGACTCGCGGCGCAAGCTCGCCGACGCGGAGTCCTACCGCATGGAGCAGGTCGGCAAGGTCAGCAGCGCGCAGCTCGAGCGCGACGGCGCGCTGATCAGCAAGCATCCGCTGCTGATCCAGAAGACGCTGGCCGACAAGCTGTCGGACAAGATCTCGGTCATCATCGCACCGCCGCCGGCGAGCGGTGGCTTCATCGGGGCTGCGCTCGTCGGCAATGCGCAGCCACGCGGCGCGCAGCTGAGCGCGACGAACGCCGCGAACGGCGGCGAGGACGCGCAATGATCCGCTTCGTTGCTCTGATCGTGTTCTACATCGGCGCGATCTTCACCCATACCGCGCGCGCCGACCCTCCGGCCATGGCAATCGTCGTCCAGGACCAGGCCGCGCTGCGCGCCGCGCCGAAGGATTCGGCGCAGCAGCAGGCCGTGCTCTGGCAGGGCGATGCGCTCGAGGTCCGCGGCCGGCGCATGGATTTCCTGCAGGTCTACGACCATCGCCGCGAGCGCGCCGGTTTTGTTCGATCGGCGCAGGTGCGGATGCTGTCGACGAAGGCCGACGATGCGCCCGACCTGCTCGGCGTGGTGCGCTTTCTGCGCGACAGCAGCGGGTCCGAAGCGCTCGGCATTGCCTTTGCCGCGGCGTATCTCGAGGCGGCGCCGGCGAACGCGATCGACGCCGAGCCGTTCGATGCGCTCGGCACGATGGCCGATCGGCTCGCGCGGCGCGCGTCGACGAACAGGAACAAGGCCAACGATGCCGTGATTGCCGCGCATCTCGAAGTCGTGGCGAGCTACGGCGTTGCGTTGCGCAGCTTCGAGCAGAACGGCCGCATGCAGCTGTGCTATGACGGCGAGGCGTTCCGGCGCGTGCTCGCGCTGAAGGCCGGCGACGAACAGAAAGCCCGCGCTGCGCTCGCGCTGACCCGGCCGGAATGCATCGATCCGGCGACGACGCCGGTCGACCGCGCCAACCTCGACAGCTGGCGTGCCGATGCGCTCGATCGCGTGCCACGCGCCAATCTGCCCGAGTATCTGAAGAACCGCGTGCGCCTGCGCAGCGCCGGGGTCTGGGCCAGCATTGCGTTCGAGCGTGCGCGCCGCGGTGAATCGGCCACGGAGGCGGCAAACCTGTCGATCCAGGAGCTGGCCGGCATCAACAAGGCCGAACTGGCCGACGACGATCTCGGCGCATTCAACGATGCAGCGATGCGCGTCGGCGCGACGCGCTGGGCAGCCGAGCCTGCGCCGACGACGTTGCCATCCGGCCTCGCGGTCGTCGCAGCCGCGGGCCAGCCCGGCGAAACCTGCATCAAGCTCGTCGACAAGAAACGCGATCTTGCGCACCCGCTGCTGCAACGCTGCACGTTCGGCACGGTGTGGACCAATTCGGCGCGCGCGAACGCGTACGGCACCGCGCTCGCACTCGCGGTGCAACCGCTCGACGGCTGGCGTGAGCTGTGGCTGCTGCACCTGACCGGCGAGGGCTGGCGCGTCGACATCGTGCCGCCGGCGGACGACGGCCCGGAACTCGGTTACATCGAATTCGCCGGCTGGGTGCCCGGCACGAACAAGCTGCTCGCCGCGCGCGAAGCGCGTGTCGGCGGAAAATTCCTGCACAGCTTCGAGGTGCTCGACGCCGCGACGCTGGCCGTGCTCAAGCGCGCCGACAAACCCGATTCGCTGAGCCTGTTCTATCGCTGGCAGGACCCGGCTTGGAAGCGCCAGACCGTCAGCCTGCACTGACCGCGACGGCCTTCGCTACAAGGTAGCGGGTCACAGTCATGGGCGACCTCAGGCCGGTCGCGCAAACACGGCGCCGAGCAACAACAGAAAGCCGACCACGGCAATCGCCGCGTGCACGAGCACGAGCCATTTCGGCAGCGGCAGCAGCTTCCAGTGAAAGTTGAGATTCATGAAGGCGCCGCCTGCAGCTGCGACCACGAAAAATGCGATTGCCGCGTTCGCCATCGCCGGAAGGCCGACCGTCAGCGAGGCATAGATGAGCAGCGTCAACGCTGCAGCGGAAATGAAACCGTGCAGCATCGCGAGCCAGGTCGGCGGATGCGGCTTGCCGCTGAATCGAATGACGGCCATCGTCGCGCCACCGACTGCCGACAGCGCCAGCAGCACGGCTGAAGTTTGCATGGTCAGAATCGGTTCCATGACTGCGCTCCTCTCGGATTGTGTAAACCGCTTCGTTTGCGGCCCGTCTTTCACGGGGCTGTCGTTTGCGGTGTTCGACTACTGCGATGTTATACATACCATATAAATGGTGAATATAGTCAATAATGGTCTGGGCGTGCTAACGTCGATCCTTCCGACCAAGGACGCAGCCTCATGGCGAACAATCACTGGTTGCGGCGGCTTCTCGCCGGTACACGGGGGCGCATCCTCGCCGAACTTCGGCGTACGCCGGCGACCATCGGCGATTTGACCGAAGGTCTCTCGCTGAGCGCCAATGCCGTGCGCTCGCACCTTGCGGCGCTCGAGCGCGACGGCATCGTCGTGCCCGAACCGCGGCAGCGACAAGGCGTCGGCAAGCCGGCGCACTTGTATCGGCTGACGGCCGAGGCGCAGGCGCTGACGCCGAAAGCTTACGACGCGATGCTCGCAGTCGTGCTCGAGGCGGCACGCGACCGCGCCGGGTCGGCCGGCTACGAAGACATCCTGCGCGGCGCCGCCGACCGCCTGGCCGGCGGCAGGCAGCCCTCCGGCGCGAGCTTCGACGAGCGCCTGGCCGATACGCAGGCCTTGCTCGCGACGATCGGCGCAAACGTCGAAGTCGAACGCGATGGACACAAGTTGCGATTGCGCGGCACGGATTGTCCGCTCGCATCGATGGTCGCCGCGCACCCGGAGTTGTGCGGCGTCCTCGCCGACGCCATCGCGCGCCGGCTCGGCGTCGCCGTCACGGATTGCTGCGACCGCAACGCCACGTTGCCGCGCTGCTGTTTCGAAGCGATCGTCGACGAAGTCGCGTGAGCGGCTTCGTCGCTGCCGGTTCTACTTGCCTGCCGCCGGCATCATCGGCCCGTCGATCCAGCGACTGATCTTCCAACTTGCGTCCGGCTGGCGGCGCCAGACCTCGAAGCTGCGGAACGTGCTGGTCTTGTCGGGACCGCCATCGTGCTTCGTCGTTTGTGTCCAGGTGTCGCGCACGACGGCCAGCGAGCCGTCGACGATCACTTCATTGATGGTCAGCGCATAGGTGGTCGCGACCTGCTTCGGCGGCGGCAGCTTGGCCGCGCCGGCTTCGCGCTCGTAGCTGTCGTCCGGTCCTTCCGGTGCCCAGCCGATCATGTCGGGCGCCCAGACCGACAGCGTCGCCTTGTAGTCGCCGCGATTCGCGGCGTCGACCCATTGCGCGAGCGAGGCGCGAATGAGTTTTTCTGCCGCCGCCCGGTCGCCGGCGCCGTTGGCAGCGTTGGCGTCGCCGTTGAGGCCGGCAACGGCGAGCGCCACGCCAAAGCAGAATCGAATGGTCATAATGGTCCTATGTCGGCAAGGAATTTTCGGAAAATATAAACGTTCCCGCGCGGCAAACCGGACATCCGCTGCGACGAGTCGAACGGTTCGCGCGGTGGAACGATACCGACGTCGCGCAGCGCAGCCGTTTCGACCGGCTTGTCGCGTACGGATGAGCGGAACGTCGCCGGATCGCGTCTCACTGGGCAGGCCTTCACGGAGCAAATCGATGACGATTGACCGCGTTTTTCGTCTCGCGCCTCGGCTCGCCGCCGGTGCCGTATTTTTCCTCTGGCTCATCCCGACCGCGTCGGCCTGCACGCGCGAAGAAGCGTTCAATCGCATGATGGCGCTGAACCAGTACGGTATGAAGCTGCAGGCCGCGCTGCCCGATCCGCTCGCCGATCCGGTCGGTTACGAAGCGAAACGTCCGCATTTCACCGACTTCAGCACGCGCCTCGCGTCGGTCGGCAAGACGCTGGCCGAGCAGAAGTTCGATGCCGCGTGCGCGAGCTACGACGCACTGGCCAAGGACTACGGCGTCGACTACGGCGCGCAGAACGTGCGGCCGTTGTCGGCGATCGAAGCCGAAGCCAAACACCCGCCGAAGGGTCGCTGCGATCTGGCCGAGGCTTCGCGCCGCTCGGTCGGCCTGACCCAGGCGTTCCAGCAGCGCGCGCAGGCCGAACATCTGACGCGCGACGACTGGCAGCGCTTCGGCAAGGACACCGAGCCGGTCGGCCTGCTGATGCAGCAGGATCCGGCCAAGGCCTGCGCGCTGATCGACGGCATCGCGCGCAAGTACGGACTGCGAGATCCGTAGCAACCTGGCGGCATATTTCAGCGTGCGGGCGCCGGCCCGAGAAAATATGTCGCATGGTTTGCATCGCGCCACACGCGAGCGAGCATGCGTCAGGCCGGCTTCGCGCGCCGCAGCTCGCCGATCAACTCGTCGAGCACGCGGTCCTGCGCCGCAAGATGCTCCTGGATCTGCATCGCCTCGTGCAGGACCGCTTCGGCATCGTTGTACGTTTCGATGGCGCGCTTGTCCGACGCGGCGCCGTCGACCTTCTGGCCGACGATGATGATCGACAGCAGCACGAGCTGCAGGAACGTCTGCGCGATCCATGGAATCAGCGTGCTCGTGCCGCCGCGGATCGCCTCGGGCAGGCTGAAGCAGGCGAGGATCGCGAACAGGTAGGCGCACCACATCGTGCCGACCGCCGAAGTAATCTTCACGGCAATCTGCGAATTGAAGCGCTCGATCGCGTTGGCGCCGGGCAACAGGTCGCGGTGCTTGAACGGCGCGTGCTTCCTGCGTTCGGCGACGTGCGGGTGCGGCACATGATGGAAGATGACGCGGCTTCCGCATTCGGGGCAGACGTGAACGCCGGGGCTCAGCGCCGCGCCGCACTTCGGACAAGACGACATGGATTTCTCCTGTTGACGATTCGGTAACCTGCTCGCCGCCCGACGTCCCGATCCGGCCCCGCTTGCCGGATTGCACTCCCGGACGCGATCTTACCCGGCGCCGGCCGATCGCGCAGGATGCGCGCCAGGGCAGCGAGTCGGGCATACTTTCCGAACCGACCCCGCGTTGCGGCCGCAGTCCGGCGAACGTCGCGGTGGCGTTGCGGATATCGCGGAGAAACCGGATGCTCGTCGTTGTCCTGCTTGCCGTACTCGCCGCGCTGGCGCTCGCTTTCCTCGTCGACCTGCTGAGCGTCGCGAAGCGGCGCCGGCAATTGCGGCCAAATCCGGAATCGATCGCGCTCGGTGCGGTAACCAATTTCTTCGACACGCTCGGCATCGGCTCGTTCGCGCCGACCACGGCCTGGCTCAAGCTGCGCAAGCTGATTCCCGACAGCTACCTGCCGGCTACGCTGAACAGCGGCCACGCGCTGCCGACCGTCGCGCAGGCACTGATCTTCATCAACCTGGTCCGCGTCGATCCGCTGCTGCTTGCCGCCTGCATCGCGGCGGCCGTGGCCGGCGCCACGCTCGGCGCGCCGCTGGTCATGCGCGCACCGGTGCGCACGGTACAAGCCATCGTCGGCTTCGCGCTGTTGATCGCCGCCGGCCTCTACGCGCTGTCGAACCTCGGCATGCTGCCGGCCGGCGGCGACGCGCTCGCGCTGACCGGCCCGCTGTTTGCGGTCGCCGTCGTCTTGCACTTCCTGCTCGGTGCGTTGATGACGTTCGGCATCGGCCTGTACGCGCCGTCATTGATCCTGCTGAGCCTGCTCGGCCTCAACCCGACCGCCGCGTTTCCGATCATGATGGGCGCCTGCGCGTTCCTGATGCCGGTCAGCGGAATACGCTTCGTGCGCAGCGAGCGCATCGACCTGCGCGTCGTGCTCGGCCTCGCGATCGGCGGCATTCCGGCCGTTTTGCTCGCGGCTTATGTCGTCAAATCGCTGCCGTTGACGGCGCTGCGCTGGGGCGTGGTCGTCGTCGTGCTGTACGCGGCGGCGCTGCTGTTGCGCAGTGCGTGGACCGCACCGGTGCCGGCCGGCGCCGCGGACCCCGCGTAGAACGGCGAGGCGTTGGCGCAGGCCACTGCATTCCAGCCGTGCACAGGTCGGGGCAGGGCGCAAAACCGCTTGTTTTGTCAGGCCTTTGCGGTCTCGGCCGAGCGATCAGGATCGGCCGCCGCTGTTCACGCCGGCCCGGAAAATTGGGAGTAAGCTCGCGGACAACAGCGGCGAGCCGCCGTGACCTGCGGCCAAGGCTGCCGCCGCCGTGCAGATCCGCCCGACGAGGGAGGACACATGTGCAAGCCAGCATCGACTCTGATTCTTGCCGCGGCGATCTTCTTGCTCCCCACCGAACACGCGGTGTCCGCTGTGTGCAAGAAGGCCGTCCTCGATGGCCCGCGAACGTTGGAAACTGTTTGTGACGGCGGAGCCTGTGCCGTGTACCAGGTAGGGGCCGCCGGCGTGACCAATCTCGGTTTCGGTGGAACTGACCCGGATATCATTTCATTCGAGTTCTGGTCGTTGGACGACACACCCCTGGACACCGGTACGTTCGACCTCGGTAGCGGTGACAATGCCAACTACATCAGTTGCAGGGAATGCATCCTGGTCTTCCAGGATATGCAGAATGACGTTGCCCAAAAGACTTTCTTCCAAACGGCCGGCTCGATCACGATCGATGGGAACACGGTCCCGGGAGCCGGCCCCGACGTCGGATTGACGTGGAGCAACGTGACGCTTGCGGAAGTGACACTCAATCCGGATACGGCCGAGTCGACGCTGGTTTCTGACGGCGACTGCTACACGATCGTGCCGGACCCGGTTTTCGTCAACGGCTTCGAAACCTAGCCGGAAATCGACGCCGGTGTTGGCGGCGACGCCGATGCGGTTGAACGGCCGAAGCGGTGTCCGCGGCCTTTGGTCGGCGCGGGTGGCGTCGACCGGTGCCGCACTCAGTCGGTATCGATGTCGTCGTCGAACGTCGTGCGCTCATGATGCGGCCAGCGCCGCTAGCTTGAGTACGGTATTCCAGTTGCGCGCCGTGCCGGCCACGCCGAGCTTGCGTTCGATCAGCGCGTTGGTCAGCTTCGAACGGCCGATACCGTCGGGATAGATCAGGTACGCGTCGCGGCCGGCGACGTGGATCGTCTCCGGCCCGTTGTAGCCGTCGCGCAGCGTCTTGACCGCAGCGGCCGCCGGCGCGCTCTTGAGCGCCATCAGCACGAGGTGCGCCGGATCGTTCTTCGCCGCCTCGGGAAATGGATTGCGCGCGATGACCTCGTTCCATTCGGCCGCGCTGCGCAGCATGAACGCGACGGCGAAGCCGAAGCGGCGTTGCGCTTCGGCCTCGAGTTTCGCTTCGAATGCTGTGGCGGGAGTCTTCGCCGGCAACGCGAACACCGCGTTGCCGCTCTGCAGCAGCGTGCGCGGGTTGCCGCAGCGCAGATCGGTCAGCAGCGCGCGCAGGTCGGCCATGGCGACCATGCGGCCGCCGACGTTGACGGCGCGAAGCAGCGCTATGTGGGGGGACATGGGGTCTCTACCGCGAAATCCGGTCTGCGCCGATTGTATGCGGGTTCGCCGCTGCTTGCTGGGGACGACAAATGACCCTCGGGCGTTTTGGCAGCGGCCGCTGTCCATCGGTGTAATACATCGTTGGCGGCCGAGCATGCCGGCTTTCCCATCGTGAAAGAGACGACTCCGATCGCTTTTTCAGGTCAGGACGAAGCGGTGCACGAGCACCGCGCAATCCTCTATTGCGGCGTGGCGGGTCCGCGCAGCAGGATGGCCCCCGGGAATTGTGGATCGCGATCGACGCCGGCTTGCGCCGTGCACAGCTCGTGCAGCACGAGCGGAGCGATCTCACGCATCTGGCGGCGCACTTCGAGCGTGACGCGGGCCAGCCGCGCGTAGGCGCGGGCGAGGCGCCGGAAGAGCTCGGCCAGGCCGGCGCGCAGCGTGGCCGACAGCTCATCGTACGCGTGGCTGCCGAGCGCGAGGAAATAGTCGACCGTGACCATGCGCCGCTCGGCCTGCTCCGGATAGAAGCCGGCGAGCAGCAGGCAGCGGTCACCGACGTCGCGCAGGTCCTCCCTGCGCCGCGCGCCGCCGCCGGCGCGCGCCAGCAGATAGTCGAGGGCGACGGCGTTGCCGTGCAGGTGCACGTCGCGCGTGTGCGCGATCAGCAGGAATACCAGGTAGCTTTCGAGTTCTTCATCGAGGCGTGCGCCGACCGCGCTCTCGGCCTCGCGGACGAGATCGGTCCACAGTGCCAGCGGCGGGGCGTCGGTCAGGATCGCGGTCATCGGCTGTCTCCTTCGATAAGCGTCCGCTGCCGGCCTTGCGCCTCCTCACGCCCGAGCCCTGATCGCCGACGGAATCGCCATCGCGGCGTGGCATGCATGGCCGCTGGCACACCGTCTGCGCAGAACCGGGTCCTGCAGTCGACTATAGCGAAACCGAGGGGCGCTGTTGTGGACTGCGTGGCAATTTGCGCGTGCCGGCGAGCGTCGAGGCCGTCTTGGTGCGGCGAAGCCGCGTGCACAGTGCAGGCGGAAGGAAGACCTCTGCGGCGCGCGGGCGCCACCCGCCGTTGTCAGATGCTCGCACGGCGCAACAACGCAGGAGGCCACCGGGTTGCGGTTCTTGCGGCGCAGAGCGCCTTGCCTTGTTGCATTCGCGCACGGCGCTCGTGCCTGCAAATGGCTGTCGTTGCGTGCGACGTCAGGTCGTGGATTCGACGTGCGAAGTCGCGCCGAGCTTGCGCAACGCGGCAACGATGAGGCGTGCGTCCGGTTCCGACCGTGCCGCCACGCGCTGTGTCTCGCCGTGAACGAGCCGCTCGATGGCGCGCTTCGCATCGGCCGCGGACAGGCCGCCGGCGGATTGCAGCAGCTGGACGCATCGGGCGGTTTCCAGGCCCTTGGACCAGCCCGTGATGACGACATGAGGCATCGAACGGCTACCTAACGCGGAACGAGCATCGGCACAGCACCGCCGACGGACCGGCGCTGGTTGACCTGGGTGAGCACCAGCACAAAATCGGGCGAATCGAAGTTCACGCGAATTCCGTCGATCACCTTGAAGTCGCCGAATGCGGACATCTTCTTGACGCCGCTCGCGGTGACGCGATAGACGCTGTCGGCGCCGGTCGCTCATAGCGCGTCGCCGCGCCGGGCCAGGGCGAAGAACGGCACGGTCGCGAACGGCTCGTCACCCTTCTTGCGCGGAGCGTTGTCGAAGCCTTCTTGCCAGTACGGTTCGAAATACAGCCGCTTCACTTCGTTCCGCAGACCTCGACGATGCGGCCTTGCGGAAAGATATGCACCAGGCCAATCGCCGCCTGACGCGACCTACCGTGCGGTCCTGTTCGCAACGCGAAAAAACAGCCATCGCAGAAAGATAACGTCGTCATGCCCGCGCAAGCAGGCATCCAATTTGATCCGGTCCAAATCCGAACGAAAAGCCAAGAGGATTCCCGCTCGCGCGGGAATGACAGCATTCAGTCTACAGCGCTGCGTCGATCAGTTTCGCGAGCTGCGCCTTCGAAGCCATGCCGACGTGCGTGGCCTGTACCGCGCCGTGCTTGAACAGCACCAGCGTCGGCGCCGAGCGCACGCGCCAGGCCATCGCGGTCTTCTGGTTCTTGTCCATCTCGACCTTGACGATCTTCGCACGGCCGGCGTAATCGGCCGCGAGCTGGTCCAGCATCGGCGCCATCGCCTTGCACGGGCCGCACCATTCGCCCCAGAAGTCGACCAGCACGGGTGCGTCGGATTTCAACACGTCGGTGTCGAACGACGAGTCGGTGGCGGAAGTGATCAAGTCGATGTTCATCGGCAAAGTCTACTCCGATCCTGCTGCAGAAGTTGCTAGTCGTCCGAGCGCGATTCGGCCAGCAGCTGGCGGACGATGTCCTGCTGCTCGTCGAGGAATTCGATCCCGGCGTGGCCGCCGCCGACCCGCGCAACGCGGCCATCGAGCTCGATGGTCTGGTCGGCGGCAAGCAGGAAGCGCAGACGCACCGGAGAACCCACCGCGATGTCGTCTGACAGCGTCCATTCCAGGCCCGCGCCGCTCTCGGACAAATCGATCACTGCCGTGACCGGCCGCTGCGGCCGGCCCAACGCCACTTCTGCGGTGAGGCGGCCGACGCGCCGGCGCGGATGTCGTCTCTTCTCGGCCGGGTTCATTCGCGCATCGTGACGGCAGTTGCCGGTTTGCGCAACAAACTCCGGTCGGTCGCGGCCGGGGCCGGCGCCGGCAACGCAGCCAGACGAAACAGAAGCTGACGGCATTGCGACCCCGCCTGCCCGGTGAACTTTGTCCCTCCGAACATACCCCAAGCTTGCCGCAAGGTCCTGTTGGGTTGCGATGTCAAAGGCGCAAGCCGGTATCCGATCGAGGCGCATCGTGATGAAGACTCTCGTGGCTGTTTGCGTTGTCGGGGCGGCCGTCGGCGCACAGGCCGGGGAACCACCGGGTCCGAATCCGCTGATCGACTACGGCCAGTTTCAGCGCATCGTCAGCACGTCGAAGACCCAGCATGAGTCGCATCGGCTGACCGAAGCGGAATTCCTGGCGCAGATGGCGGAACAGGGCGTGATCGTGCTCGACGCGCGTACCGAGTCGCGCTTCCGCCTACGCCACATCAAGGGCGCGATCAATTTGCCGTTCACCGACTTCACGTCGGCATCGCTGGCCCGCATTGCGCCGGATCGCGACGCGAAAATCCTGATCTACTGCAACAACAACTTCCTCGACAGCCCGCAGGCGTTCGCCGCAAAGGCGCCCGCGGCGTCGTTGAACCTGTCGACCTACACGTCGCTGAAAGCCTACGGCTACACCAACGTGTACGAGCTCGGGCCGCTGCTGCGGATCGCAGACACGAAAATCCCGTTCGAGGGCAGTGATGTCGGCGGATAGGGACGCTGTCGTGAGCCAAAACCGCCTGTCGAGTTCCGACGCGGACCGCGTGCGCGATGTCAGATGCCGAGAGTCAGCACGAGCACGCCGTGGTCGATCTGCACGCGCCGCAGCACGAGCAGCGCCGTTGCGGTCTTGACGTTGTCGAGACGCAGCGTGTAAACCGGATAGCGCGCGAATTGCCGGCCGAGCTCGCTGCGCACGAGCTCACGCACCGTGGCGGTGTATTTCGCCGGAATGCCCTGCACGTCGAGGCGCGTGATGGCCGGGTCGCTGAGGAAGAACCGCCCGGTGCCGGATTCGTAGCGAATCCCGGTTTCGACGTCGATGCTGCCGCCGAGCGGCAGCTGCTGCTTGTCGACATGGACGTTGATTGCGGTATCGACGCCGAGTTCGATCCGCTCGCTGCCGTCGTGCAATGCGATGCGCGGCTGCTGCAGCGTAACCTGGAGCAGCAGCAGGTACGACTTGGTCAGCGGAAATCGGGCCGACAGCTTGTCGCGCAGCTCCGCTTCGGTGAGGCGTACCTCGTAGGTCTTTCCGTGGAAATACAGGTAAGCGCCGCCGGTGAGTGCAACGACAAGCAGCAGGCCGGCGGCAATCCATTTCTTCATCTGCATCTGTGCTCTGCCGAGCGTACGCGCCAGGAAGACGTGATCTGCTTCCCGACCTGACCCCGTCCCTACTTGAATGCTACGGCGTCGCGTCGAAGCCGCCGACACGGATGTGATCGTAGTCGCGCTCGAAAACGTGGGACGTCGCTGCGCTGTCGACGCCGGCGCAGAACAAGTGATAGTCGGCAGTGGCGCACGCTTCGAAGATCACGCCGACGTCGGCTTCCATCGACCAGGTCAGGCCGCCGTCGTGGCTGACGTAGGCGCCGGCGGAATTGCCGACGTTCATGTAGTCGCCCAGTGCATAACCGCCCATCGCCCAGCCGTCGCGTTTGTTGACGAACAGGATCGAGCGGATCGGCCAGTCGACGTCCAGCGTGCGGTCGCTCCAGGTCGCGCCGCCATCTGTCGTGACGTGAACCCAGCCTTCGAACTTCGGCGGATCGCCCGTCGGAACGCCGATTCCGCCGCCGCCTCCAACCCAACCATGCTGGTCGTCGATGAAAAACGTGGCCCAGTCGGACGATGGATCGACGGAGGGACGGCAGGTCCAGGTCGCCGCGAAGTCGAGACTCTCGCAGTACTCGATTCCCGAGATGCGCACGTGCCCGTTCGGCAGCGCGCTGAACTGTGAGCCGAACCAGTCCGGGCTGACCGTCAGCGCGCTCCAGTCGGGCAGCGTCAGTCCGCCGGACGTCGTACGGAAGATATCCGGCGCGCCGCTGCCAGTCGCAACGAAGCCGAGCTGCGAATTCCAGAAATGGACGCGGTTGGTATGAACATACTTGTTGGTGGTCAGGACCAGGTCATCGGACCAGGTGTCGCCGCCATCGTGGCTCCAGCGGATCATCGCTGCGTACGACTGGTCGCTGTTGTAGAAACCGGTTGCAACAATGTCGTTGGGAGTCAACGCGCGAATGCCGTACCAATAATAGGGGTTGGGTGAATCAATGACCGCCTGCCAGGTTACGCCGCCGTCCGTCGTCCGCAGCACCTGTCCGTTGCCGCCGGTGGCGAAACCCACGCGCGCCGAAACGAACGAGAGATCCTGAATCCACGTATCGGGCAGGGCAGCGACTTCGTGCCAAACGTTGGGCTCGGGCGCGTTCTGGGCCGCGGCGCACAGACGCGCCATCGCCAGAAACGTTGCCGAAACTATCGCTGGAACCTTGCGGAAACGCCGAGCATCCATGAACTCGCCCCTGATCAGGGGCTGGATGTTACCGCGCCCGTTGTTGAAAAGGTAGCGTTCGCGGCGTGCTCGACGATTGCACGGCAAGCCAAAAACATCAGCACGCTAGCGACACGTTCAGGGCGATCATCGACCTCGTGGTCGTCGACCTGCAGAAAGCGAGCTGACACGCGTTCGATCGAAATCCAGCTGAAAAAAAAGGTGAACCTGACCGGCTTTAAAAAATGTGGACGCCGCCGCTCGGGAAACCAGCGCCAGCCTAGACGGTTGGCGTTGTGCGCAATCGAGCCAACAGCCCGACCCGTCAAAGATGTTTTTCGAGATAGGTTCTGATGGCCTGCTCGTTCTCGTTGGATGCCGAGGAAAACGGGAACGCGTACTTGAGGTTGCCGTTGGTCAACTCTACCGAGACCGTGGACGCACCGGAGCAGGTGAGACTCTTGATGGCACCAGCGACCGCCTGCTTGCCCGCGGCGTCGCTGCACTCGTTTTCCAGTGCAGTCAGGGCAGCCGAGCACCAACTGACTACCGACTTCTGCATGAACTCGTCCGGATTGAACGTGGCCGTCTCGATCGTCGTCTTCAGGTCGATGCCGCACGCCTTGTCGGTGAGTGCAACCAGCCGGGACAATTCGGCCTCCTGTTCCGCCTGGCGTTTGCGGATTTCCAGAGATTGCGCGGTGGCCGCGGAGGTCGCAGCCACCAGTAATGCCGTCGTAGCGAGGAGTTTTGGGATTCTCATGAGCGTCTCGTGTTGGTTGAACGGATGGTGACGTTGCACGGTTGCGCCTGACACCAGGCGCCAGCGGCTCGCGTCGCGATGTAGGCAATTCACTGCGAACGCCGGCTCTGGCTCGTCCTTGACGCCTTTGATTGGTTATCAAAAAGAACGTCGGAGCGCCGCGCAACCGAACAACTCTGCACGCCCATGTTTGGAACCAAAGCGGGATCAGGTAGCCAGGTCGGGTCGAACAGGATCAGGACTGCTCGATTACCTGCATCCCTGGTCTGACTGGCGCCGTGCCCTGCTTCAGCGAGCGCGCTCGGAGACGTTGATCGAATTCCACTCCCAGGTCTTGCCTTCGTCGGTGGAGAACGCCTGGCTCCAGATCGGGCGCTCGGGATTGCGCGCGTCCCAGCGAAATACCACGATGACCGGCGTGCCACGGTACGTATCGCGCGCGAAGAAGTGGCCGATCCCCTTCTCGAAGGAACCGACGACCGGCGGGTCGAGCGTTCCGGAGTTGCCGTCAGCCCAGTAGATGCTCCACAGTCGTGTCTTCGGGTTGAACAGGCGCAACGCGACGCCTTCGTATGGCGTTCCGCTTGCCTCATCCGTGTACTTGTCGATGTTGCCCAGCCCGCCGAGAATCTGGTGCATCTCGACCCGCGACTCGAACGAAATCCATTGTGTCGAGTGCGTCAGGCGCGAGGTCAGCTTGCGATTCTTCAGCGTCCAATTTCCGACCAGGTAATCGAAATCGTGCGCCGTCGAGGTCGAGGATGGCCGCAGGAGCAGCGCGTGCGACGGGCCGAACTCGAGCGCCGGAATCGGAATCGATGCGTCCGGGATCAGCGCCGGATCCACGGCGGCCGTCTCGGCAGCGAGGCTCGCCTGCAGGCCGACGAATATTAGAAAGGCGGATGCAGGCAAGGTGCGGCAGAACAAGCGGAGTGCGTGATGCATGAACGGTTCCTCCAGCTGCATGAAAGCGGCTCAGGGTACGCGCTTCCGCGTTGCAAACTGTGCTCGTTGGAAGGCGGGACCTGGGATATTCGCAGGTCCTGCGCCAACGTCCAAGTCACGCGTCAACGGCGAGGCGAAGCCGCATTGCTCCTTAGCTGCGTTGACGTCGCCACGATGCTGCAACGTGCACACGGGTCGCTCGGCAAGCTGTGTCGTAGCCGGCGCACGGACTGGAGCGTCGGGGCCGACACGAGCGACGGGGTCATCGTGAAGGTATCCCATGCCGCGACGTACGAGCACGGCGCGCGCACCGAAGACTTCACCTATCGGATCCATGGGCGGCGTGCGGAGTTGGCGCACTACGTGATCCGCGAATAGCGCGGATCGAACGGTGCGATGTCTTCAGCGCGTCCCGGCATCATGATCGTCTTTTCGGCTCGCCGCGAAAGCAGCCACGCAGGGGATAGCAGACGCGCGGGACCGGGCGCGGCATGAGGGATTTGAACTACCGGAACTTGGTAGTCTCCCGTGCAGTTTCGGAAGATCCGGCGGATCGCAGAGTGTATTCTGGGACCGCTGTTTGGCGGTCTGGGATCGCGCGAGCGCTGGAGATAGCATGAGGACGAAGACGGATTTTGCCGACAGGGAAGTCGGTTATGACATTCCCGCCCTGCCGGGCATGGACGAGGCTGACATCCAGACACCGTGCCTGGTCCTCGATCTCGACGCGCTGGAGCGCAACATCAGGAAGATGGGCGAGTACGCGAAAGCGCGCGGCATGCGCCATCGCAGTCACGGCAAGATGCACAAATCGGTCGATGTGCAGAAGTTGCAGGAGCGCTTGGGCGGTGCGGTCGGCGTGTGCTGCCAGAAGGTTTCCGAGGCCGAGGTCTTTGCGCGCGGCGGCATTCGGGACATTCTCGTTTCGAACGAGGTGCGCGACCCGGCGAAGATCGACCGGCTCGCCCGGCTGCCGAAACTCGGCGCACGGATCACCGTCTGTATCGACGACATCGCAAACGTCGCTGACCTTGCAGCTGCAGCGCAAAGGCATGGCACGACGCTGGAATGCCTCGTCGAAATCGACTGCGGGCAGGGCCGCTGCGGCGTCGGCACGAGCGTGGCGGCGACCGAAATCGCCCAAGCGATCGACGCGGCGCCGGCGCTGAAATTCAGCGGCATCCAGGCCTACCATGGCGCGATGCAGCACCTGGAGAGTTATGCGGACCGGAAGGCAAGGCTCGACGCCGCGATCGCCATCGTGAAAGACGTCGTTGCTGCGTTGCATGCGGCCGGTCTGAAAGCCGAAATCGTGTCAGGCGGCGGCACGGGGTCTTATGGCTTCGAGTCGACGTCGGGTGTCTACAACGAGCTGCAATGCGGCAGCTACGCGTTCATGGATGCCGATTACGGACGCATCCGTGACGCGCACGGAAACCGCATCGACCACGGTGAATGGGAAAACGCGCTCTTCATCCTGACCTCGGTGATGAGCCATGCGAAACCCGGCCAGGCCGTCTGCGATGCCGGCCTCAAGGTCCAGTCGCTCGATAGCGGCCTTCCGGTCATTCATGGCCGCGACGACGTGAAGTACATCAATGCGTCGGACGAACACGGTGTGATCGACGATCCGCTCGGTGTTCTGCGCATCAATGAAAAACTGAAACTCGTTCCCGGGCATTGCGACCCGACGTGCAACCTGCATGACTGGTACGTCGGCGTGCGCAACGGCAAGGTCGAGGTGGTCTGGCCGGTGTCGGCTCGGGGAAAGGCCTACTGAAACTTGGGGCGTCCGGGAAGCGACAGGTGTCTCGCGTGCAACCTGCCCAGCGGACGGCACACGGCATTGACCGAACGGCGCATCCTGGGACTGTATCTGGCAAGAGACGGGGCAGACTACCGGGGAAACGAATCCCCTTCATCGCTCATTTCCAACGTGATCGATGATCCAACAGCAAGCGCCTGCCAGCGGCGGTCGAAGTCCTCGATGCGTGAGCGGACCGCCGCCATGTCATCGCTCGAGACGGCCAGCGGCGGACAGGCGCGTTCGCGGCAGGTGACGACATACAGATCGAGCATTTCGTCGATAGGCGTCGAACCTCCGGACCAGGCGTCGCCCTGAAAAACTTCGACGAGCCGTTCGACGCCGTCGCTTTCCGCGGTCCCGGCCATGCGCAGGTCGGCGGCTTCTCCGTCCCTGATCCGCGTCATGAAGCCGCGCTTGCGCAGTGTGCTCTCGACAGCAAGATGAACCATCTCGTGCGGGATGATTCGCTGCTTCGGGCAATCGACCTCTTCCCGCGAGCCGTCATCGCGCAGGATGCTCATCCGGTCGTACTTGCCGTTTCGCTTGGTGAAGGTGAATAGCATGACCATTTAGACCGCTAGGAGGGGACGTGGCCAACCAAGAAAGTTAATTGGCTACGCCCCGCTTTTTCTCAATTACCTCCGCTCCCTTTCTCTCTTATCGTCTCCACGCGCAGCAATTCGCGCTCGATGGTGAAGACATGCGGATCGTCCGCTCCAAGCTGACGCAAGGCATCGGCCAAGTGCAGCAGGTAGTCGCGATTGGCGCCGCTGGGACCGTGCGATCTGGCAATGTGCAGCGCAATCTCGCGCTCGCTGGCGGCGCCGAGGTATGCCGCGTTTGCCGGTGTGGCAATGTAGACCATTCCGTTCGCATGCCGACCATCGTCCAGGGTGAGTTCTGTCGCGAGGCGCAGGTAGCCGTTCTTCTCACGCACGTCGAGCGAGGCGAAAGTCTGCGGACTCACCAGGTAGGCAACGCCGACACAGGTGGCATCCGGTTTGGCGATCAACGTGACGACGCGACCGGGCGCCTGCGGCGTTCCACGATGGTCGTGCGAGCCTTGCCAAAAACGTCGCGCCCAGCCGCGAATGCTGGCGCGTCGGCGCTCGATATGGGGAAAGTCAGCCTTGTAGATCAGCGAGCCATAGCCGAACAGCCACACCTGCGAGTGGCCGTCGAAGTGCGTCATGCGGCGGTTGAGCGCAACTGTGTCGGCGCGTTCGGTAGATGCGTTCATGGGTGGGCTGGAGCGGAAACGGTGAGAGGGTAGCAAAAAAGGGTGCGGAGGTATTGGCCTGCTGCGTTCAAGAAGATCAACCGACCCGCTGTCCGCCGGTTCCTGATGATCTTGCCGGTATTCACGGTCCGAGTCCGCGGCCGAGTTTTTTCAGCAACGCCGCGAGCCGCGCCCGTTCGCCATCGGACAGGGTCGCAAGCGCGTCCGCAGCCTCCGCGAAGCGCACCGCAATCGCCTTGTCGATCCGTTTGCGGCCTTCGGTCGTCAGTTCGGCGGCGCTGGACCGGCGATCCTGCGGATCGGCGATGCGCGCGATCAGGCCATTGCCTTCCAGGCGGTCCAGGCACGCGGTCATCGCACCCGAGGTGATGAGTACCGCGTCGCGCAGTTCGGTTGGCGTGCGCCGGTACGGCCGTCCTCCACGGCGCAAGGTCGCGAGGACGTCGAGGTCCGTGTAGTGCAGACCGAGCGGCTTGAGTGCGGCGTTGGCCCGACCCTCGAGCTGACGTCCGATGCTCAACAGCCGGCCGACGACCGCCATCGCGGCCGCGTCGAGTTCCGGCCGCTCGGCGTGCCATTCGGCCAGCAGACGGTCGATCCTGTCGCCTTCGCCGGCCCGGTCTTCGGTCTTCTTCCGCATGCGGTTCCTTCAGCGATCGAGGCATCTATCTTGACATTAAGTATCTTGATGTCAAGATATATGCGATACAGCGTCCCGCTGCCGGCATGCGCCAGCCGCAGCGAAGCCGTTCCATTCCACCCCGAGGCAACCATGAAAAAAATCCTGTTTGATTCCGGCGGGCGCCTGCGCAATGGCTGGTGGATCGTCGTCTTCATCGTGCTGATGGTGGTCAGTCGATTCGTGTACACCCCGGTGAGCCGGGCGCTGCAGGACCTGGGGGTTCCGACGGACTGGCTCGAACCGCTGCGCCTGGCTTTCCTGCTCGGGGTGACCTGGATCTGCGTGCACCTGCGCAAGGAACGGCTGTCGAGCGTCGGCTTCGTGCTGGACGCGCGCTGGGCGCGCGGGTTCGGCACCGGCACGCTCCTCGGCATCGCCTCCGCGTTCTCGCCGTGGCGATGATCTGGGCGGCCGGTGGCGTGCGCCTGGAGCTGGATCCCGCGCGCAGCGTTGCCACGATGGCCTATGGTGCCTACATGTTCCTGTTCGTGGCCTTGTTCGAGGAAACGCTGTTCCGCGGTTTCATGTTCCAGCGACTCGTCGCGGGCGCAGGCCCCTGGGTCGCGCAGATCACATCGGGCCTGCTGTTCGCCACCAGCCATTGGGGTAATCCGGACATGCACGGCGCCACCCTCGCATGGGCAACCGTCGAATTGTTCCTGGGCGCGGTGCTGCTCGGCCTGGCCTACCTGCGCACGCGCAGCCTGGCGTTGCCGATCGGCATCCACCTCGGCTGGAACTGGACGCACGGCCATCTACTCGGTTTCGGCGTCAGCGGCTTCGCGCAAGCCGGCTGGTTCCACCCGCTGCTGCAGGACCGGCCCGAGTGGGTGACCGGCGGCCGCTTCGGACCGGAAGCGAGCATCTTCGCGGTAGCCGCCGACGTGTTGCTGATCGTCGTCTTGTGGAAGTGGAAGGGCGCCGCTGCACGCCCGGATGCCGCGGCGCTTGGCTTGGGCCCGTTGAGACAAGCGGGCGTGGTGGCCATTCGGCGGTAGTCCCTAGCTGAGGTGAGCGGAACGCGAACCCGGCAAGCGGGAACCTCAGACTCTGATCCAGTCTTTGCACATGGCGTGATCCGGCCGGCCGTTTCGTTCTTCGCTACCACAACCACAGCCGGCCACCCCGATGAACCTGCCTCGATCTGCTTCTGCTGCGTTTCCTCACCGCCTGCCGCTCGCCCTCGCCGCGATGTCATTGTTTGCGGGCGGACTTGCCGATGTCAGCTTCGCCGCGACGGCGCCGGCGTTGCGGGGCGCGGCCGGTCGCGGCGCCGGCATCGTACCGGCACGCGTCGCGCTCGACGTAACGGTCACAAACTGCAACGACAGCGGACCGGGCAGCCTGCGCGAGGCGTATGCAAACGCGACCAGCGACGTCACGATCTCGCTCGAGGCACTCGCCTGCAGCACGATCTCGCTGACGACAGGCGCGCTGTCCGGGGCGGCCGGCAATCCGGGCAACGTCACCGTCAAGGGCGCAGGTCAAACCATCGACGCAAACGGTGCGTCGCGCGCCTTCTCGCACAGCGGCAGCGGCACCCTGATCCTGCAGGATATTCGCGTGACCAACGGCGACCACGCCGGCACGCGCGGCGGTTGCATTTACTCCGCCGGCAGCGTCTGGCTGTCTTCGAGCCAGGTCACGGGATGCACGCTGCACCCGGGCTTCGACCAACCGGCGCGCGGCGGCGCGATCTACGCGCACGACGCGGTCACAATGGGCACCGCGAGCCTGGTTTCCGCTGCCTCGGCGAAGGCAAGCAACTATGCCTCGGCGGAAGGCGGCGGCATCTGGGCGCGCGCCGTCTCGATCGACCATTCGACGGTGCGCGCCAGCTCCGCAACCGGCCAGCTCACCGCGGCGCGTGGCGGCGGCGTCTTCGCGGCCGGTCCCGCCGATTCGAGTCAGGCACTGAAGCTGCACTATGCGACCCTCGAAGGAAACTACAGCGTGATCGGCGCAGGCGCCTACGTTTACGGCAGCGCGGAGGCAAGCAACTCGACGCTCTACGGAAACATCGCCAGCGGCAACGGCGGCGGCCTGTACCTCGCGAATAAGCCGATGGCAACCGCACGGTCCTATTTCAGGTTGACGACGTTATCGGGCAACTTCGCAGGCGTCGACGGCGCCGGACTTTTCAGTGCTGTTCCGGTGACGATGGGTGCCAGCACGGTGACGAACAACGTCGCCAACCATAGCGGCGGCGGAATGTTCCTGCGCAAGGACATCCTGATGGTTAGTTCGATCGTGGCGTTGAACATCGCCGAAGCGCTACAAGCCGGCGATGACATCGGCGGTGAGGGCGACCTGTTCTACGGCGATCACAACCTCGTGCTCAGGTCCAGCCTTGCGCTTCCGGCCGACACGCTCTTTGCCAATCCGAAACTTGGCCCGCTGACCAACAATGGTGGACCCACGATGACACATGCGCTGCTGCCGGGCAGTCCGGCGATCGACCATGGCGTCGGCGTACCCGCGCCCGAGGACTATGATCAGCGCGGCGCGCCCTATGAGCGCACCGCAGCGAGTTCTCCCGATATCGGCGCGTTCGAAGTGCAGGACTCGATCTTCCGCGGGACCTTCGACACCCCAGACGCATCCTGACCAAATCAAGCCGTGGGGCGTGACACAAGGGAGAATGGGGACGCAGTCTCCTTATC
>Ga0068860_100001907_pt1 | contig 22129 bp, 22 predicted proteins | sample KBSSwiS32_FD_66597 | JGI IMG/M metagenome (GOLD analysis project Ga0068860, IMG submission 66597) | Switchgrass rhizosphere microbial communities from Kellogg Biological Station, Michigan, USA - KBS Switchgrass S3-2 | ecosystem: Host-associated > Plants > Roots > Rhizosphere > Soil ...
TATGCCATCCGCCTTGCTGCGATCCTATATTTGCCTTGCAAAGCTGCTTAGGTCGTATAAAGCAAAAGCAATCTTTTAAAATCCAATGTCCGCCTTACCACTATCCCAATCCTGTGAAAACCGACAATCGTAGAGTCGTAGTCCTCTAAGAAGAAAAGACAGAAGGCCAGCAAAAGCTGGTCTTTTTCTTTTTTGCCACTTGTTTTTAAGTTCAATTACATGATTAAGAAATAACCGGCTGATAATAAAAAAGCCGGCGGTAAGATTACCGCCAGCGCCTGGTTTGGAAAAAATAGCACTGTCTGCCGCTTTCACAAACAACCTTTATTGATTGATTACTTGAATTTTTTTTGTTTCAGGAGCTTTACCTGGCTGTAATAATTTTAAAATATACGTTCCGCCTGGTAACCCGTTTACCGGGATGTACAATGTGAGTGGTGCATTTGCGGCCTGTTGACTTAAAATTTTTTGTCCCGCCTGGTTATACAATTCAACGGAAACATGTCCATCCGGGTACTTTATTGATTGTTTTTAACAAGGATATAGGTATAGTTCATCATTCTTTGCTATGTACTTTCGGTTTCGCACGCCACTAATCACATAACTGAGATAAAAAAACCACTTAACCGGAAATTGAAACAAAAATATCAGGTGTAGTTGTTCTATGGTATCCTATCATAAACTGTTTTTTTTCTTACTAAAAGAGTAGACTTATAGCATATACAGACTAATACTCCTATTGCAGGGCGCTTTGGCCAGCGTAACCTGTTTAACTGTTATTGATTCCTTCGCTTTTGTTTTTTGAACATCCCTTAATTGCTGGTTCACACATACGGAAAATTTTTAATACTCCTCTGTAAAATCCGGCTGAAGCAATTCATACAGGGCGAGTCATAAAAAGGAAAAAAATAATATTTCACTCCACAACCTCAAATATTATTGCCAGGTCATTTGATAGCACAAGAAAAGTGTACCGAATAGCATGTACAGACTATTTTATACATCACACAGAATTTGAAAATTGCATAAAACCACATACAATGGGAACCTCGCTTGAAATACCACCGTTAAAAATGATCATGGTAGACGACCATATAATGTTTTGCGAGGCAGTAAGAGAAATCATGAAAAGCATATCTCCGGGAAACTACTTCACTTATTTTGGGAATGTTGAAAATGCCAGGGAAGAATTAAATAAGAATAAATACCAGATCCTTCTTTGCGATGTGTTGATGCCGGGTAACGACGTTAAAAAATTTATCAGCCACTGTAAGGCCAGCTATGCCGACCTGCTTATTGTAATACTAAGTACTGTTACGGATATCAATAAAATCAAGGAATATTTTACACTTGGCGCAGACGGATACCTGAGTAAATCTGTTGGCTATTCTGAATTTGGTATTGCCATCGAAAACATTCAAAAAGGCGTTAAATATATCAGTGCAGACCTGGCAAGCAAATTATACACAGCTTACTTCCAGGCCGAAAAAAATAACCTGTCGCAAAAAGAACTGGAAATTCTGCAGCTGGTGGCATCAGGATACTCTGTTATAGAAAGTGCGGCACACTTACAGGTTAGTCCATTTACCATCATGGCGCATCGCAGAAATATCATGTCCAAACTAAACCTGCATTCTGCTGCCGAACTTGCAAAATATGCTTTCGAAAACAAACTAATCTGATAACCAGGAATTCCTGCCATGCAGGTTTTATGTATTTATTACCAACTCAAATCTACATTGATATGGTCCAGCTAAACAGAGAAATCCTGCATGATTTATACGGCGACTCGCCCGATGAACTAAAGGATATTTTTACTGAATACCTTAATAGTTATTCAGCAATGATTGAAAATTTTCAGTCTGGTTACAATACCCACAGGCTGGATCTGCTTGAATATTTTTGTCACGGCTATGGCCCAACATTCAGGTATCTTGGATTTCCTGAAATCAGCAACTGTATTACCGCTTTTCAAAAACTTTGCCGTAAACCGGAGGCATTTGACAATATCCATACAACCTATTCAGCCCTGATGGTAATGCTGGAAGAGAGCAGGCAAATTGTATTGTCTTTAGTAGCTGAAAAATAAGGCCGGTGGCAATGCGCTGTATTCCCGCCAGTGTACGGAAGCAAAGTACCCGTTCATGTTTTTTACACTACACGCATGCGGTTTATTTACATAGATATTCAATTCAGCGTGCTGTATAAGGGCACGGTAATTTTAATCTCCGTACCAGTAGAGTCAGTTTCTATTTCATATTTCCCCCTGATTGCCTCGGCCCGTTCCTTTATTGAACTTAATCCAATACCCCATTTTTTTGGCTTTTTTTCAAAACCCCTGCCATCATCCGCAATCTGCATAATCAACCCCGGAATATCTTCATAAATAAAAATCGATATTTTCCCGGCCATGGCGTGTTTGATAATATTGGTAATAGCCTCCTGGATAATATACAATAGCTCAATTTTTATGTTCAGCGGTGTGGTATTCAGCAACTGATCGTCAATTTCAATTTCCATTAGATAATTATTCAATGACAACCCGTTGCTGGTAATCATTTTTACCCTTTTTGAAAAAGGGAGTTCCATATCATCTTCAAGCCCTTTGTAAAGTTCGTGGCTTTTATTCCGGGCATTGGTATAGATAAGGGCCATCAAATTACTGATTTCCTTTAACCGTTTCACCTGCTCTGCATCGTTGTTATTCACCAGTTCAGTTTCAATTTTCATTTTTACTGCAGCAATAGTTCCCGCCAGGCTGTCGTGCAGTTCCATGCCCAGCTTTCGCTGCTCCTCCTGCTTCACCAGCCTGTTCCTTTCTTCAAGTTCCATTATTTGCAACTGACTGGCATAATTCAATTTATTAATTTTGTCTTTGGCTGCCTGGTCCTTTTTCTTCATCCGCAAATACAGTAAACCTATGCCGGCCAAAGCCGCAACAGATATAAGCGCAATTATTATATTGCGCTGCATCTTTTGGTTTTCCGCTTTCTTCAATGCTTCGCTCTTATATTCAGCCTCTGCCTGGGCATACATATTATTGTCGATATCTGTCGTTCTAAGACCTATTATCGAATCTCCTGTCTCATAAGCTTTCAATAAATTTTCATAGGCACTTTTAAAATCGCCCTCTTTTGCTTTTAATTTGCCATAACTTAACAAAAAAGCGGTACCATCGCCGGGTTGCCCCTTATTGGTAAGCTGCTCACTGATAATTCGCAGGTAATGTTCTGCGCTGTCATTATTACCAATATCTGTAAAATAGTCAACCATCTTCAGCAGCATCGTTCTCGCCGCAGCTTTTTTCCAAACCGCATTCGCTTTAAGCTCAGGGGAACTAATAAATGCGTAAATAGTATCCAGGTTTTTTTTTGCCTCGGCTTCCCCGCCCGTCATTTTTTTAGCAGCATACTTTACCCTGTACAAAAAAAATAAACATTGCTGCATTTTACCGTTGTCAGGTACAGGCCGGCTTTCCAGCGAGCGCCATGTGTTAACTGCCACATCGAGTATTGAATCCACCCTCACTGTATCTTTCCTATCGGCATACAGTTGCGCGCCATTGCTTAAAATGGTCATGGCATTAACACAGGTAACCGGGGGAACACTGTCTTTAACGATACTCCGCGGCAGCGTAACTAAAAACGGCCATACGCGTTCAAATTCCGCCATTCGCCTTTTCTCAGTGCTCCTGTTTGCAGCGTAGATAGCAAGTAATTGCCTGGGCGCGTTCAGTGAATTGGTATAGGGTTTTACCTTTTTCATTTCATCTTCCATTCTTTCAAGGTAGTACAAGGATGCGCCTTCTTTATGAATAAAAGTTGCGTTATTGGCCAGGAATGCGTAATATTTAATACGGTAAGGCTGGTATACTTCTTTGCTCCATGCAATCTCTTTGTAAGCAGCCAGGTTTTCTTTAAGCGCGGAATCTTTAAATGATTGTTCTACCAGTAGCTGTACCTGGTTGAGATAGGTTGTATCGTTCATTTTGCCCTGCTGGTATTGCGTCAACAGCTCATCCCAGTTCATGGCCTTGCCGGCCTGGCCCTGGCCGAAGCCTCCTGTATTTGAAAAGCTCAATATACAGACAGCCAAAATAATTTTGAACAGGCACTGTATCCCTAACAATCTTTTCATCATGCAAAAAATTGAATCACGCATTGTAGCAATTTCCCTGATGACGCCGGATACACAAAAAATCCTGGCAGCTATTGAGTCCGGAAACAGGTGATTTAGTGATACCGGAGTGTTTCCCTAGAACAAATTATTTTCAAAAGCATATTTTACCAGTTCTGCCGCCGAATGCAAATCCAGTTTAAACATAATATTTCTGCGATGAGACATGACCGTTGCCGTGCTTAAGCTCAGCGCTTTCGCGGTCTCTGAAACAGTTTTTCCATCGGCAATCGTACGCAAAATCACCAGTTCCTTTCTTGTTAGCCTGGTCTTCCGTTCTTCAAAAAACACCGTGGCCATTTTGCCGCTTAAATCAGAACTGATGTACCTTTCGCCGTTGTACGCTTTTTCCAAAGCCATTTTTAATTCGTTATAGGTAACCGCTTTGCTAAGATAACCATGCACCCCGTCTGCAAACAATTCTCTAATATTACCTGCATTCATACTGCTGCTAACAATAATGATGTACAAGTCAGGGTAAGTTTTTCTGCAGAAAGCAATAAACTCCATCACGTTGCTTCCCGGAATCAGGAGATCGCATATCAAAAACTCATATTTGCCTTTCTCTAAAGCGATCATTGCTTTTTGAACGGAAGAGAACAAGGATAACTCGCTCCTGGGCGCTATTTTTTTCAAAAGCTCAGCAATGCCCTGCGAGAACATCAGGTGATCATCAACCAACATTATTCTAAGGGGAAATATATCAGCAAAATCGAGCATGAGACTAAGTATTTTACGCTGCCTACAATAACAAAAAACGAAAATAGCATATACCTGCTGTATGCAAAATCTCATTACAAGTTAGGAAAAAAAATAGTCTCCGGAAACTAATTTTGCCACGCAGATGGCCGCCTGCCTCAATCAATGCATATCAATTTTCCTGCAATTAAATCTGAAAAACATTCTACATATAAATTCAAATTCTCATTTATTAAACTTTCATTATTTATTGTTATCGCCTGCATGAACGCTTGAATAATCATTTCCCTTTTTACAGTAACTATTGGGATTGTAAAGACAGGGCCTGAACATTCACACAAAAAGAACATTCTCTGCTTTTTGTCATTTTATTAAATAATTTGTGCAGGTAAAATGCTTTGCAGAGCGCGTTGCGCAGATGGATTATTTTATGCTTTTTATAGCAGGCAAATAAAAATTCAGTGCCGGCAGTTGATGACCAACACTCCGGAGCGATGCGTTAAAACATTATTATCAAAAAAATATCATCGAATTAGTCGCGGCAGAGTATACCGTCCGAATTTATCACCATCGAAAGATCGTTAAACATTAGTTCAACAGTCGTATTACCGGTCTGCGAATCTTTCGGTGAAGGGTAAATGAAATTTACGTCGTCCCACCGTACCGACGGGTTCAATACAATGATTTGGCGGATAGCCGCTTCCAAATCAATACCGGACTCAACGGCGATCGTCACTTTTTCGGGCATGGAATGACACAGTAAAAATGTAAGGCTTGCTCTTTTGTAATCGTCTTTTTCAAAAGTGATAAATCGAAATTGTGCGCCCGGCATCTGTTTTTCCAGGAATGCGGCAAGGTAGGCAGGCTCACATTCATGGACATGCTGCCTGGAGGTCTTGTATTTACGGCAATTTACTGGCATGATAGCTACCCCGATGGTTCGGGTTTCTTTATGGATTGACGCATGGGTTGCAACAAATTTTTACTAATCACTACATAACCGCGACTATTATAGTTTGCATTACTGTTGAGAAGGAACGATTAAAGGGTTGTTTGCAAGCTTTGTTTCCCCCTCTGCTATTTTACTTTTAAGAACCTGGATATCTCTTTTCAAATTCGCCAGGTTCTCTGCCGCTACCCTTGCGCGTCTGGCACTTTTCTTTGCATCATCGGCTGATGATTCTGCCTGCCTGGCCAATTTTTTATTTTGCGGATCTTCACCCAATTTGGCAGCTGCAGTAGTATTATCATCTGCCGACCGCTGTGCACCGGTTGCCGTACTTTCCATTTCCGCGGTTTTATTGCTCAGGGTATTTTCCAGTTTTGCCAGTTTCAACTTATTGTCATTTATCTTTTTGCTCAGTTCAAGCGACTGTTTCTGTTGCTCAAGAGAACGCAGCGAATCGCCGGAAACCTGCGCAGCTGCCATAAAAGAGACCACTAAAAGGACAGCACTGCTCATTAATAATTTTATAGTATTCATTATCGTGGGTTTACTTGTTTAAGTATGTACGACAAGCGCCATGCCCCGATTATTCCCCGGTAAACCCATTGCAGTATCCGTGATATTAATCTAAAACCAGCATTTATTTGATTTGTACACGATATTCATTAATTAGTGAGTAGTCTTTTTCTCAATGGATATCCCAATATGAGATAATGGGTTAGGAATACCACCCGAAAAATGCGCTGTGAACGATCGCGCAGCTTCCTGAACTCCGTAGACCCTGAATTAAAACAGATGATAAAAAAAGTATAACTAATATCATCTGTCATACCCGGTACATGCAACACCTGTTTACCATTTTATGTCAACATGTATTCCATCGGCAGCATTCATACACTGCAGCAGGCATGTTGAAGACGATTCATCCCACTCATTTTTATTTTCCAGCAATTTGCCTTCAGCATCTGTAGCGACAACTGTTATTGGCCTTGCAGGTAACAATATACGCATTACATTCCTGGTACCGGTTGGGCTTTTGGCAACAAACGAATAAGTATGTGCTGCCCGTTTTTCATCATACACCCTTGAAGCTGCGCACAACACTTTAGGTATATTTTTTTGCTGAATGCGGTTCATGGCATACAATAAGGATTGTTGTCCGGGAATAACCGTCTTTTCTGCCAAAACAGGCAACAATGGATCAAACATATCAATTACTGGTCCTTTTATGTGCAGGGGATCCGTGTTTACGCCCTCGTCCATCACAGCGATAATATTATAAGGCCCGCGTTCAAGATAAAAATAATTTTTGGTCTGCAGCTTGCCTGCATAAGCGTCCTTTTCATAGGCACGCCGCACCCTATTCACAAAATTACTGTCAGCACCGGCAGATAAAACAAGCTCTTTTGGATCCTGTTTTACAACGTATATTTTTCCCCTGCCGTAACTGTAAACGGCTTTATTGGCCGAAGGCACGATATGCATTAATTCAAATAAATGTGCTGACGGTCCTGCATAATTATTTCCATTTGTATTCCACCATTCTTTTACTTCCTGGAAAGGATCATTGTCCCGCCCATAGTATAATAGCACACCGCCCTGTTTTACCCATTGAGCCAACCGAGTATTTACAGCTGCCGCTTGTGGCTTCATATTGGCATAACTCATCACCAGCACTTTTATATTTTTTAAAGTGCTGTCAAAGCCAAGGTTTTCCATGTGCACCGTTTCAACAGGGATGCCGCGTTTTAGCAAAGGCATCACCATGCCATAAAAATTCGACAATTGCGGGTCCTCGTAGCTTTTATGTGTGGGAAAACGCTGGAACATCATGGAGTTGCCCACCAATATGCCAATACCCCTGCTTCCGTTAACTTTATTGGATGATAGCGGCATATCATTTAATGCGTTTACCATTACCTGCATCTGTGTAGCGTAGGCAGACGAAATGGGCTGTCTTTCATCGCTGTTTTGTAATTTAAATTTGCCCTGGTAAATCCTGTTGGGCCATGGCATTACTTCATAATTGTTAACTGTTGGGTACATTAATTCTGCCGTATAGGTGGCCTGGTAATTCTGTTTGTAATCATCCCAGGTACGCGGCCAGTCTTCTATGGGGTCAGTTAAAAAATAAATTTTTCTTCCGGTGGGCGCAGTCATAGACAACATAGCGCCATATTCCAGAAAAGCGTTTTCAAATACCCGTTCTTTTTTCAGCCCGTTAAAATAAACCGGTTCGCGCGAAGTACCGGTCCATACCTGGGCAATATAGCCATCCATGCCCGGAAGTGCTGCCAGGCTTGCTTCCGGGCTTACAATTTGCCAGGAAGAATAATTAAGCAATGAATGGGTGGGCACAAAACACTTCACTTTCAGCCCCTTGCTTTCACTGTATGTTTTTGCATATTGAAAAACTTCTTTGAGTGCATGAAAATAAAGCTGGTATTTAAGTTTCGAAGATAAATAAGTGGCTTCCGGCGATTCGTGCTGCGGCATCCACGCAAAGCCATAAAATTGCTGCCATTCCTTTTTAAACGATTCGCTGTACCCCGCCCTTGCCCAAAACTCCGGTTCTTCCAGGTAAATAGATGTAACACCTGCATCAATCACTTTTTTTATCAGCGTTTTAAAATAAGCAATGTAGCTATCCGTTGGAACAATATAGGGAATGCCTTTACCGTGACCAATTTCCTTCCCGTTACGCTCCACCTGTCCTTCATCTTCATGTGTTTTGCCATCGAACCTGCCGGTAAAATAATCCTGGTAATTACCCCATGCAATTCCTGTCATAAACTGCACATTATAACCCCGATCCCGGTAACTTTTTACGCGTTCAGCAAATGTACTGTCCATGCCATATACAATAGCTATGTCCGACCGCACGTCATATGCTGCATTCCAGGGTGCAGCTACCTGGAAAGATGTTTTTTCTGCAGCAACAGGTTGTGCCTGCAGGTGCTGTTGTAATAAAAGGACCGCAGCGGCAATAACAAAAGTTTTTAACTGGTTCATCTAAACTATTTTTTTTACAGCCAAATATCGTTTAACAATTTGAAATATACCCATCCATTGCAGTTTGGTTAAATAGATGCGTCTTTTCGCTCATTTTAATCCCTTTGCAGAATCGGTTTTTTTCTACACAACATAGAATTACGATGCTGATGTTTTTTGATGGGTCTTGAATGAACGCCGTCTTTGCAACACTTGCCATATTACGGATATTCATAACCGTTATTATATATGATTGCTGCGCTGTACAAAGTCTCCGGCTTTGTGCTTTATATTCATCCCGACGCCGGATCATGAAGAAACAGGTTGTGCATAAGCACGGCGCATTTTTTAACAACCTGTAATGCTGCATCAATCTATTTTTTCCCGGAATACAAAAATGTTTTACATTTAGAAAGAATCGAACCTGCCGGAATCAGATGACAAGCCCATTCAAATCATTCATGAAAATTACAGGATATTTTTTTGCATGCTGCATCGTTGGCGCGCTTGCTTCATGTAAAACCAATGTTGATCCCACACTTATCATTGCTCACGGGGGCAAAATGGACCTGGCCGGCAGGGACAGAAACAATACCTTGCCCCTTGCACTGGATGGCGAATGGGATTTCTACTATAACCGACTTTTATCGCCTGCCGATTTTGCGGCTCATCCGGATATACGCCCCGATGCACGGGCGCTGGTGCCCGGCTACTGGAACGGCCTGGTGGCTGGCGGCAAAAAAATACAGGGAAAGGGTGTTGCTACCTATCGCCTGCTGGTAAAAAATTGTACGGGTCTGCACCTGAACGGACTGCGCATGATGGAAGCCGGTAGCGCTTATCGTTTGTGGATAAACCGGGTATTCGTTGCGGGCAACGGAACCGTGTCATCCGATCCACACCAGGCCTCTCCTCAATTTCTGCCACTGGTAACACCATTCGTCAGCAATGCAGATTCTCTTGAGATAGTGGTACAGGTAAGCAATTTTTTTCACGACAAAGGTGGTCTCTGGCACAGTATTGAACTGGGACATTTCCCGGTGTTGCTGGCGGAAAGGGATAATGAAAGAAATTCAACACTGCTGCTGGCGGGCGCCATGTTTATCCTTTTTGTTTACCATATTTTTATCTTCCTGCTGCGCAAAACAGAATATGCATCTTTTTGGTTTGCCCTGCTTTGCCTGGATTCTACCGTGCGTAGTCTGTTTACCGGTGAAAGAATTATATACAGCATGTTTCCACAGCTTTCATTGTATGCAGGTTTCCGCATAGAGTATTTAACGGTAACACTTGGTATACCCATATATGCCATGGTAGCTTACCAGTTTTATCCGGCTGAGTGGTCAAAGAAAGTCCTCTATCCCATCTTGTGGGTAGGTGCGGCAGAATCGCTGTTCATCTGCGTGGCTCCCCCGGCGGTCTTCAGCAGGTACATCACCGTCATACAACTGATAGTGGTGCTGGAATGTTTTTACATGATATATAGTATAATCCGCTCACTGTCGAACAAAAGGGATTATGCAGTGACATCTTTCCTGAGTTATTGCCTGATGTTTGCGGCCATTGTACACGATATCCTGGCGGCACAGCTTATCATCAACAGCCCTTTTTTATTGTTTTATGCATTCTGTACTTTTTTAGTGCTGCAGGCTTATATACTTGCTTCGCACAATGCTGCAGCTTACCGGAGAATCGAAGACTTATCGGAAGACCTGAACCAGGCCAATATGACCCTTGAAATGAAAGTTGCCAACCGGACACGCGAACTGCAGGGGGCCAATGGCCAGCTTACTGAGCAGAAAAAAAAATCCGATGACCTGCTGCTCAATATCCTGCCGGCTGAAATTGCCGATGAGCTGAAAGAAAAAGGCTTCTCCAAAGCACGGCGGTTTCCCTCCGTTACTATTATGTTCACCGACTTTAAAGACTTTACGCAAGTAAGCGAAGTGCTGACGCCGGAGCAACTGGTAAATGAGATTGACTATTGTTACCGCCATTTTGATGAACTGGTGGAAGCGCACGGGCTTGAAAAAATAAAAACCATGGGCGATGCCTATATCTGTGCGGGTGGTTTACCGGCCATGAATTTTACGCACCCGGAAGATACGGTACGGGCAGCGCTCGCCATCCGAGATTTTATGGAAGCCTATAAAAAACAGAAGCAGGCGCTGCGGGAACCCTTTTTTGAAATCAGGATCGGCGTTCATACAGGACCGGTAGTTGCCGGCATTGTTGGCTCCAGGAAGTTTGCATATGATATCTGGGGCGATACCGTTAACCTGGCTGCCCGTATGGAAAGTGCTGGTGAAATCAGCAAAGTAAATATTTCAAGTACTACTTACCAGATGATAAAGGATAAATTTGATTGCCGCCACAGGGGAAAAATTGATGCCAAGAACAAAGGGCCGATGGATATGTATTTTGCTGAGCTGAAAAGCGGCTTCTGACACCCTTACTATATTTTTTATTCTATATCATCCAGCATAGAACGTCTTTTATTTTTCAGCTTTTTAAAATAAGTAGGGGTAAGACCAGTAACCCTTTTGAACTGGGTAGACAAATGGGCTACACTGCTATAATGCATCTGGAAAGCAATTTCAGTGAGGTTCAGTTCATTGTATACCAGTAACTCCTTTACTTTCTCAATTTTGTGCGAAATGAAAAATTTTTCAATGGTGGTTCCCTGCGTTTCTGAAAAAAGGTTGGCCAGGTATGTATAATCATGCTGTAATTGCTGGCTCAGGTAAACCGATAAATTAACCGTCAACGGCTCTTCCGAATAATGCACCAGCTCTATAATGGCAGTTTTGATCTTTTGTATCAGGATACTTTTTTTATCGTCCATCAGCTCCAGGCCAAATCTTAGTAAGGCGGCTTTAACCGATGCACGCAAATCGTCCGAAATATTTTCCGGCAATTCCGCTTCGCCCAGTTCTACGGCGGTAAAAGGAATTCCCAATTTTGTCAATTCATCCTTTACCACCATTTTACAGCGGATGCAAACCATATTTTTAATGTACAGCTTCAACGAAATACCTTTAAAAATCGGGGGTTTTTGTGAAAAGGTTTTCCAAAGATACTGCGATTTTCCGAGGTCGTCAGCGACGGAATATAAATCAACTTTATGGCACACCTGTTTACTATTATGCAGGTCGTTTAAAGCTGGTTTAGACATGCTATCTTTCATTTTTGCCGGGCGCTTTCAGTTCTTTAAACAGCGGCAGTTGTTTAATCTTTGCATGTAAAACATCATACTCGCCCGCAAAATAAAGTTGCAGACAGTGCTTTATCGTTAACATATCTTCGGTAAGATAAATTTCAAGCCAGTAATAAGATTGAATTTTGCCCAGCCAGGTCTTTTTTGACCGGAGATAGCTATAACCCACCAGGTATCCGTGGTTAAGACGATCGCCCGCCATTGAAATCCATATCTCTTTTTTATCGGTTGTATTTTGTAACGATATGGTTGGCGAACTGCCCTGCGGCCGTGCATTTGCTTTCTCCATTTCGTCTATCCATGGAAAATTGTCGACTACAGAGAGGAAACTATCCAGGTCTGTCTGGCCCATGAATTGATAATTATCATAGGGCTCTCCTCCGTACTGAATATCGTATGTGAACATAACGTTGAATAAAGGCGTCCTGGCTGTAAAAAATTATTCTCCCAACACTGGTACAGGGGTTGATCAAACCCTAAAGAAAGGAAACAACAGATTTACTGTAAGGTAGTCTATAATGGGGTATAACCCCGAAAAGAAAGAATTGCTGCCAGTTTGCTATTTAAGATGGCGGGCGGGCGCAGATGTATTGCGCGCCGTTTGATGGGGCTGGTAATATTTTTCTATAAACTGCTTCTTATTATCGGTATAGGCGGAGACAGCACCTATCCAGTGCATGAATTTTATATAATACCACGCTAGATCCACCTGGTATGATAAAAACCCCGAACGTGCGCTTTTTGGATACAGGTGGTGATTGTTGTGCCATTCTCCGGCAACAAAACCTGGCCAGAGTTGGTTAACGGACATGTCTTTCCGGTTATAATCAGTATGATCCTGTCTTTTGTCCTTTCCTTTGCCATGGCCTTCGTAATTAAAGGTGCGAACCCCCACCGCCCATACACCGGCGGCGCCAAATAATGCACAGGCCAGGGCCGGACCACCGATTCCATAAAATACAAGAAACCAAAAGCCCCAGTTTAAAAGTACACCACCGATCGTTCTAAGCGGCCCAGCCAGGGAACCCCAGCGCTGGTAGCTTTTATACCCATTCGACACCTGACCCGTATGTTTCATTAGCTGTACGCAACGGTTGTAGTTTTGCGCGTCCATATTCCTGTTAATCGGCTGATGGTTCACATCGGCTAAAAAACAATATAAAAACCCGCCATGCGCATTATAGGGATCGCCAGGTTCATCGGACATGGCATGATGAACATGATGAGATATAACATATATTTCTTCGGGAATGATCTTAAGCGTCAGGTTTTGTGTTACAAACCGCCAGAACCGGTTGCGGAAGGTGAAAGCGCGGTGCGTGCAATACCGGTGATACCATACGGTACCATGCGAACCCATTATTACCATACTGTATACAAACGCTATGGCCAGTAGCCCAATACTAAAATACCTGAATATAAATAGACCCAGAAAAGCCCCCAGTACTGCTACCATCATCCAACTGGTAAAAGACAACCAGTTCTTTTTACTTTTAATGATATTGAGGCGTGAGAAAAATTCCAATAAGATTTTTTTGCGGGACGGAGTGGACAAATTTCCTGCCCGGTCTTTCCATCCGTAAGACGGCGGTTCCAATACAATATCTAAAAACGACATACACCCGGATTTAATTAATAACAAGAATAGGATACAAAGGACTATTCCCAATGTAACCCATATCTGCAGGCGGCATGTTACAGCTTTCCCGATAATTGTTATATAATTCACACTTCCCGCAATTAACCTGGAATAAATAAAATATCCATTCAGCAATCGCTATGAGTTAATGGCTTACACAATTGGTGGGCCGGCAGGAAATCGTTTAATTGTTGTAAGGGTAATCGTGTATCTTATTCAACCATTCCAAATTTATGTGTGAATTGTATAAATAAAGAAAGAATACATGTAACACTGCTTTCGGCGAATAGACCCAACTTGCGCAAATGACACCCGACCATCCGGACGAAAAAGCCCCAAAGCACGCCATTGGCGAAATGGAAAAATCCAAAACACACATTATTGTTGAGATAATTGAATACATGACCAATGCCGTGGTAACAAAAACCATCATAAAGAAATCAACGGGCAACATCAGCGTAATGTCTTTCGACAGTGGTGAAGGGCTGACTGAAAAAACCTCGCCGTTCGATACCTATGCACAGATCATTGAAGGGCAGGCAGAAATTGTAATTGACAAAATACCCCATATGGTAAAAACCGGCGAAGGGATTGTTATACCAGCGCATGCGTCGAACCACATTACGCCGGACGGCCGTTTCAAAATGATCCTTACCATTATTAAAAGTGGATATGAGTAAACATCACACATGAAAGTTGAGATTATCCTGCCAACGAATGCAATTAAAAACAGGGCAAGCACTGGCTATGCGGACCACCCGACTGCTAAATTCATTTAATGGTATTGGAGGTGCTTTAATGGTCATAACCAATCATGTAAAAAGAACAACCCATCATGCAAACGCTTTATAACATTGTTACCTATAACCACCAACTATACGCAGCGTTAACGGAAGAAAAAGACAGGCGAACCGTAGAGCGGCTTATTGCCAAATTACAATACCTGGAAGATGAAATTCTGCCGGTTGCCGGCGGAAGTATAAATATTTCCCCTACCGGCAACGTATTTATTCATAACTATCCACCCGTGTTGCATAGAAAAATGAACCTGGTATAGGCAGGATGCGGTTTACGGTATTAGTGCGCAACCGTACAGTTCATGTATCGCAATCGCACACCAGACCTGGCAACCCGTTATTCCAAGTGCATGAAAATAAGCCGCGTAGTAATCCGGCATTGGATTGGAGGGCTGCAAATGCATGAGACCATCTTTTAACAGCCTTGTATTTTTTGCAGTGACGCTCATGACTGCTGCAGGGATTACTGGTTGCCGCAGCCGTCAGTCAGAATATATTTACGCAGCGCCGAAGCCATTAAAAGATGGCCTTCAGCTATCTACCCTGGCGAAGGAACAAATGGACACGATGCCTGTTGTTACATTGACCAAACTAATACTGGCAGACAGCTTTCCCAATATCCGCAGCCTGCTGATTGCGAGAAACAATAAATTGGTGTATGAAAACTACTTTCCCGGGAAAGCGTTTCTTACCGGGCAGGACATAGAAGATTTTATAAAGGGTGGAACGGACGATCTCGTTTACTGCGCGAGTATTAGCATGACCGTTACCGGTGCATGTATCGGGATAGCCATACAACTGGGGTTTATTAAAAGTATCGATGAACCCATATTTACCTATTTCCCATCATACGCAAACCATTTCGATACTACCAAAAGAAAAATAACCATCCGGCATTTGCTCACTATGACGAGCGGGCTGGATTGGAATGAGTATGTACCGGAAGACAATCCCGAAAACAGCCTGACACAAATGAATAGAAGCATGGACCCCATTGCGTTTATTATAAGCCGGCACATGAAAGCGCCGCCGGGTGCCAACTATAATTACAACAGGGCCAATGCCCAGTTGCTCGAACAAATTATTCTCAAAGCAACAGGAAAAAAATTAGATCAGTTTGCCCAACAGTATTTGTTTTCGCCGCTGGGCATACAAAACTATAGTTGGCTCCATCTGAGGAGTGGTATGGTAGCTGGTGCATGGGGGCTTAGGCTTAGCCCGCGCGACCTGGTTAAGCTTGGGATTTTATACATGAACAACGGAAAATGGAATAATACGCAAATTCTTGACAGTTCTTTCACGACAAAGGCTGGCAGTCCCCAGGTGGCAAGGGGTGGAAATGACAAAACCCAGCAAGGGTATGGCTATTTGTTATTTACCTACCAGCTAAGCAAAGATGGTATCTTAACCGATATTGCAGAAGCCTGGGGTGCTAATAACCTAACCATTTTCATGTGCAGCCGGCTGCATCTCTTAGTCGTGTTTACACCGGCCACCCAAAGCCCGAAGGATTACAAAAATAATTATTTTACAGCCACAGGTAATTACATCTTTGCTTCGATCCATTAAACATCCGGGCGACAGGTCTTGTCTATTTGTATTAATTCATTATTGGTGAATTGTTGGTTTGATGCCTTCATTATTTATTGTTCTTTGCTTCCAATCAATTCCGGTTTAATCTCAATGGCGACAGGTGCTACTTCCACCAGCTCCAGCGATTTGACCATTAGTTGCGTGGTAGTTTTATATTTTAGAAAGTGGGCAGTTTTTATATGCAATTGATATGCACTGTCGCTGGCATATACTTCAAAAACAGTAACCTGTGTTGGGTGAGCTTTATCGTAAACAGCCTGCAGGGCCAGCACGCCCGGTTCAACCCGCACCGCTGTTTTTGCATGCTCAGCAAGTGCTGCCTTGTATTCAGTTTGAAAGGCGGGGTAAATTTCGATCCTGGCGATGCGGACTTTCCTGTTGTCCTGCTGCGCCGATGCAATATTATTTCCTACTGTAAGCATAGCGATCAAAATAAGTGAGATAAAGATTGGGGGATTTGCTTTCATATGTCTTGAGAGATTAGATGCAAAGATTATTTTTTAGCAGCCAATACTTTTTCCAATGTTGCCCTGGCTATATCGCCCTGGTTTTTGTTCACCACCTGGCCGACGATCCTGAAACAACCAGAAAGCTGTGATGCTGTAAGCCCGGTATTCATCGCTACGCCTATATGTGCCTGCAACTGGGCAACGACCCCGCTCATGGCAGCCAATGCGGACACGGTGACCAGTTCACGTTGCTGATAGGTCAGTACATCACGGCTAAAAATATCCGCGAACAAATGTTCCTTTAAGAAGGTATCAATCGCTGGTACAAATGCATTGGCACCCGCAAGATTTTTTTCTTCACGCCCGGTCAGATCCTGCAAAGTTTTCTTCCCGGTTTGATATTTATCCGATTCGTTTACCGGCGATGCTGATCTACCTTCCATATCCTGCCTGCCTTTTTGCTTCCGGTCTTCTGTCACGGCCATAAAAGCAGTAATGCCATTGAGGCTGCGCGGGAAACCACAATAGGCATATAGCTGTACCAATATTTCCTTAATCTCATTAATGGTCAACCCAGCATCCAGCCCTTTGTTCAACTGAATTTTCAGTTGTTCAATATCTCCTGATGCAGTTAATGCCGATATGCCGACGATGCTTTGTTGTTTGGCATCCAAATGCTGTGTATGGTTCATGTTGTTTTGTGCTTTAATGTTAGCATTAAATCCGGCAGCAAGCAGCAGTAACACAATACCGAACAGTTTCTTCATGGTATAGTTTTAATTGTTATCCTTCGGCCCATTGTATTCCTTATCGGTTACCGGTCTTAACCAGTTCACCACACCTTTATCCGCATGCGGGTTCAGGGCAATATGTGTCATGGCGCTTCCTGGTGAGGCGCCATGCCAGTGTTCAATATTGGGTGGACAAATAACAATATCGCCCCTGTGAATAACCCGGACGGGTTTCCCTTTTTCCTGCGTATATCCTGTTCCGTTAGTAACCATCAGTATCTGCCCTGCATTGTGTATATGCCAGTAGCTCCTGGCGCCGGGCTCAAAAGTTACGCTGCCTGCAACAAGGTTAAACACACTGTCCGGTGGCACCAGGATCTGCACCCAGACTGTTCCGGTAAAATTCGCCGTTGCCTTTACTCCTTTTGGAAAAATGGGTTCAGGAATTGTTGACTGTGCCCACATGTTCAATTGAAGTAATAAAACCGGAACGATGATTATGACTATTTTACTTTTCATACACCGGGTTTAAAATGATTATTTATTATACGGTAATCCCGCCATCTACTACCAGGTTGTGCCCTATCACCATACTGGCCGCATCACTGCAAAGAAACAGCACCACGCTGGCAATCTCATCAGGGCTACCCAGGCGGCCAATAGGCACCCGCTCCAGCATGGCATCCAGCGCGTCTTTCTGGCCAGCTGCAATCATCTGGTCCGACATAGCGGTTTGAAAAAGCCCCGGACTAATGCTGTTGATGCGAATGCCCCGGGCAGCATATTCCACAGCAGCACTTTTTGTTAGCCCGATTACACCATGCTTGGCACCATGATAAACGCCGCGCTGCGCTCCAGCCCGGATGCCGCCGATGGAAGAGCAGTTCACTATAGCACCGCTTCCCTGCCTGCGCATGTGTTGTAATTCATATTTCATACAGCTCCAGACACCCTGGTAGTTAATCCGGGTAACACGGTCAAAATCATCCCGGGTTTGGTCGGCAGCTTCTGCCAGTTCATTTTGTACACCGGCATTATTATAAGCAAAATCCAGGCGACCAAATGCTGCGATGGTTGAATCGACCATTTCTTCTACCTGTTTGTCATCAGAAACATCACATTTTATCGCGATCGTAGTATACCCCTCCGCTGCCAGTTTTTCCGTTGCGGAACGGGCTGCTTTTTCGTTCCAATCCGCCAACGCAACAGATGCACCCGCTTCTGCAAATGCTTTTGCGGTTGCAAACCCCAGCCCCGATGCTGCACCTGTAACCAGGGCCACTTTTCCTTCCATTATTTTCATGATCGGTGTTTTTAATCTTTATAATACAAAGGTCTCACTGTTTCCGGGAATGACGCTTATACAGGATACAGGTTTACCTACCATTTTTACAGGTTTGCCTGCCGGAATTAAACCCGTGCAAAGAATACAACTAATTTTGACTCCGTTAAAAACGAATATGATGGAAAAGATACTGAGAATAGATACGGTGAGTGAACATGATAAATTTTATCACCAGCCGAACCTGCATCCTTTGGTGAGCGTAATAAATTTTACAGGCACCAGTCCCGAAGTATATGCCTCCAAAATGAATTTTGGGTTTTACGCAGTTTATCTAAAGGATGTTCAATGCGGCGATATAAAATACGGCCGTCATACATACGATTACCAGGATAGAACACTTGTGTTTGTGGCGCCGGGCCAGGTCATCAATGTAAATATTAACCAGGATTATAAACCGCAGGGTTTTGCACTCCTTTTCCATCCCGACCTTGTACATGGCACCCCGCTTGGTAAGCATATAGACGATTACACATTTTTTTTGTATGAATCGCGCGAGGCCCTGCATTTATCGGAAAAGGAAAGAAAGATTGTGCTGGATTGTTTTGAAAAGATTAAATATGAACTGGAGCAGGGAACGGATAAACATAGTAAGGGACTGATTGCCGCCAACATTGAATTATTTCTCAATTATTGTGTACGTTTTTACGACCGGCAGTTCATTACCCGCAACGATGTCAACCGCGGTAACATCGAAAAGTTTGAACACTTATTAAAAGATTATTTCCATTCAGACAAACCACAAACGATCGGGCTGCCTGGTGTTGCTTATTGCGCCGCACAACTGCAGCTTTCACCCAATTATTTTGGAGACATGATAAAAAAAGAAACCGGGAAAACTGCACTGGAGTACATTCAATTGAAAGTAATGGACATGGCCAAAGAAAAGGTGATGGATATAAACAAAACAGTCAGTGAAATTGCCTACGAATTAGGCTTCAAATATCCGCAGCATTTTACGCGTGCATTTAAAAAGATTACGGGTTATACCCCGCTTGATTACAGAAGGTTAAACTAATGTATAAAGACCGAAGCCTCTCAGTTGAATCAGAAGAAATAAATAACCTGTCAAAATTCAGGGATGATATCAAACTGAGAACCGAACAGGAAATTATGCCAGCTTGTTGATTAAATAATACTGTCTTCTCCGGGCACTACAACCGTTTTTATATAAGAAAGCTGGATGACACTGTCTTCAATAGCTGTGATATCGCTGGAAGGTGCGGTATGAAGCACCAGCATTTGTTTGTCGGCAAGCATTGCATCGCTGCCATCGTAGGCAATACTGATTGTACCTTCCATCACCTGTAAAATAAGCAATCCATCCACCTGGAGATCCGAAATGCTGGCGCCCTTGTGCAAAGCACTAATCACCACAGTAACACCCGGCGTTTTAAAAACAGTAATGGCGTTGCGGTCGCCCATGGCCCAGGCTTTTTCGTTCTTTAGCTGCTGCACGCATTTGTTAAAATTTACCTGTACCGCAGGCGCATCTACCACCCGGTGACCTTCCGGCCGGTTGGGGGTAGCGTCGTTTATCTTAATACTCATACCTACGAAGCAGATAAAAACATGCCATAATTTTTATTTTGTTTGTGCGGCTATTTTTTGGGGATTTGTTGATTTAATACACCAATAAACAGGGCAATGGAAAAAACTCCCCAATGGAAAAGAACTGTTGGCCGGCAATTAAGTCCCGACCGTGTTAATTTTCGCACTGACCAGTTAACAATAACTCTTTCATGAGCGGCATTTGAATAAATAGCTACCATTGCCGCCGGCACTAATAACCGCCGCTGTAAAAGGTTTACAGAATTTGGGCTACCTTTAAATAAATGGATTTAATTTTCAGTAAATATTTCCAACCATCTAAACCGGTCGTGTCATTAACTGAAAAAAATGACTTCAATGAAAAATGCAGGAACGAAGGAGCAAATAAAAGGGACAAAGCCGGTAAAAAATGATACCCCGGGGCATATAGATGAACTTCTGCAACAGGTGGGCTACTACGAAAAAGAAAGAGATATTCTGCTGGCTTTAAGCAACGATATTACCAGGGTAAGAGAAAAGAACGATCTTATCATCCTGTTTAAAAAAAGAATCAAAGAATTATTTTACTTTACTCATACCATCGTTACACTGATTGACCACAAAGACGAAACCTATTTCCCCTTCCTGCTGGACAATGATGGTTCACCTATCCGGTCGCATCCAAGGTACCAGGAAATGGTGAAGGCGCATTTTTCGCTAAACGAACCATTCATCCAGGCCGTGTTGCAGGCAGAAGCACCTGTATCTTTTTTACTGGAAGATATAATGGACCAGCAGGACAGCCCCTCCTTTCTCCGCGTTAACTATGAAAAAGGCGTAAGAGAAATTCTAATGACCCGTCTTATGCAGGAAGGGAAACCAATGGGCTTTATTCATATTTATTCGGATAAGCCCGGCAACTTTAGCAATGAATTCCGAAATGTTATCAAAGGTATTGCCCCGCAATTATCGGGCGCCGTGTCCAATATCATCAAAAATGAGGCGCTGTTTAATAAAGAAAAAGAAAAATCATTTCTTCTTGATTTTAGCAGCGATATCGCAACAGTAAGAACAAAGGAAGAACTCGCCCTGGCTGTTCGCGCCGCATTGGGCAGGTTAAATCCCCCGGGCGGCTTTGTTATCCGCAGGATCAATGAAGACAACACTACCATGAGCCCCTATATCTATGATCTTAAAAAAACACACGATCCAAAGATATTAAGTGCACTGGAGAAAGCCAGGTATCCCATCAACGACGGACTTCAGAACCGCGTGCTAAATAGCTCCATCCCTTTATTGTTTAATATAGACAGGGAAATACAACGTGGCATTAGCTCCACCTATTTACAATATTGGAAGCAAATGGGATTTAAAGATATAGTGGGTATAAGGTTGCGTAATGGTGAAACCAATCATGGCGCCTTGTTCCTTGACATTGAAGCAATCAATATCCCTTTGTTGCAGGGCATTTGTGCACAAATATCCATTGCCCTGGCCAATATTATGGCCAATGAGCAAATCAATAAAAAACAGGAAGAGCAGGCCTTCCTGCTGGATTTCAGTAATGATATTACACAGGTAAGAACAAAGCTTGACCTGCAGACCGCTATTTTCAGTGTACTGGATAAAACCATGCATACAAAACTCGCCATGATCCGGGTAATAGATGATGACGGCCTGCACCTGTCTCCGTTTATGCATGACCGTACGTTGTTTGAAAAAGCAAAAATAGATTTTGATAAAATGTCAGTCGGGCGTATCACCATCGATGAAACATATACGGCGCAGGTGCTGGCCAGCAGGGATGGGCTTGTGTTTAATGTAGAAGAGGAATTAAAGAAGGGTAATGCATATGCAAAGCTTTGGAAAACAACCGGGCTAAAGAATATGTATGGCCTGCCATTGCGTGCCGGCGACAAAAACATCGGCACCATCTGGCTATTGGCAAACCGGCTAAGCAATCTAATCCTGAAAGGGACATGCGCACAGATAGCTGTTGCTATTGCCAATATACAGGCC
>Ga0068860_100001909_pt1 | contig 22122 bp, 21 predicted proteins | sample KBSSwiS32_FD_66597 | JGI IMG/M metagenome (GOLD analysis project Ga0068860, IMG submission 66597) | Switchgrass rhizosphere microbial communities from Kellogg Biological Station, Michigan, USA - KBS Switchgrass S3-2 | ecosystem: Host-associated > Plants > Roots > Rhizosphere > Soil ...
GATTCATCGACTTCGATCACGGTTTCGCCGGAGTGTTTGGGCATGTATTATTCGAATTCGCGGCCGGCGTAGAGTTCGGTTACCAGGGCACGGTGGTTTTCTAGGGCGCGGCTGCGGCGGAGTTTCATTGTCGGAGTCAGTTCGCCGTGTTCGATGGTGAAGTCGCGGTCCAGGATTTTGAATTTGCGGATTTGTTCAAAGGACGGGAGCTGGCGGTTTACGTTCTTCACCGTGGTCGCGACGATGGACTGGGCGGTGGCGGGGTCGCAGGAGACCGTAATGATCGCGGTGACGTAGGGCAGGCGGTCGCCGATCAGGAGGACGTGGTTGATGAGTGGCTCCTTTTTGAAGAGGCCTTCGATGCGGGCGGGGTAGATTTTTTTGCCGTTGGAGGAGACGATGAGCTCTTTCTTGCGGCCGGTGATGTAGTAGTAGCCTTCGGCGTCGCAGGTGGCGATATCGCCGGTGGAGAGCCAGCCGTCGCGGAGGACGGCGGCGGTGGCGGCGGGGTCCTTGTAATAGCCGGAGAAATTGACGGCGCTGTGCAGGAGCAGCTCGCCATCTTCTTCAATGCGGACTTCGATGCCGGGCAGAAGCTTGCCGATGCTGCCGGGTTTGACGCGGCCGATGGGGTTTACCGAGACCACGCCGCCTTCGGTGAGTCCGTAGCCTTCTAGGAGAGGCATGCCGATGGCTTCGTAGAATTCGGCGAGGTCCTTGCTGAGCGGGGCTGCGCCAGAGATGGGGAAGCGCAGGCGGCCGCCCAGGCGCTCGCGGATTTTGTCGAAGATGATTTTGTCGAACAGGGCGAGCGCGGAGCGGATCCAGGCGGGGACAGGACGCCCGTCGCGTCGCAACTGGGCGGCGCGGGAGCCCATGCCGAGCGCCAGGTAAAACATTTTGCGGAGCGGGGCCGGGCGCTTTTTGATTTCGGCCAGGATGCTGGAATACATGCGCTCCCAGACGCGCGGGGGGGAGAGAAAGAAAGTCGGGCGGGCGGTGCGGAGTTCAGTGGGGAGCTTTGACAGACCTTCGGAAAACCACACGCTGGAGCCGGTGCGGAGCGGCATCAGCTCGCCGACGACGCGCTGCGCGATGTGAGCCGAGGGAAGGAAGGCTACGGTGCAATCGTCTGGCGTGAGCGGCAGGACCGCGGGGGTCATGTCGATGTTGATCACCAGCGCGGCATGGGTAACTAAACCCATCTTGGGTTCGCCGGTGGCGCCGGAGGTCATGTAGAGAACTGCCAGGGCCTGGTCATCGAAGCGGGCGCGGATCTTATCGAAAGCGCGCGGGTCCGCGGCGAGTTGGCGCTGGCCTTTTTCGATGAGCTGATCGAGCGTGATGGCGCCGGGGGCTTCGCCGGTGAGCAATACCCATTGGAGATCCGGTGCACCTTCTTGCGCTTTAAGGGCCGCCTGCAGGCCTTGCATGGCTTTGGGATTCTCGACCATGGCTACGCGGGCTTCGCAAAAACGTAAGGCATTCGCTTGCTCGGCGTAGGGGAGGCTGGTGTAGAGCGCGGCAGCAACGGCTCCGGCGGCCATCACGCCGAGGTCCGCGAAGTAGAACTCGGCGCGTGTTTCCGACTGCAGCGCTACCATGTCGCCGGTTGCGAGGCCGATGGTACTAAGGCCCACGGCGGTCCACTGCACGCGATCGCGAAATTCGGCCCACGTGTAGGTGCGGTATTTGCCGCCGCCCAGGGGCTGATGCAACGCGGGCTTGCCTGGGTGGCCAGCCGCCGTCTCTTCCAGCATGGTGTAAACGGTCCGCGCGGACATGATGTGATTTTAACGTCAAGAAGCTAAACCTTGTGGAGCGGCTCTCGTTTAAGAGTCCAGATACGACGGGACGTCGTAAAAAAGAAAGGGACAACTGGACATGAAATGTATAGTGACCGGCATGATGATGGGTGCGCTGTTGCTGGGTGGCGTGAGCAGCGCGCTGGCGGACAACGAGGTAAACGAGCGCCAACGGAATCAGCAGGAGCGGATCGGGAAGGGCGTGGAGAACGGTTCGCTCACGGCGGGTGAAACAGCGCACTTGGAGAAGCAGGAGGCCGCGATTCATCACGAAGTGAAGACGGAACGCAAGGCCAACGGCGGTACGCTAACGGCGAAGGAGCGCCGGCAAGTCAATCGCCAACAGAATCGCGAGAGCGCGCGCATCTATAGAGCCAAACACAACGGGAAGACTCAATAGAGCAGTACAAACGCCCCGGGGAGGTGTGGTTTCGGGCCTCCCCCTTTTTATTTGCGCGTCATTCACCGGTGAATCACGGGGACTCGCCGATTTTAGAAGGCGCGCCGTGCGCTAGCCTGTTAGGCTCGATTTGAAGAGAGACAGGCTATGAACGATTTCGATCCGCAGCAATTTCGCGATGAGGTGACCAACGATATTCATCGCCGCATGCGCCGCCGCCGTGAGCGCTTCCGCCATCGCCGGAGGCATTCCCCGATCGGGGGGGTGATCATCGGCACAGCGATCCTTCTGGCGGGCGTGCTGTTTCTGCTGCAGAACTTCGGGCTGGTGCATGTCCGCAACCTGTGGGAGTACTGGCCGGTATGGATGATCGCCTGGGGCATCGCGGGCGTCACGGGCGCGGGGCATGCGAGCGGGCGCGTATGGGGTGGCGTGATTGCGACCGCCGGCACGCTCTTGCTGCTGAATAATCTCCATATCATTAGTACGAACGTCTGGGGGATTCTGTGGCCCCTGTTGTTGATCGTCGTCGGTTTGCAAGTGCTGTACCGCAACGCGCGGCGGCGGCGCTGGCGGGACGATGACAATGTTCCTCCCGCGGGTGATCCGGAGGATGGTCCGACGGCTACGCCGGGCGGGTCTGCTCCGCAGGACGGGACGCCTGGGGCGAGGCCGAGACCTGGGCGCCTGGACGAATGGGCGGTCTTTGCCGGATCGCGGCGGCGCGTGGACTCGCAGGACTTCAAGGGCGGCGAGGCGTTCGCCATGTTCGGCGGCGTGGAACTGGACCTGCGCTCCGCGACCATTGTGCAAGATGAAGTGGTGATCGACGCCAGCGCGTTGTTTGGCGGCGTGGATATTCAGGTGCCGGAGAGCTGGAACGTGATCGTCGAAGGGCACGGTATTTTCGGCGGGTATGAGGACAAGACACTGCACGCGATGCCGGAGAACGCGCGGCCGCGCGTGGTGATTACAGGCAGCGCGGTATTTGGCGGCGTGGTGGTAAAGAACTAAGGGAGGAGATGCGATGCATCCGATCTTCTCCCGGCGGGCGTGGCTAGTTACCTATCTCACGGCGGCGGGCGTGGGCGCGGCGCTGCTCGCGTTACTGCTCAGAGCGGCAGGCGCTTTGTCGTGGCCGGCGGCCGTTGAACTGGCGGGGCCGCTCGCACTGCTCTACGCCTTCGTGTGCCTGACGCCTTGGTATCTGTGCCGCATGCTGCCATTGGGCGCGACGCATCCGGCGAAGGTCGCGGTGGAACATTTGGGATCGGCGGTGCTCGCTACCGGGTTGTGGGTCGTGGCGGCGCAGTTGTTGGGGCGTATTTTCGACGCGAGTGCGGGCGCGCAAGCAGTGACTCCATACCTGAGTGCGGTGGGGTTGCTGCTCTATAGCCTGTCGGTGGCGCTGCACTATATGTTGCTCGCGATGCGAGCTTCACGCGAGGCCGCCATTCAAGCGCGCGACGCGGAACTGCGGGCTCTGAAGGCGCAGGTGAATCCACATTTTCTGTTCAACAGTTTGAATTCGATCGCGGCGCTGGCGGTGAAAGATCCTCCGCAGGCGCGGCAGATGTGCATTCTGCTATCGGATTTCCTGCGGCGGACGCTGGGGCTGGGCGAGAAGGCAAGCATCTCGTGGGAGGAAGAAATTCAACTGGTGGGCGCATATTTAGACATTGAACGGATCCGGTTTGGAGCGCGGCTTCAAGTCGAGATGCAGATCGATGGGGCTTGCGGGCAATGCCAGGTGCCTCCGCTGCTGCTGCAACCGCTGGTGGAGAACGCGGTGAAGCACGGAATTGCGACCATGGTGGACGGAGGCACCATTCGCGTGAACAGCCGGCTGGAGGAGGGTCTGCTGCAGGTATTCGTCGAAAACGGTTATGACGCCGAGGCGCCGGCGCCGCGGCGTCAAGGATTGGGATTGCGCAACGTTCGTAACCGGCTGGAGACTTCCTTCGGCAGCGCGGCGCGGCTGACTATCCACACCGAAGACAATGTTTATCGGACCGAGATGATTTTGCCATGCCAAACGGGGCGTTGAAACCATCGGAAAAGTTGCGGGTGGCCATCGTCGATGACGAGCCGCTGGCGCGGCAACTGCTGCGCGAATACTTGGACGCGGACGGGCGCGTGGAGGTGGCGGCCGAGTGCGCGAACGGATTCGAGGCGGTCAAGGCGATCACGGAACATCAGCCGGATCTGGTGTTTCTGGATATCCAGATGCCTAAGCTCGATGGGTTCGAAGTGCTGGAGCTGATCGATCCCGGGGTCGCAGTGATTTTCGTGACGGCCTACGACCAATACGCCATGCGCGCATTCGAGGCTCGCGCGGTGGATTACCTGCTGAAGCCGTTCGGCGAGGAGCGCCTGTGGAAGGCGCTGGACCGGGCACGGGAACGGCTGGCGGAAGGGCAGCCGGCGGGGGCATTTCCAGCCTCGCGCGCGGAACTGGCGGCGGCGGCGCGCCCTCCGGATCAGCGGCTGGAGCGGGTGGTGGTGCGCGACGGGGCCAAGGTCCACATTGTGCCGGTGGCGAAGCTGGATTACGTGGAGGCGCAGGACGATTACGTTTGTCTGCACTCGGAGAAAAAGCGCTACTTGAAGCAGCAGACCATTTCGGCGCTGGAGAGCCAGTTGGATCCGCGGCACTTTGTACGCATTCATCGCTCGTATCTAGTGCGCCTGGAAACGATTGCGCGGATTGAGCCGTATAGCAAAGACAGCCGCGTGGTGGTGCTTACCGATGGCACGCAGCTGCCGGTCAGCCGGGCGGGGCATGCGCGGCTGAAGGAATTGCTGGGCGAGGCCGGGTAGCAGAAAATCGGGACATTTCGTCTCCCGCGGCGTCTGATAGTCTAGAAACACCATGAAAACGCCACGATTGTCTCTATTTTCCGTAATTGCGTTTGTGGGCATCGCTTGCACGGGCCTGGCGCAGACCAAGGTTACGTCGGTCGAGGGCATCACCGAATACCGGCTGGACAACGGTTTGAAGGTGCTGCTGTTCCCGGACAGCTCGAAGCCGACGGTGACGGTGAATGTCACCTACCTTGTCGGGTCGCGGTATGAGGGTTACGGCGAGACGGGCATGGCGCATCTGCTGGAACACATGCTGTTCAAGGGCACTGCCAAGCGCGACGGCATCATGGGCGAGCTGAGCAATCATGGCGCGCAGTTTAACGGGACCACCTCCTACGACCGCACAAACTATTTCGAGACCCTGACCGCGACCGATGAGAACCTGCGCTGGGCGCTGGAGATGGAAGCGGACCGGATGGTGAATTCGCGGGTCTCGCGCAAGGATCTGGATACCGAGATGACGGTCGTGCGCAACGAATTCGAGCGTGGCGAGAACAGTCCAGAGCGGGTGCTGGAAGAGCGCGTGGTGGCGACGGCGTATTTGTGGCACAGCTACGGGCGCAGCACCATCGGCGCGCGGTCGGATATCGAAAAAGTGCCGATCGAGCGGCTGCAGGCGTTCTACCGGAATTACTATCAGCCGGATAATGCTGTCCTGGTGGTGGCCGGGAAATTGGATGAGGCCAAGACGCTGGGGTGGATCAAGGAGACATTTGGCGCGATTCCAAAACCGTCGCGCACGTTGATTCCGACGTACACCGAGGAGCCCGTGCAGGATGGCGAGCGGGATGTAACGCTGCAGCGCGTGGGCGACAACCAGGTCTTGATGATGGCGTATCATGTGCCGGCTGGGTCCGATCCGGATTCGGCGGCGATGGATGTGTTGACGGCGATCCTGGATGAGGCTCCGGCGGGGCGGATGTATAAGGCGCTGGTGGAATCGAAGAAAGCGATTTCCGTACGCGGCGAGAACAATCAATTGCATGACGCGGGATATCTGCTGTTCGCGGCGGAGGTGCGCAAGGAAGGGTCGCTCAATGACGTGCGGCAGACCATGCAGGGCGTGCTGGACGGGATCGTGAAGGAGCCGCCCAACAAGGAAGAAATCGACCGCGTGCTGACCCGCCGTAAGAAAGATTTCGAGCTGCTGTTCAATAATCCGCAGCGCGTGGCGTTGTTGATGAGTGAGTGGGCTTCGATGGGCGACTGGCGGCTGATGTTCCTGGACCGCGACCGCACCGAGAAAATCACTCCGGAAGACATTGCGCGCGTGGCGAACCGTTATCTGAAGGCTTCGAACCTAACCGTGGGACGGTTCGTGCCAGTGGAGACAGCTCCCCAGCGGGCCGAGGTGCATCCCACGCCGGACGTGTCGGCGATGCTCAATAATTACGCGGGCCGCGCGGCGGTGGAGCAGGGAGAAGCGTTCGATCCGACGCCGGCGAATATCGAATCGCGCCTTCAGCGCGTGACTCTGCCGAACGGGTTGAAGCTGGTGATGCTGCCGAAGAAAACGCGTGGCGGCACGGTGACGGCGTCGCTAGCACTGCATTACGGCGATGAGAAGAGCGTTTTCGACAAGGGCACTGCCGCGCAGTTCGCCGGCGCGATGCTGATGCGCGGGACGCAGAAACACACCCGGCAGCAGCTGCAGGATACGCTCGATCAACTGAAAGCGCAGATGAACGCAAGCGCGGCGGACAACGATGCCAACCTGAACGTGGCCACGATTCGCGCGAGCATTGTCCCAGCGTTAGGTCTAGCGGCGGAAGTGTTGCGGCAGCCGGCGTTTCCGGAGACCGAGTTCGAGCAGTTGCGGCAGGCTTCGTTGGGTCGCATCGAAGGCAGTTTGAAAGAACCCGGAGCGCTGGCTCCGCAGGCGCTGCGCAAGCATCTGATCCGCTATCCGGCAGGCGATCCGCGGGGGGTGACGACGTTCGAGGAAGACATCGCCAACACCAAGAAGCTGACTCTGGCGGACGTTAAGAAGTTCTACAGCGATTTCTTTGGCGCGTCGAACGCGGAGTTGGCGATCGTAGGCGATTTCGATCCGGCGGAAGTTCGTAAGGTGGTCGAACAGGAATTCGGCACTTGGAAGAGTCCGGCGCCGTATCAACTGGTGCTGCGTAAGCGCGATGCCGTCATGCCGGCGAATCAAATGATCGAGACTCCCGACAAGGCCAATGCGGTGTTCATGGCGGGATTCACGATGGCGATGAATCAGGACGATCCAGATTATCCGGCGCTGATGTTCGCGAACCGCATGCTGGGCGGCGATTTGAAGAGCCGTTTGTGGCTGCGCATCCGCGAAAAGGAAGGCTTCAGTTATGGCGTGGGGAGCGCGTTGATTGCATCGGCACGATCGCCATTCGCGCAGTTCATGGTGCAGGCGACGGCGGTTCCGCAGAACATTTTGAAAGTGGAAGACGCGTTCAAGGACGAGATCGCCAAGATGCTGAAGGATGGCTTCACGGACGCCGAAGTGGCCGCCGCGAAGAAGAGTTATCTGGAAGAGCGCATGTTGGGGCGGACGCAGGACGCCGGGCTCGCGCGCACGCTGGCGCAGAACGAGCAGTTCGGCTGGACCATGGCTCGTGATGCGGATCTGGACAGCAAGGTTACCGCGCTGAGTCCGGCGCAGATCAATGCGACTGTGCGGAAGTATTTGGATCCGGCGTCGATCTCTTACTTTAAGGCAGGGGATTTCAAGAAGGCGGAAAGAACGGGGCCGGCGGGACCGCCGCCACCCGCGGTTCCGTAAGGTATTTGGCCCTATTCTATTCGGTCTACGCGCCGCCCGGCCCGGCACGCGTTGAGATGATTTTCCTGGGGTCGGCGTCCTTCTCGACGACTACGCCGAAGAAGGGGAACATCATTTCCTCCCAGGTCATTTCGCCGTAGTAAACCGTGCGGTTGGGATTGGGGTTGAACTTGTTGTTGGGCGAATTGTCGAAGTGCGCGTCCACGTGCAGCTTGGTTCCCTTGGGAACCTTGATCGAAGTCTGGTAGCCGAGCTGCCAATTGAAATCGTAGCGCGGAACGTTCAGCACCACTTCCTTGCGGCCATCCGGATATTCGAGCGTATACTTCATGTCTTTGCCGCGGACGTGCATGTGGGGCATCATGTACACCAGCTCGGCGTCGCGGAGGAAGACGGCTTCAGCGGGCGGGCTTAACCAATTGGGATCGCCGGGCGGGATCGCGAACAATTTGGGATCCAGCGGCGCAGTGGAACTTAGCGAAACGTACTGGCGCTCGGGCGCCTCCTTGGAGATAGTCAGCCCGATCTTGACGTGATCGGTCACCGCTGTCCCATTGGGCGTGTAATGCAAATTGAGCGTCATGTCGCTGCCGGCGCGGACTAACTTCGCGGCGCCGAAACCGCGGTAGTCAGCGGCTACGTTGCCGGGCAGGTAACAATCCTCGGCCATGCTGCGGCCGGTGCGCTGGCCGAAGGTGGGTCCTTTTTCGGGGATAGCCGCGCCCTCTTCGTCGCGGGCTTTGTCTTCCCAAATTTTTTCGTAGTACTTGGTGTCGGGCAGGTGCCGGTTGAATCCCGAGCAGATGTGGTGCGCCACTTCGGGATGTTCCGGCTTGATCTGGATGGAAGTCACCCAGGTGTCCTTGGTGAAATTGGTGGGGATGGTGACCGACATCCACTCGACCACGTTGTTCTTGGGCGCAGCGGGCACGTCGATCACCGGGCCCTCGAGAATGATGTCGGGTTGGATGGCCCACGCCTCCGGCCATTGAATGGGCGCGGGAGCATCTTTCGCGTCGCCTTCGGGCGCGCCCGAGTCGGCCCAATTCGCGATCATATCGATTTCAGACGGCTTGAGCGAACGGTCATTGCTGAAGTGTCCGGCGCCCGGGTCCGCGAACCACGGCGGCATCTTGCGGGAGAGCGTGGCGGCCTTCATGGCCTTGGCCCACGGGCGCACGCTCTGATAAGTGAGGAACGACATCGGCGCGATCTGGCCGGGACGGTGGCAAGTCTGGCAATTGCGCTGCAAGATCGGCTCAATATCCTTGTGAAAGCTGACTGAGGGCGTGGTGTCGGCAGCTAGTGCAATACCTGTAAACAGGGCGACCGCGACGAATCGGTGGATCATCTGGGACCTCGGGCACTATTCTGGCGAATCGGTGAGCTGGCGTCAAAGGGGTGGGCTTGCTCTTGGTGGCCGGTATCTTTGCGATTCACTCCTATGTACCCTGAAAGTATGGTGAGTAAACTCCTCGACGAGAACACCGCCAATATCGAGAAAGCCAAATCTCTAACCGCGGGTCTCTCCGCCGCGCAGATGAATTGGCGACCTCAACCCGGGAGATGGTCCATCGCACAGAACCTGGAGCACCTAAACTTCGGCTACCAATATTTCGACGCCATCGCCAATTCCATCGCAGCCGCGCGTGCCAAAGGGATCATCGGCAACGGCCCTTTCCGCTATGGCTGGCTGAGCAGTTGGATTGTGAAGAGCATGGAGCCCCCTCCGAAACGCAAGTTCAAGGCCGCCAAGGTTTTCACGCCCTCGCCTGACGTCGATGCTGCCAAAGCACTGGCCGATTACCTCGCCATGGCCGCGTGCCTAACCGAGCTCATTCAAAAAGCCGACGGCCTCGACCTGGCCCGAGCCAAGACTCCGTTCGGGCCTCTCAAGTGGGTCAAAATGCCCCTGGGCGCCCGCTTGGCGCACTTGACCACTCACGACCGCCGCCACCTCTGGCAAGCCGAACAAGTCCGCAACGACCCCAATTTTCCCAAAGTCTGAATACGTGGGGACAGAGTCTTAACCGAACGCCAAAAGAAGATCGCAATAACTTCCAATGCTTTCTTGCGCGCCTCGGCCAAGGTTGGAATTATCGCCATGGTCGATGAAGCAAGGGATTCCACCAAGAGCACCCCAGATCTAGCGCACTACCGGCCTATTTGGATTCGGTGCACACCGGTCCCAGCCATTTAGCCGAGAAGCTGGAGTTGACGTTCATGCTGCGGCCGCCGTTCGAAGCTACCATTTGCATGGACCCCTTCACGCTGCCGGAATCCAAGGCTTCCACTTTGAGGGTGCCGGTCTGCTTGCCGCCGCCGATTTCGCAATCCATGTGAATTTCCTGGCGGGTGGCCGAAGACGTGACGATGGTCTGCTTGCAGGATTTCCGCGTCTCGTCGTTGCCAAAGGGTTTATCGAGATCTTCTTTTTTGACGCAGCTCTTATGAGCGTTAGTATGGGCGCCTTGCGCGTTGCGAGCCTTCATGGCCGCTTCCATTTTGGCGCGCTGCTCGGGCGTAAGTTTGTCCAACATTTCCTGGGGAATAGGAAGTTGGCCGGCGGTCTCGGTGGTCAGCGTGGTCTCCCACTCGCCGGTTTTGACGTTCAGCGGCGTGGGGTCCGCCGCCCAGGCGGTGGCGCAGAAGAGTGCGGCAGCGAATGAAAAAGAAATGCGTGCAGTCATAATGGTTCCTCCGATTTCTTCCCTTTATTACACCATTTTGGAGGCGGGTTTGCTGACGACTTCGTCGCGTTCCACGGAGCCGTCGCGAATGTAAATGATACGGTGAGCATGCTGGGCAATGTCGTTTTCGTGAGTGACTAAAAGCACGGTGTTGCCGGCTTGGTGGAGGCGCTCGAACAAGGTCATGATTTCGTTTCCGGTGACGGTGTCGAGGGCGCCTGTGGGTTCATCGGCCAGCAGCAGCGAGGGATGGTTGACCAGCGCGCGGGCGATGGCGACGCGCTGGCGCTGGCCTCCGGAGAGTTCGCTGGGTTTGTGATCCATACGCGCTTCAAGGTCGACGGCGCGGAGGGCGGCCTTGGCGTTTTGTTCGCGGTCCTTGCGATTCATGCCGGCGTAGATGAGCGGCAGCTCCACGTTGTGCAGAGCGCTGGCGCGGGCCAGCAGGTTGAAGGTCTGGAATACGAAGCCGATTTCCTGGTTGCGGATGCGCGCGAGTTCGTCGTCGTCCATTTCGCTGACCAGGTTGCCGTTCAGATAGTACAGGCCGGAGGTGGGCGAATCCAGGCAGCCGATCAGGTTCATCAGCGTGGATTTGCCGGAGCCGGATGGCCCCATGATGGCTACGTACTCGCCCTTCTTGATTTCGATGTCGATGCCGGAGACAGCATGGATTTCCTGATCGCCCATGACGTAGGTCTTGCGCAGATCCCAGGTGCGGATGAGCACGCCATCGCGTTTGAGCTGCTGGCCGCGTTCGAGTTTGTCAGCAAGTTCGGTAGGCGTGCTCAAGTGCCGGGCTCCGCTTTGAGCTTATTATCGACTACCACGCGGGTTTGATTGCGGATGGTGCGAATCACTTTGTAACTGCCGGTGACGATCTCATCGCCGGGGGCAAGGCCGCTGGTGACTTCGATCTCGCTGGCGCCGCTGATGCCGGTTTCGACTTTGCGAAATTCAGCGCGCCGGTCATGGATGACGAAGACGCCTTGCACTTCCTGGCTGCCGGCGCGGGTGGCCGGTGCGTTCGAATCGGCGGACCGTTCGAGCTCGCGCTGCGTGCGAACGGTAAGGGCTTGAATCGGAATCGCGAGTACATCGCGGCGGATGGCGGTGACAATTTTTGCGGTAGCGGACAGGCCGGGTCGAATATCCGCGGGCGGGTCATCTAGCGCGACGACCACTTTGAAATCTTTCGCCTCCTGGCTGGAGGTAGTGCTTTGCGAGGCAGCCAAGCCTGAAGAGCGCAAGATGGCCGAGTTGCCGATCTGAATCACTTTCCCGTGGAAGGTGTGATTGGGCATGGCTTCGATGGTCACGGTGGCGTCCTGACCGAGTTGCACGCTGACGACGTCGGTCTCGTCGGCATTCACTTCTGCGGTGATCAGGGACATGTCGGCGATGGTCATGACCGTGGACGCCGGTGAGTTCTGGATGCCGGGAACGATGGTCTCGCCCATGCGCACGGGCAGATTCGTGACCACGCCGTCGATGGGAGCGACCACATCGAACTTCGCGAGGATGTCGGAGACGCGTGTCTGCGTGGCTTGGGCCTGCGTGATGCGGCGTTGAAAACTGTTGAGTTGGGCGGCGGTCTGCGCCCGCTGCGCTTGGGCTTGCGAAAGGCGAGCGGCACTCTCGCGGACACCGGCTTCGGCGGCATTGAGATTCGCGCGGTACTGTTCGAAGTCCTGGCGGGCGATTAACTGTGCTTGATAGAGCTGCTCGTAGCGGGCAAAGTTGGCGCGCGCGAGCTCCAGATCTGACTTGCTGTGATCGAGCGTGGCTTGCGCGGTGGCGATCATGTGATCCTGGGCGTTGAGCCCTGCTTCGGCGGCGCTGGCGTCGGCGACCGACGAGGCGACAGCGGCGCGCTGCGCGTCTACTTCAGCCTGGGGCTGAATGCGTTCCACCCGGGCGACTACCTGGCCCTTGCGGACATGGTCGCCTTCCTTGACCAGCAGTTCCGTGATGGGACCTTGGGCGTTAGCGCCTAAGTTGATGTAATTTTTGGGTTTAATCTCACCCGAGGCGGTGACGATTGCGGAAAGATCGCCGCGCGCGGCCACGCCGGTCTGGACCGTGACCAGATCGCGGCGGCTCCAGCGGAGCCCTCCGGCGACTCCGCCCGCTAGCAGCAGAGGCAGTGCTATGGCGAGAGTAATTTTCGTAGTCCCTGTCACAGTGTTCCTTGTTGAATACGTTGGCTGGGCGGGCCAAGTTCCATCGTAGCGCGCAATCCAGTCGCGATACCATAGAAGTTCACCCATGAAACTGAATAGCTACACCATCACCCAAGGGCGCGACCGTGCGCCGGCGCGCGCCATGTTGAAGGCCATCGGGTTCACCGATGAAGACCTGAAGAAGCCGATTATCGGCGTGGCCAACACCTGGATCGAAACCATGCCGTGCAACTACAATCTGCGCGAGTTGGCGGAGCACGTGAAGGCGGGGATTCGCGCGGCGGGCGGGACTCCCATGGAATACAACACCATTGCGATCAGCGACGGCGTCACTATGGGCACCGAGGGCATGAAGGCGTCGCTGGTGAGCCGGGATCTGATTGCCGATTCCATTGAGCTGGTGGCGCGCGGGCATATGTTTGACGGCGTGGTAGCTCTGGTGGCTTGCGACAAGACCATCCCCGGCGCGGCCATGGCGCTGCTGCGCCTCAACATTCCGGGCGTGATTATGTATGGCGGGACGATTATGCCGGGTCACTATAAGGGCCGCGATCTTACGGTGCTGGATGTGTTCGAGGCGGTCGGAGCGAACGCGGCGGGCAAGATGTCGGACGAGGATTTTCTAGCCATCGAGAACCTGGCGTGCCCGGGGGCGGGGGCGTGCGGGGGGCAGTACACGGCCAACACCATGGCGACGGTGATGGAGATGATCGGGCTGTCGCCGATGAACACTGCTTCCGTGCCGCAGGTGGATCCGCGTAAGCATCAGGTCGCCTTCCGCTGCGGCGAGGTAGTGATGGATGCGGTGCGGGCGGGGCGCAAGGCTCGCGACATCGCTACGCGCGAGGCGTTTGAGAACGCCATTGCTTCGGTGGCGGCTACCGGCGGGTCGACCAACGCTGTGCTGCACCTGTTGGCGATGGCTCGCGAAGCGCAGGTGGATTTGAAGATCGAGGATTTCCAGACGATCAGCCAGCGGACTCCGCTGCTTGTCGATCTAAAACCCGGAGGCAAGTATGTCGCTCTGGACGTCGACAACGCGGGCGGGTGGCCGGTGGTAGCCAAGCGGATGGCTGATGGCGGATTTGCGCACAAGGGCGCCATGACCGTGACCGGGCGCACCTTCGGCGTGGAAGCGGCGGAGGCCAAGGAGACAGCGGGGCAGGATGTCATTCGAGCCCTGGATAATCCGATCAAGAAGACGGGCGGGCTGGTCATCCTGAAGGGCAACTTGGCTCCGGAAGGCTGCGTGATTAAAGTCGCAGGGACGAATCGCAAGGAGCACAAGGGTCCGGCGCGGGTGTTCAATCGCGAAGAGGATGCCATGGCGGCGGTGACTGGCGGCAAGATCAAAGCGGGCGATGTGCTGGTGATTCGTTACGAGGGGCCGCGTGGCGGTCCGGGAATGCGCGAGATGCTGGGCGTGACGGGCGCGATCATGGGCGCGGGGCTTTCAGAAGACGTCGCGCTGATGACCGACGGGCGCTTCAGCGGTGCGACGCGTGGCTTCATGGTGGGGCATGTCGCTCCGGAAGCAGCCGTGGGCGGGCCGATTGCGGCGGTGCAGGAGGGCGACATCATCACCATCAACGTCGAGACCAGTTCGATTGAAGTCGCGCTGACTCCGGAGCAGATTGCCGAGCGGATGAAGACTTGGACGGCGCCGGCGCTGAAGTACACAACGGGAGTGTTTCAAAAGTACGTGAAGTTGGTGGGCTCGGCTGCGCAGGGGGCGGTTACGGGGTGAACCGCGCGGGCTTGCTGATCGCCATCGTTGGCGCGCTCCAGGCGCAGAATGTGCCGGTCTATAAGGTCGACGCATCGTGGCCTAAGCTGCCCTTGCCGAACAAGTGGATGATGCAAGGCGTCCCCACCATGGTGGTCGACAAAGGCGATCACATTTGGGTGATCAGCCCGCCGCGCGATATTACTCCCGACGAATCGGGCGCGAGCAAGACGCCGCCGCGCAACGATTGCCGCATCGCGGCTCCGGCGATTCTGGAATTCGATACGCAAGGCAATTTTTGAAGAGCTGGGGCGGGCCGGAATACGTAAAGGGCTGGCCCGCGCCGGGCGTGGAGCGGCCGGGGCCGCAATCCGAGCACACGATTGTCGTGGACAAGGCGGGGAACGTTTGGCTGTCGGGGGCAGCTCGCGGCGACAGCATCCAGAAATTCACTAGTGACGGGAAATTCCTGTGGGATTTCGGGCATCGGGGAACGGCGATCACGCCGGAGCAACGAGCGAAGGCGGCCGCGGGAGCGTCGGGCGCGGAATTACTGGCGGCGGCGCCTTTGAAGCAGAACAATCAGTAAACCGATATTTTGCCGACGGGTGTTGAAGGCTTCGATCTGGATGAAGATGCCCATGAGCTGTACATCGTCGACGGCCTCCTCAACAAGCGCGTGCTGGTTTACGACATGGACACCGGCGCGTTCAAGCGCGGCTGGGGAGGGCATGGAGTTCCGCTCAGCGAAATTAGCAACGATCCAGTACCCGATTATGACTGGGAAGCGGGCGCACCGCCTGATCAACAGGAGTTCGGGCCGGCACTGCACTGTGTACACATTTCTGTCGACGGCTTGGTCTACGTCTGTGAACGCGGCAGCAATCGCATTCAGGTTTTTACCAAGCAGAGAAAGTTTTTGACTAGTTTCTTCGTGTATCCCATGTCCCCGGCTCGCGGCAAGAGATGCAATCTCTCACCCGGTGGATGTGGGAACACTTACAACCTGACGTTTTCTCACGACGCCGGGGAGAAATACATCCTAGTCGCCGACGGCAACAACAACAAGGTCTGGATTCATGACCGGAAAAGCGGAGCGCTCGTTGGGCTCTGTGGGCAGTTACGGCACGATGGCGGGGCAATTTCACGTGATCGATGCGATCGCGATGGATTCTCAGGGGAACTTGTATACCGGCGAAGTGGGCACCGGCAAATGCGTTCAGAAATTTATCCTGATCAATGCGGACGGGAAGAGCCGCCCGCGTCCGCACGAATAACCGGCGTTAGGTGGGTTCGCCGACGTGCGCGTCGACCATCTTCTTGAGGTCCGGCTTGCCCATGGCGCCGACGCGCTGATCGACTACCTTGCCGCCCTTGAAGAGCAGGAGCGTGGGAATGCCGCGAATCTGATAGCGCGAGGCGGTGCCCGGGTTGTCGTCGGTATTGAGCTTGCCGACCTTTACCTTGCCGAGGTATTCATCGGCGACGGCGTCCACTGTCGGGGCCATCGCGCGGCAGGGTCCGCACCAGGGCGCCCAGAAGTCGACCAAAACGGGAACTTCGGAATTGAGCACGTCCTGATCAAAAGCATTATCTGTGAAGTTAAGCGTATTGTCGCCGGCCATTGTTTTTCGGATCTCCCTACCGCTCTATATGATGCCGGAAGGGGCCTACCGGATGCAAGTGATGTCTAGACATCAAATAACTGGCTTGATATGATGTTTGTATGCGTACGACGCTCACCTTGGAACCGGATGTGGCTTTGAAGCTCAAGCGCAAGATGGCGGAGCAGAAGCTGACGCTGAAGGACGCTGTGAATCAGGCGCTGCGAGTGGGCTTGGCGGCGAAAGACGCGCCGGCGCGGGTTCCGTTCAAGGTGATTCCGTGGGATAGTGGTGGCCTCATGCCGGGCATCGATCCCGACAAGATCGGCCAATACGCGGACCGCTTGGAAGACGAAGAGCGCATGCGCAAGCTCGGGTTATGATCGTTCCCGACGTGAACGTTCTGGTTCACGCGTACGATGCAGCGAACCTTCATCACAAGGTCTGCCGCGCGTGGTGGGAAGAGACCTTGACGCAGCCGCGGCCGGTGGGATTGCCATGGGTCACGATCCTTGGTTTTGTGCGCATCATGACCCACCGTGGAATCCTGAAGATTCCGATGTACCCGAACGACGCTATCTTGCGCGTGCGCGGTTGGCTGGCTGTGCCGGGGGTGCAGATCCTAACACCGGGGGAATTTCATGCCGAGATTTTCTTTCGGCTGATCGAACAAGTGGGCACTGCGGGAGATCTGACCACCGATGCTCACCTGGCGGCGCTCGCGATTGAGTATCGGGGAGAATTGGCGTCGACCGATACAGACTTCGCGCGGTTCCCAGGTCTGCGCTGGTTCAACCCGGTGGTGCGATAAGGCTGCGGTACAGGCTCTGGTAGCCGGCAGCCGAAGCGTCCCACGAAAAATCCTTCGCCATGCCGCGGCGCATGCGCTCGAGCCAGCGATCCCGGTTTTGCCAGGCGGCTCGCGCCTCGCCGATCGCACCGAGCAGCGCCTCTGGCGTATATTCGCGGAATTTGAAGCCAGTGGTTTCATCCACAGTGTCGTCAAGGCCGCCGGTGGCGCGGACGATCGGCACGGTGCCATAGCGCAGGCTGTACATCTGGTTTAAGCCACACGGCTCGTACTGGCTGGGCATCAGGAAGATATCGGCTCCGGCTTCGATGCGATGCGCCAGTTCGTTGTCGTATCCCACGCGGACCGCGAATTTTTCAGGATGAGCCTCGGCCATGCCGCGGAACACTTGTTCGTAATGAGAGTCGCCGGAACCGAGCACGGCCATCGCCAGATCCATCTCCGCTAACTCGGGCGCGATCGCTTCCACCAGATCGAAACCTTTTTGCGAAGCGAACCGCGAGACGATGCCAAGGAGAGGCCGCTTCATGTCGGGCAGAAGCTTCAGCGACTTGAGCAGCGCGCGCTTTGCCAAACGCTTTCCGGAAAGATCCCTCGCGGAAAACCGGTTGGTGATGTGGGGATCTTCCTGCGGATTCCACTCGTTATAATCCACGCCATTGAGGATGCCGGTGATTCTATCGGCACGGTCGCGCAGCACGCCGTCAAGGCCGTGACCATATGCGGGTGTCTGGATTTCCTTGGCATACGTTGGGCTGACAGTGGTGATGGCATCGGCCCACACGATCCCCGCTTTGAGAAAACTCAACTCACCCCAAAACTCCAACCCTTGCGGACGGAATAACGCCGGGTTGAGTCCCAAATCCGCCAGCAGATAGCCAGGGAAATTGCCCTGGTAGCCCAGATTGTGAATGGTGAACACACACTTTGCACCGGCGAAGGCGGGATCGGCCGCAAACGTTTCGTGAAGGTAGGGAGCGAGTAATCCGGCGGGCCAATCGTGGGCGTGGAAGATGTCAGCCGGGAAAATTTTGCGGGCGATTTCGAGCGCGGCCAGATTCAACGCTGCAAAGCGGATGTGATTGTCGAGATACTCGGCGCCCCACTCATTGTAAATGCCGGCGCGCGCGTAGAGCGGCGGGCAATCGACCAGCAGGTAACGCACCCCCTCGCGTTGCACCTGATAGAGCGCGGCGCTAAACGAGCGCGGCCCGACCAGGAGCGGCATCGCGGCCAAAATGAGTTCGGCCCCGGCGAGTGGCACGCTGCCGTAGCGCGGCATCACCACGACCACTTCTTCGCCGATCTTTGCGAGCGCGGGAGGCAAGGCTCCCAGGACGTCGGCCAGCCCGCCCGTCTTCGCGAAGGGCGCGGCTTCCGACGTCACCATCAGGATTCGCGACATAGCAGGTGTTTTTGAACTTTACCCAGCGCGTTGCGCGGCAGCTTGTCGATGGATTCGAAGCGGCGCGGGATTTTGAAAGACGCCAATTTTTCGCGGCAGCGGCTTTCGAGCGGGCCGGGGTCGCCGGCGCCGGCCTTCCAGACTATGTAAGCGACAGGGATTTCGCCGCGCACGCGATCTGTTTCGGCAACCACCGCGGCTTCTTCCACCTCGGGTTGTTCCATCAGGAACTCTTCAATCTCGCGGGGATAGATGTTGAAACCGCCGGAGATGATGAGATCGCTTTTACGCCCGCTGAGCGTGTAATAACCGTCGGCGGAGCGCGACCCGATGTCGCCGGTTCTGAACCAACCGTCGACGAACGCGGCCTTGGTGGCTTCCTCGCGCTTCCAATATCCCGCGAAGACGTTGGGGCCCATGAGCCACAGCTCGCCAGTTTCGCCGTCGGCGACGGGATTGCCGTCGGGCCCTACGATCTTTACGATGACGCCGGGCAGCGGCATGCCCACGCTTCCGGGGCGGCGTTCTCCTTCGTAGGGGTTGGACAGGTTCATGAGCGTTTCGGTCATCCCATAGCGTTCGAGGATGGTATGGCCGAAAAGAGTTCGAAATTCTTCGAGGATCTGCGCGGGTAGCGGCGCGGAACCGCAAACGAACAAGCGCATGCGCTGGCCGATTTCGCGGGCCTTATCGGGAGGTGTGTCGAGCAGGCGCACATACATGGCGGGCACGCCGAAAAACAGAGTCGGTTTGAAATCCAGAAAATGGGAGAGAGCCGAAGTGTGATCGAAGCGCTCGAGCAAGCGCATGCGGCACGCTGCCAGCAGCCAGCAATGCACGCCGTTACCGAGCGCATGCACATGAAACAATGGCGGCGCGAGCAGGAAGCGGTCAGCGGGCGTGATTTTCCAGGCCTGGATCAAGCTGGCACCGTTCACTGCGAAATTGTTGTGCGTAAGCATGGCTCCCTTGGAGACGCCGGTGGTGCCGGAAGTGTAGACTAGCGCGGCGGTGTCTTCTCCATCGATCGCTACTTCGGGCAGTGCCTCGCCGGATTGCGCGGACGCCTCCGCCAACAACGCGGGGATCTCGGCGGCGGTCACCAGCAGTTTAGGTTCGGCATCGCTCAGGATGTGAGACATCTCGCGATCGCGATACAGAATGTTGATGGGGACGAAGATAACTCCCAGCTTGATGCAGGCGAGATACAAATCAATAAATTCGACGCAGTTCGCGAGATAGACGCACAGGCGATCGCCTTTCACAAGGCCGCGTGCGGTGAGCGCCCGCGCCATGCGATTACTGCGCGCGTCGATTTCGCCGAAAGTGTAGACCGAGCCAGCCCATTCCAGGGCTTCCTGTTGTGCCCGGTGCGTGAAGGTTAGTTCAAACCAATTGCGGAGGTTCATGCGGCCGCGTACACCGACCGTTCAAAATCACCCAGCATCCCCACCGCTTGCTTGTCGACGAAGGGCAGGAACTGCATCATGATCGCGGCGCAGATCTGGCGCTTGGGGTCGATCCAATAAAACGTGTTCCAGATGCCGGCCCAGGCGAGGCTGCCCGCGGAACGGCCGCCGGCGTAGGGGACGGTGTTGATCAGGAAGCCCAGGCCCCATTTGTCGATGGCGCCGGGATGAACGTCTACGTCGCTTGAAAGATCCGGCAGCTGGGTCTTGAGCCGGCCGGCGCCCAGGTTGCCGATCTGGTTCGCGGCCATCTGGTCTACAGTCCCCGCTTGCAGGATCTGTTTGCCGTCGGCCGAGCGGCCGTGGCGCAGAATCATCTGCATGAATTTCACGTAGTCGCCGGCGGTGGAATAGAGACCGCCGCCACCGTTGAAGTCCGCGGGAGCCGGGGGAGGAGTGCGCGCTTCTTCTTTCAGCGTTCCATCCGCCTGCCGATCATACTTACTCACTAAACGATCGAACTTGGCGGCGGGCAGGATGAAGCTGGTGTCCTTCATCCCCAGCGGCTGTAGAATGTTGCGCTGAAAATATTGTTCAAGTGTGAGGCCGCTGATTTTTTCGACCAGCTTACCGGTCCAATCCGCGCTGAAGCCGTAGTGCCAGCGCGTGCCCGGTTCGAAGATGAGCGGCGCCATGGGGGCGACGGTGGTGGGGCGAAAGGATTTGCCGGTGGCCTTGGTGTACTGCATCATGACGTCGCTCCATTGGGGATAGGCCAGTCCGGAAGTGTGAGTGAGAAGATGCTTCAGGGTGATGGGCGTGCGGACGGTGTGCGTCTTAGGCTTGCCGGTGGCCGCGTCGAAGCCATCGATCACTTCCAGTTTCGCCAGGTCGGGTAGGTATTTGGAGGCTGGCTCGTCGAGTGTGATTTTCCCTTGTTCCACCAGTTGCATCGCCGCGGCGGAGGTGATCGCCTTGGTCATGGAGGCGATGGCGAAGATGGAATCCGGCGTCACCTTCATGCCAGAAGCGGCGTCGCGGGTACCGAAGGCGCCTTGATAGGTGATTTTGTCCGCCGTCGCGGCCATCGCTGTGACACAAGGAATGTTTCTGCGCTGAATTCCGCTGCGGAGCGTGTCGTCGATGCTGGTGGCGGCACGAAGACCGCGGGCTGACGCGCCTAGCGCGATGGCAAGCTGTGAGAATTCACGGCGAGAGATGGTTGACATGATCGTTTCCCCATCCCAAAGGGTAACAGGCTAGCGATCAGTCGTTCACGTCGACGTTTTCTACGAAACAGCTTTGGAACGCGCGGTCGAGAACATCGTCGGTGAGCACCATGGGGAGGCTCTCAAAGTTGATGATGTCGATGGCATGCATGATCACGTCGCGGGGATGGCAGCGGCGGAAGCGTTTGTCGGCGGAGAGGTAGTGCTTTTGAATGAAGGTATCGACCACTTGCTCGCTGCATTCCAGTTTCTTCGACCCCGCGAAACGCGTGAAGATATGGGTGAATTCGGGGCGCTTGGGGCTGCGCAGGAACATCTTGTACTGAATGCGGCGCAGGAAGGCTTCGTCGCCCAACTGGTCGGGGCGCAGGTTGGTGGAGAAAATCAGGAATGCTTCGAAAGGCACGGTCATTTTTCCGCCGGCGTGGAAGCTTAGGTAATCGATGTGGCGTTCCATGGGGACGATCCAGCGGTTGAGAATTTCGGCGGGGTTGGCTTTCTGGCGGCCAAAGTCATCGATCAGATAAATGCCGTTGTTGGCTTTGAGCTGGAAGGGCGCATCGTACACTTTTGAGTGCGGGTTATAGCTCAGGTCCAGCATATCCAGCGTCAACTCGCCACCGGTGATGATGAAGGGACGGCGGCACTTGAACCAGCGCCCGTCGTAAGGCATTTCGGTGGCTAGCGCAGAAATCCCGGTTTGTGCGTCGTCGATCTTCTGGTGATAGATGGGATCGTACAACTGAATGATGTTGCCCTGGCACTCGAGCGCGTAGGGCATGAAAATCGGCTCGGTATCCACGCGGAATAGAGACTCGGCCAAGGCGGTTTTTCCGTTGCCGGGCTGCCCGTAAATCAAGAAAGACTTGCTGGCGTTCACCGCCGGTCCGATCTGCGCCAGGACGTCGTCTTCGACTACGAGATGTTTGAATGCGTCAACGAGCGACTGCGGGTTCAGCCAGTTGTCAGCCAGTTTCTGGCGGCGTACTACTTCGGCGTATTGATACAGCGGCACCGGAGCGGGGCCCGCATATTGATTGTTTCCCAGATGTTCGCGCGCCAGGTTGCGGCCGGCTTCGGTCAGCGCGAAGATGCCCGACATGTTGCCCATGCCGAGAGACTTCTTGACGCCCACGTAATGCTGGCGCTTTAAGGCTTCAAGCAGCTCGTCAATCAGGCTGAACGACAAGCCCAGCAGGCTGCCGATCTCACGGCCCAGCAGCTCGCCGCGAAA
>Ga0068860_100001912_pt1 | contig 22113 bp, 18 predicted proteins | sample KBSSwiS32_FD_66597 | JGI IMG/M metagenome (GOLD analysis project Ga0068860, IMG submission 66597) | Switchgrass rhizosphere microbial communities from Kellogg Biological Station, Michigan, USA - KBS Switchgrass S3-2 | ecosystem: Host-associated > Plants > Roots > Rhizosphere > Soil ...
CACCGGAAGGACCCGCGAGCATGAAAACCCCGATGGGCTTGTTGGGATTCTCCAGGCTGGCGCGCGCGGTCTGCACGCGTTTGGCGATCATCTCGAGCGCGTGGTCCTGCCCGATCACGCGCTTGCCCAGTGAGCTGGCCAGATTGAGGACGGTGGCCACTTCGTCCTTCACCATGCGGCCGACTGGAATGCCGGTCCAATCGGCCACGACGGAGGCGACGGCCTGCTCGTCCACGCTGGGCAGCATGAGGGGACTTTCACCTTGAACGGTTGCGAGCTCGGTCTGCAATTCGCGCAGACGCTCGCGCGCCTCGCGTTGCTCGGACTCGGACATGGGAGGTTGGTCGGCAGGTGCAGCGTTGCTCAGGCTAGCCCCCGCGCTGACATCGGCCTTACCGGTCGCCTGGCGCAGCCGGCTGCGCAGCGCCAGAATCTCTTCCACGAGCTTTTTTTCGCGCGCCCAGGCTTCGCGCAACTCATCCAACCGCTTGCCTTCCTGCGCAAGCAACTTCGCGACCTTGTCGGCACGCTCTGCCGTTTCGATGCCAATCGCCTGCTCACGCTCGATGATCTCGCTCTCATTCGTGAGCGCCTCGATACGGCGTTGGCAATCTTCCACCTCGGCCGGTGTTGCGTGATGGCTCACCGCTACGCGAGCACACGCCGTGTCCAGCAAACTCACCGACTTGTCGGGTAGCTGGCGATCGGCGATGTAACGATGAGAGAGTTTGACGGCCGATTCCAGGGCGATGTCGAGTACCTGTACCCGATGATGCTTTTCCATGGCGGAAACGATACCGCGCATCATCAACACCGCCTTGTCCTCCGACGGTTCCTCGATCTTGACCGTCTGGAAGCGCCTGGTCAGCGCCGGATCCTTCTCGATATGCTTCTTGTATTCGGCCCACGTGGTCGCACCGATCGTCCGGAGAGTTCCGCGGGCCAAAGCCGGCTTCAGCAGATTAGCGGCATCGCCCGTTCCGGCGGCGCCGCCTGCACCCACGAGCGTGTGCACCTCATCGATGAACAGCACAATCGGCTTCGTCGATGCCTGGACTTCGTCGATCACTCCACGCAGGCGCTGTTCAAACTCGCCCTTCATGCTGGCGCCTGCCTGCAGCAGACCAACATCCAGCGCGAGCAGCGACACGTCCTTCAACATGGGAGGTACGTCTCCCGCGGCGATTCGGCGCGCAAACCCTTCCACAACCGCCGTCTTGCCCACCCCCGCCTCACCGGTGAGGATGGGGTTGTTCTGCCTGCGCCGCATCAGAATGTCGATGATCTGGCGGATCTCGTCGTCACGTCCGACGACGGGATCGATTTTCCCGAGCTTGGCTTGCTCGGTGAGATTCACGGTGAATTTCTTGAGGGCCTCCTGCTTGCCCATCTGTGCCGGCGCCAACGCTTCGCTTGCCTCACCTGGCTCGCCGGAAGACGCGAAGTCACGTCCCTCACTGGCCGCCAACGCCGCTTCCGGCGATCCGGCAGCGATCTGCTCGAGCTCATCCGTGAGTTGATCGACCTTGATCCTTTCAAACTCGCGCGAGATCCCGATCGTAACGGTGCGCAAACCTGGCGTTTTCAGCAGCGCGAGCAGAATGTGACCGGTGCGAATGCGTCCCGAGCCGTACTTGAGTGTTGCCCACACCCATGCGCGCTCCACCGCGTCCACGAAATGCGGCGACAGGTCCGAAATGGCGGTTGCTCCGCGCGGCAGCCTGTCGAGTGTCGTGGTCAGATCCCGGGCGAGCTTGCCGGCGTCCAGCTCCAGTGCCCGCACGATGCAATGCAGATCCGAATTCTGCAACTGCAACACCTGGTGCATCCAGTGCACGAGCTCCACGTAAGGGTTACCCCGCAACTTGCAGAAAACGGTCGCCCCTTCGACCGCTTTGTAGGCGATGGAGTTGAGTTTGCCAAACAGGGCGGCGCGGCTGATGTCACTCATTTTTGTGCCTCACTTCTTGTCCTGCGTGTCAGCTCCTCACCGGGGTGCTGGCGGTTGCGATCCTTCGATGACAGCATCGCGAGCAACCTGCGTGCGCGATCCGAGCCAACTCGTCCACCCGAGCCAGCCTCCCTCGCCCAGGCGCATGGGGGGTATCTGCCCCGGCTCGAGCAGCAACCGCACCTGCCATGACCACTCCTCATTCGTGTAGAGACGCACCAGCGCCTTCAACTGCGTGAGGCCGCGGGCACCCGGGAGAAAATTGACAAAGTCCGCGGTGCCGAGCGGCCCGAGCGCAATCTCGAAGCGCGACTGACACTGCCAGGTCATGCTGCCGACCGTCGCACCTAGCCCGAGAGTGGCGTGCTCGGGCTGCCCCCCGAGGCGGCAGCGGGCATCGGGTGCGATATCCAGCCAGCCGCCGACGAACGGAATCAGCTCGACGGGCAACTCGAAGTATTCGGTGAGAATCTGCTCGAGCGCCTCGGCCGAGCGATTCTGGGGCGCGAGCAAGCCGACCCGGGCGAGCTTGGCGTAGTCCAGTACCGAGTCACGATCTCGGGCTTCGGGGGGGCCTATGCCGATGAGGGCGCCGAGGTAGAGCCGAAACGCATCCTGATCGGTCCGGTCAAAAGCTGTGCACGGGTCCGCGCCGGCCCAGGCGCGATAAAAGAGCGACGCGAAGCGGTGTTGGAACGCGTTGACGAAGTCGCTGAAGGCCGGATCGTCGGCCTGATGCTCACGCGAATAGGCCACTTCCGTCAGATGCAATGGCAGTGCACCGTTCGGCCCGAAGACACCGAAGCCGTGCTGCTCGATGCGCGGCACGGCCGAATCTTCCGCGCCAAACGCGGCAACGTCTGCACCTACAAAGTAAAGATGCGGCCGTTGCACAATGCGAACCGGATCATCGGACGCCTTGCGTGACTCACCCAACCGCGGCCGGTCGCGGTGTGCCTGCTCGATCCGACGCAATGCGCCGAACAAGGTGTAGTGTTCGGGCGAGCTGTTGAGATCGTCGAGCAGGCTCATAGGATGTGCCTGCTGCCGATCCGCACGGGCCACTGTTTGATTTCGCCGCGAGTCGTGGACAGCAACCGCAATTGAGTGAACGAATTGAGGCTCACATACCGGCCGAAGAACCGCTCGAGAGCTGCGGACAACGGCAGCAACCCGGTGCCTTCGAAAGCCGCGTCGTCCAGGGTGAGTGTGATACCTAATCCGCGTCCGTGACTGATCGGCCCGGGCACGGGCATCCGGCGAATGACCGGAGTCATACTGACGGCCTTCAATCCTTCGATCTGGCGCGCGGCGACGCTGTCGTTCTGATTCGCGTACAGCGCCAGGAAATCCCGCAGCAGGCCGATACCCTGCGACTCGATGGACAAATAGTTCAGGGACAGGTGACTGACCAGGCGCCAGGAGCTTTCTCCCCACGTCGGTGCCGGCCGTGGCGCGGTTGGCCCGGTGATGCAGCGTATGGAGGCCACGGGCGCGCCGCTTTCCAGCAGGAAATCGGTACGGCCCTTGCCGAAACTTGCGTGGATGGGAAGGTCGCGGTTCGTGCACAGTGCCTCGACATCCGCTTGCGGGGCTTCGCCCCGCTCAAAGCGCTGGGCCGAATCGGCGACGGAGATGAAACACTCGCTGCCAAGATAGCTCGTGCGCTCACCCGTGCGTGCCTGGCGCATCGAGGCGAGCCGCGGCCGGCGTTGTAGGGTGTAGTACGCGCGCTCTTCGTTGGCTGCCGAACGGTGGGCAGCCGAGTAAAACGGTGCGATGGGGAAATTGCCGCCGCCATCGCGGCTGATCCCGGTCACCTTCTCGATGCCATACACTTCGAAATCCTGCGGCCTGTTGCGATCAGGCAGCACGTGATATTCGATGTCGCGTCCGTGCAGCTCGACACGGCCGCAGGTCTTGGGAAAGAGATTGATTACCGGCGTGCAGTTGAGGCGAAACTGCGCCGCATCGAGCGCGTTCTCCAGGACCGGCTGCACACGATCGAGCAGCAGTGTGATCTCGACTTCGCCTGTTGCGCACGAGCGCAGCGCGCCCGCAAGGCCCGCCAGGCCGACGAACATGAACCGCTCGGGCAGAATGAAATATTCCTGCAGCAGCCGGAAGCCACCGAAGCCGGCGCGGGGCACGGGCAACATTGCGGACGCGTCATCAAAACCGACTTCCACGACGCAGTTGGCCGGTAGCGCTACTTCGGCCTGCTGAGCGGGCAGAGAGCGAATGCGCACGCCGATGCAATTGGCGTGAAGCTGCTCGTAGATGCGCGAAGCAACGCCGGGAGTTGCTTTGACGTAGAAGTTCAAAGAGTCGATGGGCAACGTGTTGATCGGGATGCCGCCGGCGCTCGCGAGCCGCAGGCGGATGGCCGCCCGGGTGCGCGAATCGACTGTCAGGCCCTGTCCACTGACCGCACCCGTCCCGGAAAGGTACTTCGCATCCGTTACTGTCAGCGGCCAGAGCTTTACGTCCTGCGAAGTACGGAATTCGCAAGCAGTACGCTCACCCTTGCCAAGGGGAGTCTTGAGCGAGCTGCCGCGTGGAACCACGACGCCTTCCTTGAGTGAGCCCTCCTCGAGATCCGGCATGATCTCGACCACGGCCGCCGCGGGTACTGGCGCAAGAAAGCCCGGATACACCAACTCCATGAGCTGCTGCGTGAACTGCGGGTGGCGCGCATCCAGTTTCAGCTGAACGCGTGCTGCCAGGAACGCAAAACCCTCGAGCAGCCGTTCGACGTACGGATCGGCACATTCCAACTCGTCCAAGCCGAGACGCGCGGCAACGCGCGGGTATGCCCGCGCAAATTCCGCGCCGGTCTCGCGCATGAACTGCAGCTCGCGGTTGTAGTATTCGAGGAGACGCGGATCCATGGCTCGAGCTACCGTTGACTTCGGGCGCGGCGCCCTTCGGTGACCGCGATATCCCCTGTCATCGTGTCGATCTTGGTATGCAGTTCCAGCTGTTGTGGTGATGGATGGCCCCACAGCTGGGCATCGATTGTGAATTCGAGCGTTCCGTCGTTGTCGTCTTCGGCGTGCGGCTCAGGTTTGACGCGTACGGAGCTCAGCCGCGGCTCGAACAGCTCGACCGCGCGCCGCAGCCGTTCAGCTGACTCGATCGGATCGATAGATGAGGTCATGCGGCCGGCAAACGAGGGCAGGCCGAAGTTGAGGACGGACGCGGCAACGTGCGGAACGGACGCCAGATCCTGGGTTGAATCGAGGTTGAGTGAGTTGAAAAGCCAGCCGAGGTCGCGCAGGACACACTCGCGCAGCCGCCGCATGGACAACATTCGGCGCTCTGCCGGCTCCAGCTCGACGTTCGGTATCGATGCAGACTGTACCGTGGCAAAGGATTGCAGCTGCACGCCGTCTGGAGCTCCAGGAGGGCGCACAACCAGTGCACGCAGCTGCGCTGGGTTGGCATGAGAGCGGGACGCCGTGAAACGAAGTTGGAGGAAGTCTCCTGCCAACTCCCGCTGCTGCAAGTTCATGCCCTGGGCGGTCAGGATGTCAATGAGCGCCTGCTCGGGCAGCTTCAGGCGCTGCAGGGCAGGTATTTCGGCGATGACATTGACGAGTGCGACTGTGCGCTCGTCATCGATGAGACGATCGAGCAGCGCTGGCTGCAACCGTTCGTTCAGCGCGAGGTCTGCCATGGCGAGCGCGCCTCAGCTACCGGTCAGCCGCAGCTCGCGCACCTCTAGAAGCGGTACTTCGTCTGCGCTGGTTGCGAGAACACGTTGCCCGCGTCCCGCGAATGCCTCCGAGCCAATCGGTGTCCACTCGGTCTTGCGAGCAAGCCGCAGCGCGGAATCATCGGCCGTCTCGGTACCCGCGTAGCGCGTTGGAATGAAGCCGACGGCCTCACCGCCGTTGGCCCAGGTGAACTGCGCGGGCAGCCACACCAGGTCGCGCAGATCCGCGGGTGCTTCGAACTGGATGGCCGTGATCCGATGGAAGGGGACCCAGTAATAGGCCCCATTCAGGAGAACCTCGAGAATCGGTCCCAGGCGCGAGTCCGCATCGGCGATCCATTCAAACTCGGTACCGTTCAGACTTCCGCCAGTCGCGGGAGCCGCGTCAAATGCTTCCGCGCGTATCGAGTCCGCCTGCTCCGTCCGCCCGGCAGCAAGCGCTGCCAGGCCTTGCACCACGAGCGCCAGCCAGGGCTCCGGATCGCCGAATATCAGCGGCGAGCGCTCGCCCTTGAGAATCGAGGCACGCAGCCGCTCACACTGGATGGCGGCCGCGTACGCACGAGTCATCGGAATGGCCCCGGCGTCCATATCGGCGATGACGTTGAGTTGTGTCAGAGCGCGATCCCAATCGCCCAGCACCATCAGCAGCTGGGCGAGAAAGATACGCGCTTTGGGGTCGGCCGGGTCACGCCGGACTGCGGCCTGCAACTCGAGCAGGCACGCGGGCAGGTCACCCGCGCGCAGCTTCTCTTCGGCAGCAGACACCGGGCCGGCCATGGGTGCGTCCTAGTACTTGATGTTCTTCGCGACGTCCCACGAGAAGTTGGCGTTCTCGCCCTTCGCGCCCTTGTCGCTCTGTGTCCAGTATTCGGTCTTGACCTTCACAAAGTTCAGCGCGATGGATTCCGTGGGAACACCGCCGCCGTTGGCGCCGCTGACCTGGTAGCTCGAGACCAGGATGCTTTCCAGATCGATGGTCAGGTACTCGAGCGGACTCTCGCCCGCCTTGCGCACGGTGAGCTTACCCTTGGTGATGTGCTTGCCGTTCGCGCAGGCGAGCATCAGTGTCGGCGAGGCTTTGTCGACCAGCTTCTGGATGTTGATATCCGCGATGTCCACTTTGCCGGTGCCCGAGCCGCTGCCGCGGCTGCCCGACCCGGTCTGCGCCAAACCCCACGAAAACGACTCGATGTCGATCTCGCCTTTGTGTTTGTCGTCGAGGGATTCGCCCTTGATTCCATCCAGCATCAAAAACATATCACCGGCCATGAGTACAAACTCCCCTGTTCAAGTTGGTTGATTCACGATGCGTGCGTGCCGGACATCAGGCGGCCTTCTGCGAAGGCAGCCGCGATACCAGGCTCAACGTTACATTGACTCCCTCGAGCTGATAGTGCGGGCGAAGGTAGAACCGCGCGCTGTAGTAGCCCGGGTTGCCTTCGACCTCCTCGACCTTGACTTCGGCGCCGGCCAGAGGCTTCTGCGCCTTCAGGGTATCGCCGGCATCCTGCGGATTGCCGAGCACGTAACCCTTGATCCAGTCTGACAGGAAGCGCTCCATGTCAGCGCGTTCCTTGAAGGTTCCCACTTTGTCACGCACCATGCATTTGAGGTAGTGGGCAAAACGACAGCTCGCGAACAGGTACGGCAGACGCGCGGACAGGCGGGCGTTCGCGGTGGCATCCGGATCGGTATATTCGGCAGGTTTCTGCAGCGACTGCGCCCCGATGAAGGCCGCGATGTCAGTATTCTTGCGATGAATCAGCGGCATCAGGCCGCAGTTGGCAAGCTCTGCCTCGCGCCGGTCACTGATCGCGATTTCGGTCGGGCACTTCATGTCAACGCCGCCGTCATCGCTCGGGAACGTGTGAACCGGCAGGCCTTCGACCGTACCACCCGACTCCACGCCACGGATCTGCGAGCACCAGCCATATAACTTGAATGAGCGGTTGATGTTGACGGCCATCGCGTAGGCGGCGTTGGCCCACGTGTATTTGCTGTGGTCGCCGGAAGCGGTCTCTTCTTCGAAATCAAACTCTTCGACCGGCGAGGTCTTGGCCCCATACGGCAGCCGTGCGAGGAAGCGGGGCATCGCGAGTCCGACATACTTTGCGTCTTCGGACTCACGCAGTGAGCGGAAGGCGGCGTAGTCGGGGGCGCCGAAGATCTTCGCAAGATCACGCGGATTGGCGAGTTGCTGCCACGAGTCCATTCCCATCAGGGACGGCGATGCGCCGGCCACGAAGGGAGCATGGGAAGCGGCCGAGATCTGGGCGATCTGACCCAGCAGCTCGACATCGGGCGGGGTGTGATCGAACTGGTAGTCCCCGACCAGGCAGCCGAACGGCTCGCCACCGAGCTGCCCGTACTCCTCTTCATAGAGCTTCTTGAACAGCGGGCTCTGATCCCAGGCCACGCCCTTGAATTTCTTCAGGGTCTTGCCGACATCCTTTTTCGAGATGTTCATGACCCGGATCTTGAGCATCTCGTCGGTTTCGGTGTTGTTGATGAGGTAGCTCAGGCCGCGCCAGGCGCCCTCCACCTGTTGAAACCGCTCGTTGTGCAGGATGAGATTGACCTGCTCGGTGAGCTTCTGGTCGATCTCGGCGATGATCGCCTTGATGGTTCCGATCACATCGTCCGAGACGACGGCGGTATCGCGCAACGCCTGCTCGGCGAGGGTGCGGACCGCGGTTTCCACTTCGGATCGTGCGCGATCCGTCTTGGGCTTGAACTCCTTCTGCAGAAGCGCGCCCAACTGGTCGGCTTCCATCGCCGCTGCGCCCGCCCCACCTTCTGTTTTTGCTTCAGCCATCTGCTTTCTCCTGCGGCCTTACTCTTGCGGTTTTGCCTTGTCGGCGAGCGATTTCAGCAGCGCGGGATCGTTCAGGACCTTCGAGATCAACTCTTCGGCGCCGGACTTGCCGTCCATGTAAGTCACGAGATTCGACAGCTGGGTCCGCGCCTCCAGCAACTTGTTGAGCGCATCGACCTTGCGCGCAACGGCGGCCGGGGAGAAGTCGTCCATGCTCTCAAAGGTGATATCCACGTTGAGCTGTCCCTCGCCGGTCAACGTGTTGGGTACCCGGAAAGCGACGCGCGGCTTCATGGATTTCATCCGCTCGTCGAAGTTGTCCATGTCGATTGACAGGAACTTGCGCTCGTCAACCGGGGGAAGCGGCTCGGCCGCATCGCCGGACAGGTCGGCCATGACCCCCATGACGAACGGGACCTGCACTTTCTTTTGCGCGCCATACAGCTCGACTTCGTACTCGATCTGCACGCGCGGCGCGCGGTTGCGCGCAATGAATTTCTGACTGCTTGCCTTGGCCACGGTGGGATCTCCTGTTACCGACCCTCGTCGTTCTTAATTCCGCCGATCAACTGCGCCTGGCTGAGGCCCTCCGGCGCTATATCCTCCAGGACTTCCATGAAGGATTTAGAGACGAGACGTTTGGCTCGCTCCACGAACAGGGGAACGGGACTTGATGGCTCGTGCGAGCGGAAGAACGCCGCCACTGCATCGAGCGCGCGAATCGCGTCCTGGCGCGACTTTATATCTGTCACGGACCCCGTTGACATCGCAGGCACGCCCTCGCTTGCTCCGGCACCGGGCGGCTCATTCGCTGCCGCACCTGGAATGTGCTCCGTCAGCAACTTATCGATCCGCGTCAGGGGGCGCAACAGGGGGTCAAAATCCGGGGAGGACTCGAACCCGGCTCGTGTCTGCATCGTTGCAACGATATTACGCAGCGCAGCCAGGGCCGCCTGCACAGTACTGGACAGCTGCGCCAGTTCCTCCGGGGGTGTGCCCGCCAGTGTGGCTTCGATCTGAGCGCTGCCGGGGGCCTTGGCATCCGCCTCGGTGGGCGTCAGCTGACCCGTCGCAAGTTCCAGATCGCGCAGGGAAAACGAGCCCAGCTGGCGATGCGACACCACAGGCGTTCGACGCACGGCATCCACGATCGCCATGCGGTCTGCGAAGCTGTTCAGTGCGTTTCTACGCAGAATCGCGTCCTCGTCGATCCGGGGGAATACTTGGTCCCAGTGCTCGCCGAGCCAGCGATCCGCGACCGTGATCACTTTACAGAACGTATTCATCCCTTCAATACGGACAAGGGCGGCCGCCAGATGCGCCAACAGGCGCAGATCATGACTCTCAGCGAGCGCGGCCAGGGACTTGTCGCGGATCTCGCGCCAGTCGGTATCGGCCGCCAGTGGAACATCGCTGCCGAACAGCCGGTAGGCATCGAATCCGGCCAGCAGCTGGGTGTCTTCGAGGTCGGCGCCGCAGGGAGCTTCCGCTGAGATCGGCTCGATCAAGGATTCCATTTCGCGCGCCATTCTTATTCAACCTGCCGCCCGGCCATACCCCCCGCCCGCAGCGCGGCCAAGCGCCCCGCCGGGCCCAGGATTGTCGATCAAACGGACCCTTTCATCCAGCATAATTAGTGGCTTGTACCAGAAAGGGAACAAAATGCGGCAAGGCACCCGTCTACTGGCCTCATGCTTCTGTATTGCGCTGGCATGCAGCCCGCTGCACGCCCGGGACAACGATCCGGACTCCAAACACGACAGTGCCGATGAGCCGGACCTGCCGAGGTTCCTGAAGGAAGAGAGTCAGACGACCCCCGGCTCGATCACAGTCAAGGGCGCAAAGCTGATCTACCAGGCCGAGGCGGGTGTGCAGGTGGTCTACCTGAAAGACCCGAAGGATGACGATCCGCCACCCAAGAGCGATGACAAGGGCAATCCCCCGCCCGTTCCGCAACACGCGAGCATGTCCTATGTGGCCTACTTCAAGGGCGACCATGAAGATGCCCGCCGGCCCATCACATTTCTCTTCAACGGCGGCCCCGGCTCCTCGACGGTGTGGCTCCATATGGGGGCGTTCGGTCCGAAGCGCGTCATCACCGCGGACGATTCACACAGTCCCGCCGCGCCTTACCACGTCACTGATAATGAATACAGTCTGCTCGATGCAAGCGACCTCGTATTCGTGGACGCCCCGGGGACTGGATTCGGTCATCTGCGTGGACCGGACAAGGAGAAGGCGTTCTACGGCGTAGACCAGGACGCGCACGCCTTCGCAAACTTCATCGTTGGCTTCCTCTCACGTCACAACCGCTGGAACTCGGCCAAGTACCTGTTCGGCGAGAGTTACGGTACCACCCGCGCAGCGTTGCTCGCCTACGTACTGCAGAGCGAGAAATCTCTCGACCTCAACGGCGTCATTCTGCTTTCGCAGATTCTCAGCTTCGACAACAGTGCCGATGGGCCTCAATTCAACCCGGGAGTCGATCAGCCCTATGTGTTGACCCTGCCCTCGTATGCGGCAACTGCCTGGTACCATCACAAGCTGCCGAATCAGCCCCAGACTCTCGAGCCGCTGCTCGCCGAGGTGGAGCAGTTCGCGTTGAATGACTACTGGCGCGCCTTGACGGCGGGCAATACGTTGTCACCTGAGCGCAGGACCGAGATAGCCGGCAGATTGCATGCGTACACGGGTTTGCCGCAGGACTATATAGAGCGGGCCAACCTGCGCATCAACGTTGGCGAGTTCGAAAAGACACTGCTGGGAAGTGACATCACAACGGGACGTCTGGACAGCCGCTTTTCCGGCCCGACCATCGACCCCATGAGCAAGGAAGCCGACTACGATCCGCAATCCGCGGCAATCTCATCCGCGTATGTGTCCGCCTTCAATGACTACGTCCGCCGGACGCTGAGGTTTGGCGCGAAGATGATTTACAAGGACGGGATAGATGTCGAGAAGAACTGGGACTTCCAGCATCAGCCGCCGGGCGCCCCCAGCAAATTACCGCAGACTGTGAACGTCGAGCCTGACCTTGCTTTCGCGATGAAAATGAATCCCAACCTCAAAGTCATGATGAATGGCGGTTACTTCGACCTGGCCACGCCCTTCTTCGCGGCCATCTACGAGCTGCAGCAACTGCCGATACAACCGGCTCTGCAGAAGAACGTCGAAATGCGCTTCTATACCTCGGGGCACATGGTCTATGCGCATGAGCCGGACCTGAAGGCATTGCATGACAACGTTGCGGGATTCATCGGCAGGACGCATGAAGCACCGTGACAGTTTGTGCACCGCAGCGCTTCAGTTCGCGCCCGCGAGAAAAAAACTGGATTTTTGGGTCCGCCCGTGATTTGTTAGTTGACCCCAAGCCACAAGAAAAAGGGACCGGTGATGAGCATCGCGGAAATGCAGCGGCATTTCACCGCATACGGTTCCGGAGAGCTCCCGGAGTTCGAGCTGCGCAGTCTCATCCGCAGCGCGCTCGCGCAAGAGCCGCAACTGTCGCCCGCCTGCATGGCGCTGGCGGATGCCTATCGGCGCGCGAATCTGATCGATGCCAAGCTGCAGTCCACGATAAATGCAGACATTGCTGAGGTCACCGGCCCCATCCTGGCGGGCTTGACGATGGTGAGGCCACCACGAGCCAACACGCCCTGGATCTCCGACGGCCCCGCCGCCAACTCCAATGAGGTGAGTTTTGTAACCCGCGGGCTGACCGGTCCGGAGGCGGCCGTTGCGCCCAATACCGATTTCGGCTCGTTCAGCTTGCCGACGACCGGTACGGGATCGACAAGCGGCTCCAAGTGGGATGTAGAGGGTGGGTTGGCCGAAGTCTCAACTCCGCTGTATCCCGGCTCGGTCATCCGCGACCGGTTCGTGTTGGTTGAGGAGCTCGGCCGCGGTGGCATGGGTGTGGTCTACAAGGCCTACGACCGCAGCCGGGGCGATGTGAAGGATCGCTATGTTGCGATCAAGGTCCTGAACGAAGACTTCAAGCGGCATCCCCTGGCCGTGCGAGCGTTACAGCGCGAAGCCCGCAAGGCACAGAGACTTGCGCACCCGAATGTGGTCGCCGTACACGACTTCGACCGCGATGGCGGCAACGTGTACATGGTCATGGAGCTGCTGTCGGGCCGCTCTTTGGACCGAGTATTGCGGGAAGACGGCCAGGGTGGGATTCCACTCGGCCCGGCGATGGACATCATCAAGAGTCTCGCGTCGGCGTTGAGCTACGCGCACGAGCAGGACATCGTTCACTGTGATTTCAAGCCGAGCAACGCGTTTCTGGGCCGTGACGGCAAGGTCAAGGTGCTGGACTTCGGAATCGCGCGGGCCGCCCCCTCGCTGGTCGAAAGTGCCGAAACGACGAAGTTCGATGCGGGGCAGCTGGGCGCGGTGTCGCCCGCTTACGCCAGCCTCGAGATGCTGCAGCGCGAACAGCCAGATGTGCGCGATGACGTCTATGCGTTTGCCTGTGTTGCGTATGAGCTGCTGACGGGCTGCCACCCGTACCAACGCCTCGACGCGATGAAAGCGTTCGAGATGGAGTTGCAGCCTCGGCCCATCCGGAAGTTGTCGCGTACTCAGTGGCGCGCGCTCAAGCAGGGCCTTGCATTCCGGCGCAACGACCGGTGCCCCACTATTGATGCGCTGGCCCGGCAGTTGATTGCTCCACCGAGCAGGGCAAAGCTTTGGGCGGGAGTGGCTGTTGCCGGCGTTGCGGCCATGGCCTTGGGCGCGGTGATTGCGTGGAAATGGTCTTACGTGCAACGGACTGTTGGCGGGAGTTTGGGGGCTGCGCATTCGGAGTCGGGGGCGGCGCAGAGTGGCGCGGGCGCCTCGGGGGTCAGTGGTGCGTCTGGAGCTCCTGATTCGGGAGCGGGCAGTGCGGAGGGCTCGGGTGGCGTTGCTGGGGCGGCCAGCCATGGCGATGCGGGTTCGAATATGGCCGCGCGATCGAACGCTGGCGGGGCGTCGGGAACTGGGGCGCTGTCTGGGTCTGATGCAGGGGCCAACAGTAGCGGGGCTCGGGGGACTGGCGCTGTGGCGGGCGCCACTGCGGGATCTGGGACCACTGCAGGGTCGGGCGCTACTGCTGGGGCTGGCACGAGCTCGGTGTGGGGGACCAACACGGGATCAACCGGCGGCTCGGGGGCCACTTCGGGAGCGGGGCCGACTTCGGGGTCGGGCGCCGCGTCGGGATCCGGGACCACTTCGGGGTCGGGAGGCACGGCCTATTGGGGCACCAGCGCGACATCGGGCGCGGGCGCGATTTCGGGGGCGACCGCGACACCTGGGACTAACACGGGATCGGCGGCCACCGGTGGGATTTCCAGCGGCAGCGGCACCGGGCCTGGAACCAACGCCGCACCAGGAAACACCGCGATCGAAATGCTGAAGGAACAGTTCGAGACTCAAGCAGTCGCCGGCGATGTCGCAGGCGCAACGACCAGCGCAGCCAAGCTCACACGGATCTCTGCCGGCAGCGCCTATGTCACCCGCGAAGTCCCGCGCATCCTGGTGCTGACCTACGTGCATCTCGCAAAGACCCAACTCGCAGGCGGCCAGATCAATGCCGCGCTAAACACCCTCAAAGAGGGACGCCAGAAATACGCCAAGTCACCTGAATTGCGGGACCTTGAAATCCGCTATGTTGCCGCGGCCGATATCTACGACCGCCTGAGCAGCGCCGTCGTCCTCAACGTCAACGACATGAAACACGCCCTCGAAGAATTGAAGACAACCGAAGGCGACGACTACGACTCCGTCGCGCAGATGCTCGCGCAGACCCTCGCCGACCGGATCGCAGATCAGCGTGCCGCGAATCGCGCCCCGGTAGCTGATAAACTCACGGAAGCAGGCAAACAAATCTTTCCGGCCTACACCGGCATGTTGGGACGCGGACGAGCCGGTGTGCTGTCGAGCGACCCCATAGTAGTCAATGAACAGTGATTCGACGCCTCGCTCGCGCCTGATCTAACCCTATTCTGACCCCGCCCCCCGAACGCTGCAGCAGCGGAGAGACACCTTGACGCTAAAGAGAAGGACGGCAGGCCTCGTGGCCGCGCTAGGATGCTATCTGACAATGACTCAACAGCCCGCCGATGCCGCGCAACCGTGGCCGACCAACGAAGACCCGACTACCGAGACGCACACATACCTGCTATGGGACGACGGTGCGCCCGGCGCCCAAGGCACGACCGATGATGACAAACCCACCCTGACACTGTTCCCTGCGCGATCGGGGTGGGAGAAGCCCTCGCCGACGACCGCCGTCATAATCGCCCCAGGTGGCAGCTACCTGCGATTGGCTGCCAACCACGAGGGCCGGCAGGTCGCGAACTGGTTCAACGCGCAAGGAGTGACGGCATTCGTCCTGCGATACCGCTTGGGACCTCGGTATCACCATCCGATCGAAATGCAGGATGCCCAGCGCGCCATCCGGTTTGTGCGCGCACGCGCCCAGGAACTCGGAGTTCAGCCCGACCGCATCGGCATGATGGGATTCTCCGCGGGCGGCCACCTGGCCTCCACTGTTGCAACACATTTTGACGGCGGCAATCCGTCGGCGTCAGATCCGATCGACAGAGCGGGCAGCCGCCCTGACTTTGTCATCCTCGCCTATCCGGTTATATCAATGACGGCCGACTATTCGCATCAAGGGTCTGTCACTGCCCTGCTGGGCAACCACCCAGACCCCAAGCTCGCGCGGCAGATGTCGACCGAGCTGCAAGTGACTTGGGAGACACCACCCACATTCCTGTTTACTACCAGTGCTGATACGTCCGTCCCGGCAGAGAACAGCGTTGCGTTTTATCTGGCGCTACATAGGGCCGGTGTACCGGCTGAGTTACATGTATTCGAAGAAGGTCCACATGGAGTTGGGTTAGCGTTGGGCGATCCCGCCCTGGGTGAGTGGGGGACGCTGCTTCGCAACTGGCTACGGGCGCGGGGGTTGGTTGGGGGGCAGTAAGAGCGCCCCCGCCCGCCGGCTGACACCGTGCCGCTGCAACTCCATCGATTCTGTATAGTAAGGAGCGCGTCACTGTGAGACACCTTCAAGCGGTGGGTCCTCGATTATGGAAAACAATCCGTACGCGCCTCCTGCATCCAGCATCGGAGGCTCGCCCGAACTAGCGCTCGCGGGAGACAGCGCGGAAGCAGATTTTCGAGATCTGCGCGACATGGCGTCCAAGCTCTCCACGCTGCTGCTGATCGTTGCGGGAGTGAGTCTTCTGCGTGTTGTTTCGTCGCTCATGCAGCTCAAGCTACTCTCGCACGCGCCGTACGGCTTGACCGAAGCCAATGCCAACGATACGCGCGAGCGCTGGATCCAGATTGCACACCTGGTGGTCTGGCTGGCCGCGGCAGTTATGTTCGGCCGCTGGATCTACTGTGCACACCGAAATCTGCCCGCACTGGGCACTCGGCACATGAGATTCCGTCCACGCTGGGCAGTCGGCAGCTTCTTCGTGCCGATTGTGAATCTATGGGCTCCGTTCCAGGCCATGCGCGATCTCGCCAAGGCCAGCCGCAGCCCCACCCACTGGGAGCTCGAAGACACACCGCTTCTGATCATCACGTGGTGGGTACTGTGGGTAATCGTGGAGTTCCTCGGCAACGCGCGGTTCCGTATCGAACTGCAGGCGCGAACCATCCCGGAGCTCCTCACCTTGACCAACATCCAGCTCGCGACGGGTGTTGCCATAGTTCCGCTGAGCCTGCTGGCACGCCAAATCGTGCGGCGCGTTTCGCGCGATCAGGCGCAGCACTATGGACTGCTGCCGACGCAAGACTCGCAGTAATCACGCCGGACCGGATATTCAGGACGCGATCTATCCTTGCACTCGCCAGTCCCGGCTGGGTGTGAGTGAGTGATGAGGTCACTGGCGGACAGCGTCGAGCCGCGGGCCACTTTTCCGCGAGCCAATCTCGAGGTCTGATCCAGCGCGAGCGCACGTCGCGAGAGTTAGGACGTCGCATCCCAACGCGAATCGCAGCAGCGACGAAGCACGTGGTTTGCCGCCGCGGACAACTGCGAAATCGCTGTCGCGACCGGCGTGCTTTCATCCATAAAAACCGACAATAGTCGATCCAACTGCGCTGACGTCGCGCGTACACTGCCGCGTTTCAAATTCCGGAATTGCGTACGAGATGAACAGCGAGCAGCAAACTTCCTGGCGTCGTCACATAGTCTTCGATCCCATGAATGCTCATTCGCAAGGCGATGACCCGAACCTCATGTATGTCGTGCAATTCAACGCCGACGAACGACAGTGGCAGGAGGCGAAGGCCGCCGCAGCGGTTAAAAAACAAAGCCCAGTTCCGAAGCTGCAGCAGCATATGGAGTGGATCCAGCACCTACCACGTGCCCAGCAACGTTTCGTCATGCAGATCATCGCCACGGTGCTTGCTCAGCACGGCCGCTGAAACCAGAACGCCGTGACCAAGACCACCCGCACGCCGCAGGACATCGGTGCAACGCCAGTCCCTGTCGAGGATGTTGCGCAGTCGATTATTGTTCTGCGGGGCAAGCGCGTGATCCTGGATCGCGATCTGGCGGTGATCTATGGTGTGCCCACCGGACGCCTGAACGAAGCGGTCAAGCGTAATATCGAGCGCTTCCCCGAGGACTTCATGTTCCAGCTCACCGCGGCAGAGGCCGAACTTTCAAGATCGCAATCTGCGATCTTGAACAGCGGTCGCGGCCGGAACATCAAGTACCTCCCGTTCGCGTTCACCGAACACGGGGCCATCCAGGCTTCCAATGTCCTGAACTCACCTCGCGCCGTCGAAATGGGGATCTACGTTGTGCGCACATTCGTGAAGTTGCGCGATCTGCTCAGCTCCAACCGGGAGCTCGCGCGGCGCTTTGCGCAACTGGAGACACGGCTGGATAAAAAGCTCACCGAGCACGATGAGGCCATCGCCGCCATCCTTTCGGCCATCCGCCGGCTCATGGGTAAATCATCCACACACTAAAAGTACCGATCGCGCGAAGTCGCAGCCTACCTCGAAGATAATTAAGGACTGATTAACGGCCTGGCACGATTTCCACTTTGCCGGTCGCCCGATCGACATGAACAAACCAGTGAGAGCCATCTGGTCCAGGGTGAGCGTCATCACCCTGCTCGATATAAAATTGCCACTGGGGCGCTGACTTACCGTGCCAAGAGATCGTATATGGGTTGATCTAACGGCGAGCGTGGGCAGCGTCCTTGCATCCGCATTTGCCCTCCATTTGGCCAGACACGCATCCTCCACTCTGTACGCCCTGCATTCTGTGGCGTGCTTATAGGCCCAGTTGTATCCCGGCAATGCGTTTCTCCGGAGCAGTCGGAATGTATATAATAGTGCTTGTCAAACCTCGATCGACGCACCATGCAAACAACCGGATTTGTTCGTCGTGCGCTGGGCAACGCAGTTGGATGCGTGACATTGACCGCACTAACAGTGGTACTGATCCCTATCTTTCCCGGTACAGATGTAGCCATCCGGACCTGATTACTTTCTATCACATCCACAATTGAGGCCGCTGGCGGCATAGGCGTGGATGTTCTCGTAAGTCGCCCAAATCGATGCCACTAAAGCCGCATATCCAACTGTTTACCACCCACGCCAATAGCACGCGCAGCGCGCGGATAGCCCGCGTTCGCCGTCGCCTTCGTAACCTCCCCGACGCCCACTGCTTTGCTAGTCGGGCCGGTGGCGTCCTCGACCACCGTTTCTGCGGGGTCAGTCAGGTTCCACGGCCCGGGGATCAGACTGGCCAGACTGAGGGGTCCGGCGTGTTCCAAAAATGATTGAAGGCGCGCGCTGCTCTCGGCTGCACACGTCGATGATGCGTTCGTCTGGCTGGCCGCCCAGTGCTTGTTGGACGACGGAGTGAGCGTCGTGTCCGGCCGCTTCGAACATCGTCGCTAGTGAAGGCGACAGATTCTCGTCGATCTTGAATTTCACGCCGCGGTCAGCACGACACGCTCGCGCGCCAACTCCGCCGCGTACGCCATTGCGGCCGTCACGTCTTCCCTACGCAGGGTTGGATAGAGGTGGGCAATCTCATCCGGGGTTTGACCAGCCGCCAGGTTATCCAACACCACGGACACTATGATACGGGTGCCCTTGATGCATGCCTTGCCGTGGCAGATCGCCGGATCGATGCTGATTCGAGTTCGCCAATCCATAGCGCCAGTATCCTCACCGGGAGGAGAAGGTCAAGCCGATGGGCATGAAACCATAGATTACTGATTATATTACATTTCTAGTAGGCATCGCAGGATGCGGGATGGGGCGCAAGCCGTGCCCGACTTACCAGATTGCTCAGTCTCCCCGGATCGACCCCGTATTGCTCGGAACGAGGATGCCCCACGCTCCGTCGGCGTCAAGGCCGGGGCCCTGCGGGGGGCGCGCTATGCGCGCCGCTTTGACCCCGTCTGCGCTTTTCGCGAAGGTGTCAAACGTTGCGCTTCGCGCCTGCCGCGTCAGATGGGCGCCGCCCAGCTGATAGCCTATCCGCTTCAAGTCCGCCTCCAGCTCCGTCTTCCTGCTCATCCCGCAGTCCTCTCGCTGTCCTCGACATCTTTCCCAACACTCGTCGTCTTCGATCTCGCGTCCGGCGATCGCAAGCAGTTGGCGCAAGGCGCTGTCTGATTCCATCCCGAGCGGCCGGACGCGAACACATCCGTTCGGGTGAGTTTCGTGGCCTCACAGCCGCGCGTGCCGGAGCAATAGTCACAGGGTCTAACCCAGATGGGTCAAATGTCGACAAAGGGTCCGCGTTGGAATAAAGGTAGGTATTGACTCCGCCTCTAATTCCTATTGGATCACTCTCGACGTACCTTCCGGTGGCCGGATCGAAGTCTCTGAACCCATTCGCGTGCAGCCCCGCCTGCCCATCGAAGACTTGGCCTGCGAAGCGCAGGTTGTAGGCAACTCCTTAACACGAAAGTGTGGGTTTAGCGGACAGAATGACCGCCACGTTCAGTTGATTTCCAAGTGACCAGAAAAAATACTATCCCTGCAATGCCTCCTGCGGCTCCCATGCGTAAGATCTCGTGCGGTTCGGCACCGTTGGGCAGCTTCACGATGAAACCTACAAGCCCCCCACCGACACACCCGCTGGCGAGTGCGGACCACCAACGAACGAGACCGAGGTGGCGAAAAAGGAAAAAGGATGGCACTCCAAATACAAGGACAGCCATCGCAGAGAAAAAGTAGCCGACCGCGAGCAAGCTGACTACCGAGACGACATCTGCATTCGATGTCGCAGGAGTCAATATCGCAAACAACGCCCCCGGTACAATGGGTGCAGCCATGAATCCAAGTACGGTCGAAACTGCTTCCCTTTTCACTGTTACTGCCCTAATGGCCGCAACCACATTTAGAGACGAGATCCCTCATCTGACTTCCCCAAACAGCCTCATTGGCGATGTACTGAATGAGCGGGCCTGTCAAGGGTCCCGTAAGTGGCGGAGACTGTTTCCAATTCGTGCCCTCGCCATAGGTATTGGCGACCCCGTTCGACACGGTCCGCGCGACGTAGCCCGAGCCAAAGAGGCTATCCGGGCCGGTGATGTTCACAACAACCGGGGCACCGGTCACCAGGTCACGGGTCAAGTATGAAGTAACCCAGTTATCAAAGCCGCCACAAGTTGCATTATTGCGTGTACCGTCTCGGGATGCCGCATGTGGGTTCCCGGGAGTTGGGTTGTTTATCAGTGCCTGCATGACGTCGCTTGCACTCGCACATCCTAAAGGAACCCTGACATGGTAGTCATGATAGAAGAAGTTATCCGAACTAATGCTGGCGGGGAAATGCAATGGCGTGGGAACTCGAAACATAGGTCCGCCTGGGTAACTGCAGGTCGTCATATTGCCGGCTGACGTGCATTCCAGACCCAGAGGATCGACCACGCCCAGCGGATTTCCGACTGCATATGCAAACGTATTGCTACCACCTGCTAAACCGATTGGATCGGACTCGGCGTACCTTCCCGTCTCTGGGTCGTAGTCCCTGAACCCATTCGCATGCAGCCCCGCCTGTCCATCGAAGAGTTGTCCCGGGAAGCGCAGGTTGTAGGCAACGCGCGGATTACGAGCTGCATGCATTACGCCGAATCACTAGGTGGCTCTTGAAGGTGCTTGCATCGCCGGCTACTGTTTTTCCTGTCGTCAAATAGCTCCAGTGCACTACAACGTCCGTATTGCGGAGTGTCGCGCTTAGATCCGGGAATAATGTGCCAATCGGTACTACGCCAGATCGATGTTCGTTGGGCGCCAATGTTATCGGTCCTACGCGACCAAGTATCGGAGCTGTCCAGTTTCTCTTGAGCTTTTTACCATTGGCTTCTGCAACGAACTCACTGCCAAGAACATCGTATTGCCAAGGCAGGCTTCCAATGCGTATTGTTATAGGCTCGGAGCTCAAGTTAGTAATTGAGCTCCGCAATTGCACCGTACCCTTGGAACATTGATACGTGAACTCCACTTTTAAGCCGCCATGAGCAACCTGCGAGGTCTCTGGATCAATCATATTCGCCGCCCACAGGTCCGATCTCCGAAGATCGTTGAGGGCGACGACGGCTGCGATAAACACCAGAGCCATCGTTCGCGCATTAAAGTTCGTTCGCCTCACTGCCCATACTTGCCGCTCAAAACGCGGGGGATTGCGTCGTTGGTGATGAAGTTGAGCCATTCGTCGACCTCCTTTTTGCATTCGGGTGAAAGACACCCATTATCCTTAGCTCGATTGAGTGCATCACGCTGCGCATTGAAGGCCCTGAGTTCTGACTGGATCTGCTCGGTCCAGGTGGTAAAGGCCAAGGTGCGTGATTGTTTTCCCTGAAATTTTGCACATATCGTGGGTGCGAGACGCGTGAAGTCTTTCACATGAGACATCTCGTGAGTAACCATTGCGTCTTGAACTACCTTGCATTTGTAGTCTTTGTTTCCGGGATTTTTCATGCAAATGGCGATTTGTCCGGTATCACAACAAGTTGTATTTTCATTTGGACTCACGCCCGGCGTAGTCACAGGGTCTAACCCAGATGGGTCAAACATCGACAAAGGGTCCGCGTTGGAATAAAGGTAAGTATTGACTCCGCCTCTAATTCCTATGGGATCACTTTCGTCATAGCGACCGACTGCGGGGTCATAATCTCTGAGGTAGTTCTGATGCAGTCCGGCCTGCCCGTCGAAGATCTGTCCCGGAAAAGATCGTGCCCCCGCACGTGGTGTACGAATCCGTGTTTTCTGGTTCGGTTGGACTCGTTCTCAGCTCATAACAGCAGACAACCGAGCCGGCTGATTGTCGGCTAGTGCCTGCAAGCCTTCAAGGGGTAGGTATCGCCGCTGAAGTTGCCACTCGTCGTTTTGCTCGAGTAGCAGCGCGCCCGCCAGGCGTGTTATAGCCGGCTCATTCGGGAAGATACCCACGACGTCGGTGCGTCGCTTGATCTCGGCGTTGAGCCGCTCTAATGGGTTTGTGCTGTGGATTTGAACTCGATGCGCCTTGGGGAATGACATGAAGGCTAGGACATCGCTCTCTGCATCATCCATGAGCGCGGCAAGCTTCGGGAACTTCTCACGTAGTTGATCGGCCACCGTGCGCCACTGCGCTGTGGC
>Ga0068860_100001915_pt1 | contig 22093 bp, 10 predicted proteins | sample KBSSwiS32_FD_66597 | JGI IMG/M metagenome (GOLD analysis project Ga0068860, IMG submission 66597) | Switchgrass rhizosphere microbial communities from Kellogg Biological Station, Michigan, USA - KBS Switchgrass S3-2 | ecosystem: Host-associated > Plants > Roots > Rhizosphere > Soil ...
CCCGCCTCAGGCAAGACGACCCTCTCCCGCATCCTGTCAGCGGAAATAAAATGCCCGCTCCTCTCGAGAGATGAGTTTAAAGAAGGATATATAAATACCATCGTGGGATTCATCCGGCATACTTGACAATTTACCAATTCGTGCGTATTTTGGCGCCTAACAATTTCCAATATGCCAAAAAGGGTGATATTTTTTCTGTGCCTTCCTGTTGTTTTCTACCTGATCTCCTGTTCAAAGGATACCCAAGCGCCGGCTCCTCCGGCTCCGCCCAAAGATACCACCGTGCATGTCACCGGGTTGACCATCGATCCCACCCAATTCATATTGGTGCCGACGATGACCCGGCAGCTGACAGCCGCTGTTACACCCTCCAATGCTGCGAATAAGGATGTATCCTGGAACACCAGCGACAACACCATTGCAACGGTCGATATATATGGAGTGGTAAAGGCGGTTCGTGTAGGCACCGTCACGATAACGGCTTCGAGTAAGGACAGGCCGTCTGTTAAGGCTACTACAAAGCTTACCGTGCTCAGGAATTACGATGTCTATGCAGTAGGTAATGCGGCTGATCATTCTGCTGTTATGTGGAAGAATGGAGTGAGCAGCTCATTGCCCGGCGGTTACCTGGCAGGCACGGACGCTTATGCCATCACGCTTGACGGCGATGACATTTACATAGCGGGCAATACGATCAATTCCAGCTTTTGGGGTATCCCTACGTATTGGAAAAATGGCATCCCCCATATTGTCGATAATAATATTCCAAATTATTACTACTACACAAGGGCCATTGCAGTCAACAGCGGTAAAGTATATTTTACCGGTTATGGCTTCAACTCTACGGAGTGCCCAGCCTATTGCTATGGCAGGTTTCGTGCCTTCTATTGGGTAGACGATGGGGGCACGATCTCGCAAACACCACTTGTAGATAGCATTTCCTCCACTACCGCGTATGGCATTGCCATCAATGGCGATAATGTGATCGTAGCTGGCGCGCGGGCCAACGATAACTTTTACCGGTGGTCCATCGGGTGGAAGAATGACGTCGATCACGGGACGATCCTATCGCCCGTGGATGGGTATTATGAAGCGATGGCTGTTACTGTACATGGCGGCGACAATTATTTTGTAGGTTATGGCGGCTGCGCCAATTACGGGTGCAATGCGACGGCTTATGTCTGGAAGAATGACATGAGTCATACGATCCCGCTCACCAACGGCAGTACCGATGCACAAGCCACCTGTATGTCTTTCACCGGCGATACCCTGTATGTAGGGGGATACCAGCGGAATGCCGCCGGCAAGAAGATTGCCACTTACTGGAGGGTGGTAGGAAACCAGGTTAGCTCGCCCCGCTCCCTTTCCGATGGCGCAAACGACTGTACAGTAAATGGCATTGCCGCGATTGGTAACGATATTTTTCTTGTTGGAATGTCAGTCCCCTCTGCCGGCGGGGGAAGTGCTGCCGGCTGGCGGACCTATGAAGGCGGCCTCACACCCATGTTTGTGGATGTCACCAGCTATTATCTCCCGTATGGATATGCCGCATGGGGGATCTATGTCAGGTAAAAAAGTTTAAATTGCATTAACTTTCCTTTTGTGCTGATATCCAATTTACGATACACAATAAAATGTTTACCAACTATTTAAAACCCGCACTGCGCAACTTCATGCGCAACAAAGCATACTCCTTTATCAACATTTTCGGCCTTGCGCTGGGTATTACCTGTTGCTTGCTGCTATCTCTATACATCTGGGACGAAATGAGCTATGACAAACATCATCGGCGGGCAGGTGACCTGTACAGGATCATCACCACTATTCAGTCCGGATCGGCTGTGGACAAACTGGGCTCTGCTTCACCGCCTATCGCAATGGCCCTCAGGGATGAAGTACCTGAAGTCGAGGCAGCGGTGCGCATTTTAAACCCTCCTGGCGTGAAACAATACTTTACTACAGGCGAAAAGGAAAAGGCGCGGAGCCTGATACGCTACAAGGATAAATTATTCTACGAAAGCGACGGTTTTCTCGCTGACTCAACGCTTTTCGAGGTATTCACGTACGAGCTGAAAGAAGGATATCCTAAAAAGTCGCTGGTTCAGCCAAATTCGGTCGTTCTCTCCGAAAAACTTGCCCGCAAGCTCTTTGGTGAAGAACAGGCATTAGACAAAATTATCACCATCAGTCAGGGCGGTAAACAAGACGACTATAAAGTAACGGGCGTATTCAAAGAAAAATACAACAGCTTCATCAAAGCAAACTTTTTTACCTCTATCAACAGTTCCGAATCCACCGGCGATATTTTAAATGAAAAGGAATGGGCTGGCCAAAACTTTGTACCATCCTATTTGAAGCTGGTGCCAGGTCATAATAAAGCTGCTGTCGAGAAAAAGATAAATGACGTTTTACTCCGGCACGGTGCAGCAGCCATGACGGCGGAAGGTATTCATAAGACCTTAAGCCTTGAGCCGGTAAAGGATATCTACCTCAGGTCCGACGTCGGGCAAAGACCTCGAATTACTTATTTGTATGTAGTGGGGGTAATTGCAGTATTTATATTGCTGATCGCCTGCATCAATTTTATGAACCTGTCAACAGCCAAGGCGGCCAGGCGGGCCACCGGGATCGGCATCCGTAAAACCCTGGGTGCGCTCCGTTCTTCTCTCATCAGGCAAATACTGGGAGAGGCGATGGTCACTGTTGCTATAGCGATCATCATAAGTTTCATGCTGATACCATTGTCTCTCCCGGTTTTTAATCATTTGACGAATAAAAATATTTCGATCAACACAGGGAATATCACATTCTTCCTGTTAGCAACCCTCGCTCTCGCTATTGTTACAGGTCTCCTGGCAGGCAGCTATCCGGCATTTTACCTGACATCATTTCAGCCCGCCCAGGTGCTGAAGGGGAAATTTAATACCAGCGGTTCTTCCGGCAGGTTACGACAAACCCTGGTGGTGTTTCAATTCATGATCGCCATTGCCCTGGTATGCAGTGTATTCATTATCTCACGTCAGGTAACTTTCATGACAGGGAAAGATCTTGGCTTAAATGCGAATGAAAAAATTGTATTACCCCTTCGCACGGACGAGGCGCATAAACAATATGATGCATTGAAAGATCAAATCAAACAAAACAGCAATATCCTGGGTGTTTCAGGTTGTTCCTTCATTCCCGGGACACCGATTTTCAGGGACATCAACTTTTATGCCGATGGAGGAAACATAAATACGACCGTCGATATTGAACGCGATGTGGTTGATGTTGGATACCTTGAGCTGCTGAATATCAGGATGGTTGCCGGGCGGTCGTTTACAGAGAGCCGCAAACAGGATAGTAACTATAAATTTATTTTAAACCGCACAGCTGTTTCCAAGCTTGGGTTTACACCGGAAAAGATCGTCGGCAAATACCTCCATTTCGACTGGTTGGGAAAAAGATATGATTTTCAGGTCATCGGCGTGATGGAAGATTTTCATCAGAACTCACTTCATGAGGAGATTAAACCAACCTCGTTTGAAATGGAGAAAAACAACAGGCGTTATGATTATGTAGTTGCGTCCGTTGCGCCCGGCAATTTTGAGGGGACGGTAAGAACGCTTGAGCAGACCTGGAATGCGCTAATCCATGATACCCCCTTTGAGTATTCTTTCCTGGATCAGACAATACAGAAACAGTATGATGACGACCGGAGGGTAGCCGGGATCATTTACAGCTTTGGGATCATCGCCATGATCATTTGTGCCTTAGGCTTGTATGGGTTGTCGTCCTATATGGCTGAGCGAAGGTTTAAGGAAATCGGGATTCGGAAGGTTCTGGGCGCAAGCGTGCTGCAGATCTTGGTGATAATGTCCGCTGAATTTGTAAGATTGGTTTTGATTGCTTTTGCCATTGCGGTTCCTGTGGCTTATTATGGAATGAGCAAATGGCTTGAAGGGTTTGCTTACAAGGTTTCAATAGGATGGCTTGTATTCGCATTGGCAGGATTAGTAGCCCTGGCCATTGCCTTGATCACCATCAGCTTTGAATCTATCAAATCGGCCAGGGGCAACCCCATTGACAGTTTGCGAAGTGAATGAAAACCCTAAACGATAATATATTTATATGCAAAGACCCATCCTTATCATTACCACCTTTCTGTATTTCACTCCCCTATTCGCCCAGGAGCAGCGCCTGCAAAAGTTAGCGAAACAGCACGAGGAAGCAGGCATAATGCAACTGGAACACGATTGGATCAACGCAGAATTCACACAGGACACCCTTTTCCTGATCCGATGCCTGGATGTCGATTTCATGGCCATAGACATCGATGGTGTTACCAGCCGCCCACAGGAGATCACTAATGTATACCAGGCCATGGAAGAATACAAAAAAAACCACAAATCCATCGATTCCTTTTCCTTGAATGAAATGGCTATAACCTTATACGGCAATACCGCGGTAGCCACTTTTATATGTACGGTGCATGGAAAGGACAGGTCTGTGCCGTTCATATCCAAAAGCCGGTTTTTCGACGTACTGGTAAAACGCAACGGCGCCTGGAAGGGCCTGGCTTCACATGTCATTCGGAATTTACCAATGGAAACACCGGCCCAACAGGTAATCAGGAACAGAAGTGCGATATGGAATACCGCCTTTAATAACCACGACACCAACGCCGTTACCTCGCTGTTCGATACTTCCGCTGTTCTTATCACCGGCGGCGCCCGTCAGATTGGTATAGAGAATTGCCGGCTGCTGTTCAAGAGCTTATTTACGCGACGACCCGATATCACATCGTATAATTGGCCCGGTTCGATAGAAGTGAACGAAAAATGGCACGTCGCATACGAAACAGGCAATTGGATAGAGTCATGGACAGAGAAGGGTGATAATGATTTATCTGAGATAAAAGGCAAATATTGCCTGATGTGGCGGTACCTGAATGGAAATTGGTACATTATCTCAGCCATCTTCACTCCATTACAGTGCTCAGGCAGCTATTGCAACAAGAGATAAGGCTACCGCAGCACATCCAGGATCGGCTTTTCAACGCCCTGCACCTCATTTTGCCCGGGCTTCAACAGCTCCAGCACCTCTATCACATTATTCCCCTTCTTCAACCACTCCACCGGCACATATAAGGTCTGCTGAGGCCCTATTTCCCAATACCTTCCCAAATGATGCCCATTGATCCACACACATCCCTTCCCCCAGGCGCTCATGTCCAGGTAGGTATCCCCAACTGCCTCGAGCCGAAACGTCGCCCTCTTCACCACCGGCATTTCGGTCGCCCGGCCGGTCATTGAAAATTTTATAGAGTCGACCTTATCAAACGGCAAAGAGAACATCTTCCACCCTTTAATCGCTTGCCCATTGAACAACACCTCCTGCGTAATACCTTTTTTATTCTTCAAAAGATTAGGTCCATAGTTTATCCGGCCCAGGTTTTCTACCAGTATATCAACGGTCACCTCACCCCGGGGAATAGAAACCCATAGACTGTCCTGCTTTTGCATACGGTTCAGCACTCCCTTCCTTTTCCCGTTAATAAACACGATCGCATAGTCGCGAAGCTCTTTCAGATGGAGCATGCCGGAATCCCCGCCTTTGATCTTTGTCCGGTATAAAACATACCCGTAACCCTGATGGAGGTCTTCAAAGGTCAGCGGCTTCACAGACTCCTTTGGCGTTGGAAGCAAGCTCGCCAGCGAAGCTTGTTCCTTGAATACGATCCGGGGCAAAGTGATCGTCTTTTTAGACGCCGGCACTTCAGGAAGATGCTGTCCCGCTGGCAGATGACGTTCTATCACATGCCGGAAAACCATAAACTTCTTAGTAGCATTGCCCGCTTCATCCAGTGGCGCATCATAATCATAGCTGCTGATCTGTGGCTGGTAATAAGAGGTATCATAACAATTAGCCCCGTTCATAAAACCCCGTGTCGTACCTCCATGGAACATATACATATTGATGGAAATACCTGCCGCCAGGGTCGAATCCAATTGTTCGGCATATTTTTCAGAAGGCACGGTATGGTGCTGCTCCCCCCACCAGTCAAACCATGCTGGATACCACTCGGCAACATAATAGGGCCCTTTGTTATTATTGACCTTGTTGATGATCGACTTGACTTTTTCCGGAGTATTATCCCCGTTGACAGCTGGAAGCAATCCGGACAAAACCCCTTTCTCAATATCCTTTGCCGCATCACAGGTATTCAGCAGGCAATTGAAACCGGCCTTGACAAACATGTTTCGATTGATGGCAAGATATTCCGGGTCACTCCCATAAGCCCCGTATTCATTTTCTACCTGGACAAGCAGGATATTCCCCCCATTGGTCACCAGCAACGGAGACACCTCCTTCCCCAGGCGGTCGATATAGTTTTCATATTCTTTTAGATACTGCGGTTCTTTGCTTCTCACCTCCAATCCCTTGATGTTCTGCAGCCAGTATGGATATCCGCCAAATTCCCATTCCGCGCATACATAGGGGCTGGGTCGAAGTATAACCCACAATCCCTCCTCCTTTGCAATCCTTATAAATGTCGCAATATCACTGTTCCCCGAAAAGTCGAACTTGCCTCTCTCCGGCTCATGTACGTTCCAGAATGCGTATGTCCCAATGGTATTAATACCCATGGCCTTTGCCATTCTCATCCTTTGTCTCCATGCTTCCCTTGGTATCCGGGGATAATGCATCTCCCCTGATATGATCTGGAATGATTTTCCATCCAACAAAAATGCCGTATCATTTACCGTAAACGAATGCTTCTGTGCAAAGGAAGTACTTACTGTAAATAGTACACATAGCACAGCCAAAAAACATCTGATCATCTTTGAAATTTTATAGGTCATCAATTTTATCTACGTCTAAAAATGCGCATCCGCTCATCATTTATACCCGCCAGGATCAAATCATCGCCATGGCTGCTTTTTATCAGCTTCATATCTTTCACATCGCCCTTTATAAAGACCCCGTCGTTAATATTAGTGATGGGCAGAAAACTCCCTCCACCGCCCCCCTTCAGGAACAATCCACAAGAAGCGTCATACCGGCCATCCATCACCTCCGCCTGGTACTCATTACCCGCCAGCAGCAGGTCCAGCTTGCCGTCACCGTCGATATCATGAGCAAGTATCGCATTCACAGGTGCGAACTGAGCTTCCGCCGGCAGGATATGTTTCCGAAAAGACCCATTCCCCAGGTTCTCGAACCAGCAGGTATGCAGTTCATTACAATTGAGCGTAATGGCATCTTTCAGCACATCGTCGGGCAACAGCACGCTAAGATCCGTCGAGGCGAAGTCGGTATTTCTCAAAAACCGCTTTTTAAAAGAAGGTATCTGTTTGGCCAACTGATCCAGGTTCATCCCAAGCTGTAATGTCCTTTTTCCGGCATCATCCGGTAAATAATAACAAAGCAGAGGATCGATCCGTCCATTCCCTTTAAAGTCTTTCGCCAACAGCTTTAGCGGCGTTTCAGCCGAAACATGATACGGGTTGTTGACACCCATGTTGCCGGCTACAATATCCAGATCGCCATCGCCGTCCACATCCGCCACGGCAAGGCTTTTCCACATCCCATGATCATCTGCCAGCCCCATCGGACCGGTTACCTCCTTCATCTTTCCGCCATCGGCCTTGAAAATCCGGATCGTCATCCAATCCCCGGCAATGATCAGCTCATTATGCCCATCGCCGTCAAGATCAGCCCAGACAGACCCCGTTACCATTCCTGGCTCGGACAAAGCAGGGCATACGTCAGCCGTTATGTCTGCAAACACGCCATTCCGATATTCCAGCAAAAAGCTTTTGGGTGGATAAGGATACTCCAGCGATACCCTCCCGCCAATAAAGACGCGCAAAGGTTCTCGTCCGCCGCCCGTAAAGCTGATGCTTTGCGCCATGGTATTAATGGTGGGTGGAAAGGCAAAACGGCTCAACGCAAAATTACCTTTGCCATCGTTGAGGTAAAGCCTGGGTGTATGGAACGGCGAACCCTTATCAAATTCGGTGCTTCCACCCGCCACGATCAGGTCGAGGTCATGGTCTCCATCGACATCCACCAGCACACTCTGCATATCTTCTTCATATTTCTGCCCATCTACCAGTTCCTTGCTCACAAAGGATCCATTCTTTTGCTGCAAACAGATCTCCCCCGACTGTTTGAAAGCGCCCCCGATAAAAAAATCGGCAAGCCCATCCCCGTTCAAATCCCCTACACTTATAAATGGTCCCAGCTGCGAGTATTTCTGTGGAAGCAGCGGCGTAAAGGAAAAATCATTAAAGAAAGTTTCCTGGTGCTTAAAATGGACCTGAAGGGAGTCGGTCACATCGTGAAAAGACATCGTCAATGAGCGGCCCGTAGTAGCCCCGCCAGCGACCGCATCCTTTTCATCAAGCCTGAGCGTAGTGTCAATCGCCAGCCCGGACAAATGCTGCTGTTTCCCATCGGGCCAGGTGACGATCACGCTATCGGTCCTGCCATTCTTACCCAGGCCAAAATGCAGCCTTGTATCCACGGAAGAAGCATATCCCCTGACAGGATATTCCTCGGCAGTCTGTATAAGACCGTTCTGCCACAGCACGACCTTCGCTCCAAACCCGTCCCGGTTCAGGCTGTCCCCGCGCAGCACAAAATTTATAAAATGATTGGAAGAGTCACCGGCCCTGCCAATGTTATCACCGCCTCGGCTGTTATTGATATAGACAGATGCCTCCTGGTTGATATTATTGACCACCAGGTCCAGGTCGCCGTCATTATCCAGGTCCACATAGGCGGCTCCGTTGGAGATGGTTTTTTCATTGATCCCGGCCAGCTCGGACTGGTTGGAAAAACTGCCATTCCCATTGTTATGGAAATAATAATTGCGCAACGGCACAGCACCCAGGCTATCCAGCTGGCCTCTCAGCAATCGCTCTCTCACGGGCTTCTCGATCACCCCATACGTTTGACCCCGGTAGCTGACAAAATCCGAATTGATCAGGTCCCGCCCCATTCCATTGGTAATGCTGATGTCTTTATAGCCGTCATTGTCCAGGTCAGCCAGCAGCACGCTCCAGCTCCAGTCTGTTTCGCTCATGCCCGCCAATTCACCGATCTCGCTAAAATAGGGCATGGCGGTATCAGCTTTAAAATGCACTCCCCGGTTTAACTGAAGCATATTCCGCATGAACTCCGGCTGATATCCCGCCCTTCTTTCCGTCTCGTAGCGGCCGTAATTCATAAAGGAAAACATCATCTTCTTCCGGTAGTTGTCCTCCGGCATCATGTCCAGCGTGGCAATATCCGTGAGTCCGTCATTGTTGATATCCGCCGCATCCACACCCATACTGCTATAGCTTTGATGCCCCAGAGATTCCGCAATAACATTGGTAAAGGTCCCGTTCCTGTTGTTCAGCCACAAAAGATCATTGCTTAAATAGTCGTTGGTGACATATATATCCGGCCATCCATCTCCGTTGAGGTCGCTCACAGCAACGCCCAACCCATATCCATCATCCTTGATGCCGGCAGATAACGAGACGTCTTTAAAATAAGGGTGGTTGGTACCCGGAAGGCTCCCCATATTCTTATACAGCTTGTCGCTACGAATGGAATGCCCGCTGAGGTCGGGCTTGACAATATCGTTTTGAGCAACGGCGGGATGCAGCTCGTGATTGACAAGATACATATCCAGCCGTCCGTCCCGGTCATAGTCGAAGAAAACAGCCTGGGTAGAATAGCTCGTATCGGCCAGTCCATATTCGGAAGCGCTCTCCGTAAAAGTAAGGTCGTGGTTGTTGATAAAAAGCAGATTCTTTCTTTTATTGCCCGGTACATTCCCCGATACACAAACATAAATATCAGGATACCCGTCATTGTTGATATCCGCTACGCTAATGCCGGTACACCAGCTGGCCGTTTCAAGATGCGCCTGCTTTGTAATATCCCAGAACTTGTGATTTCCCAGGTTCAGGTACAGGCGGCAGCTGGCCTGGGATGCCCCGAAAAAAAGATCCGGCAGGCCATCCCTGTTAAAATCGCCCACTCCAACGCCGCTGCCCATATAGGTATATTCGTCAACGACCAGGTTGACAGAGTCGTTCTCTGTAATAGTATTGCTAAAATGGATGCCGGAAGTTCCGGCATCCAGCTTGCTGAAAAGGGTATTCGTTTTATTATTCTCTTTGCAGGAGAGGAAGAGGATTGGACATAGCAACAGCCATGTAAAAACTGATCTGCTTATATTTCGTCCGGTGGCGTGCATTACTGATAGTTTGCCACCAAGGTAGTGACACTTCTCGCATCCAGCTGAATATTGTTAGCGGACATGGTGGATTTCTTCAGGCTCTTGGTGCTGCTGGTCACATAAGCCGTAACATTACTGCCGCTGAGGGTGGCAGATCCACCCAGTCCTTCCAGGGATATAACAGAAGAGCTTGTCTCGTTATTTACAATGACAATGACCAGTGTTTTGCTGGCAGCGTCTGTATACGCCGATACCATAATATCTCCTGCCGCATACACGGGGTCTGTTTGACTGTTCAGCACGGCATCCACCCGGACCATTCCGGGCCGGACAAACCGCGAAAAATTGCCCAGGCACCACAGCTGCTTGGAATCAGAAACAAGACCGTCGGTCTTTGATCCTTCGGGGTCCATACCTCCGGTCGGCGTATTGATATACACCAGCCCGTCACTATAATTATAAGGGTTGATACCCAGCCACCATTGCCAGGAGGACGCATTCGAGATTGCCAGATCATTATGGACCACTTTGGCTACATACAGACCGTAGTCGATATTCGTATTTCTCGGGTAGCCGTTTAAAACCCCGCAGATATCGCCCAAAACTCCAAATTCCGTCATCCACAATTGAAGAGCGGAGCTGGTATTCTTAGCGCTGGTCGCCGCCGCCTGACGATCCGTTACCAGTGTATTGTCCGGGCAGGTGGTGAAATAGCTGTGATAGGAAATGGTATTATCGACATTCGATACGCCCCCGATATAGTTTGAGCTGGAAGAGCTAAACCATTGGTTTATCTGATCCCCCCGATTGTCGGTAGTGGCATTGTTCAGAAAAGTTATCTGTCCGGCTTCACCGACTACGACATGGGTATTTACCCCGTTTGTCTGCAGGTCTGGACCGAGGATCTTCACCAGGCTGGCAATATCCGTATTGGAAGCAGCCGTCCCTTCCTGGTTATTGGTAGATCCCCAATTCCATTGCGGCTCATTGACAGGACTGAGATAATCCAGCGGTGTGCTGGTTCCCTGAAAATGCTTGCATACCTGGACGAGAAAGTCGGCATAGTTCTGGAATTTGGAAGAGCTCAGGTTGAATTGAGCAGTTCCGGTGCCATATGCTTTGCCATTGCTGGTCATAGAGACGGGAGGAGAAACTGCAAAACCCAATAGGTATTTTACACCCCTTGTCTTGGCTGCATTCATAAACCATTGCTGGCCCTGCTGCTTATTCCAATTATAGGTGCCATCCGGGTTTTGAAAACACTCCTCCCGCCTGTAATCATCCGCTATGCCGCTGGTATCGCCCTGTTCGTAGCTTCCAGCGCCAATATTGAATCTCCAAAGCGACAACCCAATTCCTTTTGGGTTGCCGCTGGAATCTACATCCATGCTAAAAAGATAGTCGGCTATTTGATTTTTCTTTGAGAGACTGGCCCAGTTACCCACAAACTTCGTCGACCACGCGTCGGACGCTCCGAAGCTGTGGATGGTCTGATGGGTATTAGCCAGGGTCACTTGCAATGTCGCCTTTTGCTGGCAGGTGTCCACACCATTGTATATACATGAGTCTGCTGGTGGGAAAGAGGTAGCTCCTTTCTTACAGCTAAACACCAAAGCGAGTATTGCGAAAAACATATTTGCCATAGCCTGTCTGTATCTGTTCATTTAGCTTTCATTGAGTCCCTGGTTAGTAGCCAGGGTTTTGTTTAATGACACCGCCGCCTGCCTGAATTTCCGTTTGTGGAATGGGGAAGAGGTCATTCGTTCCGGGTTTAAACAGCTTTCCTTTATTGGCGGTCACTTCACCGATATTGGTCCTGCTGTCATATGGGTCGGTATTAGTCTGCAGCCATTGCACATACGTACCGCTGGGTCCGAACATGGAAGACATCAGCGTAGTACCGTTGAATTTTACCCGGTGCAGGTCATCCCATCTTACATCCGCATATTCCCCCGCAAGCTCCAGTCTCTTCTCCAGGATGATGGCATTGATCAACGCATCACCGGACAATCCAAGCTTGGGAGTAAGGCTTACCCGCGCCCGCACCTGGTTGAGCATGGACAGGGCCGTGGTGGCATCTCCATTCCGGGCAGCAGCTTCGGCATAGATCAGCATCACGTTCGCCAATCGCATAAATATATAAGGTTTCGGCTGCCAGCGGTTGTTATACCCCTGGTTGACCGGGCTCCGTTCTCCCAGTGGAATATAGTACTTTCTCCAGTTCCTTGCAGAAGTGTTGCCGTTGGGGTTGCCATTCCAGCTTGTCACAGCAGGATCTCCTGCAACAGGACTTCCATTTTTCATAATGGTATTGACCCTGCGGATGCTGTCATTTTCATTCAAGAAGGCGTCTTCCAGGTTGCTGCTGGGCACATGCCAGCCCCAGCCGCCATCGACACCGCTGCCGGCCACCACGGGGTCCACATTGCCGATCTGGTTGTTGGCGCCAATCTCGAAGATGGACTCAGACCCATTGTAATAGGCAGTTTTGAAAATATCGCCATAATTAGGTTCCAGCGAATATTCATTTAACGCCATCAGCTGATTGGCCGCCAGCACAGAAGAATCGTAATGACCAGACCATAAGTTGGCATACGCCAGATAAGCCAACGCCGCACCCTTGCTGGCCCTTGCCTTATCCTCGGTGGTTGTATAGTCCTTACGCTGAGGCAGGTTGGCAGCTGCATATTCGAAATCTGCATTGATAAATGCCCAGATCTGATCAGCCGTAGACCTTGCCAGCGGGATCTCGCTTTGCTTGGTATTTTCGGTATACAGCGGCACACCTCCAAAATTCTTGGCCAGGTCCATATAAAAGAACCCTCTCAGAAATCTCATTTCGGCCGTCAGACGGGTTTTCAATGTGGCATCGACGGTAGATGTCGCTAAATTGGCGATCCCAAAATTGCACTGACCGATACCTAAATAGCTGAATTGATAAAGCTGGACAATATCTCCAGCGGTAGGAGTAATGCTCTCCAGGCTGCCGACAGCACGGTATGACGCAGCATTGCTGAACCCTCCCAGGTTACCCAGCCATCCATTATCGGTGGCTGTTTCGAAATTAAGCCTGTACCACATGGTCTGCCACCAGTCATTTTGATTGATCACGGAATAGCAGCCGGTTACATAGTTGACGCAACCCGCGGATGTTTGAAATACACCCGTGTTCTGTACGGTTTGCAGCCCGTAATAAGGAATATCCGTAAAACTCTTCTTACAGGACGAGAGAATAAGAACCCCAGAAAATAAACAACCCAGTATGATCTTAATATTTTTCATATTTACAATGTTATAGGTGAGAATTATAATCCCAAGCTTATCCCGGCATTAAATGATTTCGGCACGGGGTATTGTCCTCTGTCAACACCTTGATACTGCTGACTGTCGGATTGCACCTCAGGATTAAAGCCCTTGTATTTTGTGAAGGTGGCTATATTCTGCGCGCCTACATATACACGAATGCTCTTGATGCCATTCACTTTCAGGAATGGAAGATTGTAACCCAATTGAAGATTTCTGATCCTGGTAAAGCTTCCATCTTCCACATACCAGCTGGAGAAATTATAATTGTTTCCGGTGGCAGGATTTGGATTGACGGCATTGGTATTATCTGCTCTCCAGACCTTATCATAGCTGCCGGCAATAACATTGGAGGCGCGGTCGCCGGTGATCAGGTAGCGCTTGGTGGTATTGATCACCTTCTGCCCATAGGAACCATACAGCTCCACGAGAAGGTCAAATCCCTTAAAATCAGCCTTGATCGAAAAATCCATGTTTAACTTCGGATAAGGATTGCCAAGATAGGTCCTGTCGCTATCCGTATTGATGACGCCGTCTCCATTTACGTCGACATATTTAAAATCTCCCGGCTTGGCCAGCGGCTGGATTATATTGCCGCTCTTGTCGACATAGGAATTTATCTCTGACTGGGACTGGAATATACCTGCAACCTTATAACCATAGTAAGCTCCCACTACACCCTTTGTATACATTCTTGTAAAGGACATCCCGAAACGCTCCTGCTCCCGGTAATTATCCTGCGCCCCTACATCCAGGCCCTCGACAGAACCAAGGCTGAGATAGGTGGATCTTACATGGCTCAAAGATATTCTGGGAATGATCCTCAGCTCATTGGTCGGAGTGATGATATAGCTGGTCGTAAATTCCCAGCCCTTGTTCCCGATGCTGGCCACATTGGCTGTCGGCAGATTAGGTTGTCCTGCGCTCAAAGGAATAGACGGCAGCGTTAAAATGGCGCCGCTGGACTTATTATCGAAGTACTCAAATTCGAAATTGAGCTTGTTGTTAAAAAGAGTTCCGTCCAGGCCTAAACCGCGATCCAGGTCCGTTTCCCATTTCAGATTGGGATTGCCGATCTGCGTGGGTATGGTGCCATACGATATCTGACCCGCAAATGGGTAGGTGGCGCCAGTGGATACCAGGCTGTACCAGGTGCTGCGGGTGATCGCATCGGCATTACCTCTCTTACCCCATCTTGCTTTAAACATAAGGTTATTCAGCCAGCTATAGCTTTTCATGAAATCTTCGCCGGATACACGCCATCCGACGGACACGGACGGGAATGTTGCATATTGGTTGCTGATCGGGAATTTTGAGTTACCGTCCCTGCGCGCATTGGCGGTCAGGTAATATTTACCGTCGTAGTTGTATTCCAAACGACCGAAATAAGCTGATCTCTTCACCCAGTACGCGTTGTTGATACCGCCGGTTGGGCCCGTTCCGAAAGCAGCCCGGACAGCAGGGTTTGTCAGATCCATATTCAGGTAATCCGCATAGGCAAACAGGGGATTGTTACCATTGGCGCTATCCGCGGAGAAACGTTGACCGCTGCCATAATATTCCTTTTGTTCCGCGGCTTCCTGACCGACCAGCGCTGTAATATGATGCTTTTCCGCTACGGAAAGCTTATACGTCAGCACATTGCTCACTACCCAATTGTATTTTGTGTCGAACCCTGAACCAGCCGCCGTCAGCGCGCTATAATTATTGGAGTTCAGATAATATCTGGGAGTGAAGAAGTTATTGGTGGTATTATCCACATTGGCTCCGACAGTGGTGCGGAAGGTCAGATTCTTAATGGGCTGAACTTCCATGAAGGCGCTGGATTGGAGACCATACAGCTGATTAGGGCTCAGCGTGGCCAGGTTCATGCCAAAAACATAATTAGGAGGAGGCGTTCCATTACCGGGACCGCCATAAGGAGTTCCATAGGCGCTCCACGTAGCATCATACAGCGAAGGATTGGCCGAAGAAGGGATATGCTGCAGGTTCGGATTGATAAAAGGGCTCGTTACAGGATCAGTACCCAGCAGGCCTAAAAAGTCTACCGGCGTATTTATCCATGTTTCATAGCGTGGTGCAAAAGATCCGCCGAACTTGAGCCAGTCATTGACCTTAAAGTCTCCGGTGAATCTGCCGGTAACCCTTTTCCAATCACCCACCTTGGTGTTGGCATGGGCGTCGGTATAGGATAGGCTCATCGCATATTGCGCCTTTTCAGATCCCCCCGTATAGCTGATCCCTACATTCGTAGTGGGGCTATGGGAGTCGATCACGGCATTCCACCAATCCGTCGATTTGGTAGTGTCGTATTGATTGACCGTGGTTTCGGCCAGTGTAAAGCTGGGGTTGGACAGCCGCTGGAACTTCAACCATTCCGCGGAGCTGGCCATTGTAAAGGGTTTTTTAAGGTGTTGGGACTGGTAATTCACGGTCACATTCAGGTTGCTTTGACCCGCCTTGCCTTTTTTCGTCGTTATCACGATGACCCCGCTGGCGGCCTGGGCGCCATAGATAGCCGCGGCCGATGCATCTTTAAGCACGTCCATTCTTTCGATATCCGCCGGGTTGATGGAGTTGAAATACCCGCTTTGGATGGGAACACCGTCAACGATCAAAAGAGGCTGGCTGCTTCCCTGGATGGTATATACCCCGCGGATATAAATATTGGGCTGTGCCCCCGGACCATTTGAGCCGGCCAGCACGCGGACACCCGGCACTTCACCCTGAAGCGAGTTCGCAGCATTGGGATCTTTAAAGGTTGTCAGCTCCTTCCCGGATATGGACCCTACCGAGCTGATCAGGTCAGACTTCTTCGTAGTGCCATATCCCACCACCACCACATCGTTCAGGCCTTCACTCGTAGTCTCCATATTTATCGCCAGCGTTCCTCCACTGGAAGGAGCGGCGACTCTTTTGGGGGCATACCCGATATGCGTGAAAAGGAGGGTGGCATTGGCAGGTGCGCTGATGGAAAATGCTCCGGCATCATTTGTCCTGGTTGAAACTTTGCTACCGACCACCGAAACGGTTACGTCGGGGAGAGGGGCGCCACCTGCGCTTACTTTTCCTGTGATCACCTGCTGGGCCCAGAGCGTGGCCGAAGCACAAAATAGCAGAGTGCACATAGATACAATTCTGGCTGTTTTTACAGCCGAAAGCAATGAACTTCTCATAATGACAAGTCGTCGTTTAGTTTTAGTAATATGATTCCAATTGCAACAGATGCAAAATACTCAGCTAAAGGGGGGTAAATGGGGGATAAAACACACAGGAATGGGGGGTAAAACACGCAAAACCGCCCAATTTGGTTAATTTTTAGCAGATTTTAGGAAGGGGGTCATTCGTCTGTCTCCCGAATGGTATTGAGTTGCTGGTTAAAGGATTGCCTGTATTTTTTGATGTATTCAGAAGGAGTAATACCAAAGATCCCTACAAACTGCTCCCGAAAATACCGCATGTCGTTGATACCAACCTGGTAAGCGGCCTGGCTGACATTTACATTTTCCGTCAGCATCAGCACGGCAGCTCTTCTCAGCCGGATACTTCGGATAAAAGCGTTCAGCCGCTGCCCGGAGATGGCCTTGACCTTCTGATTGAGCCTCGAATGGCTCATACCCATGGCCTTGGAGAACTTCTTCATGGTAAACTCCTCATTATCAATATTCTCCTCGATGGTTGTTATACATTTCCGGAGGAAGTCCTGGTATTCCTTCGGCACCTTCACCGTACTCTCCTTCAGGGTAATGCTGTCCAGGAAATATCGCTGCAGGATATTCCTGTTCTTGAGCAAGGTTTCTACCCTCGCTGATAAATGCTCGCTGTCGAAAGGCTTGGTAAAATAATCATCGGCCCCGCCTTCGATCCCTTTCAGCTTGGTCTCCGAGGTTGTGGCGGCGGTAAGTAATATCACCGGTATATGCCCCAGGGACCCCGACTGCTTGATCTTGGTGCATAGCTCTATGCCGTCCATACCCGTCATATTAATATCGCTGATAATAAGATCGGGAATATGTTCCTCCGCCAGCCGGAATCCGTCCATACCATTATTCGTCGTATAAAGTAGATATCTGGAAGCAAAAAGCCGGTGTAAGTATTGCAGGATCTCCGCATTATCGTCGATCAATAAGATGGATTTTTTGTCCGTCACCACTTCTTCAGCGGTCTTGCCGTCACTGGGGAGGCCGATAGCATCCTCTGGAACACTGCTCTCTTCCTCCATCAATTCCTCTAAAAGCTCAAATTTCCTTCCCGGACCCTCCATTATATATGCTTCCCCCAGTTCCGGGATCTCCTTCAGCAGGGAAATGGTAAAAATGGCCCCCTCTCCCGGCGCGCTTTTACAGGTAACGGTACCCTTATGTCGTTCGATAAAGTTCTTTACCAGGAACAGCCCGATCCCAAATCCCGCCTTGCCCTTGCTACCCGCATGTACCTGCTGGAATTTGTCAAACACCCTGCTTAGATCGTTTTCCGGGATCCCTACTCCTGTGTCCCTTATTTCAATACGGACCCGCTCTCCCGTCTCCGTCAAAATAAACTCTATCCGCCCGCCAGGAGGTGTAAACTTAAAAGCATTGGACAGAAGGTTGAAAAGCGCTATTTCAATTTTCTCATAGTCGCCTTGTATCTGTATCGGCTCCGTCGGAGCAAAAAAGGGATAGCTGATCTCCCTGGAACTTGCCTGCTGGGCAAAACACTGATATACTTCATTGCATAGCGCGACAATGTCGATGGTGGATATCTTCAATACGTCGCCGCCGCTATCGGCCTTCCTGAACAACAGCAGCTGATCCACAAGACTCAGCAGACGCCGGGCATTCCGGTGGGCGACAGCCAGATCTTCCGCAGGCAGCTTGCCGCCTGTTTGGGTCATCGCTTTTTTCAGCGGGTCTATGATCAGTGCCAGGGGTGACCTGAACTCATGGGATATGTTCGTAAAGAAGGACAGCTTCCTTTCAGAAAGGTTCTTTTCTTTTTCACTCTCCAGATGCGCAAGCTTGATCTCGAACTTCATCCTCTCCTGCTTGCGTGCATACTCGATGTATAAATATACCGATCCGGCAAATACCAACCCGTAAAGAAGGTAAGCCCACCAGGTTTGGTACCAGGGAGGGAGGATGATTACCCGCAGCAGCTGTGCCTCTTTGCCCCATTTGCCATCGGAGCCGGAGACCTTGACTTTAAAATCATAGCTGCCGGCCGCCAGCCGGGAATAATTCGCCGTCCTGGCATTGATATAATTCCAGCTCTTATCCCAACCCTCCAATAGATAAGCGTATTTCATCTTATCTGCTCCGGCAAAATTGAGCGCGAGGAAGTCCATGGAAAGGATGGATTGGTTGTATGGCACCGTTATCTGTGTTACCCTTTCCATATCGCGCGCCGAAATATAGGAAGTGTCGTCCACGACCGATCGGTCGTTTACTTTAATGCCATCCAGGAACACCTTAGGCGTCTCCTCATTATAACGGATACTGTCGGGGAAGAAGTAATTGAACCCTTTGATGCCGCCGAAAAGGAACTCGCCTGTGCTCAAAGCCGTAGCTGCATTGAAGCTGAACTGATTGCTTTGCAGTCCGTCGGATTGTGTAAAGTTTCGGAAAGTCCTTGTCTTTAGGTTGAATTTTGCCAATCCATTGAAGGTGCTGATCCATAAGTTCCTGTTCTCGTCTTCCAGTATCTGCAACAGCATATTGCTTGGCAATCCGTCTTTTGTCGTATACTGGGTAAGATGCCCGTCTTTTTTGGAAAAAAGCAAAAGTCCCCCGCCCTGGGTGCCGATCCAAAGATTCTTATCCCTGTCCTCATGAAGACACCGGACGGCGTAGCCGATATTATAAAGGGTATGTTTTTTGAACTTGGGGTCAATTTTGATAAGTGTCGTATAGTTCCCGCCCCAAAGATCACCTTCACTGTCTTCGATCATGCATTGAAGATTGGTGAGGTTATTATCGAATTGTACAAACTTATTCAAAGCCCTGTCAAAAGAATATAAGCTGCCCTCATTGGTGGCGCCGGCCCAAAGCGTTTTTTGAGAATCTTCGAAAAGGAACCACACATTGTTTTCTTCCGCATTGGTCTCCGGGTTAAAACAGGTGTATTTTTCAAATGTGCCCGTTGCTTTATTGAAACGGTCGACCCCGCCAAACCAGGTCGACATCCATAGATCACCCTTATGATCCTTGATAATGCTGGTGATAAAGTTGCTGCTGATGCCATTGGGTTCGGAGGCCGTATGTCGGAAACACTGGTAGCTGTTCTTTGCCCGATCCCAATAGCGCAACCCGGCGCCATCCGTACCGATCCATACACTGTCTTTGTTATCTTCACAAAAGGAGAGTATAAAATTATCCACAAGCGCGCCGCCCGAAGGTGGTTCGTAGACAACTTTTTCAAAGGTCGGAGGGGAGGGTTCGATAATATTGATGCCGCCTCTTAACGTGCCGATCCATTTGCGGCCTTCCACGTCTTCGTAGATCGTATATACGGAATTGCTGTTTATCAGCGGACGCCCGTTGCTTTCTGTCATCGGGCCTGCGGAAGACGCGTTATCCGGCAGCGACCACAAGCCTGCACCGTCCGAACCTATCCACAAAACTCCGTGTTTATCGGAGACCAGGGTCACGATCTTGGCTTTGGCAGGCATAAAGCTGCCCGAGTAGCTGTTCGACCCGGGGTCGTATAGAAAAAGTCCGACATCATTCGCCACCCAAAGCCTTCCCTTTCTGTCGATCTTCAGGCAATTCGCCTGCCGGATGCTGCTGTTCACCAGCAGCAGTTTTTTCCGGGCGGGATCATAGCTGAACAGCCCTTCATGTTGCACGAATACCCACACATGACGGTTCGCATCCTGCTCCAGACCCGTCACATCATAATTCCCAGAATGCTGATCACCCAGCGGTATCTGCAATCCATTGGTCGTGCCGTTCTTGAACACCAGCAGCCCATTATGCTGTGTAGCCACTAGTATACAGTCAGGCCCCGCCGCCTTTACGATATGGATATTATCCTGTATATTTTCCAGCGAGCCTGACAAGGAGGTATAGCGTACCCGGGAGAATTTCGAGGTGAGCACATTATACATACTCAGCCCTTTCTGTCCGCCTACCCAGATACAATGGCTCTCATCTTCCGCGATGCTGTATATAGTATTGGTGGCAAGGGAGGTGGAATCACCGATCACATTATGGAATACTTTAAACCCATATCCGTCGTAGCGGTTCAGTCCATCATAAGTGCCGATCCAGAGAAAGCCATTATGATCCTGGCAGATGCTCATGACCGCATTATTGGAAAGGCCTTGCTCTATTCCAAGGTATCGAACAGGTAATTTCCCGGCAGTCACCGGCTGAATAAAAAGAGAAAAAAGAAAAAAGATCAGAGCAATTCGTTTCCTACGAGCACACATATGACATCACAGTTGGCGGGAAAGATACAAAAAAGAGCAGGTTCACCCATCAGTCCTATCCAATCTCCTCACCACCAGTCCGTTATAATCCCACCCCTCCGTTGACGCTCATCGGTTCAGGCGGTTACTTCGCCAAAATCAGTAGCCATGCTCAGCTCTCTCCATTTGGCCATTTCATCGAGCATCGTAGTTGCCTTTTCCCTGGCAAGGCTCAAAGCATCGCTCCCCAGGAATAGATGCACCGGCGGTTGCTCCATTTCACTTACCTGTATCAGGGTCTCGGCCAGCCTATCTGGATCACCTTGCTGGCGGCCATTTATTTCATTAAGATGGACCGATTGCGACTGCCGCACTCCCTCATAGTCTTCAATTGGACAGGATGGCTCCATCACCGAGTCCTTTGCCAGGAACTGCGTGCGGAAATATCCCGGATATACCAGCGTAGCATGCACCCCGAACGCTGCTGTTTCGGCCGCCAGGCTTTCCGTAAGGGCCGATACGGCGAATTTGGTGGCGCAGTAAATACCCCATCCTCCGAAATTTGCGGTGTAGCCGCCGATGGAAGAGATATTGAATACATGCCCGCTGCGACGGCTCCGCAGATGGGGCATCGCATTGCGTACCACATTGAGCAACCCAAAAACGTTTACGTCAAAATTCTTCCTCACTTCCGCATCGCTCAGCTCTTCCTGCGCGCCTATCTGACCGTACCCTGCGTTGTTCACTACCACGTCTATTGTTCCGAAATGGGCAATGGTAGCAGCCAGTGTACGCCGCACGCTGTCTTCATCCAGCAAATTCATTTCAAGAGGGAGGCAACGGTCGGAAGATTTCCCGATCTCCTTTTCCAGCGCTCCGAGGGTACGCGAAGTAGCGGCCACCCGGTAGCCTTCATCCAGTAATCTTTTTACGAGTGCAAGTCCCAACCCCTTGGAAGCGCCCGTGACAAACCAAATTTTTTCTTTTGTCATACAATGATTGTTTTGAGATACAAAGGTAGACGGGTGCATCAATCAGGTATTAACGAGAATCAAACAGCTAATTGCGAAAATCAAACATTTGGCATCCTGTCGCGATCACATGTTGATCATTCCAGGCGTAGACCAAACATAGTAATAGTTGGAGTTTTGTTGTAGTATAAGGCGGAGAGCCGCCCC
>Ga0068860_100001920_pt1 | contig 22039 bp, 42 predicted proteins | sample KBSSwiS32_FD_66597 | JGI IMG/M metagenome (GOLD analysis project Ga0068860, IMG submission 66597) | Switchgrass rhizosphere microbial communities from Kellogg Biological Station, Michigan, USA - KBS Switchgrass S3-2 | ecosystem: Host-associated > Plants > Roots > Rhizosphere > Soil ...
GTCTACGGCGAAAATGTTTTGAACTTTTGACCCGCCCCCGATTCATTCATCGCAATCTCTTTCATGATTTCATACGCGACTTGCGGAACGATCGCGTTGCCGAGGCCCTTAAGGCGGTCCACCCGAGAGGATACCCCATGAGCCACTCGACCCACGTCGGGTTCAGGGAGCCATTCACAACAGTCCGAAGGTTCTCGCCCCCGTCCCTGCCGCTCGTTCCCGGCCCGCCCATGCCGTCGTGCTTGGTCGGCGTCGGAAACATCGACCGATTCACTGCAAAGCCCAACTCGTTGCCGCTCGGCCCGTTGCTCCTGCCGTCCTTGCTCATCCCGTGAGGCGTCGGCCACAATCCAAACTCTGTCCCGTCTGTGGCGGGCGTCGACGGCGCAAGCTGGAATAATAAGCGGTTGGACGGCGTAGCCTTCACGTTCCAGGTCAGAAATACAGTTGTCGAGCTCCATCGTGACGAATCCAGCAACGTTCTCACCAAGCACCCAAGCGGGCCGGATGTGTTGAATGAATTTACTTTGATTGTGCCCTACTATCGCAACGTGGAAATGCTCAAGCGCCAAGTTGAAGAGTGGAATAGATATCCCGAGGGCGTCAAGATTATATGCGTCGACGATGGCAGTCCGGAACCTGCGTTGCCGATCATTCATGCGATGATTCCGGGAAACCCATATGTTGAACTTTATCGAATAGGCATTGATTTGTTGTATAACCCGGAACATTTCCGGCCAGAGCGCACGGTCATCTGCCGCGCCTCTTCGCTTCCCGGCCTGGGAAAATGGCTGGCAAGGAAACCCCCCGGTAACAAGGGTTGCTCCTCTGTATCGGGTTCCGTCGAAGGCTCTAATATCTCCGTAGATTCGCGGACTACCCAACTCAGCGAAGGACTGTCCCGATTCGCATCCATTGGCTGCTTGCTGCCTTCCGATGCCCTCGGCGTCGGCCACAGCCCCGAATCTCTCCTTGATGATTTCCTGCGCATAGGGTTCTATCTCCACAAAAGCTACGGTCGTGAATCCCGCCCAATGTGCGGCCAGGGCAAAGCCGCCGATGCCGGAAAATAGATCAACGTGATTCACCTTGATGCTTCTGTATTTTTCTCTTCATGAAATCTTCGCTCATGATTCAATTTCCACCTGAGTTCTCGAAACGTCGCCGTGCAATGTCCGCATTCCAGCGTCCTGTCTAGTAATCCGACAACCACGCGCCGACTGGTTGGTCCTATTTTCCGTCTTTCATATCCGCCGCCTTTGTTCATTTGCCTCCTATACTTCGCCACTGCCAAGTGAAAAGTTTTCACTTTGAGCCCTAGTTGAGCCCCATTTTGGCTCACTTTTCACTCGCTCGCTTTGTCGGAAAACCGGTATGCTTTTCAGCAGATTGCGAAGTAGATTCGCTTAGTTCGGCAGGTTTATCAGTGGCAGCATTGCACGGGTTCAAATCCCGTCGGGGACGCCAACTAACCTGTTGAACTATTTGCTGTTCGTTCTCTCCAACTAAAAAGTTTTCACCTGAGTTTTCACTTTGCGCCATCGCACGCATTCCGAAGTTAGTGTCCTCGGTCACGAGCTTACCATAATGCTTCTCGATCATGACCACGGATGTCCCCACATAGTCCGCCACGCGCTTGATATTCTCGCCATGCGATAGCATGACGCTGATGAAAGTGTGTCGGGTGCAGTAAAACTTACGATGCCGGATCTTGAGCGCGGTCAGCGCCGCATGCCAGTATTGCTTGCGCCAGTTGTCCGGCACGATCGGACGGCCATCCCGGTTCTGAAATAGAGGATCGCTCTCCGTCACGCGCAGCCTCGTCGCGCTGTTCAATACCGATAGGACATTGGGAAGCAGAGTGATCGTGCGCTTGCTCTTCTTTGTCTTGGTCTTGTTGTTTTCTCCGAGAGTGCGCGATCTAACGATCGTCGTACGACCCGAAGCCAGATCCACGTTGCCCACCTGCAGCCCGCTGCCCTCCGACGGACGCATACCGCTCCAGAACTGAGTAAAGACCCAGGGATGATAAAAACGCCACTTCCTATAGAAGTAGTCAATGATTCGATCCCGCTCTTCTTCCGTGAACGGATCGGGCTCGAGCTCGTCCGCATCCGGCCACTCCAGATACATGAATGGATCGTGCTCAATGACCGGCTTAGTCCCCTGCCGCGCGTCGCGCCACATCGCCCGAAAGCTGGAGTCAATGATATTGCGGCTCGTCTTCACCGAGACACCGACGTCGTGCAGCAGATACTTGCGAAACGCGACCAGCACGTCGGTGTGGATCTCCGCCATCGGCATGTTTCGAAACTTCGGAAGGATGTAGGCGCTGAAGTGCTGCTTATAATCGCGCTCGCACGATTTCCGCACCAGCGGCGGCGCCTGGTCGAGTATCCATTTTTCATAATGCGCGCCCACGGTGACGGGCGCCGATTGCTTTGCCTGAAATAGATGCGCGCGATTGCCGTTGGGAAACCATTTAAGATAATCGAATGTCCCCTTCTTGATTTCATGCGAGATCAAGACGGCGTGCGCTTCGAGCAGCCGGCGATTCTCTTCCGTATCCTTGAGCTTCGTTCCTTCCCAGGTCCTGATCCGATTGAAAAAGAGCTGGTAGGCCAGATTACCGACCCGATTGGTTTTGATGATGCACGACACTGCTGCCATATAATCTTCGCTCGCCTATCCCGTCAACTGAGAATCATTGTATTTCTCTTGAAGCCAAGGGCATATGAGACAAATCGCACGCCATCGATTCATCGCCTCATCGGTTCCGCGAATGTCGATTGCGGGACCAATTAGCAGTTGTTCTTCGGGCTTCAACCGACGGCGAATGTGATAGGTAAAGCCTGTCCATTCATGCCACTCTCCGAGGCTTGCATCGCCTACGCCTATGAGGGCATTTCGCGCAACTTCACGCAAACCGAAGCGACGTCCATGCGCCGCCGAGGCGTGCCAAACTGGCCCGCCAAAATTCTCTTCGATTCACTCATAGCCGGAGTTCACCGTAAGGATTGATGATTTGCCGTCGGAACGGAGCAAGCCGAAACGCGGGTGAACCGTCTCGCAACACAACCGACAGTGGTTGTCTAGTGCTATTTTTTGTCTTTCAGTCAACGTCACACTTGCGCCAGCAATTTCTTAAATGCGTTATCAATCTCGCGCTCGTTGAGCAGGGCTTTAAAGCCGCAGTCGGTGTCATTACAAACAAACCTTAGCCATCGATGTGCCCGCAGGTAAATAAACTCCTTAGCCAGATATTCGCCGTTACCGCGACAATTAGTTGCGTGTCCCATTTCTACTTCTAAAGTTTTCACTGGCCATGCCATCATTCACTATCCCGTCAATCTGATTTTTCCCTGGCTATAGCCTCGTGACATGGGGATGTCTTCTTTGACCTCGGCCAGGTCGCGCTCCTCGAGCCAAGCCTGAACCGCCAACCGGCTAAACCGCGGCCGGCTACCGCGCGGACTGTAGAAGTGCACACCCTTCACATAGATCCGCTTCTTGATCCTGGATAGAATCGTGCTGCGCTCCACCTTGAGCCACGCTGCGACTTCATTGATCGTGAGTAGTTCGTCCTGCATTACGCGGCGGCCCAAGAAATCAGCCGGCCTTCGAATGGCAGGCCGTGCTGGTCTTTAAATAGCCCATACATTTCATTCGGATGGTCGAATCCGTCGCCAAAGGCCAAGCGTTCGATCTCGGTCCAGTTAAGTATTTTTCCATCCACCGCGACGAAGTCGATCCCTATATTGATGTGGTTTATGCACGTGCAGCGCGTCTCGATTAAAACTCTCTGCTTCGAGCGATAAGGCAGCCCCGTCCAGACGCGCAGACTCAGTTGATCGCCCACGTTTATTTTCCGCTTGCCCCGACTGCGCACTGCTTTTATCTTTGTGCCAGATCCGCGAATGGTATGTGTCTTGATTCCGCGCAGGATAAGATCTTCAAAGCGGTTCTTGAACATCAGCACGATCATCGCCCGATCTCCAGTATCCTCTTCCCCACCGCATGTGCCTCCTCGATCGACCGCGGCGCATAGTATTCGTGGCCGCGATTTTCGAGCTTTTGTTTCCATTCTAGCTGTTTCGGCGTCAGCTCGCCGTCCGATGCCTTGGTCTCGACCCAGATCGTCCGCGCATCGAGCGCTACCACGGTCAGATCCGGCTTGCCGAGCTGGGAGTCGCCGATCGGCGCCGGGATGATCCTGCCGTCCCGGGTCTTGATCAGTTTCACGTCCCGGTTACGCATGTAAGGTATCTGCGCCTTTTCGCAGGTCTGCTCGATGATCTGCTTAATGCTTCGCTCCCGCACTTTCCGATATTGGCTAAGCAGGGCGGCCGCATCGTTTGTTCTTTGACGGGCGGCGCGCTGCGATGCCCTGGCGATGTAGGATTTCATTGAAATAGCCTCACGCCGCCGCCTTCTTTTTAACCGCCTTCAGTTTCGGTTTCTTGGTTGTGTTCTTCACAATCGCGTCAAGCTTCCACGGAATATCCACGAACCGGCTGCAATGGAGCAGCAGGTTTAACTGCTTGAGCTCGTCGCGGAGGTCCATGAGCAATGCCCAAGTCACATGCTTCTCATTTGTGATAATCTCGGGAAAACTCCAATTTTATGACGTGCCATTGTACGTTGTCCTTTTTAGTTACTTGGACTTGCCGGCCCCGCGCTCGGCCAGGATCATCCCCCCCCGAACGTCTGCGTGACGCTTTCGAGGGGCCGGTGAAGTTTGTCTGAGAGTTTCAGCATGGTTATGTAAATAAGCTGACTTCTTTTTCCTGCTCACCCGCTCGAAGATTCGACGCAGCAAGACTCCAATAGGACCGCTTTAGCTCGATCCCGACAAAGCGCCGATCGTTTTTAATCGACTCCCAGCCCTCTGAACCAATGCCTGCAAATGGCGATAGAACAAGATCGCGCGGATTACTCCAAAGCAGGATCGCGCGACGAATCACCTCTAGCTGCAACGGCGCGATATGTCGTTCGTCGTTGTTTTCTCGCGCCGCTCGATATTGGAGCGTGTCGCCTGGATCGATATCCATCCAAACCGGCGACGCCCATTTCTGCCACTGATCCACCGGAAACTCTTTGGCGGAATGCCGCACTGGATTGAGATTGTCGCCAGGCTTTCGCATGGTGACGAGATAGTCAGAAATTCCCTGACGCGACATGGCCGAGTCTTTTTTGAGTTGCTTCCACAAAAGACCTAACGCCTTGGTTCTCTGCATCGCCGTGACCGGGTCTTTCCAAATGCAGACTTCCGAATGATAGATGAATCCCTCGGCTTGAAATGCGCGGATTAGCTGCCCGCGAAAGTCCGCAAGACCTATGACGCCATCCCGCGTTTTTGATGTCGGCAGATTCATGCAGTGAAAAGACAGATTGCGGCCCGGCTTCAAAAGCCTGAAAAGTTCTTTAATCAGAAATTGGAAGTGCTCGAAAAACTCCGAATGATCCTTGACGTTGCCCATGTCGCGCATACTCGCCGAGTAGGTGTACAGCGATGCGAACGGCGGCGAGAAAACCGAATAGTCGATACTATCGCTCTCAAGCCTGCGCGCTATTTCAATACAATCGCCTAGATAAAGAGTCCAGTTATTTCCCTCGGTCTTATCCTCAAAGTAGTGATCCACAGTTTTCCCCAAGCCTGTAATGTTTTCTTTGTTAATCGCGCTCATATGTTGAACCATATTCGCGGCCATTCGTTCGGCGTCTGCTTCCTTGCGCGCGATGTTCTTGACCACGGCGCCCTCGGCCTTCGAAGTGATAATATTAACGTTGACAGGTTTCTTCTGACCGAAGCGCCAGCAGCGCCGAACCGCTTGGTAATACGATTCAAAAGAATCGCTTAGCCCGACGAAAACCATGTTGTGACAGACCTGCATATTTAAGCCGAAGCCAGCGATCGACGGCTTGCTGATAAGAACTCGCAACCTACCGTTGACGAAGTCCATCAAGGTCTTTTCTTTAAACTCCCGCGTGTCGCTGCCTTTGACTTGGACAGCGCCATCAATCACTCTTTCCAATGCGTCCGACTCCGAGTTGAGATTGCACCAAATAAGCCATGTCTCATTTGACCCGTTGACCATATCGGCGCACTTGCCGACTCTATCCATGAGCGAATCGCGCCGCGCACCGATCCGTTCCTGTAGCGTCTGAGCTTCCAGCGCAAACAGAAAATCACCGGTGTTTTTCGCTTCGACTGCCATTTGATGCACGCGCAATTCAGGCAGGATAAAATCACCATCTTGATAGCCAAGATCGGAAGGCTTGCGGATCATGACCGCCCAAGAGCAAACCCACTTCCAAAATTCCTCCTGCGCGTGTCCCTTGAGTCGCCATTTGGCCGTCTCACCGCCGTCATGGATAAAAAACATTGAGAGCATTTCGGTGCGGCTCATCGCCCCGAGAAATTCGGCGTGATTGCCGAGTTCCATGAAATCGTTTGGTGATGGCGTTGCGGTACAGGCGAGCCGGTAAGGAGTCTCTTTGAATGATTCTATGATCGTGTGGCGGGTCTTACCGTCAAAAGATTTCAAGATTGACGATTCATCGAGCACGATGCCTTGAAAATAATCAGGGTCGAAATGCTCCAACATTTCATAGTTGGTGATGTTGATGCCCGGCTTGCACTCGGAGTGATGACGGCAATAATAAACCGGCAAATCGAGCTCTCGGCCTTCTGCGACCGTCTGCGAAGCCACGGCGAGCGGAGCAAGGATCAAGACGTTACCGGGAATCTGCCGCGCCCATTCAAGCTGCATGCGGGTTTTACCCATGCCACAGTCTGCGAAGATTGCCGAGCGACCGAGACGCAAAGACCATTTGACGATATTGCGCTGGAAATCGAATAGGCTTTCGTGCGGCTCGACTGGCACAATTCCCATCGGCGGAACCGTGATAGTTTTCGCTTCTAAAAATATCTGATAGCTTTGTGCGCTAGTCATTTGACGCTACGGAGTTTTAACGATTCACTATTTCGACACTGATCGGCCAATCGAATCAGCACGGCGGCCAAATCCATCGCCTCTTCGCGGATCGATTCAATTGCATTTGCTTGGACAGCACTTTGCACTTCGTTCCACTCCTCCAGCGCAACGCCTAGCGCCTCATGGGTCGAGGTAAAATCGCCGTAGCGTTCTTGCGCAGATTCGATGCGGGCAAATATCTCGCTTGAGATGTCCGAGAGTTTTGCGATGAGAGAGGCGTTATGAAGAACTTTTAGCATTAGCTTTTATTCAGTTTCCCCGGCAAACAGTTTCCGATAAAATTCCGCCTTCTCGTGGATGTCGGCAAACTCCCGCTCGCCTGGGCTCGGGCCGTGACTCGCTTTAGGTTCAAGCGACTGAGTCTCCCGCTTTTCCATCTTCTCGCGGATGGTCGCTCTCAACTTCCTCAGATCGTGCGCGGCCACATCCCATCCATGGCCCGGCCAGCGTTGATCGAGCTCCAGATAAGCGTCCACCGGATCGCGGTGCGATTCTTTAAACCTCAGCATGGTTCGCAGCGCGTCCTCGCCCTCGGTGACCTTCTCCGGATCTCGCGCTTCGAGTTTTTCGAAAAGCTCGGTCAGAGGTTTCTTCGGCTCCGACGCTTTGATCTTATTCCAGAGTTTCTCCCTGGCCTCTGCGACAAATCCGCGCATGCGCTCTTTGCTGGGAAACATTCCCGGCGGCATCTTGTCGGTGGCTAAGTTCGCAGCTTCAAAGAATACCTCGTCGTCCTCTTTCCTAAACTCGTCCATCCAGTCCGCCCGCACCTGAACATCGAGATGACCGGTCTTGCCGTGATACTTCTCGATCCAGTCGAAGCATTGGTTGAATGTGCTTTCCGTCATGACTGCACCTTCGCCTTTGCCTGTCTCCCGCTCTCGATTGCCCGCTGTCTGATTTCCTCTCGGTTCATCACCGGCGCCACGATGGCCGGTTCCTTGTCAGGCTCGTAGAGATCCATCCAGCCGTTTCGAAGCGACTTCTCGACGATCTTGGTCGGGTCGTGCCCCTTGTGCTGCGCGTCGGCGAGGAGCGCATAAGTCAGCTCGACCTGAAAGATCGTCATGCGCCGGTTATTGGCCCGCCTGAACTGCTCCCAGCGATTCCAGAGATCCCAGCCGCATAATGTTGCCGGATGCTTCTCCCCTAGTCCTAAGTCATTGTCTATGACCTTCTCTACGCGCGCGCGAAGAGGGGCCGCGCTAGCGGACCCGATTGAAAGAGAAAAAGAAGATAAAGAAGAAGAAGAAGATAAGACGGGGTTTTGCGGTAAAAAGGGCGCAGAATGGCGCACAGATGCGCCGCTGGACGATGGCAAAGCGATTTGAGACCGCCCAGGTTTAGGCGTAACCACTCGTCTTTCAAGAGCTATCTTGCTCTGATACTTGTAAAAACTTGTGGATGGTAGGAAATAATTTCCGGATTCGTACTGCCCGATCAACTCAGCGTCCAACAGCTCATCGAGCGCCTCCGATACCTGCTCATCGGTCTTGCGCCTATTCGGCACCACCAGAAGATTGATCTCCTCCGGGTCTTTGGCCACCAGACGACAGCTATCGTCGGCGTGCGGGATCATCCAGGTATAGAGGAGTGCGGCAAAATCCGACACTCTTTTTAGCTTTTTGTCGATCGATATATCCGTGCTCAGGTCTCGTCTTCGGCTCATTCATTTCCCTTTGAAAACTTGGTTGAAAGTCTGAATCACCTGCTCGCCTCGCGTGATTATTTGCTCCACGTCCTCGTCTCGCCCCTTTTGCAGCGCCTTTTGCGCGATGATACCGCAGAAGCTGGCGCAATCGCGGGCGGCGATCTGAAGCAGCGCATCGTGGTAGAGTTTTTCGCGGGCGGTCATGGGACTCAAGACCTCAAGACGGCTGTTTTCAATTCATCGAGATCGCCAATTAACTCTTTGCGGTCGCTCTCGATCATTGCCATCCTGACGACGTTCTCGATGCGCTCTGGCGTGAAGCCGTAGAGCTTGGCGAGATAGTCAATGCTGTCTCCGGTCTTGAATTGCTTCAGAATCACCGCTTTCAAGTTCGCCGTGAGTTTCATTTCCAATAGTTCCACGCCCACCGGATAATCCAGAACGCCAACGACCAGCTAGCGACGACAACTACCGCGCAGCAAAACCAGCCGGCGAGGACTTCGGTGTCGATCGGTTTGCGGCGTTCTTCGTGGCGGTATCGGTTGGTGCGGCGGACGCCAAATAATTCGTTAACGATTGTTTTCATGGCTACTCCTTGATGAATGGTTCTTCTCTAGGGTCGCGTCCATAGGCGCGCCCCGCCGTTTCACTCGTTATAACTGTGTCGTATGGAACTGGCCGAATATGATTCGTTGTGAGAGGGCTTGCGCCTGGTGTGTTCGTTATTTCGCTCAATCTTTTTTGTAGCCATGTTTGTTTCGGCCAAGTCCAACCATTGTTCGGCAATAGGTCTTGTCTGTTGTCGGTGCCGTTGATCTTTGCGAGCAGAAAAATTTTCTGCGTATCCGTCAGTTCTTTCATCCTCGATCCTTTCCACTTGTAGCCCCTGCCTTATCGCCGCCAGCGCGCAGCGTAGACAGACCAGCATATCCACCACGTCGGAGCGGACGCGGAAAACGGCGGTCGTTGGTTCTAGGCAGCGGGCGCAGGTCATTCAATCTCTCAATGCCGCCCACGCGCCGATCACCCAGACTGCGGCGACGGCGATGTAAGCGATTGCCGCGATCGTGAGCCCGCCTTGAAGTTGCAATGTGATGATCGATGAAATTATTTCCATTAAAGCACCCCCACTCCGATAATTGACTCGACCAGCCAGGACATCGCGCCGGATACCATCAAGATAAAAATTATTCCCGCAACTAGGATCTTCATGTCGTCCCGAAAAATCTGACCAGGAACACAACAACTGCCGCGATGACAATAATTTCCAGCAACATCCAAAACGTTTTCACTCGTTGACCGCTTTCGCCAACTCCCGCAGCGCCTCGGTTTGCGTGGCGGTCAAGACTCGCCCGTCGAAAGCGCCGGCAATGTAGATCAGGATCGTCGGGATCAGATCCGCCCTGCCCTTCCGCCTAAACATCTCGCAGACTTCGAGCGCGCGGGTTATCGGGTCGATGCGCTCGCCGCTTTTCCACAGATCGATCAGGGTCGCACTGACCCGCATGTCGAACTGGAGTTCCTTATTGGTCAGCCCGGCGGCCTTGGTGATGTGAGCGAAAAACCCCGGCGTTTGAGGCTCGAACACACTATCTAGGTGTGCGCTGGTGCCACAGTAGGTGTGCGTCGGCGCCTGAGTAGGTGTTGATTTCTTTTCCATACTCACTCTCCTTTGCTGTTATCGTCCGTGGTGCGAAGACTAAGGATCGCGTGTTGTCCGAGATAAAAGTTATTGAGCGCGTACTCGACGGCGCCATTGGCGCGCTGGGCTATGGCCTTTTGGATTCGTCGGTTGAAATCCGCGATCGACATCAGGGCTTTGAAATTGTGCTGCGGATATTGGTGGAGCATTAGCTCGCCTTTTGCTGCTCAGGAGCATCGCTGCGAAATTTTTCGAGCGTGACGCCCATCATTTTTGCAAGTCGCTTTTCCAAGCGCTCGCTAGTGAGTTTTCTATTGACCAGGAAAGAGACGGTCGTCTTGGATTTTTTCAGCTTACGGACGAGGTCCGCTTGAGTGAGCCCCAATTCATCCAAGCGGTGCTTGATTTCCTGTGGGGTCATGTGGTCAACTCCCGTTTACTGAACTGTTTAGTAAACATGTTACGCATTACCTTTTACTCATTATTGCGTAATGTGTCAAGCATCTTTTTAAAAAAAGATTTGACCACCCGTGAAACTTCACGAATTACTTAGACAAATCATGCGGCAGCAGAACTGGACGCAGACGGATATGGGCAACGCGATCGGCAGCAGCCAGCAGGATATTCAAAGATGGGCCAAGCCTGACAAGCGCAATCAAGAAAAACTCTTCGCCGCCGTGTTGAACTTGCTGCCCCTCTGTGAGCGGTTAGGTATCGATCCGCGCGGGCCTGCGGAGCCAGACCCGCCGCCAGTCGGACGCCGGGCGGCACAGTCTTTGAAAGACACGGACGCCTTTAACGACATCATGCGCGAACAAGTCAATGAAGGATCGGGAATTTATAGCCCTTCTAAGAAGGATGAGCCGAAAACAGCGCCAAAGGTTCAAGCGCCACATGCTCGCCCTGTTCGCTCGCGCAGAGCTAAAAAACGTGAACAGTGACAAAACGTCGAGACGCGAATACCCGAAAAGGCATATCGGCGCCGGTTGGGTCTTTCTTGCCTCAATAATGTGCCATGCGACGAGAGATCTTTGGTGGTTTTGAGAGGTGGATTTAAATGAGCATCGCCGGATTCCTGCTGTTCGTTCTCGTCCTGGTTTTCTATTTACTACCGACGGTCATTGCCAATACGCGGGAGACTGAGCATCGCGGAGCCATCTTTTTTATCAATCTGCTCTTTGGCTGGACTGTCCTTGGTTGGATCGCCGCGCTGATCTGGGCGGTTGTGGAAAAGCCGACGCACAATGGAGAATTGAAAATGGAGAATGGATAATTAACGCCGCTGCCTTAGCGACTCCCGAAACTCCGCGTCGTCGCGGTCACCCTTGGCCGAGTTGCAGGCTTTGCAAAGCATTTGAAGATTGCTGTCGTCGTCCGTCCCGCCCTTAATTTTTGGCACGATATGGTCGCGTGTCGTAGCCGGTACGACCTGGCCGAGCACTTCCCAATGTATTCGGCAGATCGCGTTGTCGGCATCGTTGAGCGCCATTTTGCGCCGGCGCTGCCACTCTGCCCCATAGCCGCGTTTGGTCGAGCTTTCCCGTCGGTCTTCATAGGCCGATTTGTGCGAATGACTGCCGAGGATGCGGCAGCCGGGATGGGAGCAGAGGCGCGGCGCGGCGTAAGGCATCAACCCACCGGCCGCTCGGCTTTGACGATCACCTTGCCCTGGTCGGCGGCGATGACTGCGCCGGTGCTCTCATAGCGCCAGTACCAGACACCCGCCTCGGTATATTCTAGGTCGACGCGGAATACGCCGGCCTCGTCGCGATCGATGTCGTCGCCCGGCCAGACGAGGATTGTCGGGGCGACATCGCTGGGCTTGCGAAATATAAACTTGATGCTGGTCGGATCGGCCAATACCCCATCGTCATCGGGATCGCCAAGATAAAAACGCGCTTCGAAGCGTTGCTTTTCTCCGACTACCAATTCTCTATTCATCGTTTCACCTCAAGGGTCGACCGGCGCGACCAATATATTTTGTATCACAGTTAGATCCACTAAAATATTTTCGTATAACGTCATCGCCACGACGACATTCTCATGGCGCGAGATCGTCACCCGGACATGATGCGCGCCGGTGTTGATTGGCTCCGTGCTGTCGATGTCGACCGGATTACCGCCGATTACTAGCCCACCTGTGCCCGGCGTGATAACACTGCTCGGCTGAACCTCGGGCGGATTGCCGACCAAGGTCATGGCGCCGGTATCCGGCGTTAAAATAGTCCCTTCGATGACCGTCAGCGCGTTGCCGTCAATCGATAGCGTGCCTGCGGCTGGTGTAATCGAAACAACTTGGCCGAGGCTTGGCGCGACTCCGTTGATCGTTAGACTGCCGCGGGTCGGCGTGATGCGGACGTCGATTAAGGTATTGGGCGTGACGCCTTCAGCGTTCAGGGGCCCGGCGTTTGGTGTGACCGATTCGCCGCTCGTAATACCCGGCGCGTTTCCCGTGAAACTTAGTGAGCCGGTGTTCGGCGTAAGAGTCCATGCCACCGTCGGCGCGACGCCTGAGATCGATAGCGATCCGCTGCCCGGTATGACAAAGCCGGCCGAGCTCGGCTGGTAGCCGGTGAAAGTTAGAGCGCCGGCCTCGGGCGTGATGACAACTCCCTGAACCGCACTAGGTGCCACCCCTGACAGCACCAGAGCGCCAGCGGCAGCCGTTAAGTGAAAATCGGTGACGGTTATCGACTGGCCGCCTTGGAGCGTCAGGTTGCCCGTCTGGGGCGTTATTAGAACCGCTTCTAGCAACGCCGCGGCGTTTCCTTGCAAAGTCAAAACGCCGGTCTGCGGCGTGATCTGCGTTTCGCCGGGAAAGGTCGGCGCCAGTCCGTTTAAGAGTAGCGATCCGGCGTTTGGTGTGACCGATTCGCTCGCGATAAGTTCCGTCGCATTGCCGCTGATCGTCAACTGGCCGGCGCTGGGAGTGATCGCCAGATTAAGCGTGGACGCCGCGCCGCTGATCGTCAAAGTTCCTGCGCTTGGCGTGGTCTGCGTGCCTTGAACTGGGCTCGGCGCATTGCCGGTCAGCGTGAGAGTGGCGGCTTGTGGGGCTATGAAGACCTCGAGCTGAAGGCTCGGGGGGGCGATTCCGGCGATCGTCAGGCTGCCGGCCGACGGCGTGATAATCGAGCTTTGGACAACTTCGGGCGCGTTGCCGGATAGAGTGAGAGTGCCGACAGTCGGCGTGATCGAATCAGCGCGCGCGAGACCAGGCGCGTTACCGCTGATGGCCAGGGCAACGACTGTCGGCGTGATCAGCGTATCTTGAACAGCGCTCGGGGCGATGCCCGAGAGTGTGAGCGATCCGACGCTGGGAGTAAGACGGAAATCTGTAAGCAGGGTTGGGGCGTTGCCGGTGAGATCCAGCGATGCGGCGGGAGGGCCGCGGATCACGCTTTGAGTCGGTGCCGCTGCAATCGGGACAAATGTCAATGTGCCCGCTGTCGTCGTGATTAACAGAGATTGGACCGCCGAAGGCGCAACGCCGGCAATGGTCAAAGTTCCCGCCGCGGGCGTGATGAATATATTTTGCCGCGTGCTTGGCGCGACGCCATCTATAGTCAAGGCGCCGACTGTCGGCGTTATAACCGTGCTTTGAACGGGACTTGGCGCGACGCCAACGGCCGTCAGGCTGCCAACTGACGGAGTAATTAAGATATCTTGGCGAACAGCCGGCGCGACGCCGGTGAAACTCAGCGAGCCGACATCAGGCGTTATCGAGACGCTAATGGCATCGACGGTACGAACGAAGCTGAAATACTTGCTTGTTCTTTGTATGAAACTCATCGGATTTTCTCAGTACACGACATGCCATCGCCGACCTTAACGAACATATAATTATTGAAGGCGACCGGCGATGGAGCCATAAAGCTCGCAAGCGTACCCGTCACAGCTAGACTACCAACTATAGGCGTTATGATTGCGTTTATTTGCAACGCCGGGAGAAGAATTCCCGCAGCTGTCAAAGCACCGACGAGCGGCGTTCTGGTTGCGGACGCGGCGACGATTATCGAAGGGACTTGAGTATAGCTTCCGGTAAAATCAGTGCCGGCATTGGTGACGCGCAGCCCGATCAGATCACCTTGATTAACATCGGCGCCCCTGATCTGAATGGAATATTCAACTTCGAAATTACCGCTGGCTGGTACGTCTAGTGAGTTTCCGCCGGCGGCGCCGTCCGCTTCATCGAAGCCAGTTAGACCGATGAACGTGCCGGTCCCGCCGGTTAATTGCTGAGTAATATTGGCGGCGTCGGTGACATTGGGAGAAGCGGTTGCGCGGACTACGGTGCTTGCCCCGGTGACGTTGGTTGATGCGCCGCCGTTGAGCGTGAATTCGAGTTGAGCGACGAGATTATTGAGCGCCGTCGTGCCGCTGTTCTGCATGAGAAAGCGGACACGAAAGTTCGTGTCAACCTGTTGCGTCCAGTTGGTGTTTTGAGCGGCTTTGAAGGTTGCCGTTGTTTCGCTGCCGTCGTCGTTGCGGCCGCGAAATCCGGCTTGGCCGATAGTGACTGCCATAGATTCACGGCAACCGTGATCAGTTCATCGCTTCAATCGTGTATTGCAAGCCAAGAATAATGTTGCTCGCGCTATTGGCGCCCATCTGCGCGGTCAGCGCCAACGCAGTATCGGCCGTGAGATCGAGCGTCGCAGTCGCCGGCGTCACCTGACCACCGTTGGTCATCGGCGCTATTGCCGGCGCGCCAGTAGCCGACCCGATCGTTGGCGCAGTCGCACCAAACATGCGCGCAACACCGTTGCCCATCACTGTTCCAGTCGCGCCATTACTTCGAACTGTCATGTAAACTTCGAGGTCCCAAAGAGCGGCCGTCAAAGAAATGACCTGCGTTATCGTGCCCGATTTACAAATCACCGTACCAGCGACGCCGCCCCAGCGGAGCTCAAAAATATTTGTCACCGTGCCCGAGCCGAGGGTTGAGTGGCTGCCAATGGCTTTTAATCTCAACGTCCGACCATCTGACAGGTAATTCGCGGGAATTGTAATGTTAGGAAAAATGATCGTTTCGCTCGTGCTGGTGTTTATCGACGTACCGCTCGCGGTCGCCCATGCCAGTAATTCTGTCCAGTATTGTCTCGACATTGATTTCTCCCTTTTTTTTCTATCTTGCGATCCCCGGCGCGAATGGCCGCGGTCGATAGGTACGTTTTAAGATTTTCCCGGTATCCGACACTACTGCAGCCGCGCTCGCCGCAATCGAGAAACCAACCGCGCCGTTGCTATTGCCAAATCTAATATTGCTCCATGTGTGAGTTACCGAAGCCGCGCCGGTCGCTCTGTCAAGCCCGATACAAGGACCGAATCCGGTTAAACCCTGCGAACCGATCAAGGTTTTATCCGTGCTTGGCGTTTGATCGCCGTCACCGACTACCGCCGTTGTCGTGAGGTCGCCAACCTGACTGGTGATTGTTAGGGCCAGAGTCGAAGCGTTTCCCGTATTACTGTTATAACTACCTGCGCGAAGCGGCGTTGTCTGATCCGCGCCTTGGAAATGAGCACTGACAATACCCGCGTCACCTGATGAACCGCTAAACGTTGCCGTAACGTTTTTGGCTGCGCCTGCGGTCGGATTTATCAGGTAATAAAGAAAGATGTTTGACGCAGTGGAACCGCCGCTTGCGACGGGCGATCCTGCCGACGTGAAGGATTGATTTGCCCCCGCCGGGTCCCATACTACGCTCGTGATCGTTGGACCCACCGCGCACATAATGGCGACAACTAGCAAGTTATCCGTGCCGCCCGAGACGGTTAAGACAGAGCTGATAGCCGTCACGAATGGGCGGTCCGTCACGGTCGTTCCGGCAACAACGAAAGTAGCGGCCATATTTTTTACATAATGCTTGACGGGATAGTAGGGGGCGCCCCTTATTGGCGGCCCCGACTACCCAGCTTTTTTACAGGTGGATTAGGCTAACGTGAACACGCCCGTTGCAGCAGGCAGAATCGTCAACGTGTTCGGACTGGTAATCGTAAACGCCGCAGTCGACAACGTGCAGAAACAAAGCACCTTGCCCGCGCCAGCGCCGCTCGACGTCCGGATCAGCGCATACTTGATGTTGCTCAAGCTCGCGCCGGAAGCCGTGAACACAAGCCCAACTGTCGAATAAGTGAACTTCAGCTGCTTGGTTGACGCGCCGGTCGTCCACACGCCGGTTGCCGGTAACAAGTTGCGCCCGTTGGCGACGTAGCCGCCGACCGCGCTGATCTCGCCAGGGACCGAAGCGAAGGTCGAAATGCCGCCGATTGAGACTTTGAGGATGTTAGCGGATGCCGAAGCGCGATGAAGCGACATCTTGAAGACGCCGACGCCGAGCGTTATGCCGCCCGATGTCATCGCTGACCCGCCGGTGCCGATTATTTTCTTTGCCTTGGTATAGATCTTCCACGTTCCAGCAGCCATCTTGATTCTCCTTTTCCGATTTGCACCGGGTTAAGGAGCTTCATGCTGCTAGCGAACTGCTCGTTGATATTCATCTACGCCTGATTATCTGATGTATGACAGAATCGTCTTGTTTGTCGCTCTCGTCGGTGGGCTTGGTTCGTATAACCCCGCCGATCTCCATCTTGGTCACGCCATTTTGATAGCACTCCAGTTCGATCAAAACCTTGCCGGTCGCCGGCGCTACGAACTTGCGGATAGTCTCGTTGACCCAATTGGGGAGGTTCATCTGTTCGCCCACCAAAACATAACTACAAGTACGGCCAGCCCGAGAGCAAATCCGCTAATCAATCCGAGTCCGATTTCAACTCCCATCAGTCCAACTTAATCTCTTGAATCTCTGCCTGCTCCGCGCCGACCTGCAAAATATGACTTAGCAGCCCATCGCCCTTCATATCGAGTTCAATCTCGTTACCAAGATACTTGATCAGGTCTAAAAATTCATGCGCCTGCGATATCATCCAAGTGTGGCAGTGAAACAGCCGCCCGCCTGGATTGACGATCACCGGCAGCACCAGCTCAGTGTCGTTCTCTTTTTGCTCATAGGCATGATGATCGTCGCCGGTAAGGCACGAATCACACCCATAAAGAATAAACTTTCGATAGCCGAGCATTCGCATCAAAGGAATTGCGCGCAGCAACACCGTAGATCCGCCGGGGATCGTCCAGTATTGAATCGGGTAAAACTCCTGCAGGATATCCGAAATCATTTCCGCGCTGGTATGCCAGATGAAGGTCCGATCCTTCGGCAAGTTCTCGAACACCGACGGATCGCACTGCGACGAGATCAGGTACTTGCAGCCGTCGACAACAGGATCGACAAACCGTGCATTGAACGCGCGAGCATCGACAACGATCTGCGCCGACGGAGTGATGCCGTGACGCACTGCCCAGTTATATGCTCCATTGAGCGTGAGCAATTTCACCCCGTCGGCGCGATTCTGTTTGATCTCTTCTTCAAATGCCGCCATGGACGGCCCGCCGCCGAGTATCATGCACTCAAAATCGTTCTGCTCGTGCGGCTGGCATGGTGTCCAGCACTGTTCGCAACTGTGCCGCACGTTGGTCCGTATCTGTTCCTGCTCGGTATTCAAGACGCCGTGCTCCACGATCGCCTTGCCGTCCTGCCACGCCGAGACATAGAAATGCGCATATTTTCCGAGATCGTCCTTGGACCATTTGATAGCACAATCGCGCGCCGCAAACTGTTCCTTCCACCATTCGAAGGGATGGACAGACAAGTGCAGGGTTTCGCCGATCATCTGACCGCAGGCATCGTCAAACATGGCTATTGAGAACCAGACGTGCTGCGCGGCTTTCAGGATGTTATCGAGCACAACGCCGACTTTGTCCGGCGGGATATGCTCCATGACATCGGTACAGTAGCCATACTCAGCTTGTAACGGAATCGGCTTTTCCAGATCGGCTTTGATGAAATAAAGCTTCGGATCTGGGCCGTCGACAATTTCTTTAACCGCGGGATCAAGCGAGTTGCGCACAAAATCAAGCATCGTCACATTGAGCCCGGCCTGCGCCAGCTTGGCGCCGCCGCGCCCCGTACCGCAGCCGAAGTCTATTACCTTGGACCCGCGCGCCGGATTGGCGGTCAGTAAAAACATCGTGGCGAAGAACTCGCCTGGTGCCATAGCGCGATATTCCGGTTTCTCCCACATGCGCCCGTACTTCTGCGCTTCGGGGTTGCCCGGCGTGACCTTCACTTCCGGCGCGTAGCCTTGCCACAATTCGTTGATCGTGTTCATTCAGCTCCCGCCCATCGCTGCCGCTTTTTCCAGGATAGGAATCAACTTGACAATAGCGTCTGCCATTGCGGCAACGCTCGCGCTCGCCGCGGCGATCGCCGATTCCGCAGTCGTCGCCGTGGTCTGGATGTCTAAAGTTTGCACCGACCTGTCAGGATAAAAGGCGACCTTCGCCTTGAAATTCTCTTGGTTTTTGCTGCTCTTGTAACAGAATGTAACATCGCCCGCCTCATAGCAGGATTGCGTATTCGCGCTGAACCATGCCGCGCCGCAGCTCGATGCCAAAAGCAGAGCGATTAACAAGCCGACAATCCACGCCGCTATTTCCGTTTGCTGAGTCACCGTCCACCCTCTGCTGATCGCCAACTCCACACCATCCGCACGCCGACATAGACGAGCACGATCAATAAAACCATCAGCCAGTTGTCAATCACAACGGTTAAAACGCTTACGACGAAAATTACGAATCTGTAAAATAGGTCGGTCATCGTTGCGCCGCGCTCGGGTATTGATATTGCCGCTGGACGCTGTAGCGCCGCATGTTTTCAATCGTTGCCTGATTCCTCTGCCATTGATCCATCAGATTGCCGAGGGATTGACGCTCATAGGCCGAGCAGTTGTTCGCTTGGCACTTAATTTTGAGCCGGTCGATTTCCATCTGGATTTGGATTTGCCGCGCCGATATCTCCGATAGACTATACTGCGCGATTACTTCGAGATATTCCGTCGACGCCCACGGCGGTTTTCCTAATGTGGCAACGAGCATCCCGCTACCTAAAGAGAACGCGCCGCCCATCGCGAGTATCGCCGCCGCCAAACTGCCCGCGAATATAATTTTCCCTTGCGTCGTCATGTCCTGCCAGCGTTCCTTGACCGTGCGGCTCTTTGCCCTTTTCCTCGTTGCCATTTCATCCGGGCTTTATGTCTGCGGTCGCCGCCTTCACTTCCTTGACCGCCGCCTCAATAACCTGCGCACTTTTCTTTTCCTCGTCGCGAGACTTAAACCACCATGTCAGAATAGATACAGCAGTCGGCACAAAGACCTCGGCGGTAATCATCCCGACTACGAAGCCCCAGCAAAAAACCGCCGTTAGGGAGAGCGTGATGATCGGCCTGACGTAGTCGCTCAGATTCTCGCTCAGTAACAAATTAAACTTTCCACCAGGTATCAAATCGCCCTTGTAACGCACCGATGACCGCAAGCAAACCAAGGATCACGAAGCAGACTTTGAGGATCTCCACCGGCACTGGCAGACCAAGCATGCCTAAAACCCAGATGACCACCAGATAGGCCAGCACCACGAAGGCGAGAGCTGAAAGAACTTGAAGCACGCGAATAAATAAACTCATCGTTTCCCCTTTCGTGACAGCAGCATTTCGAGATGACTTTTCTTTCGGTTCAAACCGGCAATCTGTTCGTTGATTGCCTTCAGTTCAGCCTGAAGTTTTTTCCGTTGCGCCGCAGTCATCGGATCGGCCTTTGGTTTTCGAATAAAAAGCGCGGCACGCACTGATATAAATCCACTGGCATCCTGCTCCAATCCAGCACTTCGCCTCTCGGCAGCGTATAAATAAACAAGTTGAGTCGAATCATGCAGGTGATTTCTTTGTGCTCTTTATTGCGTAGCCCATGCTCCCAAAACGCCAATGCCGCTATCGCCACGAGCGCGATGAACAAAAACATCGAAATAGCATCGCGCCCGCCGAGCTTGAGACCGAACAGACCCGTTTTAAATTCAGCGGTATTCTCGTCTCCATTTGCCATTTATTCTTTTTGTCATGCCTTTCGTTGCACCTGGTAGACTAGAAACATCATGGCGAGCGCCTGCGGCACGCGAAACGCGAGCCCGCGTAGGATCGGCATCTGAGCCCACCAGAAGTTCAGCTTGAAAATCACGGCGACATCTGAGACCGTGACATAAATAAAAATGACCACCATAGTATAGAAGTATAGGAACAGCCCTACGGACCCATTTCCCATGTAAGAGGATTCACGGTGATAATGGAGCGCCAAAATGAAAGCCGCATACATCGCCAGCGGATCGCAAATCAGGAGCAGCCCTTGGAGCACCGACAGCAATGGCCCTTCCAGATTGAAAACGGTGAACGATAGTCCTGATATCAAGCCGATTTCACCTTCCGTTGCAGATCAATCAATTCCGCCATCAACGACGCATTGCTTCGTTCCAGTTGTATACACATAAGTTTCAACCGTTCCTCAGAAGTCCGGCAGCGCTCCAAGGCTTCCTCTGAGCGCGCCAATCGTTCTTCCAGGGAGTCGATGTAGTCAACGCTTGCCTTCTGCCGTAGGGCGAACCCGCCCAGAATCAGTGTTGTGCAGCTTATTAAAAGCGCTGCGACGGTTATCCAGTAGCTTTCCATAGACGTCGGCCAAAATGCTCTGTGATCGCTCCGGTGTAGAAAATCGCGCCGAGAACCCAAGGCATCTGGTCGGCGATAATAAACGTCATCGGGCGGGTCACGCCGTCTGCATAGGTCGCTGTCACCATTGCCCGGACTGACCCGCCCGCCGCTATCAACATAAAAAACTGCTGTGGAACCAGTAATACTAGAGTGCGCGCATCCGGCTGGCCGTCCACATACATCGCGGTGAACGCCGCCACTGAGGAAGACATTAAGCACGCCATGACCGTGTAGCGATTGCCACCGAGCACGTCGGCCAGCGTATGCAACGGCGTTGCCTCCATTGTGTTCGCATCGATCAGCAACAAGATCGACCAAATCATATTTGCTACGAGCCCCCACCAGGTGATCCATTTTCCTAGCAATGCTCTAATAACTCCGTGTCAGCATTTTTTGCTCTTGCACTTTACCTCACGCTCATTCCTGAAGGCGCGTTCGGCGCCTTGGCGCTGTTCGGTCCCGAGACATATTCACAGGCGCCGATATCAGGCGCCGCACCGGACCATTCCTGGCATCCGCTTGGATTGGCCCCGGGTGCCGGACAATGAAACCCGGCGATGAATGCGCCCTTGTCCAATGTCTCGCCGCCGGGCTTAGGCAGCAAATCTGCCGTCACGCAGTTCGCCGGGCCGACCCACATATAGACGCCGTCGGTCCATATGTTTGTCGATCCCGGTACCAGCGCGACGGCGGCGGCTAGCATCAATCCGACAATCACGTCCTATGGATTTGGGATCGTCGGGTTTGCCGTGTCGGCCAAGTTTTGCAAATCGGCCTTCAGCACTTCCTCTTCGGCTGCCGTCATGCCGGCATTAGCCTGCGAGTTTTGCAGCTCGATGACCTTGGCCTTCACTTCGGCGACGATCGCTTGTAATTCCGCTAGATTTGCCATGATTGCCTCCTGATTGGTTTTTATCTCCCCCTGCGTTGATTGAATTTCGCCGAGGGTTTTCATTACGAACGCTTCAAAACCTTTTCTGCCGAATATGGCGATGATCTTTTCCATGATGTTCAAGCGGCTTTCTGCTCCCGTTTGGGCCGGTGCAGTCCTTGCTGATGCACCAAGGCTCTGATTTTCTTTTGATAGCAAAGCACGCG
>Ga0068860_100001923_pt1 | contig 21994 bp, 17 predicted proteins | sample KBSSwiS32_FD_66597 | JGI IMG/M metagenome (GOLD analysis project Ga0068860, IMG submission 66597) | Switchgrass rhizosphere microbial communities from Kellogg Biological Station, Michigan, USA - KBS Switchgrass S3-2 | ecosystem: Host-associated > Plants > Roots > Rhizosphere > Soil ...
TCCCGCTCGTTACGCATCGTCGGAAAGTGGCCAGGTTTTCGCTTAGGCTCCGGCAAAGTCCAACCCTTCCCCGGGAGGTGGCGCCTTGACCCTGCTCGACGACCTCCGTTATGCCGTGCGGACCCTGAAGAAGCGCCCCGGCTTCGCCGCGGTGGCGATCGCGACGCTGGCGCTCGGGATCGGCGCCAACAGCGCGATCTGGAGCGTTCTTTCCGGCGTGTTGCTGCGGCCGCTGCCGTATCAGGACCCCGACCGCCTGGTGCGGATCTACTACGCCGATTCGGAACAGGCGGGCGGCGTCTCGGCCGCGTTCTCGCCCCAGGATTTCGCCGACCTGGCGGCGGATCTCGGGGGGAAGGCGCCGGGCCGACAGTCTCCCTTCGCGCGGATCGCGGCGTCGCATTTCACGCTCGGCCTTACGGGAATGAACCTGACCGGCGGGGGCGAGCCGGAGCGGGTCGATTCGGCGACCGTATCGGGCGGTTATTTTTCGACGATCGGCGTGCCGGCGGCGCTCGGACGGACGATTCAACCGTCCGACGACGTAGTGGGGAAGGATCGCGTCGTGGTCCTCTCGGACGGGCTCTGGCGACGCCGCTTCGGCGGCGACGCCCAAGTGGTCGGACGGCAGGTGACGCTCGAAGGGGAGCCGTTCACGGTGGTCGGCGTCATGCCGCCTTCGTTCGCGCTGCCGGCGCGGGAGGTCGATCTTTGGGCTCCCATCTCGCTGGTGGGAGACGACGACATTCCCCACCTGCGCGGCCTGCGCTGGATGGACGTGGTGGCGCGCCTGGCGCCCGGCGCTTCGCTCGACCGGGCGACGGCGGCTTCGAGCGCGGTGTTTACCCGGCTCGCCCGCGCCTATCCGGAGACCAACGAAAAGCGGGAGCGGGCGATCCTCCGCCCGTTGCGCGAATCGCTGGTCGGCGAGCTGCGCCCGGCGCTGCTGGTGCTGTTCGCGGCGGTCGCCCTGGTGCTGCTGATCGCCTGCGCGAACCTCGCGAACCTGCTGCTCGCGCGGACCATGACGCGGCGCCATGAGCTTGCGGTGCGGGTGGCGCTCGGCGCCGGCGGCGGCCGGTTGGCGCGCCAGATCCTGACCGAGAACGTGCTGCTCGCCCTGCTCGGCGGCGGGCTCGGGTTCGTCGTCGCCGGCTGGGGCGTCGAGGCGCTGATCGCCCTCGGCGGCGCCGAGCTGCCGCGCGCCGAGGAGATCCGGCCGGACGCCTCGGTGCTGCTCTTCACCCTCGGGCTCGCGGTCGCGACCGGCATCCTCTCGGGGCTGTTGCCCGCGCTCCGCGCTTCGCGATCCCAGGCGCGGGAGGCGTTGACCGAAGGAGGACGCGGCGGGGGAGAGGGGCGGCGCGGCCGCGTGGCGCGCGGCGCGCTGGTCGCCGCCGAGACGGCCTTGGCGACCGTGCTGCTGATCGGCGCCGGGCTCATGGTGCGGAGCTTCTGGCGCCTGCTGCACGTCGATCCGGGATTCCGCACCGAGAACGTGCTGGCGCTGTCGATCAGCTTGGAAGACGGCAAGTTTCCTGAGCCGGCCGAGATCACCCGCCACCAGAACCGGCTCCTTGCGCGGCTCGCGGAGGTGCCCGGCGTGGTCGCGGTGGGCGGCAGCAAGACGTTGCCTCTTCACGGCGGCGGCGAGCCGTACGACTTCACGGCCGACGGCCACGACGAGCGGATCACGCCGGAGGCCGGGACCTTTATCGTCACCCCCGGCTATTTCCGCGCGCTCGGCATTCCGCTGCTCGCCGGTCGCGACTTCACGGTGCGGGACGGCGTCGAGGCTCCCCCCGCGGTGATCGTCAACCGGGCGCTCGCCCGGCAGCTCTGGCCGGAGGGCGATGCGGTCGGCCGGCACGTCCGGTTCGGCGAAACGCCGGTCGAGGTGATCGCGGTGGCCGGCGACGTGCGTCAGGTCGGCCTCGCCACGCCTCCCGGGCCGGCGCTCTACATCCCGAATTCGATCGCCCGGCGCTCGACGATGAAGATCTTCGTCCGCGCCGCCGGCGATCCGCTCGGAGTCGCCGGAGCGGTCCGCGCGGCGATCGGCGAGGTCGATCCCGACCAGCCGATCTCGGACCTCGCGCCGCTGTCCCAGCTGGTGTCCGAAGCGGTTGGCCGGCCACGCTTCACCACCCTGCTGCTCGGCCTGTTCGGCGCGCTCGCGCTCGGCCTCGCCGCGCTCGGCACCTATGGCGTGGTCTCCTACGCGGTGAGCCAACGGACCCATGAGATCGGCGTCCGGATGGCGCTCGGCGCCCATCGCGGCCAGGTGCTCGGGATGGTCGTCGCCCAAGCTTCCGTGCTCACATTCGTCGGGCTTGGGCTTGGACTCCTCGCCGCCTTCGCGCTCACCCGCTGGCTCTCAGGTCTGCTTTACGGCGTCTCGACCACCGATCCGCTCGCCTTCCTCGCGGCGCCCCTCGCGCTCGTCCTGGTGGCGCTCTGCGCGAGCTACCTGCCGGCGCGCCGTGCGGCCGCTCTCGATCCGTTGGTGGCGCTACGGCGGGACTGAGATCTATTTGCCTCCGAACCGACTGCGCAGCCACCACCAGGCGCGGGTCGGGGCGAAGCTCCACGACTGTTCGATGCCCTTGAGCGTTCGGCCCAGCTCCGCGCCGCGCGCTTCGGCCGCGGCACAGCGCTCGCGCTCCTCGATCAGATGTTCGATCAATTCTTTGATCCGTTCCTGCTCGCGCAGAAGCGACGCCGCCAGTTCCCGAGTCTCGGGGGGACCGCTTGCGAGCGTGAATTCAAGCGCCACGGCCGCCTCGTCTTCCATCCGAATGCGGTGGTAGGCCTTGCGCTGCTCGAGCGTGGGCATCGCGGCGTTTCCGTCTCGATCGCACCTTTCGAGCAGCGCGTAGAGCAGCGTCTCGGTCGCGCGGAGCAGCGCCAATTTGCGCGAGGCGGGCGGCGCGCTCGCCGGGCTCGCCGCGGCGGTCGCCGGCTGGCTCGGAAGGTTGGCGCTCCGGTCGAGCCGGCGGTACAGCCCCAGGGCCTCGGAAATCAAGTTTTCCCAAGCCGGGTTCGCAGGCAGGTGCGGCGTCAACTCTTTCGGAGCGTAGAACTCGGGCGCGACATCGGCCAGCGGCAACCCGAGCTCCTGCCGCAGGCGGCAAACCAGCCCTCCCAGGTCGGCGGAGAGCGCCGGCACCTGGGCCAGGAAGCAGCGCTCCGGGTGGCGGTCGCGGAATTCGAGCAGGCGGCGGTTGTAGACCTCCCAGGCGCGGATCGCGCGCCACGGGTCCTCCCGCAGCTCGAGGTCGCCGTTGCGCCGCCAGAGCGAAAGGGCGACGTCGACCGGATGGCGGTAGAGGAAGAGATAGCGCGCCTCCGGCAGGATCGTTTCCCAGAAGTCGAGAAACAAACAGGTACGCGGGTCCTTCCACCCCCAGAGCGGCAGCCCGCGCCGCGCCGCGACCAGCCGCTCGGCGCGCCGGGCGAAGTTGCCGACCACGGGCGGTACGAAGTCCTCGCCGATCGAAAAGCAGCTCTCGCCGTCCGCGGCGAGCATGTCCTCGTGCAGCTCCAGGAAATCCGGGTCCTCGAAGTGGCCGCGCGGATTGCCGAGGCCGGGAACCGGCAAATCGCAGCCTATGGCGAGGCCGGCCATTTGCAGCACGCTCGCGACCAGCGAAGTTCCCGAGCGGTGCATGCCGCAGATGACCAACGGGTGTGACATCGGTGGAGGCTCCGAATCGGTAAGAGCGACTGTGAAGTTACGGGTTCTACGTTGGCGGACCTCGCCGACTCGATTATCCTCTACGGCATGCGGGTCTTGGCAATCATCGCCACCTACGACGCGATGCTGCGGGATGTTGTGGCCGGCGCGCCTACACGAAAGCGCGGCTCGTGACGTTTCGTCCCAACCGTAGCCCCTCTGGGTCGGCAGGGGCGGCGAGCTTGATGTAGAGCTCGGTCAAGACGAACACGTTCGGGATTCGGAGGATCGGCACCGCGATCGCGCCGAGCCAAGCACCCTTCTTCTTGAGGCGGAGGACGCCTTTTTCGATCGTGAACTTTTCGATCTCCTCGAAGAGGATCGGATCTTTGGCGCCCTGGGCGATGCCGCGCGAGGACAGGGCCAGCTTGCCGAACACGACGGAGTCGCCGTTGCGGATGCGTCGCATCGCCTCTTCCATCAGGCGCGGATTGACGCGCGCGCTGACGATCTCGAACGCCTTCATGACTTCTTTGTCGTTCGAGGTCATCACGACCTTCGCGCCGGCCGGACCGAGAATGCGAACCACGATGCTCGTGCCTTTGCCATCGAACGGCTTGCCCTTGCGTTTCGCTGCGGCCTCGATCGCCGCGCTCGCCAACAAGCCGAAAAGGCCTCCCGCCTGGACCTTCATCGCGCGAAACCAGATCTCCGTCACCTCTGACCAGCGCAGCTCGGTGGTCTTTCCGCCGAGGACCTGCTCGATCCCGTCCTCGTACAGCCGCACGCGGCGATCGTGCTCTCGCCGGAACAGCACCCAGAGCAGACCGAGAATACCCAAGGCCAAGGCCGACCAGAGCGCCATCGACGTCGCATCGTGCTCCCGATAAAAGGTGTAGGCGCCCCAGAAACAGCCGAGTGCCGCGGGGACCAAGAACAGGACGAGGGCGGCCCGGATGGCAGGTGTGCGCTTGAGGGTGAGGATTTCGGCGGTCGAGAACATGGAAGCTCCGAGCGAGGAACTGCGAAAGAGAATTAGGGCGATCGGCCGAAGGTTAGCATGGTGGTGTTTCCGTTTTGGAGTGCGCCGACGCGTCGGCGCTTTGGATCGCGGCGACGTGTCGCCGCGTACCACGTAAGGGTTGGAGTCGCGATTTGGCTGGATTCTCGTGGCAGGTGGCGCTCGAGGCTTCGAGAGGGCCGACACGTCGGCCTTGGGAAAGCGGCGACACGTCGCCGCACTCCAAAGGTCGCAGGTCGGGGAGGGAGACTCCTTGGGAGCGGGATGGAGTGCGCCGACGAGTCGGCGCTTTGGTCGCGGCGACGTGTCGCCACGTACACGGAGGTTAGGAGTGCGCGTTTCGGTGGGTTCACATTGCGGATGAGGAGAGGCTTCGAGAGGGCCGACACGTCGGCCCTGGGAAAGCGGCGACACGTCGCCGCACTCCAAAGGTCGCAGGTCGGGGAGGGAGACTCCTTGGGAACATTATGGAGTGCGCCGACGAGTCGGCGCTTTGGTCGCGGCGACGTGTCGCCGCCCACACGAAGGTTGGAGTGCGCAGTTTCGGTGGGTTGCGTGGCGGATGGGGAGAGGCTTCGCGGATGGGGAGAGGCTTCGAGTTTGCGGAGTGCAGCAACAGTGGCACAATATCGTTGTGAGTAATCTTTCAAGTGGCGAGCGGCCTCTCTCGTGGCCCCACTCTCCAGCTCGGTGGAATTTCGAGCCGGGGATCTACATGGTGACCGCCGCTACCTCCGGCCGAAGGTCGCTCTTGAGCTCGCCTTCCCGCCTCGACCTGGTGCAGAACCGGCTGTTCGAGGTAGCCGAAGATCTCAGTTGGCGGCTCGAAGCGTGGGCAATCCTGGCGAATCACTACCATTTCGTTGCCCGTTCGCCCGACGATCCCGAGACCCTCCGTCGCCTGGTGGCCAAAGTTCACATGACCACCGCCAAAGAACTGAATGCTCTGGACGGCACTCCGGGGCGCAAGGTTTGGTTCCAGTTCTGGGATACCCGCATCACGTTCGAGAAGTCTTACCTCGCTCGGTTGGCCTATGTCCATGCCAACCCCGTCAAGCATGGGCTTGTGAGCAAGGCGACAGAGTATCCGTGGTGCTCGGCCGCATGGTTTGTTGAAAGCGCGCCGCCGAGCTTGGTCGAGACGCTCCGTCGGATCAAGACCGACCGCGTGAAGGTTCTCGACGACTTCTAAACCCAATCTGGAGTGCGCCGACACGTCGGCGCTTTGATCGCGGCGACGTGTCGCGGCCACTCCGCGTCTCCTGGCTGCGTCGGGTAGGAAGAGCCTCGTAACGGCAGGTCTGAGGCTGCGAGAGGGCCGACGTGTCGGCCCTCGGAAAGCGGCGACACGTCGCCGCACTCCAAATCGGGCGTTCCCAAGGGGGCGGAGGGTTACGCCGCACTGCGGCTTGACCGGCCGGCGGGGCGTCCCTACGATCCGCGCAAAACAAACCGAACGTTCGTTCGGGATCAAGCGTGGTGAGGGCGATGCGCAAACGGACGCAGGCCGACCGCAGCGACGCGGCGACGAAGAAGGTGTTGAAGGCGGCGCTGGCGCTCTTTTCGCGCCAGGGGTTCCGCGCCACCACGATGCGCCAGATCGCGCGCAAGGCGAACGTGTCGGTCGGCAATCTCTACCATCACTTCGGCGGCAAGGAGCAGATCCTCGCGGTTTTGATCGACCACTACTGGCAGGAGCTGACCGATCCTGAGCTGCCGCTCAACAAAGTGTTTGCCGCCAATCGATTCCCCGACGATCTCGAAGAGCTGGCCGCGGCGATCGAGCAGGTGGTCGACCGCAACTCGCATTCGATCCTGCTGATCTACATCGACGTCATCGAGTTCAAGGGCAAGCACATCCACGAGTTCTACCGGCGGATGGCGGAGCGGTTTTCCGCCACCTACGAGGACAACCTGAAAGAGCGCCAAGAGCGCGGCGAGCTCGGCGAGCCGAGCCCGCTGTTCGGCGTGATGATGGCCACCCGCTGGTTCTTCTACTACTTCACGGTCGAGAAATGCTTCGGGGTGCCGATGCACCTCGGCCTCGATTCCAAAACCGCCGTCGCCGAGTTCTGCCGCATCCTGCGGCTCGGCCTGCTGCCTCGTTTTGATACGCCACGGAGCGCGAGCTCGGCTCGCGCGCCCAAGAGTCTTCGACTGAAAAAAGGGGATGAATCATGAATCGTCGCACCGAGGTCGCAGTTCCGAAAGGGCGCGTTCTGTCGCCGGCCACCCTGCTCCTGATCCTTGCCGGAGCGTTTGTTCTCTGGGGCGTTCCGGCGCTCGCGGCGAGCCCTGAGCCCGCCGTCCAGGAACCCACCGCCGCACCCGCGGATGAATCCAAGAAAGACGAGGCGAAGGCCGCGGAAGAAGAGACGCCGACGGTCTCCGACGAAATCATCGTCACCGCCCGGAAGCGCGAGGAGAACGTCCAGGAGGTGCCGGTCGCCGTCACCGTGGTCGGCGGCGAAGCGCTCCAGGAGACCGCCGCGGCGGACATCTCCGAGCTGCAGTCTTCCGTGCCGAACCTGTCGATCTACCAAGGGCGCAACCAGACGACCACGCTCACCGCCTTCATGCGCGGCATCGGCCAGGCCGACCCGCTGTGGGGCGTCGACCCCGGCGTCGGCCTCTATCTCGACGACGTCTACATCGCCCGTCCGCAGGGGGCACTGCTCGACGTCTACGACGTGCAGCGGATCGAGGTGCTGCGCGGACCGCAGGGGACGCTCTACGGCAAGAATACGATCGGGGGCGCGATCAAGTACGTGAGCCGCGAGCTCACCGACACGTTGGACGGCCGGCTCTCGATCTCGCCGGGCAGCTACTCGAACGAGGATTTCCGGGCCAGCCTCTCCGGCGCGCTGATCCCCGGCAAGCTCCGCGCGAAGATCGCCGCCGCCTCTTTGAAGCATGACGGCTACGGCACCAACCGGCTGACCGGCCGCGACGTTTCGGACAAGGACACCACGGCGTTTCGCGGCGCGCTCGATTGGCTCGCCTCGGACGATGTGAAAGTTCAAGTCAGCTACGACCAGACGAAAGACAGCGCGGAACCGAAAGGTTATCGCCGGCTCGCGGCGAACCCGCTCTGCCCGGCGTTCCTCGGCCGGACCTGCCCGCCGCTGTCGAACAACTTCGATACCGAGAGCGGCCTGGCGCCCAAGAACAGCACGGACGCGAGCGGCACTTCGCTGGTCGTCAGCTGGAAGATCAGCGAGCCCTGGCAATTCAAGTCGATCACCGCGCACCGCAAGTCCGATTCCGACAACAACATCGACTTCGACACCACCCCGGCGCGGATCACCGACGTGATCGCGACCTACTTCGACAAGCAGACCTCGGAAGAGCTGCAATTCAACTACGACGGCGGCGGAAAATTCACCGGCGTGTTCGGCGCCTACTGGTTCGACGGCAAGGCGGGCGGTCTGGTCAAGAACATCTTCCTGAATCGGATCTTCGGCACCACCCAAGGCGAGACCAACACCGATTCGATCGCGGTCTTCGGCGACGGCAGCTACCAGGTGAACCCGGCTCTGCGGTTGAACCTCGGCCTCCGCGCGACGCGCGAGAAGAAGAACGTCATCGCTCTCAACCGCGGATTCACCAACGACACCTTCACGGTTCCCAACGCCGTGACCGCGAATTTCGACAAGACCGAGACCTTCAATTCGCTGGCGCCGAAGCTCGGGCTCGACTACCAGGTCAACCCGAACGTGCTCGCCTACGTCACCCTTTCGCGCGGCTTCAAGAGCGGCGGCTTCAACGTCCGCGCGCAGGCGACGGTGTTTCCGGCCTCGGCGCTGCCGTTCAAGGACGAGGTGCTCGACGTGGCCGAGGTCGGCCTGAAGACGGTGCTGTTCGACCGCCAGCTGGTCTTGAACACGGCGGCGTTCTATGGCAAGTACAAGGACATCCAGGTCAGCACGTTCACCGCCTACGACTCGAACGGCGACGGGGTGGAAGACGCCTTTTTCGGGAACTTCATCAACGCGGGCGACGCGACGATGAAGGGGGTCGAGGTCGAATTCGACGGGTCGCCGCATTCGGCGAGCTGGCTGCGCCTGATCGGCAACGTGAGCTACCTCTCCGCCAAGCCCGACGAGTTCCTCGACGCGAACCACGACGGCTTCGTCGACACCCAGGTAATCACCAACGCCCCCGAATTCACCGGCGCGCTTCATGCGAACTTGAGTTTCCCGATTGCCAAGGGCCTGATCACCGGCTCGGTGGGTGTGGCCTATCGTGACGACTCGGTGCTGACGAACGAGGGAGGGCCGTACCCGGGCCGCCCGGGGCAGCCTCTGCTGCCGATCGTCCAGCCCTCGTTCAGCCTGTGGGACGCCTCGATCGGCTGGCTATCGCCGAACGCCAAGTGGCGATTCGGAATCAACGGCAAAAATCTGGCCGACAAGGGCTATGTGACGAACGGCTACAACATCCCCGCGCTCGGCATCCTGGTCGGCTCGTACGGCGCGCCGCGGACGGTGCTCGCGACGATCGACTACAAGTTCTTCTAAGCTTGATCGTGGATCTCGGCGGGTGCCGTCGCGGGCAAGCGGCGGCATCCGCCTTTCCTTCGAAGGACTGAACTGTGATCGAGACCGGACTGGCCGGAAAAGTGGTGATCGTCACGGGGGCCGCCGCGGGCATCGGCAAGACCACGGCGTTGCGCTTCGCCGCCGAAGGCGCGCGGTTGGTGCTTTGGGATCGCTCCGTGGAGGCGGGGGAGGCGGCGGTCGCGGAGATCGTCGCCGCAGGCGGCGCGGCGGTCTTCGATCCGGTGGACGTTTCACTCGAAGCGGAGGTGTCCGCGGCGGTCGAGCGGGCGCTCTCCCGCGAGGAGCGGATCGACGTGCTGATCAACAACGCCGGCATCACCCGCGATGCGCAGCTGGCGAAATGGAAAGAGGGCGCGCTGGCCGGAACGATGCCGCTGATCGACTTCGACGCCGTGCTGGCGGTCAACCTGCGCGGCGTCTTCCTGCCCACGCGGGCGGTGGTGCCGGGGATGATCGAAAACGGGGGCGGGGTGATCCTCTCGGCCAGCTCGGTGGTCGGTCTCTACGGCAACTTCGGCCAGACGAACTACTCGGCCACCAAAGCCGGCGTGATCGCGATGACCCGCACCTGGGCGCGCGAGCTGGGCCGTTACAACATCCGGGTGAACGCCGTGGCGCCCGGCTACATCGCAACCGAGATGGTCGGGAAGATGCCCCAGAAGGTGATCGACGGCATCGCCGGAAAAACTCCGCTCGGCCGCCTCGGCCGCACCGAAGAGGTCGCGGCCGCCTACCTGTGGCTCGCCTCGGACGCCGCGAGCTTCGTCAACGGCGCCGTGCTTTCGGTCGACGGCGGTTTGGTGATCGGCACGTGATCGCGGGAGATCTACTGGGAGAGCGCGCCCGGCTGACGCCGGAGAAGCTCGCACTCGTCACCGTGCCGGGGACGCCCGGCGCCGAGCGGGTCACCTACGCCGCACTCGATCGCCGCGCGACGTCCGTGGCGCGGGTGTTCCGCGAGCGGCTGCGCCTGGCGAAAGGCGATCGGGTGGGCCTGCTGTCCGCCAATCGGGTCGAGTTCCTCGACGTCTTCTTCGCCTGTGCCAAGGCGGGCACAGTGCTGGTGCCGATCGGCACCCGGCTGACCGCGATCGAGATCGCCCACGTGATCCAAGACAGCGGCCTCGACGTGCTGCTCTACGACGGTGACCATGCCGAGCACGTTCGGGAGTTGGCGGGCCTCGCCCCGATGCGGATCGCGGTGGCGCTCGACGGCGCCGCGAAAGCGAACCCGGACGATCTCGATCTTGCCACCGAAATCGCCGCGTTGTCCGAAGCCCAGTTCGACTCGGAGAGGATGGACCCGGAAGACCTTTGGGCGCTGCTCTACACGAGCGGCACGACAGGCAAGCCGAAAGGCGTGATGATCCCGCACCGCCAAGTGCTCTGGAACGGCTACAACACGGCCGTCTCCTGGCAGCTGCGCGAGGACGACGTGACTCCCATCTTTCTGCCGCTCTACCACGCGGGAGGGCTGTTCGCGTTCCTCGTGCCGATCGTGACGATCGGGGGAACGATCGTGCTCCATTCCGGGTTCGACGCCGCGGAGATCTGGGATTCGATCGAACGCCACCGCTGCACCGCGGTGCTCGGCGTGCCGACGATCTGGGAACGGCTGTCAGAGCATCCCGCTTTCGCGACGGCGGATCTGTCGAGCGTGCGGTGGCTGGTCTCGGGAGGCGCACCGTTGCCGCGCTTCCTGATCGATCGCTATCAGGAGCGCGGGATCGTCTTCAAGCAGGGGTATGGCCTCACCGAAGTAGGGGTCAACTGCTTTGCGATGACGGTCGAAGAATCGATCGCCAAGGCGGGCTCGATCGGCAAGCCGCTGATGTTCTCAGAAGCGCGGCTGATCGACGCGAACGGCCTGGATGTAGCGGACGGCGAAGTGGGGGAGCTATGCCTTCGCGGCCCGCACGTCTCGCGCGGCTATTGGGGCAAGCCGGAAGCGACCGCCGAGGCGCTAGATGTCGAAGGGGGCGGCTGGTGGCGGACCGGCGACCTTGCACGTCGCGATTCCGAAGGTTTCTACACGATCGCCGGCCGCGCGAAGGATCTGCTGATCCGCGGCGGCGTGAACGTCTATCCGGCCGAGATCGAAGGGGAGCTGCTGCTCCACCCGGAGGTTCGCGACGCGGCGGTGATAGGAGTGCCGGACGAGAAGTGGGGCGAGGCGGGCGTGGCGTTCCTGGTCGCTGGCGAGCGCCGGCCGAGCCGAGAAGAGCTGCTAGAGTTTCTTGGGGTTCGCCTCGCCCGCTACAAACACCCGAGCGTGTTCGTCTTCGTCGACGCCCTGCCGCGCACGGCCTACGGCAAGGTCGTCAAGGGTGATCTGCGCGAGCGCTACTTGAAGGACCCGACCGAAGGAGAGGCACCATGATCGACGCACCGCCCGCGATCCACTACGTCGTCCAGGGAGACCCGCAGGCCGCCGTGCCGATCGTCCTCTTGAACGGCGGAATGATGACCACGTTTCACTGGGAGCCGGTCGCGGCGAAGCTGCGCGGCAAATATCGCGTGATCCTGCTCGACTTCCGCGGCCAGCTCCAATCGCCGATCGCGCCGGAAGCTCCGGCGCCGACCGATCTCGCCGGCCATGCCCGCGACGTGGTGGCCGCGCTCGATCAGCTGGGGATTCCGAAGGCGCACATCGCGGGCACCTCGTTCGGCTCGTTGGTGGCGCTGGTCATGGCGGCCGAGCATCCGGACCGGGTGTCGTCGGTCGTCGCCTTGAACTCGACCGCCCGTTTGAGCGCCGAGAACGTCGAAGGGACGAAGCTCCTGCGCCGGCTGGCGCAGGAGGCGGTCGCCGGAGGCGACGGCGGCAAAGTGCTCGACACGATCGTGCCGACCACCTATTCGCCGGAGTGGATCGCGGCAAACCAGGAGGTGCTGCCGCTCCGGCGCCAGCAGGTCGCGGCGCTCCCCAAGGGCTGGTTCGCCGGGGTCGACGCCATCCTCGGCGCGCTCGAAACGATGAACCTCGCTCCCTACCTCGCGAAGATCCGCGTGCCGACGACGCCGGTGACGATCATCGCAGGGGAGAAGGACGTGACGTTCCCGGTGCCCTTCTCCGAAGAACTGCACAAGGCGATCCCGGGCTCGCAGCTGGTGGTCGTCCCGGGCGCCTCGCACGGCTACGTGCTCGAGCATCCGGACGACGCGGCGGCGCGAATCGAAAGCGCGGTCGAGGTCGCGATCGAGATGGCGAAACCCATCCCGATGCCGTTGGCGGTACCGCCAAAGAAATCCGCCGCCTCCCCTCCGGGCGGTCACCTTTGATCCGAGCCCCGCGGCCCGCGCGCTTCGCCCGGATCGCTTCGACCGGCATGTACCTGCCGGAGCGCGAAGTCGGCAACGACGAGCTGCGGGCGCTGCTCGCGGCGAGCGCTCCCGAGTACGTGGACAAGATGCAGGCTTCGACCGGCATCGTCCGGCGGTATTGGGCACGCGAGACCCAAGCCACCTCCGACCTCGCGCTCGAAGCGGCGCGCCAGGCGCTCGACCGGGCCGGGAAGACGCCGGAAGAAGTCGACCTGATCGTGCTCGGCACCGACTCGCCGGACTACATCACCCCGGCGACCTCGGTCGTGCTCCAGCACAAGCTGGGTGCCTCGAACGCCGGAACGTTCGACGTCGGCTGCGCCTGCGCCTCGTTTCCGACCGGCTTGGCGGCGGCGGCCGGAATGATCGCCTCGAACCCGGCGCTGAACGTCGTGCTGGTGGTCGGTGCCTACCTCATGCAACGGCTCGCCGCACCGGACGAGCCGACCCGGTTTTTCTACGGCGACGGCGCGGGCGCCGCGGTGCTAGTCGCGGGGGAGGCTCCCGGGTTCGTCGCGGCGGCGTTTCAAGCCGACGGTTCCTTCGCGCGGAACTGGGCGATCTTGGCGGGCGGCACGGTCGAGCCGGCCTCCCAGGAAGCGATCGAGGCGGGGCGCACGACCGTCAAGTCGTACGAGCGCTATCCGGCCGAAGTGAACCACGAAGGGTGGCCGCGCCTCGCCCGAAAGGTTGCCGAGCAGGGTGGCTTCGCGCTCGACGAGGTGAAGCTCTGGATCTTCACCCAGGTGCGCAGACCCTCGATCGAAATCGTCATGGCCGACCTTGGGTTGCCCGTAGAGCGCGCACACATGGTGATGGAGAAGTGGGGCTACACCGGCTCGGCCTGCATCCCGATGGCGCTTCACGACGCGCTCGAAGCGGGCAAGGCGGGGGAGGGAGATCTGGTCGTCATGCTCGGCTCGGGCGTCGGCTACAACCAGGCCGGCGTGGCGTTCGTTCTGTAGGAAGGAGCCGTGATGGCGGACGACAAGAGAGACGAGATCGGCGGACCGTATGCCCGCTATGTATTGGCGGTGCTGGTGCTGGTCTACGTCTTCAACTTCCTCGATCGCCAGATCCTGTCGATCCTGGCCGAGCGGATCAAAGCCGATCTAGGTGCCTCCGATGCGCAGCTCGGCTACCTTTACGGCACCGCATTCGCCGTCTTCTACGCCCTGTTCGGCCTGCCGCTCGGGCGCCTCGCGGACGTCTGGGATCGGCGCAAACTGATCTCGATCGGCCTCGGGTTCTGGAGCGTGATGACCGCGGTGTCCGGGATGGCCCGCTCCTTCGCTCAGCTCGCGCTCGCCCGGGTGGGCGTGGGAGTAGGCGAAGCGAGCGCCTCGCCCGCCGCGTATTCGCTCCTTTCGGACTACTTCCCGCGCGCCCGGCGGGCGACCGTCCTTGCGATCTATTCGAGCGGCATCTACATCGGCTCAGGGCTCGGCCTGTTCCTCGGCGGCCTGGTGGTCAATCGCTGGGATCTTGCGTTCGCAGCCGGCGGCGCGCCCTTCGGGCTCAAAGGGTGGCAGGCGGCGTTCTTCATCGTCGGCCTTCCCGGAATTCCGCTCGCGCTCTGGGCCGCCTCGCTACGCGAGCCGAAGCGGGGCGCGAGCGACGGCATCGTAAGCGCCGCCGGGCCAAAGCCGCTCCCCGCGTTCCTGGTCGAGCTGGCGTCGGTGATCCCGCCGTTTACGATCTGGAACCTGATCCGCCTTGGGGCTTCGGGCGTCATGATCGCGGCCAACATCGCCGCGGCCGGAGGGTTGGTCGGCGCGGCGTTCCTGCTCACCGGAGCGTTCGGCAACCCGGCGCAATGGGCCTCGCTCGCGCTCGGTCTCTACGCCGCGGTCTCGTGGGGGCAGTCGCTCGCGCTCCGCGACCGGCCGAGCGCCGCGCTGATCTTCCGCACGCCCTCGATGATCTATTCGATCCTCGGCTTCGCATTCCTCTCCTTCAACGGCTACGGCCTGGGCTTCTGGATCGCGCCGTTCTTCGCCCGCGTCCACCACATGGATCTTGGCCAGCTGGGGCTGATCGTCGGCGGAGCCGCGGCGGCGGGCGGTTGGATCGGGGTCACTTGCGGCGGAGTGCTCGCCGACCGGCTGCGCAGAACGTCTCCGCGCGGGCGCCTCTACGTCGGCATGCTGAACGCGGTTCTCACGATTCCCCTGGCGCTCGCCGTCGTATGGATTCCGAACAAGACGATCGCCCTCTGCCTCGCTCTGCCGCTCTACGCCGCCTCCGCCCTCTGGCTTGGCCCCGGGACTTCGACCATCCAGGATCTGGTCCTTCCCCGCATGCGAGCGATGGCCTCCGCCGCGTTTCTCCTCGTCAACACCTTGATCGGTCTCGCGATGGGTCCCTACACCATCGGCCGCCTGAGCATGGCGACCGGCGACCTGCGCGTCGCCCTCTCGCTTGCCCTGATCGCCTACGTCATAGCCCTCGGTTTCTTCCTGTTCGCCGCCCGTACCTTGGGAGAAGACGAAGCCACCCGGCTCGAACGGGCACAGGCGGCGGGGGAAGGGTAGGCCGGCCGACGGCGGGTTCTCCTCTCCCAACTGCCCGTAGCGAGCAGTTGGGAGTGTGGAGGAGTCAGCCCCAGGTGGACGCTCGGCTCAGTTCTCCGCCGGGTGATGGCCATGCGTGTGTTCTTCCGGATACACGACGATCAGGTCTGTCGAAGCGAGACGCCGGAAGTACTGATGACCGGCGTCGGGGATTCCGTCCCGGGTGGACGAGCTGGTCACGAACACGCCCTGATCTCGCAGATTCGCCAGGAACTGCTCCTGAGAGATCCCCGACTTGAGGGTGAGATCGAGCACGAAATGGATCGGAGTATTATCGGCTACGGTGCCGGTAATGTTGGAGACGAATCCATTCCAGGCCTTGTCGTTATCCGTCAGGCCCTTTTCGAGTGCGATGTCCGCAAGGCTCAAGCCTGGCGTCACCGAACCGGCAAAGGTGACGGGAAGCGGTTTGCCCGAGGCGCTGAAGAGATTGGTGACGGAATTCACTTTCTGGACGCCATCGACAGGGGACAGTGCGACTACGCAGGAAGTGGTCGACTGAAGCTTGGTGCTCTTGTAACCCTGCACAGTGATCAAGACACGCCTCGAAGTGACGAAGTTGACGATCGTGGGGGGAGTGACGACTGGATTGGCGAGCTGCTGCTGGCCGCCGCAGCCGCTGCACTCGACAGAACCGCCACTGACGATGCAGGTACTGCAGCCGCTGCAGGCGCTACAGTCCCCCATGCAGGCTTGAACTGCTGAAGTGGAAAGAAGGATCGCAACGATGAAGACCAAGGGGATGAGGATTCGACCGAAGGCCCAGCTCTTTGCGTGCATACAACCTCCTTTTGCCGGCGCGGTAAGCACGGCATAGACCATTGTCTATATAAGTAGGTGCGTTCCGCGAAAAATAGCGAGCCGCGACCAACTCGAACGGCCGCGGGCGGCTGGGGGAGGAGTAAAACCCTTTGGAGTGCGGCGACGTGTCGGCGCTCTCGAAGCACGAAGACCTTGCTATTTGCCCTCCCGCGGCGACACGTCGGCGCACTCCAAACTGAAGGAGGGTGAGTCTTAGAAGCTTGCCGTTTGAGCCCTGCGCTCGGGCCGGATATCCTCCCTCTCACGGATGAGCATGCACGGGGAGGAAGCGGACCGGGGAGCCGCCGACGAGCTTCGGCGCGAGGAGGAGCGCGTCGAGGCGAAGAGCGGCGTGTTCAAGAAGGAGCTCGGGCTCACCGACCTGGCTCTCACCCAGGTGCTGTTCATCATCGGCCTGCCGTGGATCGGCGTCGCGGCCAAGCAGGGGCCATCGCACGTCGTCCTCTGGCTTCTGGCCATGGTCTTCTTCTACGTCCCCTCGGCGGCGGTCGTGACCTATCTCAACCGGATCCTGCCGCTCGAAGGGGGCCTTTACCAGTGGGCGAAGCTCGGCGGCAGCGAGCTGCTGGGCTTTCTGGTGGCCTGGAACCTCTGGCTCTTCGCCATCCTCAACACCTCGGAGATCGGGCTTCAGGTGACTCAATACCTGGGCTACGTCCTCGGCCCGGGCAGCGAATGGCTTACCGGCAGCCTCTGGTTCACCGGCGTCGTCAACTTCGTCTTGATCGGCGCGCTGGTCGGCTTGACGACGGTGGGCCTGGGCGCCGGCAAGTGGGTCCACAAGGCGGGCGGTGCCCTCATGCTCGTCACCTTCGGCGCAATCGTCCTCCTCCCGTGGCTTCTCCGGGCTAAGGGGTCGCTGGCCGAATTCCACCCCCTGCGGCTCGAGGCGCCCGTGCTCTCGTTGATGACGCTCAACCTGTTCGGCAAGATGGGGTTCGGAGCGCTCGGCGGTTTCGAGTATGTCGCCATCCACACCGGCGAATGCCGCGATCCCGTGCGCGCGATCACACGCTCGGTGCTGCTCGCCGCGCCGATCATCGCGGCGATGTTCATCCTCGGCACCAGCTCGGTCCTCGCCCTGATCCCGCAGGACCGGATCGACCTGATCGCGCCGATTCCCCAGGTGCTTTCCGAAGGCTCGCGCGCGCTCCCCTTCGCCGCGGCGGTCGCACCGCTCGCCGTCCTCGCGCTTCTCGCCATTCGGATCGCCCAATCGAGCGTGATGTTCGCGGGCAATACGCGGCTGCCGATGGTCGCCGGCTGGGACCGCCTTTTGCCGGAATGGTTCACGCGCCTGCACGCGAGGTTCCGCACCCCCGTCAACTCGATCCTCTTCGTCGGCGCGGCGACCCTCGTGCTCGGTCTCCTCGGCCTGATCGGCGTCGGCAAGCAGGAGGCCTTCCAGCTGCTCTGGAACGCCTCGGGCGTCTTTTACGCTCTCACCTACGTCGTCATGTTCGCCCTTCCCCTCTTGGGGTTGAAGGGCGTCCGGCCGGGGCCGTCGCTCTGGGTGAAGATCTCCTCCCTCTCCGGCCTCGCCATGACGCTTCTCTACATCTCGCTCTCGATCGTGCCGATCGTCCGAGTCGAGAGCAGCGCCCTCTTCGCGCTCAAGATCTCAGGCCTGATCGCCTCGACCAATCTCCTCGGACTCGCGCTCTACTTCGCGGCCCGCAAGCGCCGAGGGTCATAGATTCACCGCGGGTTCATGAGCGCCTCGACGAGCTGGTGCCTCAATTCAGCGCCCAGGGCGAGCCACTTTTCCTCTCGAAGCTTCTGGGTTTCCTCCGACTTGTCGTCCGGCCAGAGAGCGCTGATCTCGTCGGCTCGATCGGCGGCTGCCTTGATGAGCGCGGACCATTCCTTATTTCTAAGCCCTTCGGCGGCTTCGCTCAGATCGTCGATCTCCAGCGTACCCACGGGGGCCGTGCGCAATTGATGCACGAGCCAAGTCCTGGCGCCATCGGGGTCCCAGCCCCGGACGAGGTCGTACAGAGCGAGATCGCCATAGCCGGTTAGACCTTTCGCCGTGCGAAGCGCCTCGCCAAGGCGCTTCTTCTGCGCCTCGCTGAGCAAAGTGCCCTCGACGCGATAGTGATCGACGTCGCGCGGGTCGCTCTTTGCGGTCTCTTGGGGCGCCCCTCGCTCCGCCGGCAGGGTCCGTTGTCGGCTCTCCAGGGCCTCCGCGATTCGATATCGAAGCTCTCTGTACAAGGGCGCCATCGTTTCGTCGCGGAGCCTCTGGCCTTCGTCCGACCTGTCCTCGGGCCAGAGATGTTGGAAGATATGTTGTGAGTTGAACTCCTCGACAAAGAGCGAAAGCAGCGGCGCTTGATCTTCCGCATACTTCGCAATGCTTCGGAGCGGTAAGATCGCCCAGGTCTCTTCTTCCGGATCGAGCTCGGCCGTTCGCAACCGGTACGCGAGCGAGTTCAAGGCCGTGTCAGGGTCGTTCCAGATCCAGGCAAAGGTAAAGAGCCAGACGTCACCTCTCCTGAAACCTCTCCCGGTCCGGAGCGCAACAGCGAACCGTCTCTTTTGACCGTCCGTCAGAGCCGCGCCGAGCAGCGCCAAACGGTCGTCCTCGCTGAGTGTGCCGCCCGAATCGGCGGTAGCCCGAAGATCCCGGAGGGCGATCTCCTCGGTCGTCCCCTTTCGCTCGGCGAGATCGCACAAGCGATCGTGGGCATGCTCGATCTCTCTCGCAGCTTCGCCGCGGGTAAGAGGCTCCTCCTCCGTGGCGACCAGCCATTCCATCAAGTCGGAGGGGGCGATCTTGGCGATCCCGCCGGCTTTCCGATCGAGCTCTGCGAGCGCTTCGAGCCGCTTGGCAAAGGCGGCCCGCTCAGGATCGTCGAGGATCTGAATCCAATTACGGATTGGCGCCTTGTAGACCGGCTGCCCATGACTACCCGCCGCGTCTTTGCTCACGAGGAGAAATGCCAAGACTTTGGTTCCGGCAACGAGCTCCTCGGAGTCGGAAATAGCGTCATGGACCGAGCCGAAGGAACGGTGACGTTCCGCAAACGCGTGCGGCGCTTTCGAGTGGAGGGTTACGCTACGTTCCGAAATCTTTCCCTTGAGGACCGACTCGACTTGCAGCTCCGTCTCCATGATGTCCGAGCCCTTGAGGATCTCCGAGGGACCGGCAACGGCCGTGATGACGAGGTCGCTCTGGCCAAACAGATCGAGGAGTTGCTGAATCTGAGGTACCCCGATGCCTGGCCCCGGTATCCTCTCGAGGGCCGGGTCTCGCACACCCTTTTCGACTTCGGGTTTCTTGGAATCTTCAGGAAGTCCTGGCGAAGCCATCAAGCCGAGAATCGCCACCAAGGTTCCGATCGTCGGCCTGAAAGCCATGTTCCTCGATCGTCTCGTCATCGGGATACTCCACCGTGGCTGAACGCGGATATTTCGTAAGATTCTACTACAGTATTTGAGACCTTCAGGTGCGAGAATGCGCGCGTCCGGACGGATTGCCTTGCCGAAATCGCACTCTTCACGACGACCGGGGGGTTCCCCTCTTGAAGCTCTGGATCGATGCCGACGCCGCGCCGCGCGACGTCAAGGACGTGGTGTTTCGGGTCGCTCGCCGTTTGAAGGTCGAGACGCTGTTGGTCGCCAACCAGCCTCTGTCCGCCCCTTGGGATCATCCGTACGTTTCCGCCGTCCGGGTGGCGGGCGGGCTCGACGTCGCCGATCAGTACATCGCGGATCATGCCGAGGCGGGGGATGTCGCGGTCACCGCGGATATCCCGCTCGCCGCTCGATTGGTCGACAAGGGGGTCTTCGTCCTCGATCCGCGCGGCCTGGAGTACACGGAAGACAACGTGGGCGAAAAGCTCGCCGGGCGCGACCTGATGACCGAGCTGCGGAGCGCCGGGATGGTGGGCGGCGGGCCGCGCCCTTATGGCTCGAAGGACCGGCAGTCCTTTGCCGTATCGCTGGATCGGGTTGTGGGCCGCGCTTTGCGCGGGCGGTAGCTCGATCCGCTCTCCCGAAGCCCCACCCGGTCGGGTGTAGCGGGTGGCCGCGAAAGCTGCGACATTGATGGCATGTTCGATCGATCGGCGCGCATCCGCTTCGTTCAGATCCTCGTCTTGTCCGCGCTCGCACTTTCCGGTGGGGCGAGCTTCCGCCTCGGTGGCCAGGAGACCTCGATATCGGATCGAGTGCCGATCGTCCTGCGCGCTCGGATCGCCGCCGCGGGAGCGCGCCCTCGGTTAGAGCTGGAAGGCCGGAACTTTCGCGCCGCCCCGGATCTTGCCTGCTTCTATGAGCGTCGCGGTTTTGCGCCCGCTTGGACCGACGACCGGGGACTCCGGCCGGCGGTCGAAGAGTTGCTCGCGGCGCTCGCCGCGGCGAGAGAGGACGGTCTTCGGCCCGAGGACTATTCGGTTGCCGCGCTCCGAAAGGTCGTCGATGCGGTTCGGATCGGCCCGGAGGCGGTTCCGCGGGCCGAGCTGGATCTCCTGCTGACCGACGCGTTTCTCTCCCTTGCCGCGGACCTGCGGCATGGCAAGGTCAACCCCCAGACGATCTATTCGGATTGCGCGCTGGCGCCGGATACCACCGACCTTGCGGCGGTGCTCGAAGCGGCGCTCGGCGGGAACCGGATCAGGGCTGCACTGGCCGACCTTGCCCCGCCGCAGAAGGCTTACAAGAGTCTGCGCGCAGCGCTCCGCCGCTATCGCGACCTGGCGCTTCGAGCCGATTCCGATTCGGTGCCTCCAGGGCCGACCCTCCGCTTGGGCGATAGGGGAGAGCGGGTCATCGCGCTGCGGGAACGGCTTGCCGAGGCTGCGGAGGCCGATGCCGCGCCACCAAGCCCGCCGAGCACGACTCCGGATCTGTTCGACGAGGTTTTGGCCGAGAGCGTGCGCCGCTTTCAGGAGCGCCACGGCCTGGAGGAAGACGGCGTGGCCGGCAAGGCGACGCTCGGCGAGCTGAACCAACGGGCGGAGGATCACGTTCTGCAGATCGAGGCGAACCTGGAGCGCTTGCGCTGGCTGCCGCACGATTTGGGGAAACGCCATGTCCTGGTCAACATCGCGGCGTTTCACCTGGAAGCGGTCGAGAACGGTCGCGCCGCGCTCGAAATGCGGGTCATCGTCGGCAAGCCGTTCACCAAGACGCCGATGTTCAGCAGCGCGATAGACGCCGTGCTCTTGAATCCTTTCTGGTATGTGCTGCAGAAAATCGCCGTGGAGGAGATCCTTCCCAAGGCCGCCAAGGATCCGACCTACTTGCGGCGCGAGGGGTACCAGGTACTCTCGGCCACCCGCTTACGCCAGAAGCCGGGACCGGGTAACGCCCTGGGCCGAATTAAGTTCGTCTTTCCCAACCGGTTCGGCGTCTACCTGCACGACACGCCGGCACCAACGCTGTTCGGCCGGACTCTGCGTGCTTTCAGCCATGGCTGCATCCGCATCGAGAAGCCTTTCGACCTGGCGGTCTGGGCGCTTCGGGGCGATCCGAAGTGGACACCGGAAGCGATCCGGGCCGGGATCGACGCCGGAAGTGAGCGTCTGGTGCCGCTGCCCGAGACCCTGCCGGTTCACATTGCCTACTGGACGGCATGGGTAGGCGACGACGGCGTCCTCCGCCTCGGTCGGGACGTCTACCGCCGGGATGCCGAGCTGATCCAACGGCTCCACCGCAGCCGGTAGCTCAACGCATTCCAGCATTTCGTGTCTTGGTGCATGTCCGGCGCTCCGGCATTTTCGCCGGGCTGTAACGGACACGAGGCGCGTCGAGCCTGAGGAAGCGTGCCGGTCCCCGCTCCTGAACCCTCGGGCATAACTTTTGCGCGTAGCCCCTTATGATGCGGTACTTCCTCTGGTTCCTGATCTTCCTTTCGAGCGCCTTTCCGAGCCCGCTTCCGTCCGCCGCGCCGGAGGTGGTGCCGCCGGACCCGGCGGCGATCCTCCTGCGCGAACGGTTTTCCGCCGGCCCGACACTGACGCTGGAGCTTGGCGGCCGGGTGTATCCGGGTGCCTCGGAGCTCGCTTGT
>Ga0068860_100001931_pt1 | contig 21940 bp, 18 predicted proteins | sample KBSSwiS32_FD_66597 | JGI IMG/M metagenome (GOLD analysis project Ga0068860, IMG submission 66597) | Switchgrass rhizosphere microbial communities from Kellogg Biological Station, Michigan, USA - KBS Switchgrass S3-2 | ecosystem: Host-associated > Plants > Roots > Rhizosphere > Soil ...
GTTGTCCAGATCGGTTTTCGACATCAAGCCTTTGTCAGCGACCGACCGGGCGCGTTCGGCTTTCTTGAGGTTGTTCGTGTGAGTGGCCTGCGCCGCGGCGAGATTGGCGAGCTCCACGTTCAGGGCGGCCTGCAGGGGGGCCGGATCGATCCGGAATAGCAGCTCGCCTTCGTTGACGTTTGCGCCTTCGGTATAAACGCGCTTCTGCAGTACGCCCGGCACGCGTGCGCGCACGTCGGCCGTACGCGTAGCTGAGATGCGGCCGACCAGATCACGGGTTATTGGCACGGCCTGCGCCTTGGCCGCGAGCACTCCGATCTCGGCCGGAGGCATCTGCTGTTGTTGCGGAGCGCCGCCCTTGCCGCAGGCAGCAACCAGCACGCTTGCGGCGGTCACCAGAAAGAAGCTGCGTAAAATCCTTGTGCGCATGGCGGAACTCTCTGCAGGGGCTGATGCGAATTGTGCCGGGCGACGCGTCTCACGCCGTGAGTGTCGCCAAGAGAACTGGGAGCACAATTATTGTACTGGGCGGTGTAGGATAATTGTTGGAGCGGCATCCTGCAACCATGACTTTCGTCACACGATAACCTTACTGCCGATGCGCCGCCGCCAGATATTCGCGGCTTTGCATTTCGATCAGGCGCGATTCGGTGCGCGCGAACTCGGCACGTAGGCGCTCGCCGTCGTAGAGTTCGGTGACCGGCGTCGCCGCGGACAGCACCAGATTCACGCCGCGATCGTAGAACTCGTCGATCAGGTTCACAAAGCGCCGCGCCGCATCTTCCATCTGCGGCGAGAACTGCGGCACGCTGGAAATCAGTACGGTGTTGAAACTCTGCGCGAGTTCGATGTAATCGGCGACGGCGCGCGGACCTTCGCACAGCGCATCGAACTCGAACCAGATCACGCCGTCGGCGCGGCGCTTGACCGCGATGCCGCGGCCATTGACGAGAATTTCCGGCTCGCTGCGTTTTGCACCCGGCGCGATGCGCTCGAAACACGCGTTGAGCGCACGCTCGGCGCGCTCCCCGAGCGGCGTGAAGTAGACGCCCGCTTCGGTCAGTGCGCGCAGGCGATAGTCCTGCGCCGATTGCAGTTGCCGCACTTCGCATTGCTGTTCGAGCAGCGCAATTGCCGGCACGAATTTCGCGCGTTGCAACCCATCGCGATAGAGGTGCGCCGGCTCGATGTTCGATGTCGTCACCAGCGTCACGCCCTGCGCGAACAGATGTTGCAGCAGGCCGGAGAGGATCATCGCGTCGCCGATATCGGTAACGAAGAATTCGTCGAGGCAGAACACGCGTGCCTGCGCCGCGAAATGTGCGGCGACATCGCGCAACGGATCGCTGCGGCCTTCGAGCTTCATGAGTTCCGCGTGCACGCGACCCATGAAGCGATGGAAGTGCAGACGCAATTTTGCGTCGAACGGCAACGCCGCAAAGAACAGGTCGACGAGAAACGTCTTGCCACGACCGACGGCGCCCCACAGATACAGCCCGCACACCGGCTTGGCGCCACGCAGACGTTGCCACCAGCCGGCGGGCGCAGCGGCAATGAGCTCGGCATGAATGCGGTCGAGCGCGACCAGCGCCGCGCGCTGCGCCGGATCGTCCTGCCAGCGGCGTTCGGCAACGCCTTGCGCATACAAGGCGCTCGGCGTATCAACCATGTGCCACGAGCGGCGGCAGATTCGCGCGCACGCCGTTCTTGATCACGCCACGCAGGTCCATCAGACGACGATGGAAGAAATGACTCGTCTCCGGCATGCGCACGAGCGTCGGTGGCTCCGGCTGCGCGGCAACCCAGTCGTACACCGCCTGCGGATCCACGATCTCGTCGGCTTCGCCCTGCACGACCAGCCATGGGCACAGCGGCGAAGCCAGGTGCGAAAAGTCCCAGCGCCCGACCGGCGGCGCGACCGAGATCATCTGGCGCACGTGCAGTTGCGGCGCAGCTCGTGCGGCAACATAACTGCCGAACGAAAATCCGGCCAGCCATAGCGCAGCGTGCGGGCGCGCGTGCTGGGCCCAGTTTGCGATGGCGATCAGATCCTCGGTTTCGCCGACGCCGTCGTCGAACGTGCCTTGCGATGCACCGGTGCCGCGGAAATTGAACACGACAGTCGCCAGCCCAAGCTCGCGCAAGCTGCGCTCGATCGTGGTGACGACTTTGTTGCGCATCGTGCCGCCTTGCATTGGATGCGGGTGGCAGATAACCGCCACCCCGGCACGTGCGTCCGCGACATCGGGGACGTTGGTGGCAGCTTCGAGCGCGCCGACCGGACCGGGCAGGCTGAGATTGGCCGGAGTGGCAGGGAACTCAGTGGGGGCGACGGCTGCGTTCAAGAACTGGCTCCCGTGTCATCGCACGGGATGACTGCATCCTGCAGTCACTTGACCTGCGAAATCATCCACTCGACCGTGGCCTTGACCTGTGCATTGGTCAGCGACGGATTACCGCCCTTGGCCGGCATCAGGCCCTTGCTGCCCTGGAAGCCCTCTGTGGCGTGCTTGAGCAAGGTATCCATGCCCTGCGCGATGCGCGGCGCCCACGCGGCTTTGTCGGTAATGCCTGGCGCCCCGGTAGCGGCATTGGTGTGGCAGGTCGTGCACAGAGTGCCGAAGATCGTCTTGCCGTCGAGTGTGCCGCCATAGGCGACCTGGGATTCGGCCGCCTTCTTCGCGGCTTCCTGCGCGGCGACCAGAGCCGCTCGGCCTGTATCGCCTGCATAGACGGCACCGACCGGTGCGATGCGCTGCTCCACTTCCTTCTGCGCCTGCGGATTCTTTGCCGGCGGATTGAACGAATAGAGGTAGTAACCCAACCCCTGCAGCAGCAACATGACCAGCACCAGAGCGCCGATCACCATCGAGAAGTGCTTGAGGAACACGCGGTCGGTTGGGGTAACGGGATTGGTCACGAGTTCACCAGAAGGCTGGATACGGCCGGCATTGGCCAAAACGGCCGCGAATTATAGCTGTCACCGCGATGGCAAGGAAGCGCGGTTCCCGCCTCGCGACGCTCGGACAGTTGCTAAGCTCGCGAGCTAACCCATGCCGCCATTGATCCCGATGATCTGCCCGTTGATGTAACCCGCCACGTCCGAGCACAGGAACGCCACCAGGGCGGCAACCTCCTCGGGCGTACCGGCGCGCCCGGTCGGCACGAGCCGGTGCAGTTGCTCGTCGTCGAACCCGGCGGCAGTCATGCGCCCGACGATCACGCCCGGCGCGACGACATTGACCGTGACGCCGCGTGAGGCCATCTCGCGCGCCAGCGACTTCGCCGCGCCATGCAGCGCCGATTTGGCCGCGGCGTAGTTGACCTGGCCGCGATTGCCGAGCACCGCGGCAACCGAAGAGACGCAGACTATGCGTCCGTATTTCGTGCGCGCCATCGGCAACAACAATGGCTGGGCACAATGAAAGAACCCGTGCAGCGAGACGTCGATCACCCTCCGCCACTGCTCCTCGCGCATGCCGGCCAGCGGGGCGTCGTCGTGAATGCCGGCGTTGTGCACGAGCAGTTCGATCGGCCCCGCTTGCAGCAAGTCTTCGAGCGCGCTGCGCGAGGCCGCCGCATCGGTGAGGTCGAACGCCATAGCCTGCGCGCTGCCACCGGCAAGCAGGATATCGGCGACCAGAGTCTCCGCACGCGCAAGGTTCGCGTACGCATGCACGTACACGTGATGTCCCTGCGCCGCCAGCGCGCGGCAAATCGCGCCGCCGATATCGCCGCTGCCGCCGGTCACGAGGGCGCGGCGGACTGTCGTTTTTGCTGAAGTCATGCGTAAATTGTTGCACAGGCGGCCAACGCGCAACCCTCAGCCCTCAAGAATCATGAACGAAACCGTTTATTCCGTCCCGCTCAAACAGCGCAAGTCCGAGAACCTGCATATCGTGTTCTGGCTGATGAAGGACATCAGCTGGTGCATGCTGTGGCGTGCGCTCGGCATCTTCATGATCGTACCGACGCTTGGCGCGGCGATCTTGATCACCTGGCGTGCGCGCGCCAATCGCACCGATTTCGCGCACAACCTCGCCGTCGTGTTCTGGATCAGCGCGAATGCATGGTGGATGATCGCCGAGTTCTTCGAGTTCGATGAAGCGCCGCTGTGGCTCGGCGTTTCGGGCCGGCATTTTTCGATGATCCCGTTTGCACTGGGCGCCGCGGTTCTGCTGCGGCACTACGTCGGCGAGTGGTTGGCGCGGGCGACGCAGCCGCACAGTATCTAAGCCAGCACCACGGTCGCGCGCCCTGCGGCGAGCACGCGGCCCGTGTGCTCCGCGCGAAACGCGTATTGCCAGCCCGATTCGCCCGCGAGCAGTCTTTCCGCATGCACGTCGAGTATGCCGGGCAGATCATCAATGCGCGCGACATGCAGGTGCACAGCGCGCAGCAACACCAACAGCCCCGGTCGCGCCGCGCGCCCGTCGCGCTGCGCAAGCAGGCCGCCGTGGAGCGCCATCGCCTGCGCGCCGTATTCGCACAAGTGCGCCGCGCACAGGTCGCCACTGCGCAGCGGATTGGCGGGCTCACGGTGCGAAATCGCCGTGGCATGGATGCGTTCGTCATCCCATGCGAGCACCGTATCGAGCAGGCACATCGCATCCCGATGCGGAATCAGGTGCTGCCACTGTGACCTAACGAGCATCGTCACGCGGCCGTGCCATCTGAATTGAAAGGCAAAAGTGGAAGGCGACACCCAGTGCCACGGTCAGTCCGATCGCGCGCAGTACTGGCAAGGTGGAAGTCGCGAGCAGCCCGAACACGAGGATCGCCGACGCTACGCAAGCCAACGTCGCATGCAGCGTGCGCCGCGTCTCGGCGACATCGTTGGTTTTGCGCTCGAAGAACAACGCGTAGTGCAGGCCCAGGCCAGCGGCAAGCGTCAGCGCGACGAGATGAAACAGCGACAACGACACCCCGCCGACTCGCAGCACGGCGAGCGCAAGCAGGGTCGCGAGCGACATCGGCGCGATCACGTGCCAGGCGCGGCGCAGGTCGCCGAAGGCGATCGCCACCGATGCAGCCAGCAGCAGCAGGGCGATGCCGAGTGCGAACAGGATGCGCGAGCGATACCGCGCAACGAGATTTTCCGACGCAGCCTTAAGGTCGAGCAGACGCGCTGCCCCGGCACTGGTGTCCGCAATCCCAGCCAGCGCTGCCGGATCGCGCACGCCGCTCAGCGTCGCCAGCGCCAACCAGTGTCCGTCGCGCCGCACGAGCATCGCCTGCAGGCGCGCACCAAACGGCGAGCGCTCGAATTCCTCCGGCGTAAGCAAAGGCAGACTACGTGCAGCTTCGACGTCGTCGAGGAACGGCGCGAACAGACCGGGCTGGAAATCCGCGTCGGCCAGCGCTTCGTCCAACGCCGCGCTCAACTGTGCGCGCGGCGGCAACTTCGCCTGGCGCGTCCGCTGCGTCGCCAGGCTCGGCAGATAGCGGCTCGGCAACTCGACATCATCGACCGCATGCGCGTCGATCCATTTTTCCACTTGTGGAGAAATCTGCTCCGACAGCGCGAGCACGCCATCAGCCGTGGGCGCTTCGAGCACGAGCAGATAGCGCACATCCGGCGCGCCGAGTGCCGTGCGCAATTCGCCTTCGCGCTGCAGCAGGGCCGGCGGCGCCGGCGTCAGCGCGGCCAGATCGTTCTGCCATAGCGGTGTCGGCGCAAGCCATAGCGCTGCGAGTGCGGCCGCGAGCAGCAGCCACGGCAGCCAGCGCGGCCGCGGTACAGCGGCAATCCAGCCGTGGAATTTCTCGATCAAGCGCGATTGCGCCATATCGCGGAAGCGCAGCGGCAGCAAGGCCGGCAGCAGCCAGCGCGTGGCGGCGCCGGCGACGAGTAGACCGGTGATCGTGAACACCGCCAACTGCTGCAAACCAGGCACACCCGACGCGAGGAACGCCAGATATGCAATGCAAGCCGAGACGATCGCCAGGCGTAGCAGTGGCCACACGCCGCGTACGCTGGTCTGGATGTCGGCATCGGCTCGCCGATGGCTGAACACGCGCAACGGGTATTCCTGCGCCACACCGAGCAAGGTGACGCCGAACGCCAGCGTGATACCGTGAACACTGCCGAACGTCAGTGCGATCCCAGCGATGCCGGCCAGTGCGCCGCTCAGCAGCGGCAGCGCTACGAGCGCGAGCACGCCGAAGCTGCGATAAGCGAGCAACAGCAGAACGATAAAGCCGGCGGTGCCGAGCGCGCTCAAGCCTTCGGCTTCCGCACGCGTCGCGGCGCCGACCTGCACGCCGATATAACCCGGCCCGCTGATGCTCAGGCGCGCCGCGCCGATGTCGCGCAGCGTAAGGAATGCCGCCTGCAAGGATGCAATCGCGGCGCCTTGCGCTTGCGGATCGAACCCGCCAGCGCGCGTCTGCGCCAGCAGCAAGGCTTCGCCCTGCGGCGAAAACCAAACACCATCGCGTAGCGCTGGCGCGCGTTTCGGCATCCAGCGCTGCGCCAGTTTGAGCACTTCCAACGTCGGGTCGCGCGGCAGCAAGTCTTTGAGCATCTCCCCAGCCGGTGAACCCAAGTCCTCGGCACGTTGCTGCAATTCCTCGTGCAGATAGGTCGCGTCGAAGGGGTGTTCATCGGGTGTCGGCGACAGCAGGTAGCGGTATGGCAGCAGTGCTCGATCAAGCGTCGCCAAATCATCGCCGCCGTTGAGGACACGCTCGAACTGCCCATCCGCGCGCAGCGCCTGTGCAAGGCCGTTGCTCAGCACGGCCAGCTGTTCGGATGGCGCGCCGTCGATGGCCAGCAACAACAAACGTGAGGCCGGACCTTCACCGATCTCGTCGAGCAGCAGTTTCTGGTCGGCGTTGCGCGCCGGCGGCATGAAACTGCGCAGGTCGCCGCTGACGACCAGGCCGCGCTGCACCACGGCCGCGAGCACGAACAACACCAGCCACCATGCGGCGATCAGGGCATGCCGGCGGCCGGGGCTCACGGCTTGGCGCAAACCGCCGCAATCGCCACGGGCGTTGGCGCCTCGGGCAATGCCGCCGCCGCAAGCGTGCCGAGCAGCATCGTGCTGCTGTCGCCATCGGCCTGCTGCAGCGTGAAGCAGCGCGGCGCGTCGGCGCTTCCCTGCACGACCAATGCGCGTAGATGTTTGCTCGGCGACCGCGGTGTCAATGTCAGCATCCAGTTCGCGGTATTTTCCACAAGGATAATCGTATACAACCGTTGCAGCGTCGTGCTGTCGCCGCCGAGCAGGGCGCTGAATCCTGTCAGCAGCGCCGCAAGTTCAGGCGCGCGTTGCAGATCGAACTGCTTCGGGGCGCGGCCTTCGCGGGTCACTTCGACGCGCCCATCGGCGATCGTCGTCGTCTCGCGATACGGCTGTTCCACGCGCTTGCCAAGTTTGCCGGGACCGCCATAGCTGAGCTGGCCGCGCAACACCACGGGCTTGCGCAACATGTGCACGAAGCGCACTTCCGTGAATGTGGTGCTGGCCGGAACCGGCCGTGCCAGCTTCGCGATCAGGGCCGCCGCCGCTTCAGACGGCACTGCCGGCGACGGTGCCGCGCACAGCAGGGTCAACAGCAGCGGAGCGATGCCAGAAATCATAGAAATTGAACCAATTGTAGGGATCCAGTCGCGTGTAATGTTCCAGTCGCGCGGCATAGCGCTGCGTCCATTCTGCGAGCCGCACGGTGCGCTCGGTTCGCGGAATCTGGATGCGCTGCGCCAGCGTTTCGAAGTACACATCGTAACGGTTGCCGCCGCGGTACAGGCCAAAACACAGCACGACCGGCAATTCCAGCGCGGAGGCGATGAGGTACGCCGCGATCGGAAACGCTGCCGGCGCAGCGTAGAAATCCGCATCGCGCGTCGCTTCGCCCGGGCGGGCGCGATCGCCGAGCAGGCCGATCAGTGCGCCGTCACTGGCCGCGTCGCGAATGGCCAGCGCGATGTCGGCGCCATCGCCGCCGACGTCGATCACCATGTCGGCAACCGCCGGGTTGAGCGCATGCAACACCTGCGTCAATTCGGGCGTCTGGCCGCGATCCATGATCATGCGTACGCGCAGATCGGGTCGCGCCTCGGCGAGCACGCGCAGCGCCTCGAAGCTGCCGATATGCGCGCCGAGCAGCAGCACTCCGCGATGCTGCGCGATCTGCGTTTCGAGGTGATCAAGGCCATGCACACGGATGTCGAAGCCGCGCGTCGAACGCGCCAGCAGGAATACACGATCCAGGATCGTCGCGGAGTAACAGTGGATATGGCGTAGCACCGCCCACGTGCCGGCGGGGCGGCCGAATGCGCGAGTCAGGAACGCGCGCGACGCGCGGCGTTCTGGACCGCGGCGGAAGAAGAAGTACAGCGTGATCGGATACAGCAACGAGCGCGCTACCGGCCTGCCCAGGCGCAGGCCGATCGTGCGGATCAACCAGATGGCGAAGCGGCCGCCGCCCTCGCGACGTTCGCTCCAATGCACCGTCTCGGTGCTACGCGTCGCCGTGTCGCGCAACAGGCTCGGCCAGGCCCGGATCAATTTGCGCAGGAAGCCGAACAGACCGTGACGCGGTGCTTGCGGCAGCAGGATCGGACGCAGCGCGAATTCGCCGAGAAACAGCACGGCGACCGCGGCCGGCAACCACAGTGCCATGAGCCAGCCCGGCAGCAGCACCGCTTGCAGCATGAGCGACGCAGCGATCGCGGCCAATGCGAATTGGTAGATGGCCCAGATCGCCGTGAGTATGCGTGCGTAACGCGCAACCTGCGGATCGCCGAGCAACGCAGCCCCATCGACCGCCGCGACCGCCCGTGCGATTAGCGGCGTGCGTCCGCGCCGCAAAGTGCGCGCGAATAACCAGCCGACGAGCGCGGCGATCAGCGTCGGTAGTGCATCGAGCAAGCCGAAGCGGTCATACCGATGCGCGAGCACGAGCAGCGCAACGATGCCGAGCCAGACCGCGGCGCGCATGGCGTCAACGCACGCGCTGTTCTTCGATATGCGCTGAAAGGTGCCGCAGGCTCGAAAAGATGCGCTTGTTGTCGGCATTGTCCGAGCGCAGCGAAAACCCGTAGCGCTTTGAGATCGCCAGCGCGAGTTCCAGGGCGTCGATCGAATCCAGACCGAGTTCGCCTCCGAACAAGGCCGTTTCAGGCTGGATGTCAGCGGCACTGCGATTTTCCAGATTCAGGCTGGTCACGATCAATTCGGCCAGTTCGCGTTCCGCGGGGGTCTGCATGTTCATCGGAGTTCCGGATAGGCGCGCCGAGCGCGGCCACGAGGGCCGCGGAGTGTATCATTGCACCAACCTTTATCGCTCTCGTTTTCGATGGACATTTTGCTATCCCCGGCTCCGGCCGGATATGCCGACGCTGTGCCCAGCGCGCCGGCGCTGCCGCCATTGCGCGTGGAGTATTCGACCGAGCCTGCGACGGACGTATTGACCCGGTCCGAGGTGCTTGCCGTCGTGAGCTTCGGCCAGACGCCGTCGCGCGATCCGCGCCTGATTCAGGTCGCACTGGAGCCGGCATGCGGTTCCGCGCCACTGGAAGTCTGGTGTGGCCATGGCCACGCGGGACACGGCGCCAACGGCGACCTGCGCTGGAGCAGCGACGGCGACTACAGCTTCGTGACGCTGACGCTGCACGAACGCGACTTTGGTGGCATCACGGCGGCTGCGCAGCACGCCTACGCGCAGCTGAGCGCATGGTGCAAAAGCAGCGCGACACCGCATCTGCTGCGCCTCTGGAACTACCTCGATGCGATCAACCTTGGCGACGGCGATGACGAGCGCTATCGCCAGTTCTGCAGCGGTCGCGCCGCCGGCATGGATGCGCTGACGGCAGGTTATCCGGCCGCGAGCGCGATCGGTGTGCGCGATGGCCGCCGCGTGCTGCAGGTCTGCGCGCTGGCGGGGCGCCACCCGGGGGCGGCGGTGGAAAACCCGCGCCAGACCAGCGCCTGGCGTTATCCGCGCCAGTACGGCCCGGTCGCGCCGGGCTTCGCGCGCGCGATGCGCGCGCCGTCGCATTCTCCACAACTATACATTTCCGGCACCGCCGCCGTGGTCGGACATGCCTCGTACCATGCCGGCGATGTCTGCGCGCAGGTCGACGAAACACTGACGAATCTGCAAAGCCTGTGTGCCGCCGCGGGCAGCGCTCATCCGCTTGGTGGTGCGCGCAGCGTGTTGAAAGCGTACGTGCGCCATGCGGCCGATGCCGACCTCGTGCGCGAGCGCTTGCATGCGCGCTTCGGCGCGGATACGCCGCTGTTGGTGTTGCTCGGTGATATCTGTCGTGCGGAATTGCTCGTCGAGATCGACGGCCTTCACGACGCCTGAGATTTCTTCCACAAGCCGCCCGGCACCAGCGCCAACGCGCAAGTCCACCAGGCCAGCGCCGTGTTTGGAATCAGATGGCCCTGCTTGGGCACGTCGGCCAGGCCGTCGCCGAGCACGGTGATCGTCAACGTCGCCAACATCACGCCGCCGGCCAGCGCGCTGAACACGAGCAGGCGCGGCATCGCGCGCCAACGCCCGCTCCACATCAGCCAGACGCAGGCGACGAACGGCCCGAGCAGCGGCGGCAGGCGCCACGCCGGCATCGCGCTGAGCACGCGGCTCAGGCTGAAGAACTCCTGCGGCAGCGGCGTGTAGTTGCCGCCTTCAAGCATACCGAGGCCCGGGGCAAGCCACGGATCGAGGCTGGTAACGCCATGCCACCACAGGCGCACGAACAGACCCGGCTCGCGCGCAAGCGTCGCGAGCTCGCGCGCACGCGTGACGTTCGGCAGCTGCGGGCATTCGCTGTCCGGCCACACGCCGATCTGCCATGCGCTCTTGCCGATGTAGCGTAGACAGTCCGACGCCAGGCCCAGCGCGTGCGCAGTCACCGCCGGATCGCGCGCGTGCGGCAGCAGTCCGGTGAACGTGACGTCGGCTCGGTTGAAATGGTTTATCGCCTCGATCGCCGGCGTGTCGCGGCGCAGCTGGAGCGCCTGCACGCCGAGTCCGAGCAATGCGCCGAACAACAGCGCGCCGCCTTGCCAGGACCAGTTGCGCGTGCGCAGACGACCGACCAGCAGCACGACCAATGCACACCCCAGCGGCAACAGCAGGTGCTGGATCTTGCTGAGCGCCAGTGCAAACGCCGCGAGTGCGAGCAAGGCGAATGCGCGCCGCGTATAGGCGCGCCCTTCGTGCAGCAGGATCAAGCCGAGCACGGCGTACAGCGCGAGCAGCGCCGTCCACTCGGCGTAGAACGTGTTCAAATAAATAGTATCCGCCGGATCGGTGAACACCAGCGGCAGCAGCAAGCCGTTCGCCAGCGCCGACCACGGTTCGCCACGGCGGATGAAGGCCCAGCCAAACGCCGCCCACAGGATCAGCAGCGCCCCGAACTTGAGCGCGCCGATCCAGCGCACGGAAAAACTTGTCGCGCCGGTAAGCCGGTGCTGCATGTGATAGATGCCGGCCACGGCGCTCTGGAACAGCAGCTCGGTCGACCAATAGCACATCGGGGCGGGGTTCTTCGCAAAGGCGTACTGCGAATATGGCGCCTCGGGACTGTTCTGGGTCGGATCAGCGACGCCGGGGCGGTCTGGGTACAGGTCGAAACATGCGGTGTAGCGCACCTCGTCGTAGCTGTTCGCCAAGGCGACCAACGGTTCGTGCGTAAGCAAGGGGAAAACGCGCAACAGACTGGCAGCCAGGCACACGGCCAGCGCACCGATGAGCCGGTAAGGGATTGATTGTCTGGAGGTTTGCGGCATAAATCGCGCCGGTAAAACGGTGGATTTTGCCGTACGAATGTTACAAGCGGTGTCCGCCAGACAGGCGGAAACCGTGAAACGGTTGGCACTAGCAATACCGAACAGCTAACACCGCAGGCGTCAATTTCCGCACGGGGGAGGTTCAGCCGCGGGTGGTAGTATTTCGGCCACTTAACCGGCGCTCGGGGCGCCCGGAGGGGTCATGAAGCAGCAACTCGGTCATTACGACATCGTCGCCGAACTCGGCCGCGGTGGCATGGGCGTGGTCTACAAAGGCCACGAAACTTCGCTCAATCGCTACGTCGCGATCAAAGTGCTAGCCGATGCGCTGGCGCACGATGCGAGCGTGAAAGAGCGCTTCCTGCGCGAAGCGCGCAGCATGGCCGCGCTCAACGACCCACATATTATACAAATATACTTCATCGGCGAAGACGAGGGGCAGACCTACTTCGTGATGGAGTTTGTCGACGGCGAATCGCTCGGCTCCGTGCTCAAGCGCGAAGGCAAGCTGTCGCCGGAGAATGCTGCGAAGGTCATCTACCAGACGGCGCAGGGCCTGGCCACGGCGCACGACAAGGGTGTGATCCACCGCGATATCAAGCCCGGCAACCTCATGCTGACCAGCCGCGGCATGGTCAAGATCGCCGACTTCGGCATCGCGCTTTCGGCGCAGGACTTTTCCAAGAAGCTGACCTCGACCGGCGAATTCGTCGGCACGCCGGGCTATCTGTCGCCGGAAGTGTGCCAAGGCAAGCCAGTGGATCAGCGCTCCGATATTTTCTCGCTCGGCATCGTGCTGTTCGAATGTCTGGCCGGGCGCATGCCGTTCACCGACGAGTCGCCGCTCGGCTTGATGCTGGAAGTGGTCAAGGCGCAGATTCCGGACGTATGCTCGCTCAACAAGGATGTCGATCCGGAGTTGTCGCGCATCCTGTCGAAGATGGTCGCCAAGGATCCGGCCGACCGTTACCAGAGCTGCCAGGAACTCGTCGCCGATCTGGCTAAATACCCGCTCGTCGCCAAGGGCGGCCCGATCACGTTGCAGACCAAGATGTCGCCGGCTGCGGCGACCGTGCTCGGCGGCAAGACCCCGGTATCCGGCCAACGTCCGTTGCCGAGCACCTCGCCGACACCGCAACCGCTGCCGGTCAGCCGACCGACGACGCCATCCGGTGCGCAACCCGTGGTTGGCGGTCATCAATCGGTATTGCAAGCGCAACAGCCCACGGCGAACAAGTCCGCCGCGTTGCCGCTGGCGATCGCGGCGATCCTGCTGCTCGCCCTCGGCGGCGGCGCATATGCGATGCGTAACCAGATTCCGCTGCTGCAGCAGTTCATGGGCACGCCGCAGAATGCGGCGAACGCCACGGCACCGAGCGCGAGTTTGGGCGCGTCGAATAGCGTCGCCAGCGCAGTACCCGCTGCGACGCAACCCGTTGTGACGCCGCCACCGGTGCCTGCCGCACCTGCGGCACCCGAGCCTGCGAGCGTAGCGGCTGCGTCGGTGCCGACCGCTCCGGCAACTGCGGCGCCGCAGGATCCGCGTTACGCGAATGAGTCCGCCACCACCGCGACAGCGGCCTTGGCGTCGGCCCCAAACGCGACCGCGACCCAGGAGCCCGCCGGTCCCGCCGCGCGCGCGTCCGAAGTACAGCCGCTCAAGGAACTTGCCGCAGCGCAAGCGGCCGAGACGGTGCCGGCGCGCCGCACGCTGGCGAAAGCCACCGAACCCGAAGCGATCAGCACACCACGTCGGCCGCATGTGCCGACGATTGCCGTCGTCGCCGGCGGCGATGAGGTCATCACGGAGCCGGCCGAGCGCGCAATCGAGGCCGCGCTGGCCAAACATGGCTATCACATGATCGACCAGGACACGATGCCGCGCGTCGCGCACCTGCTCAGCGGCGGCAAGCCGAACGCCGCGGCCGTGCTGGCCGCGCTCAACGGCCGCGCCGATGCGGTGATCGTCGTGCATGCGCGCCCGGCCGGGTCGGAGCAGATCAACTATTACGGCCAGAGCTCCACGCTCAATACCGCGCAACTCAACGTCACGGCGTATGCCGTCGAGGGACAGCGCAAGCTTGCCGCCGGCAGCGAACAGGTACATTTCACGAGCCTGAACGCCGGCGACCAGGCTGAGGAAGCTGTGGAGGGCATGCTGCCGGAGCTCGAACAGCAGCTGACTCAGTTCCTGCCGAACCGGCATCGCGAGTAGCGTATAGGGCGCGTCGCTCGGAACGACTACAACACGGCGGGTCCAAGACCCGCCCTATGGCAGCTCCCGCGGCGCATTCGCACGCCCGAGTATCTTCTGCGCATAGGTGTACCCGGCCTCGATCGCGCGTTCGTAGGCCTTCCATTCCAGCAGTTCGATATCTGCCAGCGCGGGGTCTAGCAGCAGGCTCGTTTGGGCGCGCCGTTCCAGACTCGCAGCCTCGGAATTGACCATACCCGAGCGCAACAGGATGCTTAGGATTCCGGGCCGCTGGCGCCGCTGCCGGATCAGCTTCTGCCAGGCGAGCTGCCACCATGGCGGCGAGGCGAACTCCTCGACCTCTGCGTGCAGCACGTCATCCGCGCTGATGTCCACGGCGACGATTTCGCCGACGCCCTGCGCATGCATCACGTCGACCGGCAGATTGTTGATCACCGCGCCGTCGACGTAGACCTGGCCGCGATGGAATACCGGCGGCAGGATGCCGGGAATCGCGCAGCTGGCGCGCAGCCAGAACCACAGCGGCCCGCTGCGATGCGCTTCGGCGCGGCCAGCGGTGAGATTGGAGGTGACGCAGAAGAACGGCAGCGCCAGGTCGGTGATGTCGCGCGGGCCGAACTGCTCGCGCAGCAGCTTCGCCACGCGACGTCCGGCGACAAGCGCGATAAATGGAAATGTATAGTCTTTCAGCGGGCGGCCGACAACGAACGCGCGCCGGTAGTGCTCGAACATCTCTTCGTCCGACCAGTCGTTGGCGACGCCGGCGCCGATGATCGCGCCGATCGACGTACCGCCGACGCAGTCGATGCGCACGTCGGCCTCGCGCAGCGCGCGCACCACGCCGATGTGCGCGAAGCCACGCGCACCGCCGCCGGACAGCACCAGGCCGATGCTGCGTCCGGTCAGCAGGCGAGCTACGCGCTCGATGTCGCGATCGTGGCGCACATGATGGTGTTGCACTCCCGGCACCACGTCGAGCCAGCGTCGCGCCGCGCCGGGCTCGATCGAATGTTTCTGGTGCAGCAGCACGAGATGCCGCGGCCGGTGCAGGGCGCTTTCGGCATCCAGGCATGCGCTTTCCGGCCAGGCGGAGGCCGGTTCACCGGCTTGTGCGAGCAGCAGGAGGCAATCGGCCTGGCGTACGCACAGTTCACGCCAGTCGCGGTCGCCGCCGTCGTCCAGATACAACACAAAGCGCACGCTGGCCTCGAGCGCGCTGAACCACGCGCTGGTCTGATCGCGCGCACCGGCTGCGTCGATCAGCGCGCAGTCGCCATAGAGCGCGAGTGTCGTACGCAGGCGCGCGGCGAAATCACGCACCGGCACGCCGGCATCGTGCGGAAGAATCGCGAAGGTGCGCGATGCCGTGAGCTGCGTCGTCGTATGCCGCGTGACGAGACGGCGCACCGCCAGGCGCGCGCTGACCAGCATCGCCTCGGGGTGCCGTGCAACCAGTTTCTCGAACCCCGAGCGCGCCAGCCGCAGCAGCTCCGAATCGCGCAATGCGCGCACGGTGGCCGAGCGCGGCTGATCGACGATAAGTCCGAGTTCGCCCACGGTTTCGCCGGCAGCGACAATGCCATCCAGGCGCGCCTCGCCCTTCGCGTCGGGCTTGAACGCACCGAGGCTGCCGGACTTGAGCACGTACAACGAGTCCGCCGGATCGCCGAATTCGAACAACGTGGCGCCGCCCGGCAGGGCGAACCATTCCAGTTCGCCGGCCAGTTCGTCGAGCGCGGTATCGTCGAGGTGGCGGAACAGCGCGAGCTCGCGCAGCAGTGCGCGCGAGTCCCAGACTTCGCCGCTGGCACCGGTTTCACTCATGCGTCCCCTCCGATGCGCATGCTAGCGCATTCGCAGCTTGTTACCCGCAAAGCTTGATTTTCCACCGCGGCCCCTTCACGTTGTGCGGATGACAATATCCAATCCCCTGCTGTCCGAATCCGCATTGCCGCGCTTCGCGGCGATCGAAGCCGAAAATGTGCAGCCCGCGGTCGCCGCCACGCTCGCCGCATACCGTGCAAGCATCGATGCTTTGCTGGCCGACACTGCACCGCACACATTCGCCAATACGATGCTGCCGCAGGAGACGCTCGAACAACGGCTCGAGCACGTATGGTCGCCAGTGTCGCATTTGCACGCGGTGAAGGATTCCGAAGGCTTGCGCGCCGTGTACGGCCCCGCCGAACAGGCCATTAGCGACTACGCTGCCGAGTTGGGCCAGAATCGCGAACTCTACGCCGCGGTGAAAGCTGTCGCCGATGGCGCGGAATTTTCTACGTTGCCGCGCGCCGCCAGGACTCTGGTCGAGCATAGTCTGCGCGACTTCCGCTTGTCCGGCGTGGCGCTCGAGGAGCCGGCGCGCACGCGCTTTCGCGACATCGCCAATGCGCTCACGCGGCTTGCCACCGAGTTTGAGGAAGCCGTGCTCGACGCCACCGAAAGCTGGACCGAAGGCGTCGACGAATCGGCACTGCAGGGCGTGCCGGAAGCCGAACGCGAGCTATTGCGTCGGGCCGCGGCCGAAGCCGGACGCGACGGCTATCTGGTCACGCTGCATCAGCCATCGGTGCAGGCAATTCTCACTTATGCCGATGACCGCGACTTGCGCGAGCGCGTCTATACCGCGTTCCAGACGCGCGCTTCGGAGCAAGGCCCCGATGCCGGGAAATTCGACAATTCGGCGCGCATCGAGGAGATCCTCGCGCTGCGCCACGAAGCGGCGCGTCTGCTCGGTTTCGCCAACGCCGCGGAAGAATCGCTCGCGACGAAGATGGCCGCCACGCCGCAGCGCGTGCTCGGATTCCTGCACGACCTGATCCGCCGCGCCAAACCCGTGGCGCAGGGCGAGCTGGCCGAACTGCGCGAATTTGCGCGCGATCAACTCGGCATCGACGCGCTGTTGCCGTGGGACGTGACGTATGCGTCCGAGAAATTGCGCCAGCGCAAATTCTCGCTGAGCGAGGAGGAACTCAAGCCGTATTTTCCGCTGCCGGCCGTGCTCGACGGGCTGTTCGCGATCGTCGCGCGTGTGTTCGGCGCGACGCTGCGCGTGCGCGACGGTGTGGAAGTCTGGCATCCCGACGTGCGCTATTACGACGTGCTCGATGCCGACGGCCACGTGCGCGCCGGCTGCTATGTGGATTTGTACACCCGCTCCGGCAAGCGCGGCGGCGCGTGGATGGACGTATGCCGTTCGCGCTCCAGCGCCAGCGGCCAGTTGCCGATCGCGTACCTGACCTGCAATTTCGCGCCGCCCACGCCGGATCGGCCGAGTCTGCTTACGCACGATGACGTGACCACGCTGTTCCACGAGTTCGGCCACGGCCTGCATCATCTGCTCACCGAGGTGGACTATCCGACCGTCGCCGGCATCAGCGGCGTGGAATGGGATGCGGTGGAATTGCCGAGCCAGTTCATGGAGAACTTCTGCTGGCAGCGCGATGCGCTGCACCTATTTGCGCGCCATTGGCAAACCGGCGCATTGCTGCCGGACGAGTTGTTCGCGCGCATGCAGGCCGCGCGGCATTTCCATGCCGGCCTGTTCCTCGTGCGCCAGCTTGAATTCGCGCTGTTCGATTTCCGCCTGCATCTGGAATTCGATCCCGCGCGCGGTGCCCGCGCGCTCGAGCTGCTCGACGCGGTGCGGCGCGAAGTCGCGGTAATTTTGCCGCCGGCATGGCAGCGCATGCCGCACAGCTTCACGCACGTATTCGCCGGCGGTTATGCGGCGGGCTACTACAGCTATCTGTGGGCCGAGTTGTTGTCCGCCGACGCGTTCGCACGTTTCGAGGAAGCCGGCATTTTTGATCGCGCCACGGGTGCCGCGTTCCGCAGCAGCATCCTCGCCGTCGGTGGCTCGCGTCCGGCGCTGGAATCGTTCGTGGAATTCCGCGGGCGCGATCCGCAACCCGATGCGTTGCTGCGCAGTTATGGGTTGGCCGCGTGACGTATTGATCAAACGGGAGAGCTACGCTTCTCCCCTTTGCAACCCCAGCGCAGCAAATGTCACTCGGCGATTGCTCCTGTTGTTAAGATACGAAAATGAAGATCGCCTCATGGAATGTCAACTCGCTCAAGGTGCGCCTGCCGCATCTGCGCGACTGGCTCGCAACGGCCGCGCCGGATGTTGTCGCGCTGCAGGAGACCAAGACCGAGGACGCGAAGTTTCCGTGCGAGGAAATCGCCGCGCTGGGCTACCGCTGCGTGTTTTCCGGTCAGAAAACCTACAACGGCACGGCCCTGCTCGCGCGCGAAGAGCCGCGCGATATCGTCACGGACATTCCGGGACTCGACGATCCGCAGCGGCGCATCCTGATCGGCACCGTCGATGGCGTGCGCGTGGCGAACCTGTATGTCGTCAACGGCCAGGAAGTCGGCAGCGAAAAATACCGCTACAAGCTGGACTGGCTGAGCAAGGTGCGCGAGTTCCTCGCCGCAGAAATGCAACGCCATCCGAACCTCGTCGTGCTCGGCGATTTCAACATCGCACCGGATGATCGCGACGTGCATGATCCAGCGATCTGGCACGAGCAGATCCTGTGCTCGACGCCGGAACGCGTGGCGCTGAAGTCATTGCTCGACTTGGGTTTGCACGATAGCTTCCGCCTGTTCGAAGCGCATGGCGGCCATTACACGTGGTGGGATTACCGGCAAGGCGCGTTCCGGCGCAACCTGGGCCTGCGCATCGACCTCATCCTGGCCAGCGAAGCGTTGCGCGCGCGCTGCCGCAGCAGTGTGATCGATCGCACGCCGCGCACCTGGGAACGCGCATCCGATCACGCACCGGTGGTGCTGGAGCTGGCCGATGGTTGAGCCCACGCGCGAACCGGAGTGGGCATCCACGCTCAGCGATGCCGAGCTGGAAGAACTGGATCAGTTCCTACGCGCGCACGCAGGCGAGGACGCGCTGCTACTCGACGGCGTGCACGGCCTGCTCAGTGCGGTCAACATCGGGCCAGATCGCGCCACGCCCGAGGAGTGGCTGCCGGAAGTGCTGCATGATCCGTTCGCCGACGAAGACGAAGGCCGGCACATCCTCGAACTGCTCGCGCGCCTGAGCGAGAGCATCGAATACGAACTGGAAAGCGATGCGTACGAACCGATCCTTGGCGAGATCGAGCTCGATGACGGCGACACCGCACTGAGCGCGCAAGGCTGGTGCGAAGGCTTTTCGCGCGGCGTGGACATGCGTGCGCGCCTGTGGGAAGCGCGCTTGGGCGCCGACTCGCGCCTGACTGAACTGCTGTCACCGATCATGGCGCTGGCGGTCGAGGAAGGCGTGTTCGAAACCGATGCCGAAATTGCTCCGCTCAACGAAGCCGAATACGACGAATGCCTGGCGCATCTGCCCGCCGCGGTCGGTGCGGTGGCGAATTACTGGCGCGAACAACCGCCGACTGCGGAAGAATTGGCCGCACGCGCCGAAGCGCACGCCGAATCGGGCCCGCCGCGACGGCGGCGCGGCGGACAATGGCTGCATTAGGAGTTGCAACGATGAGTTTTTCGATCCGGTACGGCCTGGCCCTGTTGTTCTGCGCGTTCAGTGCATGCGCGTTGGGGAAGGATTGTGAGGCGCCGCTCGTGGCGGATTTTGCCTTGCCGGGTAGGGATCCGACCACGGACCTTGCCTATCTGTCGGTCGTGACCGCAGACAACTATGCATTGCACAGGGGGAATGCGTTTCCAAAACTGGCGCGCCTGGAAGTGCAGCTGCCAATAGCACGCGATCTATTGCAGCATGCGAAGACTTACGAGGAGTTCGCGAGCCAGCGCGCGCAGAAATATGCCGAATACGGATTCAACTATGCGCCGGACGAGTTGCAGCTGTATTTCCGGCGTTTACTGCCGGCGCAGCGTCTGGAGCTCTACACCAAGGCTTGCAATACCGCGAGCACGTTTCAGGCGCGTGTGACGAAAGCCGATCGCGATTTTGTCGAGATGGCGCTGACTTGGCGCGGATCCAAGGAGGCCCCCGGACAGGTGCCGCTCGCGAAGTTTGCGGTTACCGGCGGCGTGCTGCTCGGCGCACCGCCGACGGCGTTGGAAGTGCAACCGGCAACACTGCTCTTCGCCAGGAATCTCGACGCGGACCTGCGCGTTTCCGTGACCGTGAACACACAGGCGCAAACGATCCTCGTGCCGCGCTACATCTCAATTCCGGCCGCGGCTATCGAAGCCGCGCAATGCACGAGTGCCGAAAAAGCCGTGCGTGCGATTTTCCGGCTGACGCTGGAACGCGAGCCAAAATCCGCGGAACTGGCGACACAAGCCGCGCTGCTGAACAACCACAGCAACAGCGTGCGCCAGCTCGTGCAGCATGCCGTGCTCAGCGCGGAATACGAGAAGAAATTCGCCAAGGACAAGTCCGTGGAAAAGCAACTGAGCGGCTTTTACCGCCATGTCTTTGCGCGCGACGCGGACGAAAACGGCTTGCAGGGCAACGCCGATCGCTTTCGCGACGCGGCATTTGCGACCATCGCGATGACGTTTCTGGAAAGCCGCGAATACCAGAGCCGCTTCGGTGAATGGGCGGTACCCGGCACGCCGCCCACAATCCGGTATTGCGCTGCCGGCAAGTAGTTCGTTCTATTTGCCGATGCAGAATGTCGAGAAGATCGTGCCGAGCAAATCGTCGCTCGTGAACTCGCCGGTGATTTCGCTCAGGCATCGTTGCGCCTGACGCAATTCCTCTGCGGCCAGTTCGCCCGCCCGATGCTGAAGTTGCGCGACGGCGCCATATAAATGCTCGGCCACCTTTTCGAGCGCTTGCACGTGCCGAGTGCGCGCGCTGAAGGCACCTTGCGTACCCTCCCCGCGACCGGCCAGGCGCGCGAGTACCGCGCGCAATTCGACGAGCCCAGCGCCGTGCTGCGCCGAGAGCCAGACATGTATTTCCTCGCCGGCCTCGCTTCGAGCCGCTTCGCCGGACAGATCGATCTTGTTGTGCACGATGATGCGCGTCGCGCCCCCAGCGCAGATATCCAGCAGTGCGCGGTCGCCGGCAGCATGCGCACTGTCGGTCACGAGAATCGCAACGTCGGCGCGGGCCAGCTCGCTGCGCGCGCGGCGCATGCCTTCCTGTTCGACGATGTCGTGCGAGTCGCGCAGGCCGGCGGTATCGACCAGGGTCAGCGCAATACCGTCCAGATTCACGCTTTCGCGCAGCACATCGCGCGTGGTGCCCGGAATCGGCGTGACGATCGCCCGTTCACTCTGTGCCAGCGCATTGAGCAGGCTCGACTTGCCGGCGTTCGGTCGGCCGACGATGACGACGTGCAAGCCGTCGCGCAGCACGACGCCGCGGCGCGCGGCCGCGAGCAATTCCTCGGTCTGCGCGCGCACGGCCGCGAGCTCGCTGGATAGTTGCGGCGCACTGAGGAAATCGATTTCCTCCTCGGGGAAGTCGAGCGCGGCTTCGAGCCATGCGCGCAGGCGCACGAGTCCTTCGAGCAGGGCGCGCACCGCGTTGGAAAAGTCGCCTTCGAGGCTGCGCAACGCGGCGCGCGCCGCGGCCTCGGAATCGCTCGCGATCAGATCGGCGATGGCCTCGGCCTGGGTCAGGTCAAGCTTGCCGTTGAGGAACGCGCGTTCGGAAAACTCGCCCGGGCGCGCCGGGCGCGCGCCGAGTGCGCACACGCGCTGGAGCAGCAGATCGAGCACGATCGGTGCGCCGTGCGCATGCAGTTCCAGCACGTCTTCGCCGGTGAATGATCTTGGCGCCTTGAAGAACGCGACGAGACCGCGATCGAGGATGCTGCCATCGGCATCGCGGAATGCGGCAAAGTGGAAACTGCGCGCTTTGGGATTCTTGTCGGTCAGCGCTTTGGCGATCGCGCGCGCACGCGATCCGGACACTCTCAGCACGCCGATACCGCCGGCACCCGGCGGCGTGGCTATCGCGACGATCGTATCCGCGTGCTGCATTACCCCGCGCGCGCTTTCGCGTCCGCCTGTTGCATGCGCTTGGTGATGA
>Ga0068860_100001944_pt1 | contig 21860 bp, 16 predicted proteins | sample KBSSwiS32_FD_66597 | JGI IMG/M metagenome (GOLD analysis project Ga0068860, IMG submission 66597) | Switchgrass rhizosphere microbial communities from Kellogg Biological Station, Michigan, USA - KBS Switchgrass S3-2 | ecosystem: Host-associated > Plants > Roots > Rhizosphere > Soil ...
CATAACCCGAGCTTGCGAGAGCCATGATACCATTTAAAGAGACATTAACTCATCATAACCCGAGCTTGCGAGAGCCATGATACCATTTAAAGAGACATTAACTCATCATGAAAAGACACTTCGTCACCATCAAGGATATCGCCAGGGAATTGAAGATCTCGGTAGCCACAGTGTCGAGGGCGTTAAGGGATACGTACGATGTCAACCAGGAGACGAGACAGCTGGTGCTCCGGAAGGCGGAGGAGCTGAACTACAAGCCCAACTTCAATGCCACCGGGCTGGTAAAGAACAGCTCCCACAACATTGCCATCGTCCTGCCCTCCATCACCAACTATTATTTTTCCACTGTTGTCACCGGCATACAGGAGGTGGCTTATACAAAGGGCTATAATATTGTACTATATATCACCAATGATTCGGCGGAGCGGGAAAAGGACATCCTGCATGAGCTGTCCCTTGGGAATATCGATGGACTGCTGGCAAGTGTTTGCTCGCGGTCCGGTCAGAACGATCATTTCCAGCAGGTGCTCACCGATGGCATCCCGATCGTATTCTTTGACAGAGTTGCGTCGGACATCAAGGCTTCGAAGATCATGCAGGACGACTATCACGGCGCCTACCAGGCTGTAGAGCACTTGATCGCACAGGGGTATACGAGGATCGCGCATATAACGGGACCGGCAGGCATGTTGTTTACGGAGACAAGGTTGGAGGGTTTTGTCGCCGCCATGGAGGCGCATCATCTGCCTGTACACGACGAATGGATCATCCATTCCGGATTCTCCATGGAATTGGGTAAAAAGGACGCCTTGCAGCTGTTGCAGTGCGAGGACAAGCCCGACGCCATTTTTGCCGTCAATGACAGGAAAGCCATCGGCGCCATGCTGGCTTTGAAAGAGCTCCATATCGAGATAGGAAAGGAGGTCGGGGTCATCGGGTTCACCAATGATACCATGTGTGAGATCGTTTCGCCCACGCTGACTACCGTGGACGAGCCGGCCTTCGAAGTAGGACGCAAGTGCTGTGAATTCCTGCTTAATCACATCAATAAGAAAAATTTTCCTCCACAGGAGCTGACCCTGCCGACGAGACTTGTTGTGCGGGAGTCTACCCGACGGGGATAAACCTAGCACATTATGAAGTCGCCGGTCCTAGCAGCCTGCCTTTTCCTGTCCTGGGCGGCAAATGCCCAGGAAAAACTGATCTATCATACGATTCGTACAGACAACGACGGCCGTATCGTCCCCTGGTATAAGGATGATCCGGGACAGTCGTATGATCATATCATTGACCTGGTATGGAATTTTTGGGATACCATGCGTCTGGATCTCAACAGCCTGCCGTATTATATGAATCACCAGGTGTGGAAGCCCGGTTATAACGACGCGCGCGGGCTGGGTGGCGATCAGCTGCAGATGGCGTTGTCTTCGTGGCAGCTGTTGTATGCCTATACCGGCAACGAAAGGGTCAAGCAAAACATGAAGTTTATCGCGGATTATTACCTTACCCACTCGCTGTCTCCCGCCAACTGCAAATGGCCAAATCTACCCTTTCCGTATAATACGCTGATCTATTCGGGCATTTATGATGGAGATATGGTGATAGGGCCCGGTTTTCTGCAGCCGGATAAGGCCGGATCACTCGGGCTGGAGCTAGTGCACCTTTATAAAATGAGCAGCAGGGATTTTTACTTGCAGTCGACGTCCGGGAGATACCTGGATGCCGCCATTAAAATTGCCGCTGCCCTGGCCGCTCATCTACAGCCCGGGGATGCAGACCATTCGCCGCTGCCGTTCAAGGTAAATGCGTATACCGGGGAGACGGGTAATCTGAAAAACAATAATATCGATGGGACTATCGTAGGCAAGGCTGCCTATACTACCAACTGGTGCCCCACCATGGAGCTTTTTCTCTCCCTGCAGCAGCTGGACAAGCCCCATGCGGCTGTCTATAAAGCTGCGTTCAACGTTCTTCTCGGCTGGATGAAAAAATATCCGTTAAAGAACCATCGCTGGGGTCCTTTTTTTGAGGATGTCCAGGGCTGGAGCGACACGCAGATCAACGCCACTACATTTGCCTGGTTTATAATGGAGCACCGGCAATATTTCCCCGACTGGCAGCGCGAGGTACAGGCCATCTTTGACTGGACGTATAGAACGTTGGGGAATAAGAATTGGGAAAAATATGGTGTGACCGTAGTGAATGAGCAAACCGTTTATCAAACGCCAGGGGAGAGCCATACTTCGAGACAAGGGGCAACGGAGCTGTTGTATTGCGCGCTGTCCGGGGACACGGCCAGAAAGGCGAATGCCATCCGGCAGCTGACATGGGCTACCTATACCGTGGATATGGATGGAAAAAACCGATTCCCCCAGGATGAGCCCTGGCTCACCGATGGCTATGGCGATTATGTGCGTCATTATCTCCGTGCGATGGCTACCTATCCCGAGCTGGCTCCTTCATCGGCTGATCATATCTTGTCAAGCACTTCTGTGATACAGCAGGCCGACTATAAGGGGCAGGCGAATAAATTCCTGGTGCCTTATGTAAATGTGGATGATATCACGAAAGTGATGTTTTACTACAGGGCATTTGATAGCGCGGGTGTCGAGACCGTGAGGATGCAGGTGCGGCCATCGAGGGTTTTATTGAATGGAACACCGTTGAAGGAAGTGAGTGATAAAGGATCGGAAGGGTATCAGTGGGCGCCCCTGGCGAAGGGAGGTGTGTTGCGCATTCATCGTTTAGGGGGGATTGAGGTTACTGTTTTGGAGTAGTCCAGGGAGCTCGCCCCGGCCGAAATAATAAAAAAGTTGGCATATTGAAAAAATGTCTTACTTTTGTGTTGAACAAAATTGTTAAACACGTAGTATGGATAGTTTGTCCACTGATGTTGAGAGACTTATAAAAGATACAGCCAAAAAGATCTTTTTTGAGGAGGGCAAGTTACATGCTACTACCCAGGATATTGCCGATGCTGCCGGGATCAACAGGGCTTCCATCCATTATTACTACCGGAGCCGGAAAGTCCTTTTTGACAAGGTATTTGAAGAGGCGATGGATGAGTTTCATACAAAATTGATGTCTGTTGTAGATAAGGAGGAGCGGATGTCCAGGAAATTATTAGAGAGTCTGATCGACTTTCTACTTCAGAAGTCTATGGAACATCCCTTCCTGGAGATGTTCCTGGTGGCAGAACTGAATGAGAATCCTGAAACGAAGCTTGGTATGCTGCCGACTGACAGACCGGATAAAAAGAAGATGCTGGAGGAGTTTATAAAGGAAGAAGTAGCGGCTGGCACGATGAAACCCATTGAAGCAGATCACTTTATAGTAAATCTTATGTCTTTGTGCTCCTTTCCGTTCCTGGCAAAATCCATTGTGAAAAACGCCATCGGCATGTCGGAAGAGCAATACGTGAAATTTGTAGCGGAAAGAAAAGAGATGATCCTAAAGCTGATTTTTTTAGACCTGTAAGCAACAGGGATTTTTTTTGACCCCTAACTAACAAAATTGTTAAACATTATTATATAACAATAAGATTAAATAAAAATGAAAAAATTGACTTTTTTAATTCTTCTCGCCTGTGCCATCAGCTTTCACGGCATGGCCCAGCGCCCCTACACGCTGCAGGAGTGTATCGACACGGCCCTTCAAAAAAGCCTTCAACTACGGAGCGACAATTATGATCTTGCCAAAACCCAGGCGGGCATCGGGGAGGCATATAGCAGTCTGCTGCCTTCCGTGAATGCCAGCGGCAGCTATCAGTACTATTTTAAGCTGCAAAAGCAGCTGATCCCTGCCGATGTTTTTGGGGGTGCGGCGGGAAAATATACAGCTACCTCTTTAAGCACTCCACAAAATAAGTCACTGGGTATACAAATGAATCAAACTCTTTTCAATGCCTCTTCGCTGATAGCATTAAAGGCCGCTAAAGTAGCGGTAGGTCTCAACGAGCTGCAGATCCGCAGCAGCAAAGAGGACCTGGTATACAATGTTTCGGCCACCTACTACAACATACAATCCATCCTGAAGCAAAAGGCGCTCGTGGGGGAAAACCTTGCCAATGACGAAGCTCTTTTGACTGTGACCAGCGATCAGTTCAGGGCAGGCCTGGCCACACAAACAGATCTGGACAGACTGACGGTGCAGCGGGATAATACAAAAGCTTCTTTGCAGAATACCACGAACACCCTGGAAAAGCAGTACAATATGCTAAAGCTGCTGATGAATGTACCGCTGGAAAGCAATATTGCCGTTGTACAGGATGAGTATGATGAAGCTGGCGCCCTCGTGAGCCAGCAACGAACCGATGCGGACCTGACTCAGAAAACGAACTACCAACAGATCCTGGAAAATAAAAAGGTTGCGGACTTGCAGCGACGCAATATCAAGGCCGGCTATATGCCCACCCTCTCGCTGGGCGCCAATTATAGTCTTTCAGGCTATAATTCCACCGCCAATCCTTTTACCAATCTCAATAGCACCTGGTACCCCTCGTCCTATGTCAATCTTAGCTTAAGCATACCTCTTTTTGACGGGTTCCGCAAAAAATACCAGATCAAACAACAGGAGATCACCCTTCACAAATACGATGTACAGGCAGAGCAAACGCTACAGCAGAACCGGAAAGATGTAGCCGATGCCTACGCGGACCTGAAGAGCAACTATATCACCCTGCAGAGTCAAAAACGCAACCTGGCGCTAGCGCAAAAAGTTTTGACGGACATCAATACCCAATACAAGAGCGGGCTGGTGAAGCTGACGGATGCGATCAATTCACAGTCAGAACTGGAGACGGCACAAAATAATTATATCACTGCCCTGATCAATATTAAACAGGCAGAGCTAAGCCTTAAAAAAGCGAATGGTACGCTGTTGAACAACTAAAACCAGAGGTCCTGGAAGACCCTGTCCGAACCAGGGAAGCCTATCGAGGCAGCTCCGACGAAGGTCAACAATAATTAAATACTAAAACCGACAAATAAAATGAAAAAGTTAACACAGATCATAGTCATCGTCCTGGTGATATCAGGTCTTGGTGCAATGGTCGCCTTTAAATTGATCTCCAATAAAAAGGAAGTGGCCGCAAAAGTATATCATCCCGACGTCACGCTCGCAGCCGCTGTGCAGGCGGATACTGTAAAGGAAGGGCCTTTTAGCAAGGCAACGCAATTCCTGGGAGCATTCACTGCCAATCGCGAGGTTTCTCTTGCGTCCGAAACTTCGGGCAAGGTCATTTCCATCGGTGTGCAGGAAGGCAGCCGCGTGGGTCAGGGAAGCCTGATAGCCAAACTTGATGATGGAGTTTTGGTGGCCCAGCTGCATTCAGCAACCGCCAGCCTGGATAATGCGGCCGCTACCCTGAAAAGATATGAACAGGCGCCCAACGGTGTGACACAGCTGCAAATGGATAATGCCCGCACCCAGCTGCTCACCAGCCAGGCACAGATAGAGCAATTAAAGAAACAGATCAGTCAATATACCATCACCGCCCCTTTTTCCGGCGTGATCACGTCACGCAGTTTTGATCTCGGGGCGGTTGTATCTCCGGGCGCTGCCCTGGCAACGCTGACGGATATCAGTTCCCTCAAGCTGGAGTTGAATGTTCCTGAGCGATATGTCGCCCAATTCAGGGATGGGATGTCTATCGCCGTCAGCACAGATGTATATCCAGGGTCAGCCTTTAGTGGCACGGTCTGGATGGTCGCCAGCAAGGCGGACGCTTCGCATAACTATACCATAAAGGTCCTGGTGCCGAACAACACGCAACATCCGCTGAAGGCGGGCATGTATGGCAATGTCACGGTAGGCGGCAATGCATCAACACATCAGGCGATCAGCATACCGAGATCGGCTCTGATCGGATCTGCCCAGAACCCGCGGGTATATGTTGTAGAGAACGGCGTGGCAAAGGTCAGGGACATCGAGACGGGAGCGGACAATGCAACAAGCGTCGAAGTATTGAAGGGCTTGAGTGCGGGGGAAGTGATCGTTTCCGGCGGTCTTGTCAACCTGGCGGATGGAACAAAAGTTAGCATCAAATAAAAACAACCACCATGTCAATAACAGAAATAGCCATAAAGAGGCCATCCCTTATCATCGTAATATTTACGGTGCTGATAGGCGCCGGCTTGTTTTGCTACAAACAGCTGAGCTATGAGCTGCTGCCCGATATTTCACAGCCTACGCTCGTCATCACGACCAACTACCCGGGAGCGGCGCCTGCCAACGTGGAGCAAACGGTGACAAGAAAGATAGAGGACCAGCTGAGCTCGATAGACGCCATCAAGACCATCACCTCGCAATCACTAGAGGGCGTGTCGATCATCACGGCTGAATTCAACACGGGCAGCAATATAGACCTGAAGCAGCAGGACGTACAGCGGAAAATAAACAATATCATGGGTGATCTGCCCACGGATGTGAAATCACCCGGTATTTCGAAAGTGTCGCCAAGCGACCAGCCCATCATGCAGCTGATGGCTGTATCCAATCTTGACAATGCGGCTTTTTATGATATCGTCAAAAACCAGATAAATCCACTGTTGCAGCAGGTGCCGGGTGTAGGTGAGATCAACCTTATCGGCGGACAGGAGCGGGAGATACAGGTGAATATCAACAAGGACAAGCTGGATTATTACGGCCTATCCATTTTAAATGTCACCCAGGCAGTATCCAACGGCAACCAGGAATTCCCGGCCGGAAAGGTCAAGTCGGAGGCGCTGGGTCAAATGACGGTGCGGCTGTCAGGGAAATACAGTTCGGTGGAACAGCTGAACAATCTTGTGATCGGATTGCCTGTCGCCGGGAGCCCCATCAGACTTTCCGACGTGGCTAGTGTGGCGGATGTTACCAAGGATGTATCCACCGTATTCCGCTACAATGGACAGAACGGTATCGGTATGCTGATCAAGAAACAGGGCGATGCCAATGCGGTGGCCATCAGCAAACAGATAAAGGAAAGGATCAGCTCTTTGGAGAAAAGATATGCCGCCGAGGGTGTCAAGTTTACCATTGCCGACGATACGGCCGACTATACACTGGAAGCCGCGAACGGTGTGGTGGATGACCTGATGCTGGCCGTGATCCTGGTGGCTGCTATCATGCTGCTGTTCCTGCACAGTATCCGGGATTCGCTGATCGTGCTGGTCGCTATTCCGACCTCGCTGATATCTACTTTTATTGCCTTATACCTGTTTGGCTATACGCTGAACCTGATGACCCTGCTGGGGCTATCGCTGGTCATCGGGATACTGGTGGATGACAGTATCGTGGTATTGGAAAATATCCACCGGCATCTGGCCATGGGTAAGGACAAGCGCACGGCTGCTCTTGACGGTCGGAAAGAGATAGGCTTCTCCGCAATAGCCATCACGATGGTGGATGTGGTGGTGTTTGGACCTTTATGTCTGATACAAAACAGCATCGGTTCCATCCTGCGCGCTTATTCCTCCACGATAGTGGTAGCGACATTATTAAGCCTTTTTGTTTGCTACACGCTCACGCCCTGGCTGGCATCCCGGTTTGGAAAGTTGAGTCACCTGGATAATAAAAAGATACAGGACAAGCCTTTGATCCTGTTTGAAAAACTGATCAGCGGACTCACCCGGTGGTACGGCAGAGCGCTGGCCTGGGTTCTGGGTCATAAGGCCGTCACGGCCGGCGTGGTCATGCTGCTTTTTGTTATGACAGCGGGTGTTTTGAAGATGGGTGTCATTGGTAGTGAGTTTGTAACGGAGAGTGACAAAGGTCAGTTCAGGCTGGCATTGGAATATGATAAGAACACCACCGTGCTCCAAAATAATTTGCGTACCCGGGAGATGGAGAACTATTTACGGCAGCAGTCCGATGTCACCACTGTCTTCAGCAATGTGGCCGGTGCGAGCACATCCTCCATCGTGACCGGGGTAGGTTCGGATTATAAGTCGGAGCTGACCGTCACTCTCGTGGACAAAAAGGCCCGGCAGCTTTCTACCGCAAAGCTGATGCTGCAGAAAAGCCAGGATCTGGCCAAGCATTTTGCAGGGGTAAAGATAAGTCCTACCATGGTCAGCATGATCAATACCGGCGAACCCATTCAGATCGTGCTGAATGGAGAAAATCAGGACCAGCTGATGGCCGCGGCTGACGATCTGAAAAGACGGATACAGGCAATACCCGGCGCCATTAACGTGACGCTGAGTGTTGAAGACGGCAATCCCGAAGTGGAGGTAAATATTGACCGTGAAAGAATGGGGCAGCTGGGGCTAACTATCAACCAGGTGGGCGCTGTTTTGAAAAACGCCTATGCGGGTAATGACGATGCCAAATACCGTGTAGGTACGAATGAATACGATATCAAGGTGAAATTTGACGACTTCGACAAGCACAGTGTGGAAGATGTAAAGAATATTGCGTTTGTCAATGCCACGGGACAGCTGATAAAGCTTTCGCAGTTTGCCGATGTGGTACAGGGCAGCGGCCCCAGCGTGCTGGAACGTAAGGACCGTCGTACGTCGGTGACCGTAAAGAGCAATGTCCTGGGTATCACCTCCGGGGTGGTGGCGGATGAGATCAAGAAGTCGCTTGCGGCGCAGCCATTACCGGCCGGTATCGATCTGCGGTGGAGTGGTGATATCGAACGGCAGGGCGATTCTTTTGGTGCGATGGGTATGGCTATCATTGCAGCGATCCTGCTGATGTACCTCGTGATGGTGGCGCTGTACAATAATTTTGTGTACCCCTTTGTGGTCTTGTTCTCTATTCCCGTCGCCTTTATTGGTGTATTTCTGGCGCTGGCGCTTACGAAGTCGTCCATGAGCATTTTTACGATCCTGGGTATGATCATGCTTTTGGGGCTGGTGGCCAAGAATGCCATTCTGATCGTCGACTTTGCCAACCACCGGAAGGAACATGGGGACAGTACCTGGAAGGCGTTGATAGCCGCGGGGCAGGAACGGCTTCGTCCTATCCTGATGACCACGTTGGCGATGGTCATCGGTATGCTGCCTATAGCGTTGTCTACCGCGGCCGGCAGCGAATGGAAATGCGGTCTGGCGTGGGTGATCATCGGCGGGCTGTCTTCGAGCCTGTGTCTTACGGTATTTGTGGTGCCGATGGTTTACTACTGCGTGGACAGGGTGAGAGATAAGTTTAAAGGATGGTTTTCGAACAGGAAGGCTGAAAAAGCTATGGATATCGTTCAAGGATAGGATCTGAAAGATAGGTTGGCGTTGTTTTAAGACAGGCGATGGTTTCCCCCGGCCGCGGTAGCGGCCGGGTTTTTTCGTTCGCACTGAGATCAGGGCATCCTGACCCGGTAGACCCCATCGGCCCTTACGGAGATCATCGAATGCAGGTCGAGCTGAAAATCCAATATGACATATGGGTTGCTGTCGCACTGGAGGAGGCTTAATTGATGCGTGTTCAGGTCCAGCATGTAATAGCCATCTATCCGATAAGTTGTGTCGTATCCGAAAGACTGATAAAGTAAGATACGATCGTTGCTGATGCTTAGCTGCCGGCCGACCTGGAACAGACGGCTATTGGCATAATTACCTTGGTATACCAGGTTTGTTTTTGAGTAGACGGACAGCCTGCTGGAATAATAAGCGTGTGTCTCCGGCTGTAATACGTATTTGGAGACGATGGTATATTGGGTAGAGCTGTCTATATAATCAATGCCGGAGCTGTCTGTGAGGTTTAGTTTCGACTGCAGCGCTCCCGTGGCCGGATCGACTACATAATTCTGGTAGTACAGATGATCGAAATTGGTCTCACCGATGTATCTGAAATCAAACGAGCTATAAGGATAAACGACCTTTGAGTTGTCAGCCAGGTCGATGAGCGCCGAGTTGCCCAAAGAATAGGGCTCCGTAACAAGGATATGATTGTTGATTACCCGTGAGAATCGCCCATAGTCACGGGAAACAAGATCGACAAAGGAGGAAAGCCCTGTCTTTATGTTATACCGCACCAGCGCGGCGGAATCCTGCAGGAGGATCCTGTTGTTATAGGTATCATCCAGGGAAAGGACCTCGTCGTCGGAGATGGCCCGTATCATGAGGCCGTTTTTAATACTTGCCAGTGTATCGATCTTCCCATCGCTTAGAGAAAGCCTTTTAGTGATCAGGGTATTGTTTACATCATCCGTAATGAAGATCACATTTCGGGATGGTGAGATATCGAATGCTTTGGGGCCCAGGCTTTGGGTAAGGCTCAGCAGCTTTTCGTATTGGAAGGGGCTGAGATAGGTGTGGGTATAGGCGGGGAGGGTGTAGCGGAATGCGGTATCGTTGAGGCTGCTGGATTCCACTACCATTTTGTAGGGCTGTCCGGCGGTGAGATCATAGCTTACTACAGTGGAGTAATAGCCGTTGCCATCATTGCCGAGGGTATAGGTACCGACCGTGGACGTATCCTTTTTCAGGTACAGTTTGACCAGGCTTCTTCCGGGGTCGGATTGAAAGGATATTTTGAACTGATTGGAAGCCTGGGGGATCAGCTTGAAATATAAAGGAGTAGTGATGTCTTTTATAATAGTTGGCTGCGGCTGTGGTGCAGGGGTGTCGTGTTTGGAGCAGCCGGCAAGAAGTGCCATTGCAACCAGGATGAATAGCCTATTTCTCATAAGAAGGAGGTTTTGTTTGCAAGATATTAACTCAGAGGTTAAAAGTTTACTAATAAAGCAAAATTCATATTTGTGCAGTTGGAAAAGTCTGCAGTGAGCCACCCAGACAAGTAAATTGAGCTATAAGAGAAATCGGCTATGGGGCACAACGACTGACCTTTGTGCTGTTAGACTATAAAATAACAGCCATGACAACAATAACAAAGATAGCCCTGGGTAAAAATGGCCCACTCGTGTCCAAGCTTGGATTAGGATGTATGCGTATGTCACCCGTTTGGGGCGCTGCGGGAAAAGACGAAAATGAAAGTATTGCCACCATCCAGGCGGCATTAGATCGCGGTATTAATTTTCTGAATACCGGTGATTTTTATGGCAGCGGCCACAATGAGCTGCTGGTAGGTAAAGCCATCAAAGGCAGGAGGAACGATGCCTTCCTCAGTGTCAAGTTTGGTGGGATCATCCACGGCGGTAAGTTTCTCGGATTGGATCTCCGCCCCTTATCCATTAAGAATTTCATCAACTATTCTTTAGTACGTCTGGGGGTGGAGACGATCGATCTTTATCAACCGTGCCGGCTGGATGATGTCGTGCCGGTGGAAGATGTGATAGGAACTGTCGCCGACCTGATCAAAGAGGGAAAAGTGCGTTACCTGGGTGTGTCTGAAATAACTGCAGCACAGCTGCGCAAGGCCCATAGCGTATATCCTGTGACGGCATTGGAAATAGGCTATTCGCTGGCTGATCGCGGAATAGAACGGGAGCTCCTTCCTACGGCAAAAGAGCTGGGTGTTGGAGTGGTAGCTTTTGCCAATACGGCTGAAGGGCTGCTCTCCGGCGAGATGAAAGCGCCCTTGGCGGCGGATGACTATCGCAACCACTTCTCCCGATTCCAGGGAGAGAACCTGGTAAAGAACCTGGAGAAGGTCGAAGTTTTAAAGGCAATGGCGAAGGCGAAGGGACGTACTCCGACACAATTGGCGATCGCCTGGGTAAATGCACAGGGCGAGGATATCATGCCATTGGTGAGCATGAGCCAGCGATCACGGCTGCCGGAAAATTCAGAGGCCCTTGGGATCACCTTTAGTCCGGAAGAAATGAAGACGCTGAACGCGAGCTTTGCGCCGGGAGCGATAGCCGGTGGCACCTACCTGCAAAGGTAGAGAGGGGACCCTGCGTAAACCACGAATTTATTTACCTTTATAGAGTGACTAATGCAACAGAAATAGTCCCTGGAGTTATCTTTTACTCTTTTCTTTCGGCCATGCGAAAGGAGAAAGTGTGTTTCCTGGAGCAAAATAAGCTGGTGTTACAGGTGTCCGGTCAATTTTTAATGGAGACTGCCGGCCAAAAGATTTCTATGAGGCGGGGCGAGATGTTATTGATACGAAAAAATCAGCTGGCGACGATTACCAAGACCCCCCTGGATGGGGAGGACTACCAAACCATTGTCATTTCTCTTAAAGAAGACGTGCTCAGGACGATGGCGCTGGAGGAGCGAATAGAGCCAGGGCAAAAATATACGGGCCTGCCCAATATTCATATTCCGGGCAACGATTTTTTGCGCGGCTTTTTTCAGTCCGTGATGCCCTATGTGCATCATCCGGAAGAAAAGATAACGACCGCTCTGGGCATGTTGAAAGTGAGGGAAGGGGTGCAGTTATTGCTGCATGCCCTGCCTGAGCTCAGGGAATTCCTGTTTGACTTTTCCGATCCCTATAAGATCGATTTGGAAAAATTCATGCTTAGCAATTTTCATTTCAATGTGCCGGTTGAAAGATTTGCGCGCCTCACAGGGAGAAGCCTTGCTGGGTTCAAGCGTGACTTCCAAAAAGCATTTGGCATGCCTCCGCGGCAGTGGCTGCAGGAGAAGAGGTTGACCGAAGCCCGTCATCTCATAGAAAAAAAGAACAAAAAGCCGTCAGCTATTTATCTTGATCTGGGATTTGAAAGTCTTTCGCATTTCTCGCATTCTTTTAAGAAAAAGTTTGGGAAGGCGCCTACGGAATCGGCCATCGACGCGAATTTTAGCGCCGACCTGGAGCAGGACCCGGGTTATCAATAACAGAATAAAGCGCGGGGACGAAAGGATGCCTATTTTTAACGGAAATCGATAACATGGTAAGGCGGGTGTTGTTGTTTAATGTCTTTTTTATGCTGGCTTTTTTGTCCAAGGGCCAGTCCAGGTGGGTGAAAGTCAGGGAGGGATTGTTGTTTTCCGCTCCTCCGTTCAGGAATTGTCATGCTTCGACTATTGTAGAGGACCGGAATGGACAGCTTTCCGTGGCCTGCTTCGGCGGATCGCAGGAAGGTAAGAAGGATGTTGCTATTTTTTATGGTAAAATAAATCCCGAAGGAAAAGTGGTTCCGGGAGAGGTTGCCAATGGGGTGGTCAATGATTCAGTGCGATTGCCCTGCTGGAATCCTGTATTATTGAAGAAGAAAGACGGGCAGCTGGTGCTATTTTATAAGGTAGGGCCAAACCCGCGTGAATGGTGGGGAAGCTACAAGACCTCGGACGACAACGGAGCCACGTGGTCCGATGCCATTCGTTTGCCGGCGGGTGTGCTTGGGCCTATCAAAAATAAGGCTATACAGCTGGACAATGGGGATATCCTATGTCCTTCCAGTGTCGAGCTTGCGAATGGCAGGTGGAGGGTATTTATTGAGAGGACTGACAGCCAACTTAGGAATTGGACGGTGATCGCTGTAGATAGCGGATCGACCTTCGATGTTATACAGCCAAGCATCCTCCGGTATCCCAAGAATCGGCTCCAGATACTTTGCAGGAGCAAACAAGGGAATGTAATGCAGGCGTGGTCGGAGGACAATGGAAATACCTGGTCGCCTCTTTCAAAGACCTCGCTGTTGAACCCCAACTCCGGGACCGATGCTGTTACATTAAGGGATGGGCGGCAGATGATAGTCTATAACCCGGATGTACCCGGGAAGGACTGGTTTAATGGCCGGGCTAAGCTGAGCGTGGCGCTTTCCAGGGATGGATCGAACTGGCAGGATATTATTGAGCTGGAGAATGGAACTACGGAGGAATACAGTTATCCTGCCATTATTCAGTCTAAAGATGGATCGATCCACATTACGTATACCTATGACAGGAAGAATATCAAGTATGTGGTATTGAGGGAGGTGAGGTCGCAATGAATCGGCCTGTCTAAATTGATGTATATTTGGTCAAGCCCCTTACGACTATGACGACAGTTTGCAAAAAATGTGGATGGCAAGCAGAAAAGATTGCATTGCTGGAAGAGAGCGCCTTAGAAATATGGGGGGCTGTCATTCAGGAGACAAAGCTTTTTGCTGTAAAGAAATTAATAGACCTCGGAATCGATCATGGGAAGGCAAAAGGTATCATTGCGCATTTCAACCCGGAGTTTGGGAAATGTCATGCCTGTAATTATTCAAGATTGGATAAGGAATACATTGAATGTCCTAAGTGCAAAGCGTTCAATTATAATTTGAATATAGAACCGCCATTCAATAAAAGCTTTTGTTCTGATTTGGAATACGCGCTTGATTTTAGCCAGTTTGAAAATGAAAGTATAAAAAGTTTGTGGTGTGATGGAGTTGACCATCTTCCTTTAGATATGAAGTCTTTGTCCGCTGACAGTATAAAACGGAAGGGGTTTATCAAAACCAAAGCCTGGATTGGGAAAAATGGCGGAGGTGAATATGAAATGACTATTCATTTTGGAGAAAGGGCATTGAGCAACTACATTGAACGGAAGGATTTGAGTGAATGTATTCCTGAAGTTGCTTCAGACGAATGGATCAAGATTGATCCTGAACGTACGCAGATTGAAATTGAGTTATTGTAAAAAAATTTAATACATTGATAATCAATGTTAAATTTGCAATAGCAAGGAATATATACTATTTGGATAAATCTTTTTTGTTCATTAAATTTGCGTGTACATGATTCATGTACATGATTAAAAAATGAACAAAACATCTGGCTATACTAAAAATGAGGATACCCTAAAGCAGGCTTTTCAGGCCCTGTCAAATACAACTGGCGCCCGCGTCAAAATATTGGGGCGTGAAATAGGAGAGGAAAATACCCAAATAGATGCTCGTATAAAACTGCATTTTCGGACAGCTGAGCAAATTTTCAATGTTGAAGCCAAAGGAGAAGTGCGCGAGGGAGTGCTTGCCCAGCTGCTGCTGCAGTTTGGTAAAAAAAAGGACGACTGGCTCTTTATCGCAAGATATATTCCGGTGTCTGTCAAAGAACAGCTCCGCGCCAACGGCATTAATTACCTGGAGGCGACAGGAAATTGTTACATAAATACAGCTCAGTTGTATATCCTTATTCAGGATAAACCGGTGAAGGAAGTTCGAAAAGCCCCTGAAGGCAAATTATGGAAGCCAGCCGGGTTAAAGCTATTATTTACGCTATTACAGAATAGAAGTCTTATAGGCGCCACATATCGTCAACTGGCGCACACTGCCGGGATTTCTTTAGGAAGCATTCAGCCGATTCTCGAAGCTCTCCAGAAGGAAGGTTGGCCAGAACGTGATCCCGATACCGGGGCCTGGCTGATGGACTATCAAGAGCGACTCATCAACCGATGGACTGAGATATATCCGGTCGTGCTCCAGGCAAAATTGAGCCGTGGCACATTCCGGTTTATCACACATAAGTCACACGATTGGCCTCATAATCTCCCCACAGGAACTCATTGGAGCGGCGAGCCTGCAGGTGACCTGTATACACATCAGTTGATACCCGAGAAATTTATTCTATATACTGACATGCCTACACAGGAACTCATAAAAGTCTTGCACATCATCCCTGATGAGAAGGGTAATATCAGGCTCTATACAAAGTTCTGGCAGGACATAACTCTACCGATAGGTATCGCCAGTGTAGCACCCCCGCTGCTTGTATATGCCGATCTACGCAACAGCACCGACAGCCGTTTATGGGAAATTGCGGAAAGGATCAAAAACAAATATTTGTATGTCTGAGTATTATCGACATCCCGTCATATTGGAGATGCTTGCAACCGTGGGGGAGGTACTGCGTGCGCTTGATATTGACTTTTTTATAGTCGGAGCGCTAGCACGCGATATTCGATTGTCTGCAGATCCTCAATTAGCGGCCAAACGTGCGACGAGAGACGTTGACATCGCTATAATGGTCGGATCGCAGCAGGAGTTTGAACAAGTAAAGGAGGCAATGGTGAAAACCGGCAGATTTGCAGCAGATGATGCCATCGCGATCAAACTCATCTACAAACAGCGCATCGAGGTGGACCTGTTGCCCTTCGGAGGGATAGAAGACGATCTTGGCCTGGTTCGGATCGATCATCCAAAGCCATTTCTATTAGATGTGCCAGGTTTTCAGGAAGTGCTGTCTACTGTCAGTGAGTACATGATTGAAAGCGTAGCCATCCGCGTTTGCTCATTGGAAGGCATAGTGCTGCTGAAGCTCTTTGCCAACGCCGACAACCCATCACGAACCAAGGACATCACCGATATCGAACATATTATCCTGGTCTATTTTGAATTAGAGATAGATAAAATATTCGTTGACTTTGCAGATGTGCCTGAAATGTATTCAACGACGGCCCCCAATTATCTATCGCTGGTTAGCGGACGCGTCATCGGACGTGTTATGGCCAGGCTCTTGGCGGTCCGACCCTCTCTGCGGCAACGGCTGCTGAATATTTTGCTCGCTAAGGCGCCCAACCGTTATTGGCCAGAGATGGCTGCAGGTGTGGAAGAATCCATTGAATTAAAATAATTGCATAATCTCCATATTTGTAATCCTTGTTTGCACTCGTTTGGGCGCTGGCACGCATGAAGAGTAAAAAATTCTTTGTAGTGTTGGTGTATTTATTTACTGTGTTATGGGAAAGTGCGGAATTACCAGAAGCAGTGAGAAAATTTATTGAATGTACCCCTGCAACGATGCAGTACAAAGAAAAAAAGCCTTTTACAGGTTGACGAAATTAAAAAGCCGGACATTAAGTCCGGCCATTCAGTGGAGAATACGAGAGTCGAACTCGTGACCTCTTGCATGCCATGCAAGCGCTCTAGCCAACTGAGCTAATTCCCCTTCCTCATTCCGGGACGGCTGTAGGCGACCGGCCCAGAATGCCCCAAGACCCGTCTGTGCGAACAGGGAGTCCGAATTGGGAGTGCAAATATAGAGGTTTTTGATCTAAACAATTTAAAAATTGACGCTGTTCTTTATCTTTACCGGGCACATAAGTTGCAATCTAATTTTTATGGGTTTTTTAAGACAAATAGCAGAGTATTTCTACATCAAAAAAAGGGACCCTAAAGAGCCGAATACACAGTGGATGCGGTACATGCATGGGATCAATCGAATATCGATCTTCATGTTCATCCTGGCTATCATCATCATTATCATCCGGCTGGTTTTTTTCAAGAAACATTAAGGCGTGAAGGGTGGGAAGCATTGACGGGGAAGTGGCGGCGGGGAAGCATTGATCTGGCCGGTCCTCCGTTGCAGGGACGACCCATCAGGGGGTCGCTGAGGCACCCATGAACTGCAGTATGCTGTGCGCCGCATTCGCAGAAGCATGTCCACCCTGGCTGAGGATGTCCTTGAGCGCCGTATAATCCACGCGGAGCTGTTCCAGCCTTTTAGGGTCATGTAACAGACCATCCAGCTCCTTCTTTAAATTCTCCGGAGTGAGCTCGTCCTGTATCAGTTCCTTCACCACGGGCTTGTCCATGATCAGATTGACCAGAGAGATATACTTTACCTTGATCAGTCTTTTGGCGATGTGGTAGGAGAGGGGGCTGCCTTTGTAGCAAACTACCTCAGGCACACCGAACAGCGCTGTCTCCAGGGTGGCTGTACCCGAGGTGACGAAGGCGGCTCTGGCCCGTGACAACAGGGCGTATGTTTCATTACGAACAGAGGAGACATTGGGATGATCCTTTAACAGCTCGTCATAAAAACTGTCTTCCAGCCCCGGCGCTTTGGCCACCACGAACTGAAGGTCCGGAAAGAGGGGCGCCACGGCCAGCATGATGGGCAGCTTTTTCAAGATCTCCTGCCGCCGGGAGCCGGGAAGGAGGGCGATGAGCGGGCGGGACCCGGAGGGTGGGGTGACAACGGAACGGGAACTGTCGGTGGATGTGGGCGAAAGCGTTTGCAGGACATGCCGGCTGGGGTCGGACCGGAAGCTGTCGATGACCTCCACCAGCGGGTGACCGACATATTCCACTTCATAGTTCCAACGATGATAAAACTCCCTTTCGAAAGGAAGGATGACAAGCATCTTGTCGACATTTTCCTTGATGGCCCGTACGCGGTTTTCTTTCCAGGCCCATACCTGCGGAGAGATATAGAAGATCACTTTCAAACCCTGGCGATGGGCCCATTTTGCGATCCTCAAATTAAACCCGGGATAGTCCACCAGTATCACGGCATCGGGCTTATAAGCAAGGATGTCCTGGCGGCAGAACTCCAGGTTCCGGAAGATGGTGCGGAGATTGCTTAATACTTCCACGAAACCCATGAAGGCAAGATCCTTGTAATGCTTCACCAGCGTGCCTCCTGCTGCCGCCATCAGGTCGCCTCCCCAACAACGGACCTCGGTCGCAGGATCGGCTTTTCTCAATTCCTTTATGAGATTGCTGCCGTGGAGGTCGCCGGACGCCTCGCCGGCAATAATGTAATATTTCATGGAAGGGCAAATATACAATAGTCCGGGGACCTGCCGGTAGAATGCGGGTCGGCGCTTTTTCGCTATATTGAAGCACAAAACTTCTACTGAAATGACTTCCTTTAACCGTCGCCGATTTCTGGATACGCTGGGAACTTTTTCCGCTACCGCCCTCCTAAGCTCACTCAGCCGGCCCGCCTGGAGCCGCGACCTGGACAAAGCCCTTTATCACGCAGAACACCGGCCGCCGTCGGAACTGGCGGGCGACGAGGATTTCTGGTATTTCGTGCAGCAATCCTTTACCACCTCTCCCGAACTGATCAATCTCAACAACGGGGGCGTATCTCCTTCCCCAAAGATCGTGCAGGAAGCCATGAAGCGCTACCATGACATGTGCAATGAAATGCCGAGCTATTATATGTGGCGGATACTGGATCAGGGGAGAGAACCTCTTCGGAACAACCTCGCCCGTATCGCGGGCACATCCCCGGAAGAAATTGCCATCCACCGTAATGCGTCCGAGGCTTTGGAGACGGTGATCTTTGGGCTGCAGCTAAAGGCGGGTGATGAAGTGGTGCTTTCCAATCAAGACTACCCCAATATGATCAATGCCTGGAAGCAACGGGAAATGCGGGACGGGATCAAGCTCGTATGGATCGACCTGGAGCTGCCCAGCGAAGACAACGAATACCTGACAAGTCAATACGTAAAATCATTTACGTCCCGGACAAAAGTGGTGCATGTCACCCATGTCATCAACTGGAATGGACAGATACTGCCTGTACGGAAGATCGCGGATGCGGCTCATCAGCGGGGCATCGAAGTGTTGGTGGACGGAGCACACTCTTTTGCGCACTTTGAATTTACCATCCCCTCCCTGGGCTGTGATTATTTTGGGACCAGTCTGCATAAATGGCTGGCCGCCTGTATCGGTACGGGAATGCTCTACATCAAAAAAGACAAGATACCGGCTATCTACCCCCTTTTTGCCCACGGCGAACCCAAGTCGGACAATATCAGAAAGTTCGAAAGCCTGGGCACCCGGCCCTTTTTTATCGAACAGGCCATTGGCAAAGCCATCGACTTTTATGACATGATCGGGCCCGCCCGAAAGGAACAGCGGCTCCTGTATCTCAAGAACTATTGGATGGGCGCGGTAAAGGACATTCCCAAAGTGAAACTGCATACCTCCATGAAGCCGGGTTTTGGCTGCGCCATCGGTATGGTAAGCATCGAAGGTAAGAAGGTTGCCGACCTGGAGTATGTTCTTTTCAATACGTACAAGATCCATACGGTGGCCATCGATTGGGAGCATTTTCATGGACTGAGGATAACGCCCAACGTATACACGACGACCAAGAACCTGGATGTGCTGATCAAGGCCATTGGCGAGATGGCGAAAGCATAGACGCCGAAGGCACGGGCAGGGAGCGGGATATAAGGAGCACGATGCTGCAGGAGCAGTGAGGACACGAGGATGCGGACAGCCGGCGGGGAGGCGTAAAGCCTACTTGGGAGATAGAGAAAGGCCACGGGGGAAATCTGGCTTATTTGACCGATATTCGTTCCTGGAAAAGCTCACATGAAAGGATCACAGCCTATGTCTTCACCACAGCTGAAGCGGGAAATCGGATTACTGCAGGCAACTTCTATCAACATGATCGATATGGTGGGCATCGGCCCATTCGTCACGCTGGCGTTGGTAATAAAGATAGTCGGCAGCAATCTTTTTCTTTGGGCATGGGTCTTTGGCGCCATCACGGCCCTGGTCGACGGGATGATCTGGAGCGAGCTGGGAGCAGCCTATCCACTGGCGGGCGGCAGCTATAACTTCCTCAAGGCGGCCTACGGACCAAAATGGGGTCCGCTGATGTCCTTTCTCTTCGTCTGGCAGACCTGTCTGCAAGCCCCGCTGGTAGTGGCTTCGGGCGCTATAGGATTCTCCACCTATTTTGGATATCTCATGCACCTGAGCGAATTCGAAAAAAAGCTGGTGTCGGGCACCGTCGTCATCCTCATCGTCCTGCTATTGTACCGCAACATAAAGACCATCGGGAAAATCTCCGTATTTCTATGGGCCGGGGTTATCATCACCATGCTGTGGATCATCCTTAGCGGACTGACCCACCGGCAGACATCCTATTCCTGCCTGCCTTCGGAAGGACAGTCTATGTTCAACTGGAGCTTTGCGCTGCTGCTGGGACAGGCTTCGGGCAAGACCATCTATTCGTTCCTGGGATATTACAATGTATGCCATCTGGGCGGAGAGATCCGGAACCCGGGACGCAATATCCCCCGAAGCATCTTTATTTCCATCATCTGTATCGCCATCCTTTATCTGAGCATGAACCTGAGCGTAGTGGGCGTAGTGCCCTGGCAGGAGGCCATGCATTCGGAAGCCGTTATCAGCACCTTTATGGAAAGGATCTATGGTCACAAGACCGCGCTGGTTGCTACTGGCCTGATCCTGTGGGTGGCATTCGCCTCCCTCTTTGCCGTGGTGCTGGGGTATTCGAGGGTGCCATATGCAGCGGCGGTAGACGGCCATTTCTTTCCCATCTTTGCCCGGCTGCATCCGACGAAATCGTTCCCATATATTTCTCTTTTATTCATTGGCGCATTGGGCTTTCTTTTTAGCATACGTGTAAAATTGGATCAGGCCATCAGCGCCATCCTCGCCATGCGGATACTCGTTCAGTTCGTCGCACAGGCCGTGGGTGTGGTGATCCTCCGGAGAAGGGAAGGAGTGTCGAAGCTGCCATTCAAAATGTGGCTGTATCCCTTACCTGTAGTGCTTTCCATTATTATCTGGCTGTTCATCTGGATGACGACGGGGCAATTCGCCCTGTATGGACTGGCGCTGGCCAGTGTCGGCGTCATTGTTTATTATTTGACGCGGGGAAAATGGGGGAGTGCTAAACTTTAGGTGCCGGGGGGCCGGTGACAAGTATGAGAAAAAGAGCAGCGAGTGGGAGAAATGACGTAGGAATAACGTAGGTTTACGACCTCTTAACCAATTTTTATTCGCTGTATGGAACGTAGAACATTTCTTCAACAAAGTACGATCGCTGCTGCAGGATTTTTTATCAATCCATCGTTGTCGGCACTGGCTGGACCGGGCGCCAAAGACTTCCCTGTAGTCCGCATACCCGAAGGACAAAGAAAATTCAAGAGCAAGTCGGTCGAGAAGATCATCCGCGAAGTGAGAACCAATATCGGCAACAAAGAAATAGGATGGCTCTTCGAGAACTGTTTCCCCAATACATTGGATACTACCGTAGAGTTCGAGATCAGCGGCGGCAAGCCGGACACATACGTCATCACAGGAGATATTGATGCCATGTGGCTCAGGGACAGCAGCGCGCAGGTATATCCTTATTTATCGCTGTGCAAGGAGGATAAAGACTTGCAACAGTTGATCCAGGGTGTCATCCACCGCCAGGTGAAATGTATCCTCAAAGACCCATACGCCAATGCCTTTTACAAAGACGAAAAGAAGATCAGCGAATGGAAGGCGACGGACGACACCGACATGAAGCCCGGTATCCACGAACGCAAATGGGAGATCGACAGCCTGTGCTACC
>Ga0068860_100001945_pt1 | contig 21858 bp, 20 predicted proteins | sample KBSSwiS32_FD_66597 | JGI IMG/M metagenome (GOLD analysis project Ga0068860, IMG submission 66597) | Switchgrass rhizosphere microbial communities from Kellogg Biological Station, Michigan, USA - KBS Switchgrass S3-2 | ecosystem: Host-associated > Plants > Roots > Rhizosphere > Soil ...
AGCATAATATCCTTCTGCATTTGGTAATGTAGGAGGTGGTGCGTTCCAGTCATATACTTTGGGATGCAGATCGAGGCCACTGTTGATAGCCTTGTCCCATTCAATTATTTGCCCGCTATACGTTGCAAGCCGTCCGAGTATAGATGTCATAGTGCTCTTCGCTCCATTCTCTGCATCCGCAAATTTATAATCGCCTTTTGCAACTGCAGCAAACAGTTCATCGTGCTCGGTTTGATATGGCTCGTTTTCCATCTTCTTATCAAATTGATATAAAACCTTTCCTTTAGCATCAACGATATTAGCTTCACCTGCCTGTATTTTACCTTTGGTACCGATCAGCAATTCATCTACGCGACTCATTGTCCCTGGCATGTGCCGGCACTGGCTGTTGAGGATGCTTCCATCGGCATATTGAAATTCTACATAGTGGTGATCAAATATTTCTCCATTATCTTTTCCTTTACGCACTTGCCTGCCACCCATACCTTGTGCTCTTACGGGGTAGCCGCCCTTAAACCAATTTATCACATCAAGGTTATGTATGTGCTGCTCGGTGATATGATCTCCGCAAAGCCATACAAAATAATACCAGTTGCGCATTTGGTATTCCATTTCGGTTTGTCCTTCCTTGCGTGGCCGAACCCATACACCATCATTATTCCACCATGCCTGCGCAGAAGTAATATCTCCAATCAACTCTTTGCGTTTAAATAATTCTTTATACGAATTTTGATAATGCCGTTGAAGGCCTACTACTACATTTAACTTTTTTTGTTTAGCGATAGCAGCTGTTGCCAACACTCTTTGAATACCTGCAGGATCAGTAGCCACAGGCTTTTCCATAAACACATGTTTGTTTTGTGCAATAGCCTCTTCAAAATGTATCGGTCGAAAACCGGGCGGCGTAGTTAGTATAACGACGTCAGCTAATGCAATAGCTTTCTTATATCCGTCGAAGCCTGTAAATTTTCTTTCCTCCGGTACATCAATTCTATTTTTAAGATTACCGGGTTTACCCGATGTTTCCGAAATATCATCAGCGGTTAATGAGGTGTAGCATTTATCAAGGTTATCACGAAATGCATCGCACATGGCTACAAGTTTTACATTTTGTTTAGTAAGCAAAGCCTGCATAGCTGCACCTGTACCCCTTCCACCGCAGCCTACCAATGCAATTTTAATCACATCATCAGCTCCGGAAAAATAATTGGCCTTTGATAAAAATGGCGCAGCCATTAATCCCCCTGCAAGAAGGGTTGTTTGTTTTACAAATTCTCTCCGTGAAGAATCGGTTGTTTTAGAAGCATCGTTGTTCATGATTGATTATTTAGTTTAATTATTATTGAAGAGTTAGCCTTTAAAATTATTTAAAAATTGTTATAAACTGATTTGCATTTAACGGTTGCATCGCAAAAAACTTCATTTGTATTTTTCTAATTTGGACCTTCAGGCCATGTTATCTTCCTCTTTGTTGGCCTCATCGCTACATACCAAGATATTGTTTAAAAAATTCATCAGCCTGCTCCTTTGTTGGTTGTTGCTTTGGCCGCATAATACGAAAGCCAACAAAGCCTGCTTCGGTTAACCACCATTTACTTTTAGGGATTTGCGGATCACGCCGGTTCCATGACGGATCAGATTTAAAACGATTGGCGCAACGAAGTTCTGCATCATCATCAGCAAAACTTCCTCCACGCAACGCTTTCGGATACCGAGCTTTTTCAGGCGCAGCAAAAGGGTCGATAACTTTATCGGGCATTTTTTGCATCATGTTTTCATCATAATGATCCAGAGTCCATTCACATACGTTGCCGAGCATATCATATAATCCCCACGCATTGGGAAGCTTCTGCCCAACTTTTTGAAATTTATTGTTGCTGTTATTTTTATACCATGCGTATTTGTCTAACTCTTTTTCATCATTGCCAAAATAATAAGTAGTACTTGTTCCTGCACGGCAGGCATATTCCCATTCCGCTTCCGTAGGCAGGCGATAAAAGACACCTGTTTTATTATACAACCAACGGCAATACATCAACGCTGCATATTGGGATAAACTGTTTACGGGATAACCACCTTCTTTACCCATACCTAAACTAAAATCTATGTACTGTGGACTGGGTCTCGTTATAGCATCTACTGTCGAATTTTGACTGGTAGTTTCGTCTTTATAGAAAACATCAAATTCGTCGCGGCTTACTTCAAAGGCAGCCATCCAGAAAGGAGAAATACTAACATTGCGTTGTGGGTCTTCATCCGCCTCACGGTTTTTTTCTTTTTCACTGCTACCCATTAAAAAACTGCCTCCATTAATTGGTACCATTTTAATTTGGAGGGTTGAGCCAGGAATAGCTTGTTGATATTCTGTAAAATCTTCATTAGCAGATTGAGCAGAACAAAAAATAATACAGAAAAAACTAATCAGCGTTGCAGATAATTGTTTCACTGGTAAATGGCGAACGGTGGGTTTAACTAACATGCGTGAGCATTATTTTTTATAATGATCCAACAAATTTAATTTTTATTTGATGACTATTTCTATTGCCTCGATAGTGACGAGAATTACTATTAAATGCACAAAGTATTTATTCACCATTGCCCATTCATTTCTTCCAATACCTGCTAAAACCATTTGATGCATGAAAAATTATTTTTCCGTTTTTTATTTCAGCAATCAATACCTCTGCCTGTAACAAATGCACTAACTTCTTTGCTTTCCTGGTTGATAAGATACTACATGCCTTAGTAAGCCAGTCTGCAGTTGTACCATCATTGGCAATTACAGTTACATTTTTTTGTGAGGTGATACCATAGCCCGTTTTGGGATCAATGATGTGTGAATATCTTTTACCGTCGTGTTCAAAAAACTGATAAGCATCACCGGAAGTAGTAACTGCCTTATTACTGATAAGCAGGTTTTTCTTTTGCAATTCATCCGTTTTTCCGGGAACATTTATGCCTACCGTCCATCCATTAGTATTAGGCGGTGCGCCTATGGCAACAATATCGCCACTTACATCTACCAATGCATTTTCAATATTTTTTGCTTTTAAAAAATTAATTACGTGTTGGGCTATGTAACCTTGTGCAATACCGCCAAGGTCTAACTGCATGCCTGGTTGTAAGAGTAGGACACTATGAATGACTGAATCTATCTTTATTTTATTGAAGCCCGTTAGCGCCAACTTTTCTTTAACCATTGCACTATCAGGAAATACCTTTTCCTTTCTTGCTTTGCGCCATAGTTTTGTTACCGGACCAAGAGTAATATCAAATGTTCCGTTACTTTTTTCGTAACCTGTTTTTGAATGTGATAGAATATCAAATAAAACTGGAGAGACTCTCACATAGTTATTAGTTTTTCCTGCCGTGGCACATAGCTTGTTTAATTCGCTACTGTCGAGGTAATCGCTATAGATATTTACTAAAGAATCAACCAACTGAAAACATTGCTCTGCTGCTGTCTTAGCTCGTACAGAATCTGCCGAATAGAAAATAATGGTAAAAGGCGACCCCATTTTAGGTTGTGAAAAAGTAAACCGAGTAAGTTGTGTGCGGCCCGGTAAAGTAATGAGTAAAAAAAAGACGAAAAAGAATAAGCGATGAAACAATTTTTTATGTTTTTACAAATGAATGTCGGTAAATTTAGCGCACAAACAATATAATATGCAACGCAGAAAATTCATGCAACAATCTTTACTTGCTGGCGGTGGTTTACTTACTTCTGCTAATATAATAGCAGGTAATAAAAAAGAAAGGTCAACGGATACAAAGCCATTCAACCTTAATTATGCTATACATGATGGCATGTTTAAAAACCACGCCGGCCCTGATTTTATTGAACAAATAAAATTTGCACATGGGATGGGTTTTCGTGCCATAGAAGATAATGGTATGATGGCACGGCCAGTTGAGCAGCAAAAGTTAATTGGAGACACACTTGTTAAACTGAATATGACAATGGGTGTATTTGTTATAACTTCTGATAACTGGCATTGGAAGACATCGCTGACCACAGGTAAACAGGAGTGGACTGACCTGATGATAAAAGATTGCAAAGCAGCAGTGGAGGTGGCCAAACGCTGTAACGCCAAATGGATGACGGTTGTGCCCGGCAATTATGAAAACAGTCTTTCGCATGAATTTCAAACAACCAATGTAATTAACGCCTTGCGAAAAGGGGCTGCTATTTTGGAACCACATGGTTTAGTAATGGTGCTGGAATCATTGAGTGATAACCCTGATCTGTTTCTTCGCCACACCGATCAGGCCTTTATGATATGTGAGGCAATAAATAGTTCTGCCTGTAAATTTTTATATGACATGTATCACATGCAGCGTAATGAAGGAAACATTATAAACAACATTGATAAAGTTTGGGATCAGACAGGCTATTTTCAGATAGGAGATAACCCGGGAAGGAATGAACCCGGAACCGGTGAAATGAATTATAAGAATATTTTTAAGCACTTACATAGTAAAGGATACAAAGGCGTTTTGGGTATGGAGCACGGCAACGTTAAACCCGGCAAAGAAGGGGAGTTAGCGTTGATTAAAGCTTATCGTGATGCTGATGATTTTCTGGAAGTATAGAACAGAACTATAATTTAATTGATTAATTGATAGGCTATGATTTTGGTTTTTTTATCATCGTTTTCATTCAATCATTCAAATCATAGTTTAGTTTTCCTTAAATCACAGTTCCTTTTTATTATCTCAGTAAAAAAGTTTTAGGATCTTTTCCATCAACTGATATTGTTGCGATGCGGTCACAGGTTCCGTCTCCAAAATCTACAACTGCCGTATGACTGGCACCTTCAATTTTTACTGTTCCTTTATCGACATTTTCACAAACAACTTTCTTTTCCAAGGGTTCAATAATGGTTGAAGTTCTTGTTTCACCTTTTGCATTGGAAACAATATGATGACCTGTTATAGAAAAAACATCATCTAATAAATTATGAGGAGTGCTTACACCTTCTACCTGTGTAATATTTTTTATACCGGAGTGAAGCCAATATCTTCCATCGCTTGCAGTTATTTTTCCATTCTCACATTTGCGTTCCCAGCTTTTTGAGCCAGGCTCACTGGTATTCGTCCATGTTATTGTTCCTTCAACTTTAAAATCATTTACGTAATAGTTATCAAACGTCATTACAGCAATACTCCCATGTGTTCTTAATGAATCGGAAATGGTAATGTATATTTTGCCCTTTCTTGTAACGCCATTAGGAGAACTACATCCGCTGCCAAAATCTATACTGATGTTTTTGGGGAAACCTACCAATGGAGAAACCTCTATTGCTGCGCAACCTAAAATATTCATTGATTGATTTCCTCTACCGGAAGAATTTCCGGAAAAGTCACTATTAACAGCCGTTTCGAACAAAATATCATTGTTATCTTCAGTGATATTTTCCGTAACAGCATCGTTTCCGCTTAATTCGAGGGTAGTTGCAATTTCCTGGTCCGTTGAAGTATTACTGTTGTCTTTTTTGCATGAAGAAAAAGAAATAGCAATTAATAATGTTGCAGTGCAGAGAATAAGATTTTTAATTTTCATAAAGTAATTTTAGGAAGCTAAGACTTAAGAGTCTGGTAAGAGTTTAACGGAATAATAATTAATTTTCAAGATGTTTTATTTTATTAAAACGCCCTGGTGGGTAAAAAAATTGTGGTCAGGTTGCGTTTGGAATATTAAAACGGATAAGAAAATTTTGTACCTGACCTTTGATGACGGCCCTCACCCGCTTGCCACACCTTTTGTTTTGGAGCAGTTAAAAAAATATAATGCAAAAGCTACTTTTTTTTGTATTGGAAAAAATGTAAAAGAATATTTTTCTCTATATAAAAATATAATTGAAGACGGCCATAAACCAGCCAACCATACCTATGATCATTTAAATGGCTGGAAAGAAAAAGATAAATATTACCTCGAAAATATTTTTAAGGCAAAGCAGATTATTGATAGCAATTTGTTCCGTCCGCCATACGGCAGAATAACGAGATTTCAACTTAAACAGTTGAACGCAGCAAAGTATCAACTAATTCCTATAATGTGGGGCGTGCTAAGTGGAGATTTTGATAAAAATGTTTCCGCTGAAAATTGCTTTCTTAATGTTGTACGAAATGCGAAGCCCGGTTCAATTATCCTTTTTCACGATAGCGAAAAATCATTTTCAAAACTTTCATACGCATTGCCAAAAGTGCTCGACCACTTTTCAGAAAGGGGTTACGAATTTGATGCAATCAAAATGTAAAACGCAGTTGATAAAATGGTATTTAAAAAAATAGGCCGGGGTAGAAACCCTGGCCCGTTTTTAATCCGTACCCTATGAAAACTGTTGTGAAGTTACAATAGTTTTTAGCTAATACCAACAACAATTTTCATTGAAAATGAATTAAATATGCACAAAAATTTGCAGTATTTGTACTGTTCAAAAATCAGTTTTATTTCGATGTGTGAGGGGTAATTTTACCTGAGAATATTACGATGAGACTGTAATAGAATTTTACGCATTTCTTGTTATATTATTAATGTGATCAATGCATCAATCATTAATTTGGAAGTGTTTACATTAGGCGGTTTAAATCTTTTCTTGTAATAATAAATTCTTATTAATTTCTCTTCATTAATAATATTCATTTATCAGGAATTATCATTTGGTAATATTACTAACTACCGCTTCTTGAATTTTACAATTTTGAAAACTGAACAGCCGTTATTTTCTATAATATGTTTCTTTATTCTTCAATAAAAACCAGGCATTATAAATAAATATCAGCATGGAAAATTTAAAAATAACATGAGAACTAATAGCGCCAAATTTGGTGACTTAAAGTTTTACTCATTCCAGAAACATCTATTTCGAGAATATATGTTAAATCAAGGAATGATTGACTGATCATATTCGAAGTAATACCAGTCAATGGAATTTTCAACCCACTCACATTGAGTCTGGTTCACCTACGCAGTTGGCTTTTGCAATAATTTTAAATTCAAAAAATAAATCCCGTCCTTTTTGATTTTTGTTTTCAACACCATTCATAGTTGCTTCCCCGGTCTTTTCGTAAGTCAAAGTCAACACCGGCGGAAGGTTTTTCGAGCACAATTTTATATAATATTTCCTTTACGTCGATTAAAATTATTACTGTTTTATTTATGACAGAGGTAAATAATAAACAACATTTAAATTTATGAGTCTCTTAAGATATTGATGTGGATTCATTAAAAAATAATTTTTCTGCCTATACAAATTTTTCAACCAGAAATTTTTTTGAAATTGTCCAAATTTGAAAAGTCCATTCGTCGCAATAGTGTAAATAATACAGTTAAAAAATGAAATTATGACAACCAAAGAAATTGTAAGGCATGGTTTGCCGCTATTGACTTAATAATTTTGAAGATGCAAAAAATTAATGGACAACAAACATACATTCCATAATCCAATGATGCCCGCGCCTGTTGGGCGCTGGTCAGCGCATTGCCATGATGTCAAACGCTTAATTCACTAACTAAAAAATAAAAAAATGAAAGAGTACATGATGCTTTTCAGAAATGAAAAATCAGAAGGTGGCCAGCCGCCTTCAGCCGAACAAATGCAGGTTGTAGTGAAACAATGGCAAACATGGATAAAGGGAATAGCAGCCAATGGAAAATATGGCGGCACCAATCGCTTATTATCCGAAGGCAAAACCGTAAAGCCAGGTAATGCACTTACAGACGGTCCTTATGCCGAGGGGAAAGAAGTGGTAGGCGGTTACCTTATTGTTAAGGCCGATTCCCTTGATGAAGCGGTGGAAATGGCAAAGTCATGCCCCAATATTATTTACGGCGGTAACGTAGAAGTAAGAAGTGTTATGCCAATTAACAATGATCCTGATTCAAATAATTTTTTAGAAGATAAATAAAACGCAAAAAAATGAAAGAGTATTTGTTTTTATTCAGAGGAGGCGATGCTGCAACCATGCAGCAATCACCCGAAAAATGGCAGGCTCACATGCAAAAATGGATGGAATGGATGGGCGGCCTTCAACAAAAAGAACAATTAGTAAGTGCACAACCTCTAAGCAAAAATGGGAAGCAAATAACCGGCACAACCAAAACTATTACTGATGGCCCGTTCATGGAAGGAAAAGAAATGGTGGGCGGTTATCTGATGTGTAAGGCCGATAGCCTTGACGCAGCCGTTGAAATCGCAAAAGGCTGCCCCATACTTGAATTTGATGATGGCAAAGTAGAAGTGAGGGAAATACAGGAATTGAAAATGTAGACCGCACATTCATTTCTTCAAAAAAAATTGCATAGTTCATTAGCTGATGCAATTTTGTTTTTATTTTCATTCTAGAATGAGTGTTTTAGAAAATTCCGGAAGAATTAGGTCTGTTCGGGTTACCACGTGCAAAAATAATAGGATGAAAACAAAATAACTTTTTTTAAAAATGGTTGATGCAAAAACAAGTATCATCATTTATCGTCCGCGACGTGTCGTTTCAGAATACACATCAAATCCTGACAACGCACCTCAATGGTACGTGAACATAAAATCAGTCGAGTGGCAAACTCCAAAGCCTTTATCACTCGACTCACAGATCGCTTTTGTCGCTCATTTTGTGAGAAGAAAACTTTCTTATATTTATGAGGTCGTTGAAATGTCAATAAGAAGTTTGTGATAAAAACGGCTCAGGGGGTCTTTCCCGATGGAAACAACTTACGAATGGGAGAGCATTGATGATAATACAACCCGAATGACATTAAAGAACAGTGCGAACCAACAGGCTTCTCAAAATTATTTACTCCCTTTATGTCAATAATGACGCGAAAAGCAAATAAAAAAGACTTGCAACGATTAAAGGAATTTCTCGAAAAGAATTGATTGCTCCTTACGATATAAACAAACTTACCGACAATCTTTTTCGCCATGAATCCGGAAAAATGGTTGCTGTTTTAACCAGGATATTTGGTACAGAAAATCTGGAAACTGCCGAGGATGTAGTTCAGCAAACTTTTATTGATGCGATTAGTGTTTGGAAATTAAAAGGCATTCCGGATAATCCTTCCGCATGGCTTTTTCGTGTTGCAAAAAATAAGGTTATTGATATTATCCGGCGAAATAAATATTCTGTCAAATATGATTTTTCAGATAACGAAAGAATGTTACTCACTTCGGAATACACCTTAGCAACTACAATGGAAAATTTATGGAAAACAGATTTAATAAAAGATGATCTGTTGCGAATGATGTTTGCCTGTTGCCATCCGGGCATTTCACAGGAAAATCAAATTACACTTATTTTAAAAACGCTCTGCGGATTTTCAACAGCGGAAATAGCAAAGGCATTTCTTACATCGGAAGACACCGTTTCAAAAAGATTATACAGAACAAAAGAATTTTTTAGAGAGAATAAAATCAAATTAGTAATTCCCTCTGTTGATGAATTAAAAAGCCGGACCAATGCAGTGCTTAATTCAATTTATCTTTTATTCAATGAAGGATATAACTCTACACATGCTGAGCAATTAATCAGGAACGACCTTATTGAAGAAGCAATGATGCTTTGTAAATTGGTAAGCGAAAATCATAACACACAATTGCCAGAGGTTTTTGCTTTAATGGCGCTGATGTGTTTTCATGCCGCAAGAAGTGAAAGCCGTTTGACACCCGAAGGAGACATTATATTATTGCCTTACCAGGATAGAAGCAAATGGAATCCTGCTTTAATTGAATTGGGAAATCAATACATGAATAAAGCCGCAATGGGTAATGAAATTAGTTCTTATCACCTGGAAGCCGCTATTGCATTTGAACATTGTGCAGCTAAAAGTTTCAGTAAAACAAATTGGGAAAGAATATTAGAACTGTATGAATGGCTTTGTAAAATTTCCTCTTCTCCAATCTCAGAGCTTAATAAATCGGTGGCCGTAATGCAGGTACATGGTCCGAAGAAAGCGTTGGAAATTGTAGAGCATATTCCCAACAGAAAAAAATTAGAATCGTTTTATCTGTACCATAGTTTGCTTGGAGAAATACATTCACGGTTGAACCATTCAGATGAAGCAAAAAAATATTTTGAAAATGCCATTCGCTTAACACAATCAGAAACTGAAAGGAAAATATTGAAGGATAAAATTCGTGTAATGCTGAATTGATATGAAAGATTTCTCTTACCTTTTTAATAATTCCATCACTCGGTTCGTCCCATCATGAAGGCCCAGGGTGAAAATTTCCTTCTGCATAAAACCTTCCCATTATTTTTGTTACTGATATAAAATCACCTTTACTATCTTCATAGTTAATGTCTATAGCTTTATAAGATGATATATAAAATAACTTTTCTCCTGCTAATTATTTTCATACCCACACTTAGCGCACTGGCACAAGTGAAGAATGACAAAATATATTTCATTGATACGCACAACGATGTGCTTTCAAAGCAGGCAATTACCGGACAGGATATTGCAAAAGAACAACTGGAAACCAATTTTGACTTAGCAAAAGCTTCAAGAGGAAACCTGGCAGCACAGGTATTTTCAATATGGTGTGATGAAACTTATGGAATCGGAAAAGCGTATAAAAAAGCTAATGAAGAAATAGATTCCTTATATGCCTTGGTAAAAAGAAATCCAAAAAAAATAATGCTGGTCACTAACTCAAAAGGCTTGCAAGCAGCAATAAATAAAAATAAGCTGGCAGCCTTAATTGGTGTTGAAGGCGGTCACATGATAGAAGACCGGGTTGATTATATTGATAGCCTGTATAACCGCGGTATGCGTTATCTCACACTTACATGGAACAACAGCACGTCTTGGGCAACCTCTGCAAAAGATGAAGTAACAAAAAAAGATTCGTTACCATTTACAGGCCTTACTGAAAAAGGAAAACAAATTGTATCACATCTTAATAAGCTGGGTGTAATGGTTGATATTTCGCATGCTGGAGAAAAAACTTTTTACGATGTTCTGTCCGTTTCTTCAAAACCAATAATTGCCAGTCACAGTTGTGCATATGCTTTAAATCCTCACAGAAGAAATTTGAAAGATGATCAGCTTAAGGCGCTTGCTAAAAACGGAGGAGTGGTTTTTGTAAATTTTTATAGCGAATTCCTCGATAGCAATTTCGAGAAAAAAGCTTCTGAGTTTTCATCAATACATAAACGTGAAACGGATTCACTAGTAACAATTTTTAAAGACACTGATCTTGCCACGATTCATTTATTTCATTTGTATCAAAAGGAAACGGATGCGTTTCGGCCCCCGCTAAGCTTGTTGATAAAGCATATTGATTACATAGTTAAATTAATCGGTGTTGACCATGTTGGCATCGGCTCTGATTTTGACGGTGCAGAATCTTTTCCCTTACAAATGGATGACGTAAGTGATTACCCTTTGATAGCAATTGAATTAAAAAAACTTGGTTATCCTGTAGCTGATATTAAAAAAATAACCAGTGAAAATTTCATACGAATTTTAAAGGCCAATGAAAAAAAATTACATTCTCATTAATCCTCTTCTTGATGGTAAGCCTGGTTAGCCCAGTGACTGATGCTCCATAAAAATTGATTGCCTTCCTAAGCAATTTTAAAAACTAAAAACGCCGTCAAATTTAAAGTCACTTTAGCCGTTGTAATTTTGCAACATCCAATAACTCTATCAGCACGTTGTTGATTTTTTCGATACACGTAGTTGCGTTATTTGCATATAAGATGGCTTTTTCACTTCCTTCATTTTTCAACAGATCATGTAACAACTGCATGTAAATTTTTGCAGTGGTTAAAGGCGTTTTTAATTCATGACTGACAAATGCCATAAAGTCGTCTTTTTTTTCATTAATCATTTTCTGATCATCAATGTTAGGAGTCGAATTCAGTTTTCTTTTAGATTTATTGAGAGTAGGAGTAGTAGTCATTAAAAAAATTTTAAGCAACAATAGGGGTGAGAATGGCTAATAAAGATAACCTTAAAAATTTTCGCATACACATAAATTAAATTATTATACATGGATCTATAGGATATAGAAGACCTGTTACAATACATGCTGCTATGCAACCTCAGGGGTTTTCTTCTTCACTCCAATGTCGGGCAAAAACCCTGTTAACAATCCTATTAAAGGCAGATAAGCACAAACCTTGTAGACATACTCAATGCTTGTGTGATCCGCAAGAGTGCCTAATAATGCAGAACCTAAACCGCCCATCCCAAATGCGAAGCCGAAGAATAAACCAGAAATCATTCCTATTTTACCGGGCAGCAATTCCTGTGCATATACAAGAATAGCAGAGAAAGCGGACGCAAGAATAACGCCTATGAAAACAGAAAGTATAGTCGTCCAAAAAAGGTTGGCATGAGGCAACAGTAATGTGAAAGGCGCTACACCCAATATAGAGAACCATATGACATACTTACGGCCAACTTTGTCTCCTACCGGGCCACCGATAATAGTGCCTGCAGCAACAGCAGCAAGAAATATAAACAAATGAAATTGCGAACTCTGAACAGACAAATGAAATTTATGAATGAGATAGAAGGTATAATAGCTCGTCATGGAGGCGAGGTAAAAATATTTAGAGAAAATAAGTACCAGTAATATTGCAATAGAGAAAACTATTTTACCCTTTGAGAAAGTGGGATGTATTTGCAGGTGTACATTCTTTGTTTTGCTTTTAGTCCGGTTCATGTTGCTTTTGTACCAACGCCCTACATGTGTTAATACAAGAATTGCCAATAAAGCCAGCAACGAAAACCAAATGATATTCGATTGCCCAAAAGGCACTATTATTAAGGCCGCAAGCAATGGCCCTAATGCACTGCCCGTGTTGCCACCTACCTGGAAGATTGATTGTGCAAGACCCCGTCTTTCCCCCGCAGCCATGTGAGCAACCTTTGATGCTTCGGGGTGGAACACAGAAGATCCTATGCCTATTAAAGCCACCGCTATCAATACAAAATAATAGGTGGCTGCAAGCGATAATAACACAAGACCAGCAAGTGTAAAGCTCATACCAATGGCAAGAGAAAAGGGATGCGGCTTTTTATCGGTATAGGAACCCACAACCGGCTGTAGTATTGACGCTGCTATTTGAAATGTGAACGTTATTAAACCAACCTGAGAGAAACTTAAGTGAAATGAATTTTTTACAAGCGGGTATATAGAAGGTATTAGACTTTGAATAGTATCGTTGAGTAAATGTGAAAAACTAATGGTTAGTAAAATTGAAAATATAGTTTCTTTCGCAAGTTTTTTTGTTTGAGATTCTGTTGCGGGCTCAACAGTTGGGTTGATCATTGCCTGTTGTTTTGTTAGAGGTGCAAAAATAAATAACAAAATGCAGGAACACAGATAACACCGATCAGAGATAGATTTACACGGATAAATTCGCACATGTTCGCTCAATCTGTGTCATCTGCATTAATGCCTCCTGCATTGAGAAATTATAAAGACATGATGCCACTTTTAATTGCATACATCGCAAGACCAACCCTTGTTTTTATATTTAATTTTTCGCAAAGAGCATCGCGGTAACCCTCAATTGTTCTTGGACTTAAAAACATTTTATCAGCAATTTCTTTGTATGTTAGTTCAGTACAAACCAATTTTAAAAACGTTATCTCCCTGTCGTTTAACCTAAATACGTTTTTCACGTGGTTATCTTTTTCATCCAGGCTATTAATTGTGTGTATTAGTTTACCAGTAACCATTTCAGAATAATAAAATCCTTTTACACCCAACGCATTTAATGCCTCTCTAAGTTCTGCCGGATCGCAATCTTTTAAAATATATCCTTTGGCTCCGGCTTTAAACATTCTTATAATGGCATTTTCGTTATCATACATAGAAAGAGCCAATACCTTTATTTTCGGATAATTATTCTTTAGCCACAGGCAGGTTTCATAGCCATCCACTTCAGGCATATTTATATCAAGTAAAACCAGTTCTGGCAAATATGCCTTATCAAGGCGCTCCATAAAGTCTCTGCCATTATCAGCTTCGAACAATACTTTATAATCACCAAAACTTTCAATAAGATTAGCCAGCCCATGCCGGAGCAATACATGATCATCAACAAGAACAACATTTAACATGAGTTACAATTTTGGTGGTTGTAATAGAAGAGCAAGAGAAACGGTAGTACCTTTTTCAGGAGCACTTACTAATCTAAAATCAGTATTGATCATACTTGCACGGTTATACATATTTTTAATACCAAGGCCAAGGCCGTTGTAATTATTTAATTCCAGTTGGGAGGTATCAAAGCCAACGCCATTGTCAGTAATTTTTAAAGTAAACACAGCAGGGTCAAATATAAGCTGAACGCCGATTGCACTGGCTTTTGCATGCTTGATAATATTATGAAGCGCCTCCTGTACGATCCTAAAAAATATTAACTCCTGTTGTTCTTCCAGTCTATATGGCTTCTCTTCTACATTAAATTGTATTTCATAACTCCCGGTTTTTTTGATCATTTCCAGTTCATACTCCACTGACCGTATTAACCCTAATTCAGTTACGTAATCTGTATTTAAGCTTTTTGAAAGATCGCGTAAATCCTGAATTGCTTTACTGATTAGTTGTTTACTGTCATTAACTTTTTCAACTAACGCTTCCGGCTCATCAACATTCATGGTGTTTATATGAAGCTTTGCCAGGCTAAGCACCTGGCCTATATTATCATGTATTTCCTGGGAAATATTTTTTAATGTTTGTTCCTGTATCTCTAATTTACTTTCCAATATTTCTTTTTCAAATGTCACTTTGAGTTGTTCCTTTTCTCTCAAATATTGTAATTGTTTTTTTTGATAAACAAGCACAAGCATAATAATACCTGTGGCCACTATTAAAAGAAAGGCAGTAATTATAAAAATTGATATCATACCGAACTTAGTAAAGCTTCTTTTGATAACGTATCCATAAATTACCGCTTAATGTAATTAGCGAACTTAAAAAAAGGATTACATTTTGAAGAGTCCATACATTTCCGCGTTGCTCTACAGTAGCAGATTCATAAAATAAAATAAGAAAAAAACATCCCAAAAAATAAAATAAATAACCTGACACCAGCCAAAAATCAAATTTATATAAAATGTTCAGTTCGCTCACATTCCTGAGAAGCTGATCAAAATAAAGAAGCGCATAAATCACAATACTTAAAAAACAAATTGCAAAAACGTACCCATTAAATTCATTATAAAATTGCTTAAATATGATATCATAGATTATAAAAAGAATCAAATTAATGATAAGTAAAAAGGTTACCACATATTTTTTTACTTTGTTGTTCAGAATTTGATAGAAGTAGTAGGAGAGAATACAAATAGTAATCAAATAAAAAATATTATACAACCAGTTATTATCTATGTCTTCTTCTGTATAGATTACCAGAAAACTAGCAGCCAGTAATAGTACGGTTGCGCATAAATAATAAACAAATAAAACCTTTTTCTCAAAAGTTTGATCTGTCGCTAATTTTATATAAAGCACAACAGCATAAATCAGATAAGAAAAAGGCTCTAAAAAGTTTTTTAAAAAGGATTCCAATAATTGAATAATTTAACTGCCTGTTTGTAAGGCTTATTTAACATGGCTTAGGACAACCTCCTGATGATCCGCCGTCAGCCATAATCAGCGATTTATGGGTTTTAGCTCCCCTGGTAAAACCAGCAGCAGATATTTCAAAAACCGGCGGCTTGCCAGGCGGATAAGAAGCTTTGAATTTTATAACTATATCCTTGCTGATTTTGCATAGTGCTGCTATCTCAGAACTTTTAAAATAGCATTCGATTTGAGTCTCATTTGGCATAAAAATATAAGTTTTGGTTGTTAAAAAATAATTTTCACTAAGCTATCGTTCGGTTTCATCATTTACAATGGGTAAATACAAAAACCGTGATTTTCTTCCAACAATACCGTGAAAACACCATTTGTAAAATCCGTTATAAAACGCTTGCATTGTGAACTTCAAGTTGCAATATTTGTATTAGTTAAATGGTATAGTTTTTTTGTCTCGCTTTTGGTCCGGTTAAATTTTTTTGAATAGTTTTTAGTTTTGAATGCGCCAGGTTGTTTTTATTTTTTATAAAGATTTACTGCGACCGTTGTTTATAAATCTTTTTGTTGTGGGGATTTTTTGAAAATTTTTTACACGACGTTAATCACCTTCCCTAGGAAAGTTCTGCTAACTTAAATAAGCCTGTGTGGCTTACAAAACTCCTCTTTGTATAATTAAAAATTTTGGGAATCAACTGCGATTAAATGCGGAGCGAAAAAAAATAATGCTTGAATTAAAATAATACCTGGCACCTGAAAATGGAATTTTAAGATAGCCAACATATTAAAACAATATTATGCCACAAATATTTAACAATGTAAGACCGGGCAATAAAAATGCCTTTAAAACAAGCGGACTCGGCAGCAGCAAATTTCAACCTTTACCATCGCCTACCGGCTTATCGCCGTTCAGATTGAGATTAGAGGATGTAGCGGGGAATAGTCTCAGCAAAACGAAAATGGTATTTCATACCGCAGGTGATACCGGGGGAATTAAAAACGGTGATCCGCAAAAAATAGTAATTGATAAAATGGAGCATCAGTTTATTGAAACGGTAAAAAAGGAAGATAAGCCGCTGTTCTTTTATCACCTTGGGGATGTGGTGTATTTCTATGGCGCAGAGAGTGAGTATAACAATCAATTTTTTGAGCCATACATGTTTTACCCTGCCCCAATTTTTGCAATACCCGGCAATCATGATGGAGATATTGATCCCGCTGATCCGGCACCGCCGATAAGTCTAAGCGCCTTTACAAAAGTTTTTTGTGATAGTCCATCACACAAACTTGATATTGCTGGCGATGCAATGCGTACGAGTATGATACAACCCAATGTTTACTGGACCTTGCAAACACCCCTGGCAAATATTATCGGCCTTTATACAAATGTGCCGGAGCATGGGGTAATTAAAGATGATCAGAAACAATGGTTTCTTGAAGAGTTAAAAAATGCGCAAAAAGAGCGAAAGGACAAAGCAATTATCGTATCGCTTCATCACCCGGTATACTCAGTAGACAAGCACCATGGTTCCAGCGGAAAGATGAAAGATTTTTTGGATAAAGCTTTTAAAAAAACTAAGGTTTATCCTGATCTAATTTTAAGTGGACACGTACACAACTACCAGCGATTCACACGCCATTATGGCCACGGACAGCAGTTACCCTTTATAGTGGCAGGCGCAGGCGGATATCATAACCTGCATTATGTAGATTCTGCAGAGGATCCTATTTATGTTCCCAAAGACGGAATTTTTGATAAAGTAACAATGGAAAATTTTTGTGATAACAGGCATGGATTTTTACGAATCACGCTTGAAAAAACAGGTAGCAAACGATGGCTTACCGGAGAGTATTTTACCGTGCCCCGCCCACAAGAACCATGGAGAGGTTCTGCCCAGTTGTTTGATTTTTTCAAATTAGACCTTATTAAAAAAACAGTTAGCAATAATAGGTAAAGTATGAAAACCACGGGAAGTGGAAAACAAGAAGACAACGATCGTAAAAACCTATAATCACTATAATCATTTAAAAGAATTTGCTAAACCCCCTTACAAAATAATAAACACCGGGAAGCCGAAAACGGAATCCTAGAGTAGGCAAAAAAATATTTATATGGCAAATATTAAAATCGCATTTATTAATGCAAGTACAGTTATCACAGATGCAGACGCACAAAAAGTTATGAGCGCTTTGCAAATCCAGGTAACACGCGACTTTGCGCCAGTTTGGGGCATTGATGCCGATTTGCAATTTTTCAGGCATAAACAAAAAATACCGGCAAATTATTGGTGGCTTACTATTCTTGATAACTCTGATCAGGCCGGCGCCCTGGGGTATCATGATGTAACCAATACCGGCTTACCGCTAGGGAAAATATTTGCAAAATCGGATATACTGTTTGGATCAGAGTGGTCGGTAACAGCCAGCCACGAACTTCTTGAAATGCTCGAGGATCCCGATATTAATCTTGTTGTGTTCCGGCAAAAAACAAATGAAGCAGGCATTTTATATGCGTATGAAGTTTGCGATGCCTGTGAAGCAGATGAAATAGCCTACAAAATAAATGGTGTGCTTGTGTCTGATTTTGTTTACCCATCATGGTTTGAAGATTTTAAACACCCAAGGGGGACCGAATACGATTATATGAAGAAGATTAAGAAACCTTTTGAGCTGTTGGCGGGTGGTTATATTGGAGTTTATAAAGTTGATAGCGGAGAGGGATGGATCCAGTTAAATCCACCCGGCGCAAGATTACTTTATAAGATGCGTGCAAAAGTGGGCTCACGCAGGGAAAGAAGAAGAACGCCCAAAGATCAATGGTTAGAATCTGAGGCAAAATAAACGAAATCATTTTTTCCGGACCAGCAAAAGAACACGCAAATTGTAAAGGCAGCTCTAATAAAAAGTATTGAAGAAGCTAACCTTGCCTCCAACCTGGATCATGGAAAGAACATGGATGGAACAGTACAAGAGTGAACCTCCCACGCTGGTATGTTAGAGCATCGTCCCTTGCGCCTCACTCTTGTACCCATCCCTTTAACAAGTAATAAAAAAAGTAAACCCTGGGAAAGAACCAAATATTAATTACGCCCGACCCTAAATGAAAAGTTGTTTCTTAAAGATTTTTTAATAATCACCTGCAAAAATGAAGCTTTTTCCAAGGAACAGAAAGGCGGTTGAAATTTTTTTAACCCTGCTGCTTAGTTATGTGAAATCTGCAGAGGGTAAGGTGTGAGGAGAAAAATGACGGTTACTTTTTTCATAATGAAAGTGTTTTTATTAATACGGGTCTGCTTTATAGTTTTTTTACATTGAAAGCAATTGAATTATAAACTCACTTCCTTCACCTTCTTTCGTTTCTACTTTTATTTCGCCGCCATGTGCTTTAATGATATCATAGCTTAAACTTAAACCCAATCCTGTGCCTTGTCCTGTTGGTTTGGTGGTAAAGAATGGTTGAAATATTTTATCAACTATTTTTTGAGGAATGCCATTGCCATTGTCCTTTACATTAACTTCAATTTTGTCATCAAGCTTTTTTGTTTTTATTGAAACTGTTGGTTGGTAATGTTGTCCTGCTGAGCCCGTCGAAGCATTCTTTTCATGCACTGCGTAAAAAGCATTATTAAAAAGATTCAATAATACTCTTCCGATATCCCGCGGAACGATATTGATATTGCCAATTGTTTCATCAAAATCTGTTTTAAAATCTGCATTAAAACTTTTGTCTTTTGCACGAAGACCATGATAACTCAATCTTAGATATTCATCTGCCAAAGCATTAATATCTGTTGGCTCTTTTGCGCCTGATGTTTGTCTTGAGTGTTGCAACATGCCTTTTACAATTGCATCTGCACGTTTGCCATGATGATTTATTTTTTTCTGATTTTCTATTGCATCATTTGCAAGTGCTATTGCATCGTCTATATTACCCGTAACCATTTCATCTTTCATCTCCGCCAGTAGTTCCTCGTTTACTTCTGAAAAATTATTTACAAAGTTTAAAGGGTTTTGAATTTCATGGGCAATGCCTGCGGTGAGTTCTCCAAGGCTCGCCATTTTCTCTGCCTGGATAAGCTGAGATTGCGTGGATTGTAAATGTTCCAATGATTCATTTAGTGCTGAAGTCCGTTCTTTTACTTGTTTCTCCAATGTTTCATTTTGTGCCGAAAGCATTTGTTGCTTTTCGTATGAAAGCTGTTCCACTTCTGCAAGCTTTTGCCTGAGTGATTGGCTGGTGATACCGAAAGCATAACCTAAATATATAGCTAAACTTAAAGGGGCTATTAAAAACGCAAAGGATGAATAAGAATCAATGTCTGGAATATTCAGGATATCCAGGCCTCTCAGCAAATTGAATGTCCAATAAATTAAATCAATCGACACACCGATTAAAATTATCCAGGCGCCTGCCTTATTATTGGGTAAGGACCGGATGCTTATTCTCAGTATGTCAAAAAGCACCAATACGCCAATGCCTGTGCTGATGAGACCAACATCTATAAGAAATGCAGCCGGAACACTTATAGCTCCAACTGCAAGCAATGACCAATAAATCCATCCGTGTTTTTGATTGAATATTTTATAGATGCAATAAAGAAACAGTGTAAGATAAGCTACAAGAGATGCTACTGATAAGATGCTGAACTTAAACGCTGGCCCATGATAATTTATGTTGATCGTATTAAGTATTAGAAACAAGGCGAAGAAAAAATTAGATAAAGAGAAATACAGATTTATTTTATGAGCAGGAAAAAAAAGAAACAATGAAAGATAGAGAATGCATAAAATAGCAGCTACACCTATCCCAATGTTTATCCTGTTATTATAGGTCCGGTAAAACCTTATCATATAATCTTCATTGGCATTATCAAGGGTGCTTATCCAAGGCTCCAAATTTGATTTTAAACTATTGAGATAGAGAGGATATGGATTGGGCAAATTTTCAAACCGAATAGCAAGCGTTTGTTCTGTGTTGTACGATAACGGGAAGGGAAGCAATAGGCTGTTGGGACTATAATATTTTATAGAGTCGGGGTTTGCACTGATGACACCTAGCCGATGTAATAATTTTCCATCAAGGAATATTTCTGAAGCGCCTGTTTGATAAATGCGCATCACCAATTGTCGGTTAAATAATGTGCTGTCAGATTTAAGCCGAAGACGAAACCATGTAATTCCATTTTTGGGTACTTGCTGCAAATTGTATAAATCCTGGAAAAGATGAATGGGTTGCCACGATGAATCATCAAAGCCAGGCCTTGCCCAATCCGGATTATCACCTGCTTTGAATTTCCAGCCAGAATCCAAACCAATCCAGCCGCTGGCGAATCTTGTAGTTCTTGCCACCTCAGTAGTAAGTTTGAAAACTCCACTTTTTTGAGCGTGAATGGAAAAAGAAAAAAACAATAAAACAATAAAAAGATATTTCATCAAGCTTATTTTGTTGGCAGTTGAATAATAAATGTCGAACCCTCACTTTCCTTTGTCTCCACCTTTATTTCTCCGCCATGCGCTTTAATAATATCATAACTTAAACTCAATCCCAATCCTGTTCCTTGTCCTGTGGGTTTTGTTGTAAAGAAGGGTTGAAATATTTTATCAACTACTTTTTGAGGGATGCCATTGCCATTATCCTTTACTTTTACCTCAACTTTAGCGTTAAGTTTCTTTGTACTCACAGTAACTATTGGCTCATAACTTTCACCCGCTTGTTTCATTTTTTCGGTAACAGCATAAAATGCATTGGTAATCAAATTCAGAATTACTCTTCCAATATCCTGGGGAACGATATTGATGGTTCCGATTGATTCATCAAAATCAGTTTTCATAGTTGCATTAAAATCTTTATCCTTTGCCCTCAATCCATGATAAGCTAACCGAAAGTATTCATCCGCTAATGCATTAATATTAGTTGGTTCTTTTACACCACTGCTGCTGCGGCTGTGTTGCAGCATACCTTTTACAATGGCCTCTGCCCGTTTGCCATGGTGATTTATCTTTTGTTCATTCTCCTTTATATCGTTTGCTATTATTTTTACTTCTGCAATGTTGCCATTATCAATCTCTTTTTTCATTTCTTCAATGAGTTCGGTATTTACCTCCGAAAAATTATTGACGAAGTTTAACGGGTTTTGAATTTCATGGGCAATGCCTGCGGTGAGTTCACCAAGCGAAGCCATTTTTTCGGATTGTATTAATTGTGATTGGGTTGATTTAAGTTCTTGCAATGTGCTTTCTACTTTTTCTTTTTGATGTTGTAATGCAATATTTGCCTGTTGCTTGTGCCGGTAGCTTCTAAAAATAATTACAGCAA